>ENA-OSIY01000780-OSIY01000780.1-marine-metagenome-genome-assembly--contig:-NODE-780-length-17431-cov-7.477988_pt1 | contig 17431 bp, 19 predicted proteins | sample MGYA00237884_ERZ534233 | MGnify/ENA primary metagenome ERZ534233 (study PRJEB26412, sample SAMN06343840) | marine metagenome | isolation source: estuarine water | place: USA: Columbia River Estuary... | reverse complement strand
ATAGTAAGAATGCACATGAAGATGTGTAAAGTTCAACTTAATTCTCCGCCTCTATTAACTTGTTACCAGTCTACGCTGCCGCTTGAGGCAGACTGTGACTGTTGTTCGCCATGCGAAGCTTCTCCCGCAAAGAAAGCTTCTTGCTCTGTGTAAGGTAGGTCTCTTACAGCAGATGTTTCTAGATCAAATAATTCTAAGGAAGAAGTGTCAAATGCTGACTCATCTTTAGCCAAAGGAATTATTGTATAGCTAGTGTCTGTTTTTGTACCACTTCGCTTGATGCGCCACATTAAATTTGTAATGCTTCCCATTTCTCCAGCATACTCAATTAATGTAGGAGTAACAGTCTTTCCGCTGCTACCTTGTGATAATATTGCTACATATGGATCTTCTTTGCCGTCGTCAACTAATACATTAATGTAAAGTCTTGAACGACCTTTCCATCCAGCCTTATAATCTTTACGGTGTTGTTCGCAACCGTAGCACTTACCTTGGTCTTCCATTGTGCACAAAGCCTTGCGACGGTAATCTTTTGGATTTGTATGCTCAACGGCAATAAAGCCCAAGCCATTTTTTTCATTATAGCTTGGTGAATCTGGATCTAGTTCTTGTAAAAAACGAACCTTGACGCTTTCGCCATCTTCTAGCTTTACCCAACGACCCTTTGTTGAATCAGAATCATTATATGAAGGCTTATCTAGTGCCTTATTTAAATCTTTAAGTCCTCTTACGATACCCATTATTTCCTCATTTCATATAGTTGATGGTATAAATCCATCTGTATTTATATTATAGCATTACTTCCAGGATCTGTATTCTATATCGGATACTGCATTTTTAATACAGGCTTTAATTTCTTCATCAGTCATATCGCCCGCATCCTTTGCTTCATGTGGGTATATCTTACCATATTCATAAGAGGCCCACAAGACATCTTTCATTCTTAATTTATTGGCTATGCTTAGACCTAACTCTCTGCCAGCCAAATCTGTGTCTGTCATTATTGTTATTCTATTAAAATATCTGTTTAGTATGTGGTGTTGTTCTTTAGAAAGAAAACCTCCTAGGGTGGCAACAACATTTGGAAACCCAGCTTGATGAATTCTAATTGCATCAAAGCTTGACTCTACTACTATTACATGGTCTCCAATTTTTTTAGCCCTATGTACATTAAACATTGTTTTGCTCTTTGGCAAGTTTGTGCTATTTTTAAAAGACTTTCCTTCAATTGATCTACCAACTATTCCAATTGGCATTCCGTCTGGGCTATGCACTGGAACAGTGACCATGCCCATATTTTGAGAGTATCCTAAATCAAAATCTATAATAGACTGTTGATTAATTCCCCTGGAATAAAAATACTCTTTGCCTACTGTAGTTGAAACTAAATCTGTATATAATTTTTTTAAAATCTCTTCTGAAAACTCTTCAAACATTGGCTTGTCTTCCATTGTTTCGGCTAGCAATTCATCAAAGTTTTCTAATGACTCAGTTTCTTTTGCAGAAATAAACCTCATAGACTCAAAGTCATTCTTATGCATTACTCTTTTAACTAACTCTAATAAAGTTCCCGCTTCACCGCAGGAAGGATTGAAGCAAATGAAAGCACCCTTTTCACGGCTTACGCTAAAGCTTGATGTGTGCCTATTTGAATGAAAAGGACAGTAGCATAAAAAATCATTTGAAGTTTCTCCAACAATATCAAGACCAATACTTTTTAATATTGACTTTATGTGCGCTGGGGAATATTGCGTGGTATCAATTTCCCTTGAGAAATTCCCTCTAGCCGCCATGCTTTCCTCTTTCCTACATATACTCCATGGATAGTCATTAAAAACTTCCAGCCTTCTCCGTCAAAGTCTATCGCAAAGGCTGGGTCTACGTCAAGTAGCCTTGCGTACCCCCTTGATCGCATATCCTCTGTTAAAAGTTTTTCATACTGAGCTTTGATTCTGATAATATCTGAATCGCTTCTAAATGCAGCATCTATTTGAAATCTATTAATTTTTTTGTGCGTCATTAGCAAAAGGGTTCTCATAAATCTCTTTGACAATACCACGGTTGATATCCCAGTCTAAATACATACCAAACTCTTGTCCATGTCTATTTTTCCTTGAAACAACCTCTATCATTTGGGTTCCAGTATACTTATGAATAGCAATAGCCATATCCGCATCGTACTCAATAGCCTTAGACCAAGCAACCTGTGAGAGCATCGGTGGGTTATCTTGATCTGAAACATCATCCATAGTTGCTGCAGTAATGTCAATTACTGGAATACCATTTGTCATAGCTAGCATTTTAAATTCACGAGAAATATTCATGTTTCGCTCAGTGGCACCCATGCTTTTCTTATTATCGGAAAACAGTTGGTGGTAATCTAGAATAACTAAGTCTGGCTTATGCTGATCAATTTTACCTTGAATAGTAGCAGGAGTAACTTCTGCCATTCCTTCATTAGATACTAAAACAAATCCGTTTTTGTTTTCAAACTTTTTATTAGACCATGATTTAAAATCATCAATATTAATATCTCCCGTTGCTAATTCGCTAGCTTTAAATAAACCAGAACCTAGCATTGTGTAAATGCGGTCACGCATATTTTCTGGTGACATTTCTAAAGATACAATCATTGGCTTGAATCCCTGCTCCCATGCCTTGCATGCTAGATAGGATGTAAACCACGTTTTACCACGACCTGGCCAACCGATTGCTACAATGAGGTGTCCTGGGGCCATGCCAGTTGGGTAAGCTAAATCAATAGCTTCAAAGCCAGTCTTAATTCCTGGTGAGCCGCCCATTTCTGCCGAACGAACTTTTGTTGCTTCAAAGTGTTTGATTGCGTTTTCTGCATCAGTTATATCCAAGTCACGAACGTTACTTGTAAATTTACTAAGGCTTGCAAGCTGTGACTGCATTTCAGACAAAACTCTAGATGCGGCATCTTCTTTTAACATGGATCCGCTTTTAATAAGAATGTTCTTAATCCTATTAGAAAGATATTCATTCTTAAGTTTATCTAAGTAGTAGCCAGTCTCTGCCTTGATGTTTGTATCAATCTCAAAGTCTTTAAACTTTTCAAGCAGTATGCCTGCCTCTGGTACAGCTTTAAACTTATAGTAATACGACTTTAGTCCGTCCCATATATCTTTATGGGAAGTAAACAAATCATCTACATTGTCTGCTAAAAGAGTGCTTATGTCTTTATTTTTACATACTGCTGAAATTAATGTTGCTTCTGTATTCATTCTATACCGCCTCTTTCAACCATATGCTTCGTTTCTTCTAGCAACAAACGACGTCTTTCTTTATCTTTTTCTACTTCCCTAATTGCGGCATCCATTCTATCAAAGTTATAAAAAAAGAATTGTAGTGGGTGCCCGCTCTTGTGTAAGCTAAAGTAGTATATCAAAATTTCTTTTGCTCGGTCAAGCCCTACACTATCTATTACGTCTTTCATTGCCCATTTTTCTCTAAATTTATTCATGCTGGGAACGCTTCCGTATCTTTCCTTGTATAGGGATTGATAGAGGCTTATTAAAACATATGGCTCTTTTTCACTTGCCACTCTTTAACTCTTCTTCTACTTCACGAGTTTTTTCAATAAGCTTGTCTTCTACAAACTTATAGACACGCTCTGTAGCAGAATCAACTGTCTCTCCAAGCCGCAGATCGTCTTCTACGCCAATTCCAATTTTAATACTTTCGTAGTTGCCAAGATTTCTAGTAAACGATAGGTCTACTTTTATTTTAGTTGTCATTACTCCGCCTTCCATACAGGTACAAACTTTCCATCTTCTGTCTTAGTATACAATATAATGTTGTGTTTGAGAATAGCCATCAATTCACTTTTTGAAGGAAGCCTTCCAGAATGTCCACCCTCCGAAATAAATTCATGTAGATCTAATATGTCTTTTTGATTAAACATATACTTAGACCATTTACTATCTGGGTTCCCAATAGGGTAAACTTTTTGAGGGGCTTTTATTTTGCCCTCCAGAATGTAATCCTCTATGGTAACTTTGTGTTTACCAAGTATCTCTCCAACTTGAACCGTTGTATATGCATTTTCCATACTCTTATATACCTGAGAATATGAATACATTACACGTTTTCTATCTGGATAACACCAAGCTATCAATTCATCTTTTGCTCTAGATGCCTTTAATACTTTGTGTATCTTTTCATTTAAGAAGAAATAGAGGAACTTCTTTTGTGGAGATATTCTTTTTCGTCTAGCCATTTTGCAAGCGCATTCGTTTCCTTATTAATCATCCATCGTTTTCCACACATAACGCAGAATAGCTCCATGTGTAGTTTCTGTGAGAATACTCTATCAATGAATACTCTTCCGTCACACTTCTTACATCTCATTATAGACTAAACAACTTTCCATCAACTAGGCATGTATAATTTGGAGATACATGGATCATCTGAACGTGTGGATATTCTCCATTTTCAATGTGAGCTATGGCAAAACCTTTTTGCCAATCATGATGCTGGGTGTATTTCATTCCTGGACCCTTTTCATCGCACATGTGGCCAATCTCGTAACCACGCAAAGTCTCGCCCTCACCATTATTTCTAAGTTCATACGTTACCATATGCGAAGCAATTCTGTGAGAGTGTCCTCTAATTAATGAAACTTGCATGTCTTCCATGTCTTTCCTTACAGAGCCTGTTGCTGAAATTGAAAGTCCATGGTGAACATGTATATCTCCAAATCGTTTCTTTGGCAATTCGTTATAATAAATATAATCGTAGCCTAATGAATCTAAAGACCACAATGATTCTGGTGTAACATCATTTAAATAGTCTGGAAGCTTTGCATCTACATAATTAAAAATTCTAACATCGTGATTTCCTAAAGCAGAAAATAGTTGTGCATCGGGAAGCATCTCTCTTGTCTTAGCATAAAAATCTCTGGCTCCCTTTGCTTCGTGCCTCATCATTGGAACAATAAGGTCACGGCTATCGTCTTTATGCAATTGCATAAATTCAGCAGAACGTCCTTCTGTATATTTACTATAACAGGCTTGGTCGTCCGTATCACCAAGGTAGTCTACAACATCTGGCTTAAACCATTTCATTACCTTAAACCACAGGGCAATCATTTTGTCATCTTGATAAGGGAATTGCTGATCGGATGATAGCATCCACTTTAAATCGTTACTCATTTTCTACCTTAATATAAAAAAAGTCACGGGTACGTGACTTAGATGTTACATTAATTGTAACATAAGTTGCTAGTGTGTCAAGTATTAAACTGTTGTTTGTTTCATATGAACCATAACGTAGTCAAAGGCTATGGTTGTGTTTTCTAGTTCTTTTGTTGTCGTAGACATTATAATTTTAGCACTTGAAGATGTAACATCTGTGACAAAATAAGTTAGTGATCCAGGCTTTAAATTTGAAGAGGTTACTCTTGGAGTAACAATAACCCTAGGTCTAGCGCTGGCCTCAAGTTTTGCTGCAGAGTAATCTATAATTGCAGGACTTGACATGACTCCAGCTTTTGGAATCTTAATTGATGTTACTGTGCCAGCATAAACTATAGGAGTTTCTTTAACATTTTGATTTTGAAACGTTGTTTTAGAAACTTCGCCTTGCAAATCTAGAACTAGATTATATAGATTTTGCAACTTAGAGATGTCAATTGGCTCTCCGTCATCGAATGTTAGATTTGCCATAAGTCTTCTCCTTGTTCATGCATATTTATTTCTGCCTCGCTTACTTCAATTATGGCAGATCTATCTAGTCCATATCTTTCAAATACGTCTGGGGACGTTATATGTCTCCTTTTATTTTGGGATATTAAATACAGTTTACCATCTGATATATTTTTTATCAAGGTGCCGTCTCTAAATCCTAGCCTTCCAGCTATTTTGATTGCAGACATTGATTTCTCCGTGGCATTCACGGTAGTAAACATCCAGGACTTTTCAGCCCTTTCTGAAATTAACTTAAACCTTTTACCGTCTTTAATCCAGTAAGTAGCCTTATCTGTTTTAACTGCAATCCCTGATGGGAAATTAGTCGGTGATGTTACTAAGACTGTCGGAATATTCTTGAATAGCTTTTTCACGATCCTTCTTCTCATCTAGTAATTGGGTAATTTCTGCTCTTAGAATTGCTTTGTCCAATTCTAATTCCCCAATGCGTTGCTGTAATGCGGTTATTACTAATTCCGCTTTTTCTGCCATTTTAATTCCTATGCTGATATAGCAGATAGCTCTGCAGTTAGAGCTGTCTTTTGTGCATTTAAATCGGTAAGCTGATTATTTAATGATGAAATTTTGCCTGCATCTGGAGATGAGACTGCATTTTCTTCAATTAAAGATAGCTCAAGGTTGTAGATTGAATAGTCTACATTCTTTATGTGCTGTGAAACAACAACAGATTTTTCTTCATTAGTTAGTACGATTGACATTTTGCCTCCTTATATATTATAGCAATATCAACCTAATTGGTCAATACCGTTCTTTAAATCTTCTAGTAATCCCTCTAAAAATACTATTTTTTCTTGCTGGGTTAAAACAAAACTATCTACCATTTCCATTTCTACTGGGTCTAAATAGTCTATTCCTATAGAGTCGTCCCTGACAAGTATGTGGCCTATTAAAGATTTATGACTATCTATCTTCTCTGATACTGCCCTAATTTTATCTTCAATATTCATTATTGCTCCATTATATCATTAGTAGTTATTTGTAGTGTTAGTTGGCGTAGCTGTATTTCTTTTAATTGTTGTAGTTCTCATTACTCCAGCGCTTCCTGTTCCTCCTGGGCCCGACCAGGGGGTTAATTCAAGAATGTAGTAGTCATTTATAATGTTTCCTAAATTTGTTTGAATTATGTTAGAAGAATGAGTATTAGCAAACGAGTTTACTGTAGATGTTGTTGACCCATAACGAATAACACTGGTATAAGATGTTGTGTTGGTAGCAGTTGTTGTGTACTGCATTTTATATGCTCCACCAGTGCCGCCGTTTCTTGCAACAATTGTGCTAATAACTGGAAGTGGTACTGCCCAACGTGCATACCATGTTATTGTTTGAGTAATAGTATATGGGCTACCTGCTGTTGGTCCAGTAACAAAATCTCCAGATGGCGTGCTTGCCCAATATAAAAATGTATATCCACCAGACCTTGTTGGTGTTGGAGTGGTTACAACAGTCCCAGAAATTCCAGAATTAGATGTAGGAGAAACTGTTCCCCCGTTTGCGTTCCAGGTTACAGTATAAGTTACTGGAGCTTGAGCAGATCCAGTTGTTTGTGCTGATCCATTACTATAACCAGAACGTGAAGTAGTAACTGTTACTGTTGCGCTTTGTGATCCCGATAATCCACTTACCGTAAATGGATATGTGCTTCCACTTGGGGTTCCCCAAGAAACACTTCCTACAGATGTTGAAATATTCCAGGTAGGCCAGCTGCTATTATAGTTTGTTACTGACCCAGTAAATCCAGCTACCTGAGAAGTGTTTGTTCCAAATGTCGGGGTAAGTGCTGACCCTAATGATGTTGAATAAGAACCGCCACTAGATGTTGAGCTTAAATTAGTTCCATTATATCCGTATAAGGCTAATGTATAGGATGTGCCTGGTTGTAAACCAAGAAATGTGTAACTTGTTCCAGTTGTAGATCCATCAAATGACCCGCCTATATATGCCCTTGTACTTGTTGAATTTGCGCCAACATTAAAATTAAGTGTTATAGAAGATGTTGTGCTACTAGAAGAAGTAATTGTTGGTGGGCTAGGTAAAACACTTGTAGTCTGTGTTGTTGTAACTTGAGATCCAGAAGTTCCTTCTCCATTTAATGGAGTTATATACACCACATATGTGAACCCAGAAGATAATCCGATTATTGATATTGTTCCAGATGAACTTGCTGTTTGTGCCAACTTTGGGTATCCAATAATTGAAGATCCTCCAGTTTTTACATCTATATTGTATGTTGATGTAAATACAGAAGAATATGGAATAGACAAGCTATTTGTTGTTTTAGAAATAGAACCTAAAGTTATAACTGGAATTCCATAAATAAATGCAGTTGCAGTATATTCTGATGGAGAAAGGGTGGCCTGATTGTAAGCTTTTACACCAAATCCTAAAACTTGGCCTCTTAAATCATTCGATGTTTTATAATCTGTTTGAGGGGTAGTTAAAGAAATACTAGCAGAAGAACTAACTGTTCCCTCATAATAATTTGGAGCAGTTGTTGTTCCTGATGTTATTGTATTTGAAAACGATTGAAGAGTCCATTGAGGTCCACCTGGAGCAAAGCTACCAAGTGGGTTCCAGTAGATAACATTTGTAACAGAGTTTCCTATATTATTGTTAAGATTTGATTGATATCTATTATCTCCAAAATAAACTATAGCTCCTGATGAATATAAGGTTCCACCATTATATTGAGAAACAGAAGATATTGTTCCTGAAGCAGCATAGGCATTTCCAGAATACGAAACAAATGTGCCAGAAGAATATGATGTGCCTGCATTAGACCATGCGGTTGGTGTTGGTAAAGTAAAATATATCGTGCTGTTTGTTTTTGCTGTTATTGTATGCGAGCCGTTAAATAAAGAATCCATTCCAGAAACTATAACTGTATCATTTGCTTTATATCCGTGGCTAGCTGATGTAACAAGGGCGGCTGAGAATCCCGATAAATATTTATTTGTTACAGATCTTGCTTGAGAAAATGTTAATGGGTAGCTACTTAAACCAGCATTAAAAAACCATCTATAATCATATGATGTAGGAGAATTTGTCCATGTTCCAATATTTCCAGTTGCTGTATTGCCTACAGTTGTGCTACCAGTAATTGATGGATATGGCGAGTTTGGGGTTGGTGTTCCGTAGTATGACACTAATACTGATAAGCTTTCTGAGCTTCCGCTGGTAGAATATGTAGAGTTTGTTGCCATAAATTTAAATCTAAAATACATATCAGGCCCAGATGTAAAATCAGATCCAGATAAAACTTTAGTAATTGAAGAAGATGAAGATCCAAATGATGGATTTGTAGTAGATTGTGCTGTACCAATATCTGACCAAATTGAATTGTCTGGAGACTTTTGCCATATGTATGTAAATCCGTCTGCATCAATCCAATGAAACCTCGTTGATGTCAATGTAACAGCACTTGAATCGTTCATTATTGTGCTTGAAGAAATTCCGCCGCTTGCAGCAACCTGTACTCTTGTTTGAATTGTTGGTGTTAATGTAGATGTAAAGAAATCTGTCCAAGTACTTATTCCAGTCTTGACTCTTCCTCTAACAACATTAGACCATGTAGATATGCCAGTCTTTACTCTAATCGCTGTGATATTAGACCAGGTTGAGATTCCAGTTTTTACTCTAGCTGCCATTATTTATCCTAAGAATACTGTAACCACACATCTCCTATATACCCATCAGAAGATGTTGCTGATATTAATGTATTTCTAATCCAAATGTTTCTAATATTCTTTGTTGATGTCCCACCAATTTCCGTATTTCTGTCTATTTGATTATACGCACCATTAAATAAAGTGTTTCCAGATAACTGTATAGCCCCAGTAATTTCTGTTTCTGCATTTATTTCAAGGTAGTCTGATACTAAATAAATAAGTCCGTTTGACGAAGCATTTAAGGAGTTTAATTTAATTACTTTATCTGCAGAAATAGAACCTCCAGAAATAGTTAAAGTGTTACCAGTAAAACTGTCAACAGTTCCAGTTGTAGTAAGGGATCCATTTAGAACAGCAGAACTTGCTGTCATGGTTCCATTAAATGTAGCATTTCCATTAGATGCATCTAATGTTATTTTTTCTGATCCTGCTACTTTAAATTGTAGCCCTGTTGCATTTAATGCAAATCCTGTTGATCCTGCTGGAAGGGTTCCATTAGATTCTATTGAATACCCATTGCTAATATTATAAAGAGATGCATTTGAAGACGACATCAAAATATTTCCGCTAAATGATCCACCTCTAGCAATTATATTTCCAGCAACTGTAAAGGCTGCTCCATCCCATTCAATATAATTGTTTGTATCTCCGCCTAATTTAAACAGAGCAGATTGTGCTGAATCAATATACCAATAGTTGTTGGTATTAAATACCAATCCTCGTTTTCCAGTTTCTACACCATACCCAAATTTAAATGTTCCAGTATCTCCCGTTGCGGAGGCCCCAAAATAACCTTCCGTTGTAACATTTTTTCCAATGAATGGGGTACCTGTTGCAGTTGCTGTTCCTATAGATGTATAGGAAGAAGATGTATTATTTAGCTCATCATATGATGCTATAGCCACTTCATAGGTAGTTCCAATAGCCAAGCCATTTAATCTAAATGTCGTTCCAGTTCCTGGGGAATCCACATAAGAATATGGATCACTGGAACCACTTTTTCTAAATCTAATTCTATATCCACGAAGAGTTGAGTCAGAAACTGCACTCCAAGAAATATCAAGGAATGCGTTAAACCCTATTGTTGCGCCTGTGCTATTGTCTATCCCAGCAGTTACTGTTCCAGTAGATGGTGCAGATGGACCAACTGTATCAACAACTATTTGTGCAACTGTAGTTGCTGATCTCTCTGTACTAAAATTTGATTCAACGCCAGACTTAGATACTGCTTTTAATTTTACATAATATGTAGTGCCAGTTCCAACTGCAATTACTTTAGTTCCTGCAGATTTAAATGAATCGCCCGCTTTAACGTAAGATCCTCCGTATGTCCCGCCATTTATATATATATCAACTCTGTCTAAATTAGATGGGTATGCATTTCCAGAAGAATCTAAACCTGACCATTTAACAACAAGGGTGGCGCCATCGTTTGTAACGTCTCCAGATAAAAATTGTGGTGCATTTAATGCAACTTCCGATGCTGTTGTAAATGATTTTGATGCAGACCAATCGCTATATGTCTTATCTTCGTATTGCCATCTAAATTGAATTGGATATACTTCTCCAGGATTTAAATCAGTAACTACTATTTTAAAATAGTTCTTATCTGTATCTGGCTGGCTTGTATCTCTTAAGTCATCTGGAATATATGTATCAGCCATTTAGAATCCTAAGCTTATTTTATATTCAATGTCTAATGGTCTTCCCGCAACTTTTGTAATAGCAGACAAAACTGATCTGCTAATTAAACCAAATGTGGGGTCAAAGGTATCCTCGTCATTAATTCTTAATCCATCTAGGTAAATAATTGCATCTGATGCAGCGCTTGTTCTTGTTACTTCAATTCCAATTGTTGCAATTTCTGAAGCATCTGGAGTACCAACTTGATTTGAAAAAACTGAACTCATAGACACTGAAGATATTTGATTTCCAGTTGCGGCTGGAGTCATTGTTCCATAAAAATAATTTCCAGTAGAGGTATAAAATTTAATTTTAATTGAAGCAGAGTTTGATGTTGCACGGTTGTATGCAAGCGTCAGAGTATCATTTACGCTGTATCCAGAAATATCAAAGCTTCCTACATCATATTTAAATTCTTTTGTTGTACTAGTTGTATCTCCGACATCAAACTTATGTCTAAGCATTGAATCACCAATTCTTGGAGTTGGACTAGTTACAATTGCTGGATTTTGACTTAATGAGTCATACCACTCTAAATTGTTTTCAAAGTCTGATATAAATTTTGAATCATAGTTATTAACCGATGTTCTTTGTCCTGGGTATAATCCTATTTCTGTTATTAATCCCGCCACATCTTGTGGGATGGTTGTCTTATAAACCGTTGCATATGTTGTGCCAGTTGTAGTAACAATATCAACGCTACCAAATGAAACGGGAACCCTGTAGAATTCAAATTCAAGTCTTGTGTCTGTATCTGCAGATGCTGTAGATCCAATACCAATTGCTATATCCTTATTACCAAATGATACGTTACCAGCCAAGTAGGATGTTAAAAAGCGCTTGCCAAATTTAGTTATTGTATTCTGTGAGCGACCAATCTCCTTGCCGTCCTGATAGAATATGTATTCTCCTTTTATCATGATCCCCCCTCATTTGTTTTAATAACTTTTCTAGCATCTACGCCTAGTAAATTTCTACCACTAGAATTTCTTACACGAATTACAAGTCTTGCCCTTGTAATGCCCTTAGAATCTATGTAGGCTTCGTTTGTAATAATTTGAATGTCTTCTAGTTGCGGTACATCATTAATTTTATCATTAGATTCATCATCGCCAGTATTAATATAATCTGTACTGCCGTCAAGCAGGTCGCTGGAAGAATATTGAGAAAGAACTACTCCAGCAACAGATCTATATTTTTTGGGATCTAAAAATGCTATATCTTTAGAATTTTCATAAACAGTAATTGGAGCTACGCCAGTAACCCCAGTTTCTGAAATTCTTATTTTATCAGCACCCATAATTTTTATTATACCATTTAGTCGACTATAAAGTTCGACAGGTGATATTTGTCTCCAATCCATCCTTGAAGCTATTTGTTACATTTAAAACAACAAATTTTCTAGTAGTAGTTAATTCATTATATGAATCACTAATTGTAATAATGTCTCCAACTGAAATTAATGGGTTTCCAAAAACACTCATTTGAATTATTGTTTGCTTAACAGACCAAATATTTTTGATCCAATCTGCCAGGGCGACAACATCTGTTTGTTTTTGTATCCATTTTGATTCAAATATAACTGGCTCTTTTACAGTATACTCTCCAGCCGCATTATCAACATATTCTAGCTGACCAGACTGGCTGATGTATTTACCAAGTATATAAAAAGAATAAAATTCTGAATCGTCAAGCGGAATAAATGTACCTGAGTTATTTAAAACATAAACTTCTGCTCCAAATGAGGTAAGTCTTTGACCAATAATTTTTGCAAAGCTGTTTACCCCAGTTGATGCATATAAAGGAAATCCTGGTCTACTGTCATACTTTGTTTTTAATACTCTTAGCTCTCTTGCTACCGCCCCAAATTCTTCTATAAATCCATTAGAAGAACTATTGGACACTGTATTATTTTGTAGGGTTTTATTTCCATAAAGGAATGATATTGCTGCTTCTGAGTATTGTCCGTCATAAACATTAAACAAAGACTCTTGCTCATATTGCTCTGGAGTTAAATGCATTCCATAAACATAATCAAAATAGATAGTGCCCTCGTTGCACATCATAGCAACTCTTTTACTGACGGGCAATACTGGTGTTTGGTCCTGAGAGGATGCGCCTGCAGTAGGATTTGAGTCTGTTGCAGTAATTTTAAATCCATTAACATATACAGATATAACTCTTGTAGTGGCTGTAACCATAACCCTAACATCAATCTTATATGTTTTTCCTCCATATATTCCAGTTAATGTTTTTGTTTTAGTTTGCTGACTATCTTCTAGCGGATAAGATCTTCCGCCTTTTACCTTTAAAATTGTAAATTCATTACTTTTATTTGCACCAGCACTTGCCGTAGTTTCTATTTTAATAAAATATCCGTCTAGGCCTTCTCCGCCAACAAAGAAACCAAAGCCGCCCGATTGGTTTGGATTTTTATCGTTAGATTTAAAGAATAGACTGGTTCCAAAAGAATAGTAGGTGCTTGTTGTTGTAAGGGTATCAAACGATTTAAATGCTACTGTGTAGTTTGTAGAATCCTTTACGTTATTTGAAAGCTGAAATAAAGATTTTGTTGTTTGCTTTTCTGAACCCTTAGCAGCTATACGAGCCGTATTTTGTGAGTCAGTAAAACCCCCTCCAACATTTATTGTGGTGCCTGTTGTTTCCTTTTCTGAATCTGCTTCTTTTAATTTAAGTGTTTCTAATATAGACCCTGCTGTAGAAAGCTTAGGCATTGTAAATGATACGGACCTCATGTCTCCGTAAGTGCCTGTCTTGCTGGCGCCAGCAAATGCTCTGGCCTGTATCTTGTACTCTAAGCCAGCGGTTAATCCAGTTACAGAAAATGTACTTGCAGTTGCTGTAGTTAATGTTCCAGTAAAAGATGAAGCTGAGCCTACTACTTCATATCCATAGCTACCTATAGTTCCAGATCCTGTATATAGTTTTACACTAACTGCTGTTTTAGACGTATAAGATATTTCAATCCAATATACATGAATATCTTCTATCGTTGTTCCGCCACCATCAATCATCATTAGGTCTGGTCTAATTGCCATTATTTAAACACCACCTGATTTATTGTCCATGAAGCTGTTTGTGCATCAGTGCCTGCTCTATGAGGAGCAATTGAAGTTCCGAAAGCTTCTCTATTTTTAATTTTGTATCTACCACTTGGCTTAAAGTTTTCTCCACCTGGTTTTGATAATGCACGGTATTTAAATGTATCCGATGCGCTTGTAATAATTTGTGTTTGCTTTGCCCCCGCTAAATCAATATACTCGTATTCAATCCCATCATACTCAACAATTTCTTCTTCTATAGCTAAGAAACCATTAAAAGAATACAGGCTTTGAACATTTTCATAAGATGTTGTAGTAATAGGCTGCAAGGACATATAGGCTGTTGGTGTTCCGTCCACTACGCTTGTAGTGTCCATGTCTGCCGTCAAAGCTGCGGCGCCAAGGAAGGTCGTGTCGGACTTCCATAGCACGTCAGCATTTTGTTCGTAGTTAGAAGTTACTGCGCTTTGCCATAATACTTTTACTTGATTTGCTGATGGCAATTCTTCTTTTTGCAAGGATATGACATTTGCTAGTGTAGACCCATCTGTTGCTGAAGTAAATGCCCAGTCTGCCGTTCTGGCAGTATACACATATTCTCTTGAATAAAATTGCAATATATTGTTTTCGTCAAACAAGGCTGTCATCTGTGTGTCTCTACAAATTTCTTGAATTGCTTCCCATACAGTTTTTGTGTCATCTGCCCACCAATAATTAGGGGAAATAACTGACTTGTCAGTTGCTGTTAAATTAAAGTTATAATTAGTAAAACCAATGTTGTCCAGCAGTCTTCTTATAATTGCTGTTACAGAATAGCTTTCACATAATACGGGAGGGCACAAAGTTTCCTGCAAAATTTTAGCACCATCTAGTGCAACTAATTTAACATCATTATATTGACTAATATTAAAACTATCAATATAGAAAGTTCCTTGAAATATTTTATCGTATTTATTAGGCGATGTTCCAAATGCTCCATCTGAGTGGTATATATTAAAAAATGGTCTAAGCTCTACGTGCTTATATAGGTATGTCTTTGTAGGATCAAATGCAAATGAGTCAGATCTATCATATGTTAAAATTTGCATTGCGGATGAGTTATAGTTATTTAAATCCATAACTAATGAGTTTGCACTTATTTGTCCAACTGGGATAACATCTGTTGAATTAGATGATGACTCTTTGTTTACATCTAGATTAACAATATAGTCTGATATGTCCTTTACCCATCTAGGAGAGAATTCTATAATGCCAACATACTTTCCTGTAACCCCGCCAAATGTTAATTTAATAGATGTCAGACTCACGTATGCAGAAATGTTATGTAGTGATGCGTCTGTTGTCCATGCTGACCCTGTGTAATAAAGTGTTAATACTCCAGCAGTTGTTGGTGATGAAAATGAAGGAATATTAGAATCTGTGCCAGATGTAAGAAGACCTTCACTTCCGCCTACTGGAGTTCCATAAACTGACCATGTTGGCGGAATAGCATGAGAGATCTCAAACTTAACAACAATCTTATTTGCTATAATTGTTTTAGGATATGTAATTGCAATAGTTCCACCACTACCCTCATTGCTTACCCAGTATTTATAAATAGTATCTAGCCCTGGATAGTACATTCTATAATTTATTGGATACGTGGTTGTTCTTGGATCTCTATAGTCTCCCGAAGTCATGTCGCCAAAAATAGCATATTTTACTCCAGCAAACGCTGGCCTGTTTGATTTAATAATTGTGTCTAAAGGAAATATTTTTTTATATGCTTCCTTGCCGCCTACAGTGGCATAGGAAGGACCAGTAATATTAGTCTCATCTAGATTGGTCAATAAATTCATGTTGTATTCTACAAGGCAGCCTACTCCTGCTCTGATAGATGAATTTTGTTTTAAAACATTTTTTAACTCAGTTGAAGCCGTTATCATTATACTTCTTCCATTGAAAGAGATATGTTCCAGTGTGCTTGAATTCCACGTTTAACTAATGTAAACGAGCAATCTCTTATTGACACTGTATACTGCTCATAACCAGATGACGCCTGACTTGATCCATTCTTAGCAAAATTTATTCTTATATCAAATGTGCCTTTGCCTTCGTCGCTCACATAGAATGTTCTAAGGTCTTCTGCACCCCAATATCCATCTACCGTTTCTGTTCTATAAGAAGGCACTAAATCCCAGGACACAGAAAAACTTTTTTTATCTGCTATAAAAAACTTTCTTAATGACCCATTTGCCATTCTAACTGTTCTTTCAATTCTATTTGAATCAACAGTAAAGCTTGATCTGTTGTGGTCTGTAATATTTCTATATGCCAGACTTGCAGAAGGGCTAGCGGCAAGCGGATCCTTTGCGTTAAATTGAAGTAGTGTACCTTTAGCTAATGTAATGGCTGCCATTATGCCTTCCTATCTCTTCCGTTCATTGCTTCACGTAGTCTCATTTGATTATCAATTGCTTTTGCTACATCGTTAGCACTTAAATCTGTACCATTGAGGGTAACATTAATATTATACAGGGCATTTGAAGAACCTGCTAGTCCTCCAGCATTATATTTTACTCTTCCGCCCATTGAATATGCTGGGACATCATAAACTGGTCCTCCCATTGCCATCTTATTAATTCTATCAAGCATTGGAATTCCTGCTGACTGTACCGCCTTTGCGCTTACAACATATTCTCCATTTGAGAGCATTGCTGGAATTGAATCAGATGTTCCATTTCCTGCTCCACTTACATATCCGCCCATAGCCATCTTAGCTCTTTTGCCAACTTTATTAGATACAGAATCAAATTCATATGCAACTCCTACTGAATCCACCGCATAAGTTTTTCCGTTATATTTAAATAATTTATAGTTAGAATTAGTATTTGGATCTGTAAATTGTGATTTAGACAACTGTCCTTGTTTAGCAGCTTCTTTAAGTGTTTTTGCTTGTATATTTGGGGTATCTCCACCAAATTTATTTGGAGAAGGCGAACCGTTATTTGAAACACCCTCCCTAAAAGACTTAACTGCTTCTAAGAATATATCTACAGCACTTGCAAACTTTTGATCTGCTCCGCTTACCGCTTTGCTTGAAAATTCATTCATCATGGCTTGATAAGGATTTAATGTTTCTAGTTGGCTTCCATTATAAGCTTTTCTTCCAGTAAATTCTTTAATTAGTGCTTCTGCAGCTGCTTTTTGTGGACCGCCTGCTTTCTTAGCTTCCTCCAAAACCCTCATCAATTCACTAATTCCTTTAGCTGGGGCACCCGCATATTTTGCAACTATATTTGCACCTTCA
>ENA-OSIY01000778-OSIY01000778.1-marine-metagenome-genome-assembly--contig:-NODE-778-length-17442-cov-8.169940_pt1 | contig 17442 bp, 24 predicted proteins | sample MGYA00237884_ERZ534233 | MGnify/ENA primary metagenome ERZ534233 (study PRJEB26412, sample SAMN06343840) | marine metagenome | isolation source: estuarine water | place: USA: Columbia River Estuary... | reverse complement strand
ATGATACGGCGACCACCGAGATCTACACCTCTCTATTCGTCGGCAGCGTCAGATGTGTATAAGAGACAGTTTTAATACAGCGCTGGTCGTTTAGTACTCGGTTGACTACACAACTTTTGCCATCTTGAGTTTTTGTACCAGTATACACAACAGCCGTTGTTCCTTCACACTGATATCCTGCTTCACATTCAATAATATCTACTATTACACAGTTTAAATCATTTAGTTGAATTCTCTCGTTACACCCATCGGAATACACACCCGCAGTTCCCTTACAACCTTTGAATTGTTCTTCCGTTGGTTCACAAATGTAACATGTGGGGTCGTTTGCAATATATTCAATTCCGCAGTTACCGTCCGCATATTTACCTGCATTTTTTGGTATGCCAGTACCATCCTCCCGAACCCCACCGACCTCAGTACATCCTAAAAACGTTCCTTTCGGCGTACATTTACACTGTGCGTTTTCGCATCCCTGTGTACAGGTGTCTATTATTCTATTTTCCGTACTACAATCAGTATTTCTAAACGTTCGTACGATATTGTTTCCCAAGCACCGTGGTTCGCCTACAAATTCTGCCGTACACGTTACGGTAGTTTCACATTTACCACCCACACACTTTTCTGCGCACGTTTCAACAGTGCGCAACTCTTCCGAGCAATCTGTTTTTCTATAGGTTTGAACTACATTAGAACCGTTGCATTCAGTTGGTCCCGTAAACCCCTCAATACACGTTTTTGGATTACATATATCGGATACTGCTGTGTAAGAAGAACATTGTCCGTATTGTAATCCATTTGAAAATTCTGCAATAGTTCCAATTGCCGTAACCAGTTCGGTACAGCGAATAAACGTGCCGACCGGTGGGCATGTTACCTCGGACTTACATTGATCCGCTGCCGCAGTGAATGTGTTACATGGTTGGCCCGGCGGTGATTCCCCTCCCGCAAATAAACCAAGTCCATTAGCATCAGTACAACGTATAAACGTTCCTTGCTGTGGGCAGGTATTTCCAGTTGGCGTAGGCGTAGGAGTTGCTACTGGTATCTGTACACATTTTGCCGTATACGTAGGAACTGCATAAAATCCTAGTCCGCCACTAAAACTCTCTACTATTTGGCAAACGTATCCAGCAGGACAGTCGTTTTCAATTATTGAACAGCCACCAGCCGTCACTACGGGAGTGGGAGTGGGCGTGGGAGTTGGATTATCACCCCCGCCACCGCCGCCACCGCCGGTGCCGTTAGTAAACTGCGACAGTTCATCTTCTTCTATTAGTGGATTAACTAGTCTGCCTAAATTAAGACGTTTCATATATTAACTTATTTGAATTCGGGAGTCTACCGTTTTACGTAGATTTTCAAGCGTATCTTTTACTGCATTCTCAATGATTGTCCGATATTCGTCTTCTTGAATTCTTTCGTCATTAACAATAACTATTTCTTCTACTATAGTTTTGTATAAATCTAGTATGAAATCGTTCAAATCTTTTTCAAATTCAGTGCGAATCCCAACTTTATCTATTCTGCCGATGGTGTTATCGTATGTTTGCCCGCCAATTTCTATATTTTGTATTACATTAACTGACGTAACTCCTTCCGTTGGGTCAGCTTGTTCAACGCCAGTTTGAAATATCTTTTCTGCTACTCCGATTGCATCCACCTTACTGAATGATTTTTCTATGAATTCCTTTGCCAATCGGTTATTTTCTACTATGGTTGGTTCATCAATAGTATTATTAAATGATAATTGAACTTCGGTTCTAGAGTCGGATATTACATCCAATCGTAGAATCTTATTATTGTACGTCCCAATTTCATCAGAAAAAAAGTTGATTACTACTCTATAATCACTGGGGATCAGTACCAAATTTTTATCTATGAATAATTTCGTAAAATCCAGACGTACATAGTTTTTGTAAGTCTTATCAGTATATTCCACCAAATGCGATTTTATTACGTCATCCGACAACTTAACTACCGTGCTTAATATTAACTGGTTGGATGGTATGGAATAAAAATGTAACTCTATGTTGTCGTCTTTATCATACGCAAAACTTGCAGGAATTTCTTCGTATAATACCAGTTCTCCAGGCACTCTAACTATTCGTGATGCTAGAAATCGTGGATCGGTATTTGTAGTTATGTCACTTCTAAAATTAATTTGATTAGGCATATATTAACCGAGTCCGAGTGGGACCGCATCTCCTGTGTCACCCACGGTCAGTATCGTAAGTTCTGTAAACTGTTTATCTATGTTATTTACTACGTCTAGATTATAACGTTCAAAATAAATTGGTACATAGTAACCTTGCGATGCAGTTGGCGCCGTATTTATACTTGGACTTATTATAATTGTAGCTCCATCATAATCCACGGGAGTGACTATTTTAAATGGATATGTATATGAAATCTCCGGTTGTAACTCTTGTAGTGACTGTGTGGTTTGTATAACACTCGGTGATACCACCCGTGTATCTATCGTAAACACATCCCCGTCCGAAGAAAAATTTTTCGTAGAAACCGTAATGATATCTTCGTTATTTTTCTTAAGATTTACCAAGTATTTTGGTACAAACGAATCCGAAAAATTACTCATTGGCATCTACTTTAAAGGTATAATTAAACTCAGGAAAAAACACTAAATTATCCGATTTAATTTTTAAGTCAATATTATAGTATCGGTTTATCTCAAACGCCGACGTGTCTAGAACGAAATATGAACCGGATACATCGCAACTAATAGTAGAATATTCATCAAAATTATATAAAACCACACCAGATACTTGATCCGTTATTCGGAAGTATGACTGCGAGGGTAGATAATATACGTTCTTGTATCGTTGTACTGCATCATATTTTTTGTCTGGGTATAAATCGCGTGTGACCAAGTATACCTTATCAATCTCTCCGCTTGTATACGCTTCCTTCAAATTTTTTGGAATGATTGAAATATTACTTCCGCGTATTGGCTTTAAACTACCTGTATTAAACTGCTGGTCTACCCATGCAATTTCTAATGTTGGGGCAAATACCGTGTGTGTATTTCCAGAAAATACCTTTATGTTTCCTTTGTTGGTGGAATCTAATTCATCAACGGTGGGGTATTTAAGTAGTAAACCATTCCACGAAAATTGATTTGACCCCGATACCACTGGAGCAATGATATTGGTTACATCTAGTCTGATATCTTCTATTGGAACTTTGGTGAAAGTATACGACGAACTGGGCGTGGTGATATAATCACTACCCGAAGTAGCCCAGTATTGCGTGTCACTTGCGTCGGTCCATGTAATTCCATCACTCGCATTTCTAACATTTTGATAAAAATAACCACTTCCTTCTATCCAACTACGAGACACTGGATATACTTCTAACTTCTGATATCGTTTTATATTGGATGCATTTGCTATACGTAAGTTTAAATAGTATTTTGCACCGGCTGGATACTGTTGTTGCGACGGAACATCAAAATAAATAAGTGCTCTGGCAGACGAAGATGCATACATTACATCACCGTCCAGTGGTTTTATAGTTTTACCAACTTCTAAAATTTCATCCAAACCGGTATTGTTTGTTGGATATCGTTGATATATTGATGCATCTTGTGTAGAAGATAGAAATGTTCGCATGGGTTATCTCAATTATTGTCTGGCATATCCAACGATATCCGTTTCTGGGTATCGTATTTCAAACACACACGGATCAAGCGACGGGTATACAATGTCGTCATCCATTGCTTCATCCATTGGATAGCGATATTCAAAATAATCACGCCCGTCTTTAAACTTATATTTATTCGTCATGATAACATCCGATACCGTTTGAACTCCTTCAACCGATCCAATGGTTAATCTTAAATCATTCATAATAATTGGTTGGTTAATTTGCCATTTTGCAATGTCAAAGAAATCTTTAATTACATCAATGCAACGAGCTACCACATCGTTCATGTTATAATTTCTATATACAACAATATGAAATTCTACTGCAATGTTAACAACGAATGCATCAATAATATTTACATCGTCGGTTAACATACGGTATTGCTCTAGATACTTTGCTAAATTTTTCTTAACTAACGTATTAAGCGGAGCCAATCTACCATCGGCATTATATCCCAATACATATAAATTAATTGAATTGGGTGCAACGGGATCGTACACATACGTTCGGTTGTTAAATGGATTGGTGTCATTATTAACCAACAATGATCCAGAATCCTGCGACTCAATTTGACTAATTTGTTCGTCACGAACCACGAATACTTTTGATATTTGTCCAAATTTTGAAGGCATTGCCAATGAACGAACCACGTAATCCTTATCGGTAACTACACGGTTTTGTGCGTTAAAGAACGCCAATGCATTTTGACGAATTTCTTCAACACTTTCTATGTCACCACCGCCTCGGGCAGGTTCTTCGTTTTTAACTGCTAAACTAGAAACCACTTGGGCAAATAAGTTTTGTTCTGCCGATGTGTAATCAGTGCCTAGATTTCCAATCAATGGACTATCTACTTGATTGATAGTATTGGACGGTACGTTAGATTCTACACCACCGCCAACCAAATATGTCACGGTTAATGTAGTATTTGCGGGTGCTAATCCGAACGTATCACTTGCAATGAAATCGGATGGATCTAAACTAACATTTGCAATACCTTGGTTGTATTTGGAATTTGCAATTTGTCCAGAATTTAAGGTTACTAAGTCATCGTCCAAATTATTAGTTCCTGACCCAAACCATAGTTCCATTTTTAAATTTGAGTTTATTCGTGTAGTAAAACGACGAGGTTTTTTTCTTAATACCGCAAGTTTTGCCGGTGGTAGTGCATTTAATTCCATTGTGTCTTGCGAAATAAATCCGTCTGAATTTCTAGTCACCACATTCCGTTCTTCAAGAATTAGATCTTGGCCGAGATAGTCCACTTCGTACCATAAATTATTTTCTGCATCGGTCACACTCACAATAGAAACAATATTTGGATCAGGTACTTCTACTTTAGAAAACTTCTGTGGTGATCCAAACGTATAGGTGATTGTTTTAAGATCAGCAGATACTAGTTTTATTGTTTTAGATACGACATACATTGTTGGAGCGTTATTAGAATCTCTTGCCAAAATTCTAATTGATCTACCGGACGCATCTGCAAAATCTACATCTTGTATAGATCTAAATGATTGAATCGGCGGCGTGTCCGTGGAGAATTTAGAATTTGACAATACCCGTAAGAAAAATCTCTTATCTGGTTCGTAGTTATTTAACGCACCCATTGCAGGAACCATTTGGTATATGGTTGCCTCTACCGTAGAAGTTGCGGTAAGTTTGGGTTTGTACCCCAATGCTTGCGATATTGCTATAACGTTTTGACGTTCTTTAGCAAATAATAATAGATTTTCTTTATATTGGTTGTCAACATAAAATGACATTACATCGCCAACGTATGCCGCCATTTCCATAAACATCATACCAGGAGATGCTTCGTTAAAATCGGTATACGTGTTTGGGTAATACGCTTTGGCAAATTCAATCAAATTTTGACGGAATTCGGAAAAGTTTTTTGATAGATAATTTACATCTTTAAAATTAGGTGTAAATTTTTTCGTGATTGATTGATTCACCGCCATTGATTATCTCCTAAAACGTCAGAATGATGGTGTCTCTGATGTTTGGGTTTTTCCTGAGTCTATATCCTACGTACAATTTAAGTCTATTATTATCCAACTCCGCAGGTTCCGCATTAAGTTCAAACTGCACAAGTTCTAAAAACGGCATCCAACGTTCTACTGCATCCACAACAGACAGTCGCGCCCCTTCAATGTTTTCAGGAGTTAACTGTTCAAATAGATAATCGTGTATCCCGCACCCAAAATCAGGTTGATGAACACGTTCCCCCTTTCGAGTAAGTATCAAATTTATAAAGTTTGACTTCACTTGTGTGAGGGTATCAAAGGATTGTTGAAAATATCCCGTATTTCCCAACTGAATTGGTAGAGTAATCCCTATAGCTTGTGCCATAAACTATCTCAAACGATCTTCATCGCCTTCATTAATTGTGAATAATCTTTGGTAACTGCGTTTATTATCGCAGGATCTACGTCACGGGGAGCATTTTCTGGCAGTGGCACTACCATATTGTTGGTTGATGCTCGTAACGTTTCTCCATCATAAGAAATACCCATTAACTCAGCCAATCTTCCACGGTCAATAGAAGGTTTTTTAGACTGTGGTGCTGGAGATTTTGTTTCAGATATCTGTTTGATCTCTGAAACCGCTTCTGCCAAGAGTGTTGGGAGAATTTTTGTAACTTCTTCTTCTACAATGGTACGAATGTACGCTTTTAATAGTTGTCTGTCCATAGTAACGACCGGTGGTCAAGGGTTATTAGTTGGTAATTTTGGCAACGATGGAATACTAGGTATCGTTGGTAACTCTGGGATTTGCGGAATTGCTGGAATATCTGATAACGACTTGGGAGGTTTCATGGGAAACGTAAAATTTTCCTTTGCCTTTTTTAAATTATCTTTACTAACTTTTTGTTTTAACTCACGTAGTTCTTTCTGAGCTTTTAGAAATGCAAGTGTTGCTAATATTTTTGGGTCCAGCACAGGTAGTTTTAAAAATAAAGATACACCCGCAGCTGCCAATGGAGCAAGTTTTGCAGCTTTATCTTTTAATTCTTCTATTTTTTTATCTTTTTCTTGTTGTAATTTCGTCTGTGCTTCACCCGTAAGTTTTTGAGCTTCAGCTTTTGCTTGCTGCTTTAACAACTCTGGGTCTTTTGTCGTGGGTAATTTTTTTAATTTTTCTGCGGCAGTATTTGCAGCAGGTGGGATTGCCGATGCAGCTGCGGTTGTAGCTGTATTTTTTATTCCACTTTTAGCTTGTTTTGTTAAATCGGTTGCGGCACTTATAGGATCTATCATATTAAACCACTCTATAATAAGGATCGGTTAATGTCCATTTATTATTTTCTACAACTGTTACTTCGCCTGCTTTAAAGTCATTTTTTTGAATTTTTGGAACTTCATTTCCTAAATTAATAAATACGTCACCGCTATTAAATGGTGCACCAGCAAACGGAAGTGGTATTTGTTGACCCGAATTTGGTTTTATAAGTTCCGAATATAATTTTACTAATCCACCAACAATTTCTGGATTGAGTACTGCTGGACCCACTGGTGTGATAACGTGTGTAAACGTAGCTATTCCAGGAGTCGGTGGGGGTACAATTGTGCCCTTGGAAGTTGTCCACGGCAACACTTGTGCCGGAACTCCCAATAATGTTATTATAAGTCTAGCCAAAAATTTTGATAAACTAGTTCCACCAACAATTGGTTCATAGTCATCTCCCGCACTTCCTAAAAACATTTTATCTGCTAATACCGAGAAATTTTTAGTAGCAACAATAGTTATGTCATTACCAGTACTTATGGTATAATCATTATCTGCAATATTGTCTATATTTCTGCTAGATAAATTTCGTATATCTATGTTTGCTGTTAAAATAATACTACTGTCAGTGTCTATTGATGTGTTTTTGAAACTGTTCAAATAAATTTCTTCTTGCGCAAATAACATGATGTGTGTTTTCTTAGAACCAAGAACTACACGGTCAGAATTTATAATGATAGATGCGCCATCGTACTGTTGCGGGGGATTTTTTAATGATCTGTACAATGATCCCGCATTGACGATGGTTGGTTCATATGGAACCACTTGATCGGAGGTCATCCAAATAGAGGATACGTCTTTGTTCACATCCTCCAATATGAGTCCGAACACTTTATCACTCGTACATGCGTTAGTTTCTACGTCTTTTGCTTGCCCCGTTCTAAATATTAGGTTCGGTGCCATTCCTTTACTACTTGGGTCAATTTGGCTTGAACCAAATCGCACAGAATGTCCCATTCTCCCCTGAATTAATACATCGCCTTCAAAATGTTTCAGCGGACGAACTCTGCTGTCAGGTTTGTAGTATCCACCAAATTCATGATCGGTTGGTGTAATTTCGTCATTACCCGACGTAATAGAAGAATTTAATTTTTTGGTACGGTTATTGAGTGAACTATTTAACTTTAACATGGAACTTTCTTGCAGTCTATGTGCAAGATTTATTTTTCTCATGTAGAAAAAGTTACCTAAAATTTTTTGTAATATAACCAACTCACCAATCAACGGCATCTCTTGTATGGTAGAGTCAAGGGGGTCTGCCCAATCCAATAATTCATCGTCTCTACCATCATGAACAGAAAAAATTCTTACTTTAATTGCACCCACATTATATCCGTCGGCGGAATATTGGGGATGGAAGTGATCCAGTATAACATCCACCACAATTGCTTCATAATTTGGGTTGGTTACTGACCGAGCAGAATCACCTGCATTGGAGGTTGCTAATAATCCTTCCGGTTTTCCTCGGTAAACATATTTGTTTCCTGATGCCATATTATGTCTTCAGTCGTTGTATAGAATGATCCAGATCATCTTGCTCAGAAATAACTGTTTCAAAGTCAGTTTTTATATTAGTTAATAACTGTAACTTCTCTTCTTCACTTAGCATATCCCCTGTAGTAGTACTTTTGGTGGATATTGATACCAATCTTTGTGCAATCTGCGCCAGTCGTACTAGATGCTCGTCATTTTTAACGTTAACATCTAAGAAATCTTTTATAACTGGTCCAAGAACTGCCGCATCTTCAGGCGTTTTTATCAGTTTAACAAAGCTAGCAATAAACTGATTAATCTGTTCTCGTTTTTTATCTGTGTTTTTATAGATATCCGAGAACAGATCAGCCAGTGTTTTTCCATCAAATAGTTCGGTGTCAAATGCCATAATAATCTTTTAACGAGGAGGTGTATCCTATATATAGTTATTTTTCTTGGTTATAGACGAAAAGCATGGATGGGTCAGAAAGATATCCAGAACGACGATATTCTTTCATCTGTTCAAGAACATGTACTTTCATCTTATTAATAACTTTCGTAATATGAACTGTTTTATTGTTGGTCATTTCACGAATCAATAGATATAGTGCTTTTTTATTAAAATTTTCTATAGAATTTGCACGTTTCATTAGTTCTACCACGGCGTTGGCAATTTCTCTATCACGTTTTTTCTTAAAAATACGGTCTAGATTAAAATCCCAGTATTGAATGAGTAACTCTACAAAATCACTGGTGTCTTTTTGTGAAGTCTCTGCATCTGGTTTGGTAGTTAATACTTCTTCTAACAGAAAAGACTCGTCGCTAGATGAATCCACGATGTGAGTTGATCGTAGTTCGTCTCGGTACGAGTTATTATTATGCAATACGAGATAATTTTTTGCAACCACTGAGAAATATGAGAACGCTTTACCTTTATTTTCCGTGAATTTATGTAAGTTCAACACTAAAAAGGACACTACTTGATTCTTAATATCTTCAAAATTTCCATCTATATACGGAAACTTAAACCGATTAATAATATTCTCGGCCAGTTTGTCTATTGATGGGTGGATTCTTTCTCTAAAGATTGTATTCCGTTCGTCTTCATCCGTGGACTTATTATATTCAACAATTGCCCGTTCCGTATCTTCGGTGAAATATACCTTACCTAACTTTGCACGTCTAATTTCTAAATCAGTTTTTTTCTTCATCTTGCTCCTTTCCATAAATAATAGGACGAAGCGTGAACAATATTTCGGCCATTTGCTGAAATACCGTCCCCACTTCGTCGTCGGATTCAAACATTTTTCGTTCGTCTAAGACTTGCATCGTATGCAGTACAAATGACAACGAAGTATAAAATTCTTCTATACTTTTTTCATAAACTTCTAGTTTTTTCAGTAAATTATAGGTTGTATATCCTAATGCAACAACCAATATACTTAAACTTACGATTATAATAACTAATATCATTAGATTTCCGGTAGGTGAAAATTACTAAATTTTGACATATATTTTGCAACGGAGGTGCCGTTGGCATCAGTTCTATTACTTCCATTTCTAAAAAATGCTTTTACACCTTCACTACCCGCAAAATGTGCTCCGGCAAGGACACCTGCACGGGTAATTTTTACGCCATTGACAATTCGTCCATTATATCGGTTGATATATCCAGACAACTCACGATTATTTACTTTCATATATCGTAACATCACAGTATCTTGGATTTGCTTGTTATTCAAAAACTCACGTTGACTTACACGAAATCCTAAAACACGAACGGTTGACGGACTAAACTGATATCGTCCCATCATACCGAACTGGTTTACCGTTCTGTGCGTACCACCTGGCGTTTCTATGGCTGCAACCCGATCCATAAACTGTTCAATTGGCGTAGGTTTAGACTTCGGAATGGTTGTAATAGTAACACTCGGAAGTCTATTAGTAAGATACACCGTCGTAAATAAAATTACAAGTGGCAAAATTAATTTTTTCATAATTTCCTCCGTATTCTAATACTATAATTAGTGGTTAATTCAGTTGCAAGGTCAATATTTTGACGACCTTACCTCTCAATCGTTGCATAGTAATCATTTTGCGTACGTTGCCGATCAACATCCTTAATATGATACAGTGCCCATTCTTCTTCAGACGGGAGTGGCGCCATTGTTTTATAGCCTACAATCCGTTCATGGACCTTACCTTCCCATCGAATATCAGGTGAGTTTCTATATAGGCGTGTCTGATAGTCTGGGAACATGACCCATCCCTGTTCATTAACTTGCCATCCCCATCGTTTAATGTCTTCATCGGTTAGTCCGTTTACGACATTCACACGAGGAATTGCAAATAAATCAATGTTAGTATTATTTTCTACAATATCATGTAAATAAGTTAGCAAATTATTATTGAACTTCTCGTCCGCATCTACTTGAAAAATATAATCTCCCGAACACTGTTCCGTCAGAAAGTTCTTGTGTTCCGCAAAATTATTGTTTAACGCATGTTTAATTAACTTAATCTCACCGCCAGTTGCATATGCGTCCAACAATGCCACCGTAAATTCATCGGTTGAATAATCGTCAACGACCACAATCTCATCTCCAGTTTGTTCGCAAAATGGAACCAACTGACTTAGTAGGTTCTGGATATATTCACCTTCATTATGTGTTGTAATCGCGAAACTAATCATGTTAAACTCCAATATTTAAATAGGGCAAGTTCTTTGGCCTTGGCTTCTAGGTCAATGTCAATAGTCAGTCCAAAGTCGTCAATTTTATTGAACACATAATCTGCATGCGCACGAGGATTGCCCGTGACATTTTCATTTAAATTTTTAGATTCACTATAGTGAAATAGCGGCGTCATGTTTTTCCATGTAAATGTTGCAAGTATTGCTGCTTCTTTTGTAGTCAATCCATCGGGATGAAATTGATGATGAAAATAATCAAACGTAATGGGCAAGTATAATACTTTGTGCAAATGGTCAAACAATTGTTGTACTGAAAATCCCGATGCTTTGTCGTCATTTTCTACTACAAGCCGTGCTTTACAATTATCAGATAACCGATGATATGCTGCAATCCATCTATCGGCTACTTCCTTAGAAAAATTCATACCAACATGAATATTTAGCGCATTATACGGAGTTGCCGTAAGACCCATAAGATCAAATATGGTAGAATGAAGTTCAAGATCTTTGATCGAATTCTCAACAACAGTAGGTTTAGCCGATGCAAGTTTTACGAAATGATCAGGGTGAGCAGTAATACGTTGTCCGTACTGCGTAGCAAGTTTACCGGCAGTTTGAAGAACTTTACAAATGTCATCGTATTGTGGCAAATCTGCAAGATTGTATTCAGTACCCCACGGAAAAATACCCGATCCCATTCGGAATACCTTGACATTGTTATCCTCGTTCCATTGGATAATGCGAACGAGATCAATTGCATTGGCAAGAGCAAGTTCAGACGCATACGTCAAACCTTTTTGTTTAAAAGTGCGTTGAATCATACCACGACCAGTGGTAATTTTTTGCTTTTGTAATGTTACATTAATACAACAATAACCGACTTGATGTGACATGTATGTAACCTTTGGTTGAGTTATCTTAAACTTAATACATTGACATGCAATTGTCAAGTATTAAATACGTGAATTTATACGACTATTGTAGTAATTAACTGCATTTTGATCGTGTTCCCAGAGTTCTTTATTATTCCAATCAAATTCTGCACTGGTGAACTGTATAGGTTCTGGTGGTTTAATTTCTTCTACCTCAATTGTCGGGTAGAAAGATTGTTCGTTTATAAGTAAATCTTCTGTATTGTCTGGATACAGTGTGTATTGTTTATTTTCTACTGTGTTAGTAGTTGCAGTTTTATTCTTTATAAGAAAATTAACCGCTATTACTAGTGCAACCGCCAACGGATCAAATACTAATACGATAACTAACGTAAACCATTTAACAACCGTGTCAAGGTCCGTTCCCAGTACTTTTGCAATGTAGACGAAAGTACCAATATCGCCGTTGGTTTCAATCTCGACACGTTTAGCAATACTAATTCCATTGAGACTATCCCTCTGTGCTGAAAGATTTGTGAGTTCTGTTTGTAGTAATGTAACATTCTTATCGGCCGTTGTCAGCACCGACTGCATACTTCTAATTGTTGTATTATTTCCAGAGGTTGACTTAGAAACTAAATTATCTAAACGAGTTTCTTGTTGAGATCGTAGACTTATTAATTGATTAAGACGATCTTCTTTTCGCTTGATATCCTGCTCTAAACTACCAACCCTACCCTGTACCCTCTGGATGTCTGCACTCAACGCCAGTGGGGTGCTAGCGACCTTAGCGTAGGCAGATGAGAGGTACCCGTAGATACCAGCGGATGTGATAACCATTAATATTACAGCAGCAGTTGACAAATAATATTTAAGAGTTTTTGGGATTTCTTTCCAGTATTGATATAAGAAAGATATACTCACAATCTTCCCCAATTCTAATGCCGATGCCATTATTCCTGCGCTCAATGCTGCTCCAGCAAATAATTTTGCAATACCCGTCACCGAAAACACCGCGGCGCATAGTGCAACAAATGTTGCAGTTAACGAGGTAATGGTAATTAATGATTTTTGTGTATTCATATAGGTCTCATGCGAAAACACGACTAGAGAACGTGTGCTCCCTAGTCGTGCAATTCTCCGTAATATTAAGATTTACTAGTGAGACGTAACTGTTAAGGATCACCCCCTAGTTAGTCAGTTACGTTAATGGTGGAACAGCCGCAATTACAATGATTACATCCACACATACTAGACCTCCATTTTTTAAGTTTTAATTACTTGATTACCACAGTTTTCGTTTTGTTCTCCTTAGTTTGAACTTTACGTGGAATAGTAATATAAAGTAACCCATTATTAAATACTGCATCGACCTTATTGGGGTCAAGATGTTCGGTGAGTCTAAACGAACGACTGAACGAACTGCGCTTTAGTTCACGTAGTAAGTAAACCGATTTATCGCTTTGTTCACCTTGCTGTACAGTCTTTCCAACAATACTTAGTACATCATCTTCAATTTGAATTGAGATATCTTCCCTGCTATATCCCGCAATTTCTGCTTCAATTTGAACTTTGTCGTCAAATGATAAAACGTTAACTTTTGGATACGCCGCCTTACCAAATGGTTCAATTCCAAAATTTTTATATACATCTGGGAATTGTCCACGGAAAGCTTCGTCAAAAAACCGGTCAAATGTATTCAAGAGATTATCCCGATTGAATTCCATTTCTCTTTCAATAACCGACTTAGGCACTCGCTGTACTGTCCACTTTGTCATAAATGTTCTCCATTATAAATTTTCCGTTTCCACTATTGGATAACGGTGATAAGGAACCCCGAGGGCGTTCCTAAAAATAAGTATAAACAAAAGGACAAAAGTAAACGTTTTGTTTACCTTTGTCCGTTGTTTTTTATAATCTACTTTTGTCGTTTTCCACCGAACATGCCATGTGATCTGCCCAATGGATGATACGTGGTAGACTTGTTTTCATTGAATACGGTGCAAAATTAATCAGATAACTCTTTGTACCGTCATCATATAGTCCATCGGAGAGTTTAATTGCCAACCATTCAGTTTGAGTGACTTGTACTCCATACTTCTGTAGAAGAAATAGCGCACGATCCGTAATTTTGAAATATTGTAGATTGTCATTCATCTTATACATCTCGCCGCGCTTTCTGTGCCAATCAGAGTCTTGATCTACGTAGTGTGGACCTTCTTCCGGATTTCCCAACTTACCAAGATCGTGGTGAAGTGCGGCAAAAATTAATTCCTGTTTAGTGAAATTAACGTCACCTTCAAGTGACTTGTACAATGACGCCATTTTCAGTGCAGTTTCCGTAACTCGTAAAACGTGATCAAGGTATCCACCTGGCCACGCATTATGGAAATGTGCCTTTCCTGACGCGGGCGCCATCATCAGTTCATCTTTCATTAATTCATACATTGCCACAAGCTGATCAGCTCGTGGGTCTGCCTTAATATATTCCATGAACTTATTGTAATTTTGTTCAATAATTTCTTCTGAGTTCTGAATGGTAAACATAATAACCTTTGGTTAAATTTAAATTGTAATATGATGAAGTGATAACTTCTTTTGTGTGGTCTTCATCCACAGTTCAAACAGAGTTGGAGCAGTGGGTTTCTTCAGTAACGTCATGTTGATATTTTCAAGATCATTAGCTGCCTTTTTATTATTACAGGTAGAACATGCGGTGACCAAATTATCCCACGTTGATTTACCGCCCTTGCATTCGGGAATAACATGATCGCGTGTTAAGAACTCACTGGTACGAAGTTCTGAACGTGTTCTGGCGCAATATTGACATATGTAATTGTCTCGTATAAATAGATTGCGCTGACTTAGTGCTGCTGTTGTTCTGAAGATCTTTCTTCCTTTTACAAACATTTTTAATGCCACGATCAATGGTACTTTAAATGTTTGTTTTGGCGATCTTACTACCATATGCGGATGTTCTTCTACTATAATTGCCTTTCCTTCCAAGATCAAAAGAAGTGCTCTTTTAGATGTTATAATAGATATTGGTTCATACGTAGAATTTAGAACAACGCACCGTGTTGTCTCAAACTCCATAAGTCATTCCTCTATTTTCGTTGATTCTTCAATTACTTTATCAACTTTGTATTTGATGATTACGTCTTTGGTTTTTTGAGCGTATTCGTATTCTTCCGCTTTCACAAAAATCTTAAATGCTTCTTCCAAAGTATCTAATATTTTGGGACGAGGAATCCATGCAAACATACTATTATCTTCAAATTTAAATAAATCAATCCGTTCGGTATTTACGGATAAATTTCTATTAATCTCACGCACTATGTACTTGTAGACAAGTACTTTGTTTTCGGTGATAAATTTTTCCCAAACCTGCGCCGATTTATTTGGTAGAACGAGCATTCTTTTTACCTCTAACCGAAACTTTCTTCGGCGTCTTTTTTACCGTTTTTAGTTTACGAACTGCTTTCTTTGCAACCGTTTTATTTGTTTTTTTAATAACCGGCTCGCCAGTTCCACCATTTCTAAGACGTTTAATCTCCACTGGATCGGTTACTACCACCCCTCTGGAATACACCACACCGTTTTGCTCAAAGTATGACTTGAAGTGCCAGCCACGAGGCTTATCAGACTTTTCAGTTTTATAGCCAGACGGAGGGGCTATCATCTTCTGGACGCAGTATGCGCAGGTCACTCGAACAATTTCCTGCGGTACCTCTACCTCTTCGGCGCCACACTCACTACAAACCAAATATTGCCGACCGACAACTTTACGAATTTCCGATTTAGACAACTTCTTGATTCTACGCTTTAGTGCCATGTTAACCTCGTGATTGGATCTTCCAGATACGATATTTAAAATTCCACCGGGACTCTAAAAACTTCACTCTGTGTTTGAAACTGTGTAACCTACCCTGCTCTTTAACTAGTTCTTGAAACTTAATCAACTCATTACGTGAATTGATTAACTGCCCTAGATGATCCGACTTATTTATACTAGTTAATACTCGTACGTATTCTTTAGTTACTTCGTCGTCACCAAAGAATTTTGCAAGGAAGCGTTGAATAATGTTATACACATAAATTCTCTAATTAAATTATTAAACGCTAACCACGTTGCAAGTGGACGTGAGGGGAGTCGAACCCCTGTCCGAGATTGCTTCCTATTAAGTTTTTATGTACGTAGTCATTTTATTGTACTACACCGCGTTTAAACAAATGACGAACCCACGCAGCTTTGAGTTGAAGAATTCTTTACCGAATATCAACTCATTCTTCGGTAATATATCATATGCGATTACAAATTACCTTATATGAATCAGTAACTTGTCAAGCAGCGGATCTAAAAGATCAGGCTGCTAAGGCTAAGTATTGGTTGCCGTTTGAAATTGTTGGTCTGTTTTACCAGTTTTACCAAGCTGGGTACAAAGCTTAATCATCTACACCCCGTCGAAACCATGCACGCCCTAAAACAAATTATCTTTTATAATCTTTACCAACGTAAAAAACAGTATCAAAGATGCACCGATAATCGTCAAAATAATTGGTGATAACACTAATGTCCATGAGTAATTAATGTGTCCAAGAATTTTTAAAATAACCAATAACAATTCTGATAAGATGATCACCGTTGATGGGCCAAAATCCAGTATAACGCGCGTCTTTATTTCTCGTACCGATACTGACATAATCATCTCCGTTGTATAGGATACCTAAATATAAGTAGTAATTGCCTAAAAGTCAAGGTCACATGTCATGTAAAGTTTTAATATTTACTATTTTATAAATTGCTTTACCTTTGGGTAAACTCACTGTTACTTCATCACTGAGTTGATGCCCAAACAACGCCTTTCCTATAGGTGATTTAAGTGTTACCTCGGTGTATTCCGTATTCACCTCATCCGTAATTTCACCCATAATCAATTTAAATACCATTATTGTATTTTCTTCTACGTGAGTTACTGTGATAATAGATCCTACCCCAACCGTAGTTTTGGAAATTTCCTGTAGGTTTATTGCTTTGTACGCATTCAATCGCTCAGTTAACTGTCTGAGCCGTATACTCGCAAAATACTGCCTCGTCACTACATCAGAAAATTCACAATTTTCTCGTAAGTCTCCGAGTTCAATTGCAGACTGCATTTCTTGGGGAATGGTTACCGATAGTTCATATCGTAACTCATTAATTTCATTTTCTAGACGTACCCGTTCGTTCATAAAATATTCTCATACAAAAGACAAAATAGAAATGAAGACCGAAGTCCCCATTTCTATTCTGATAAGTATTAAAGTTGTATTTTAAAACAACGTTTTACTTATGCAATCGTCCATTCCGTAATGACACGGCCACGAGCGGCCGGACGAGATGAACTCGTTGCACCGGCACGATCAAAGTTCGACTGACGAAGTACTGAATTGATGAACGAGAGACGA
>ENA-OSIY01000777-OSIY01000777.1-marine-metagenome-genome-assembly--contig:-NODE-777-length-17464-cov-9.157877_pt1 | contig 17464 bp, 21 predicted proteins | sample MGYA00237884_ERZ534233 | MGnify/ENA primary metagenome ERZ534233 (study PRJEB26412, sample SAMN06343840) | marine metagenome | isolation source: estuarine water | place: USA: Columbia River Estuary... | reverse complement strand
GTACCATATACCGCACCTCACCATTAAATTCTCCATTTACTGGACCATAATCCTTCCATGTTCGGTTTTCAAAGTGGAACCCATAAACATTTCCTACCCATATAATGTAGAGCACTTCGCTCCCTTTGTCATAATTCGCGATCTGAAAACGTTTTAAGCCAAAATCAGGCGTCGTGATTGAAAAGGGCGCTCTAGTATATAAGCTCCACTCCTTACGCACATCACTAAAGAAAGTCAAAAGATTATTCTGCATCCAGAACCCATATCCGCCAAATGAATAAACCGTGTCTTTTCGAACGAATTGATAACTGTCAAAATTATACCCATGATGGTACGTCTGATCAACTCTCTTTACTACGCCGGCTATGGTATCTAACTGAAAAACTTTTCCAGTTCCTGGAAAAACCGCTTTTAAACCTCCTTGCGTTGAGAATAAGTGACCATTTATGTTCAGTTCACTCTGATACATCTCGTAAGCAAGCGTATATTGTGGAAGCGTATCTATGTGATTCTCGTAAAACACAATATTTTCACCTGTAACAACCGAAACTCTTTGAATGGCATTCTTGCCGGCCAATTTCCAAGAAACATATCCATTTGAATACACTGGTTTACAGTGTATTAAGCTGAATACAAGAGCTATAATAATCTTAAGTGAAATGCGTTTTATATACATGTTACACATATGTTTAAACACAAATATAACATAGAACTTTAAGTTTCACCCCATATTTGATCCAACCAATGAATACAGGCGACTTAATAAGTCAATTAAAAGAAGCCGAACCAATAAACCTTTAGTCAACCCGATCCATGAGCTGGATCGGGTTTTTTTATGCCCATCGGCTTCAATTCTGACCTTTTCACCGAACAAAAACTAATACACCCCTATTATTTTGGGGATCATGCGTCTATATACTATTTATTATGATCAGACACCCCTATTTTTATAGGGATGATTCTCTCATATTATATGTTTTATTATCGTTTGCCCTAATTTTTTAGGGGTATATTGAATAATTGACATATTTTTGTGTCAAACAATCATCAGAATGAAAAAAATAGATGCAATCATTAGGAAATCGAAATTTCATGAGGTCCGTCAGGCACTGCATGATGTTAACGTGTATTTCTTCAGTTACTGGGATGTGACCGGAGTAGGTCACGAAAAGAAGGAACATCTATATCGCGGTGTCGCATACAGTTCATCCGATATTCAAAGACGTTATCTAAGCATTGTTGTGAACGACGATTTCGTAGAAAAAACAGTCCATGCCATTCTTGAAGCTGCAAAGACCGGAGAGGTCGGCGACGGGAAAATATTCGTAACACCGGTAGAAGACGCGTACCGCATCCGAACTGGCGAGAGCGGTAACCTTACACTGAAATAATCAAAAGACACATTCAAATGGAAACGACACTTACACTTACTATAAACAACCTATGGATGATGCTTTGTACAGCACTTGTGTTTTTCATGCATCTTGGTTTCAGCTTCTTAGAAATAGGTCTTACTCGCCAGAAGAACACCATCAACATACTATTTAAAAACTTTTTTATCATAAGTGCTGGTCTTGTCCTCTATGCCCTTATTGGGTTCAATCTAATGTATCCTGCATCATTTTGGAACGGGATTTTACCAGATTACTTCGTAGGGCTATTTGGTCTTGAAAGCCCGATCGGCTTGGAAGGCCTGGATCTAGCATACAATGAAGGTTATACCTATTGGACCGATTTCTTATTTCAAGGCATGTTCGCTGCTACGGCAGCGACGATAGTTTCTGGCGCTGTTGCAGAGCGCGCGAAATTGGGTTCATTCTTCGTGTTCTCCATCCTGCTCATAGGCCTCGTTTATCCTGTAGTAGGTTCTTGGAAATGGGGAGGCGGTTTTCTTGACGAATGGGGATTCTATGACTTCGCAGGCTCAACGCTTGTTCATTCCGTAGGAGGATGGGCAGCTCTGTTGTACATCATAAAATTGGGTGCGCGTATTGGCAAATTTGGTAAAGACGGAAAAACCCGTGCCATACCTGGTCACAACTTGCCTTTCGCGGCAGCCGGAGTACTTATTCTATGGCTAGGTTGGTTTGGGTTTAACGGAGGGTCCGTGCTTAGTGCAGATCCGGGTTTGACTTCTTTAGTGCTTACCACGACTTCCATTGCCGCGGCAGCTGGCGGTCTAGCGGCGGCTGGCTTCGTTCACATCGTCTATAAAAACTTTGACCTCACCATGTTCATGAACGGAATTTTAGGTGGTTTAGTCAGTATTACCGCAGGGGCCGATTTAATGGGAATTACAGATGCAATTCTCATCGGAGCGATAGGTGGAGTCATCGTCGTTCTCGCTGTTTCGTTACTCGATAAATTAAAGCTCGACGATCCGGTTGGTGCTGTTGCTGTGCACCTAGGAACTGGTATGTGGGGTACGCTCGCCGTAGGCCTCTTTGGCAGTTCAGCTGGTACGGACCAATTCTTAATTCAACTCACTGGTGTTGGCATCGTCGCTGCGTTCTGCATCACTTCAAGCTGGTTGCTCTTAACCTTGATTGAAAAAATCTGGGGACTTCGTGTAGATCGCGAAGAAGAATTGGACGGTCTAGACCAGGCAGAACATGGAGGCATGTCCGCTTATGCAGACTTCCGTATGAATCAACACTAATTATCCAATCTATTTATAAAAGCGAGCCCGAAGTGCTGTAACACTCCGGGCTCTAAAAACAATTTCCCTCAAATGAAAATCGTTAAAACAAAAGTCGAAAAAATTTGGCTGTTCGCAGCACTAATAGGTGCTGTAATTTCAACCAGCGCTCAAGAAGCAGAAGAAAGTATTGCCTTTTCAGGATCCGTTGACACCTATTTTAGAACCAACCTCAATGCAGGGAAATTTGATGCCCCTGCTTCAAGTTTTGCAAACTTAAACGGATTTGCTTTGGGTATGGTGAATATCAAGGCAGAGAAAAACACCGACAAAGGTGGATTCGTAGCAGATTTAGTTTTCGGTCCTCGCGGCACTGACGCCGTATTTGCCTCACCTTATTACAGCGCGACCGGCAATATTGTCAACCAATTATATGCGTATTGGCATGCCTCCGAAAAGCTCACTTTAACCCTAGGAAACTTTAATACCTTCCTGGGCTATGAGGTCATCTCTCCAGTAGATAATTTTCACTATTCCACCTCCTATCTTTTCTCGTATGGACCATTTTCGCATACGGGACTTAAAGCCGATTACTCGCTAAGCGAAAAACAATCGGTCATGTTGGCTATCATGAATCCCACCGATTTTACAGAGATGAATGATGTAGACTTGTACACCTATGGGCTCCAATATGGCTATGGGGATACCTACTTAAATCTTCTCTACGGAAAGCAAAGTATCGATGCATCGCCCACTTTACAAATTGATTTAACGGGCAGTTATGAATTAGGTAAAACCACAGGACTTGGAATCAATGCTTCGTACAACGAAACGCCATCAACCGGCGGTTTCTATGGGGTAGCATTGTACCCCTCAAAGACGATTAAAGACCAATTTGCTGTTGGGCTACGTTCTGAAATCTTTCACGAACTCGACGCGGGGGGTCCTGCCTATGGTGCCGGCACCACAACGCTTGATTTCACTCTCACCGGCGCTTATGAAACCGACGAGCTTCGACTAATTCTTGAATGCAGATTAGATCAAAGTTCCGCACCGCAGTTCAATGCGATGACCACGGATCAACTAGCGTCCATCCTAATTGCCGCAGTATACCAGTTTTAGTCCCCCTCCAGAACCTATGTTAAGCAACAAAGCCAGCCCCTCGGGGCTGGCTTTACTGGTTTAATCGAGTGCAACACGTAAACCTATACCCCCGCCTGAAGCGCTCAAAGAAACTTTTTCGAGCGCCAGATCTTTTCCGTGGCTGTGGTGGATATAGTAGGCGACTGCATCAAAAACAAGTAAAAACGACCCCTGAAGAATGAGGCTATTGCCGTAGCCTCTGTAGAGATCTTCTTGGTCCAATTGGTTCGGGGCCACTTCTCGCATCCAAATTCCCGCAGCAATATATCCCACGTCTAAAACGTCATTGAATAAAAAAATAGATTCTGTCTTTTTCTGCGCCTTAGCCAGCTCAGCCATGGTCATGGGACCTCCGCCTCGGCGCGCTTTGATATATCCCGGTATTGCCAGTCCAATATTTACGGTATTCCACATCACGTTCATTTCATGAAATCGCTTGGAATATTCGTCTTCGCTGGTAACATATCCTACACCGCTGAAGGCGAAGTTTGCAACAGCATAGAACCCCAGGCCCAGCATGAGATTCTCATTGATGGAATTGAATTCCTTTTGGAAATCGGTCACCTGTCCAAATGTGCTTTTGCAAAGCAGCAACCCTATAAATAGTAATGCTTTTTTCATCATAATTATCAAACAAAATAAAGTGGTGTGCGGTTCGTCTTCATTAAAAATCCAGTAAAACAGTACGTGCGACTAATAGCCGTGCTCTTTTAAGAGGAGAAGATACGATTCGATATACGCCGTATTCGGCGCCCCTGAACGGGGAATCATTCAAAACAAAAGGCGACCGCTCTGCGATCGCCTTTTTGTATTGTGGAGAAGATGGGATTCGAACCCACGACCTCTTGACTGCCAGTCAAACGCTCTAGCCAACTGAGCTACATCCCCAACGAGGGGCAAATATAGGTTAAGAGTTTGTAATTCCTTGCTAAATCTGCGTTACAGAGTTGAATGTCCCATTACCTGCTGTAGCTTGAGTAGAGAGCCTGTTTATTGGTTTGCAGCCTTGATAGCTTGATTCAACTTATAGGCTACTTTTTTATTCAACTTATCTACTACTTTATTGAATTGCTTATCTCTTTTTCTTATACTTCCTGATGATGTAGAAACTTTATAAAAAGATTTAAACGAGAATGCACAAACACCTACTCCTGCCACCATAATTGGAATACCAACTCTAAACCGTCGGGGTTCGTCAGCAAAGGAGTACACTAACAGTCCCAAACTCCCGACCTGAAGCCCAATAGTAAGAACACCTGCACCTGCTATAGAATTAAGAACATTATTTCTAGCACGTAAGTCTCCATCCTTGTACATAAGGTCAAACTTATTCCCTCTGCGAACATTACCTCTTCCAGCTTTATGTAATACAGTTAAATCATCAATCTGTTCCATTGACAATTCTTCTCCATTCTGAGTGAAGGTTCCATTATCGTATTCAATATAGTCTTGACTGAAAGCGGAGATTGATATCAATACGGCTGCAATGGTAGTAAGTAGTTTCATAGGTGTATTAGTTTGTTACATCCAGTCAAAAACAATAGGTATGACGTCTTTTCTAGTGCAAAACTAGTTCTTTAAAAACGGCCATCGCCTTTCTTCCATCTTCTCCTACCGTCACAAAAAATAAGTGTTCCCAAGCCGGCAGCTCCAATACTTCCTCCGGCAAGAAATAATGCATTTTCAGACCCTAGCCAATCTCTCTCGTCAATTGCAAAAGCAATACCAGCAACACCTCCTATTCCTATATATGCCCCCACAGCCATTTCTAGCATCGCAAGCGCTTTTTTACGAAATCTGTGGTTTCCGAACGTTTCTGTTTGAACGAGTATTAAATCAAGATTTTGAGTTGAATTATACTCTGAAACAATCACTCCATTTTTGACTTTGAGAACCATTTCTTTTTCTTCGCCGATTGCGTTAAAAGCAGTGAGGGTTACTAATACGAATAATAAATATTTCATAAGTGCAAATAATTTTGTTCAGTGGAAAGATAACTAGTTATAATTCCTCCGTCATAAGATATAATCTCACGTACAGACACTTTTGCTCTTGTATCCCTAAAAGGTTTACTCATTTCCGCTTATAAGTTTCATTGCTGGGATATATTTACAACTCTGGCAAGTCTTCAACATCCAACTGCTTCACTTCTAAGCCTCTTAGGTAGGTTAGAGATACTTTCATATAGCTATGACCCATTAACTGCTTTTGACCTTATGTTTTTCAATTTCTTGACCGTCCCTACTATCAAAACAATAAAGATTGTCCAGGAACAAATCCATTTGAGTGAATTAACGGCAGAGCCAAGTTTAATAAATCCTTCAGATAAAATATTGCCTTCCAGATAATCCAAAATCATTTGGATTTCAAAGTAGTTTTCCATCCAATCAAATGTTAAGGCGAATATCACAGGAGTTAACCATAAAAGTTTTCTTCTACTGAATAACGCGTTAATCCAAGCAGCATACATTATTGCATACAATGCGGCAAAAACAACATCCCAATAGGTGAGAAAATATTCATAGCACTCAAGCTGTTCCCTCGTTCTTGCTTCAAAGAATGTAATCACGGTATTGAAATTGTAGGAGAAGCTCAACCCCAAAGACTTAATGCCTTCATTCAGCTCAAAACATTCAGCTCTTGGTCCATAAACAAGCACAGAATAGAGTATAAAAATTGCAGTTAATACAAATGCTTTAAAAAACGGCCTCTTCAAGAAATGTCCCATCAATAAAAAAATTACAACTGTTTGAATTATTGGTTTAATCAAAACTATAATAAAAACCCTCACAAATCAGGCAAGTCCTCAACATCCAACTGCTTTAATATTAGTCTCAATTATGAAGCATCTACTGTCTTTGAATTTTCCTAAATAACTATTTTAGAAGGAATAGTCTCACGATTTGCATTTTTTTCTTACTATTTATGAGGCAATACATCACTACTTTTATTAAAACGAAAAGTTATGAAAGCGATTATACTGTCTATCCTTATTTTTATTGGCATTGAGTGCGAAGCACAAGAGCAATTTACTTCTCTGGAATGGAATGCTGGCGTCAGCGCATCAGATGCCGATGAAGGTGAATATTTTCCAGGTTGCTCATACCTTATAGGCACCACTTACATTACGAAAAGTAATGTGGTTGTAGACGCACAGATTGGATTAGCCTTTCCAACCGGTGTAACGGGTAAAGTTGGCGTAGGTTTTAAGGCGAAAAATGCCATTATTACCGCTGGGATAAGACCATATCCTTCGCACGCATATCTTCAGCTTCAGTGGTTACCATATAATAAGCATCATTCATTTATCTTTTCATTTGAGGAATCAGCCTATAGTATGACTGGAGGTGCTGATTTTGAATATTTGAGCGCCTTCTCAATCAGGTTAGCCACAGTGGGGTATCGCTGGAATCTCGGGTCTAAATTTGGACGCAAATAACTTAAGCGTTTGTAAAGCTATAACTCTGGCAAGTCCTCAAAATCTAGATAAGGCACTTCTAATCCCCTTAAATAGGTTAGGGATACATTCATTGACTCGCTGTTTCGAAATAAAAAAGCCCCTTCCGAAGAAGAGGCTCTTTAATCTAAAGTCGTTTGTTTTTACTTATTCCCAGTGAATGAAAATGTAAAAGTTTTATTCAGCAGTTATTTAAAACCCCCATCCAGCGGTCAACTGAAGGTTAGGGTACCAACCACCTGAGTTTGCTATCTGAAAATCAAGTGCTCTTGAGTTAGCGTCCATGGTTAGCCCATTTGTATACACTACGCCCCCTCCGCTTTTAATAAGACCAATATCAACTCCTAGACGAACGCCTTTGACAGGACGAAGTCCATAACCGAAACCGGTGAAAGTGAATACTCCGCCGTCATGCCAATGATAGCTATTTCCATCAGGGTCATCAAAACGCCCATTTAAAGACTGAACTCCAATACCGGCAGTAACTCTAAATGCCTGCAATGTCTCTATAGGACGATAACTAATGTTTACTCCTGACCAGCTACTTGCATCCCCAAAAGTACCCGTATAGGTAACACCGTTTATATCAACACCGTTATCAATTGGGACGGATTCACCATAGTGAACAGAAACTGTGGTTTTCTTTGAAAGCTGATGGTCAAATTGAAACCCAACCGATTGACTAGGACCACCGGTATTAATACTAAATGAATTCTTGGCGTATGCCCTGTCTTTTTTCCAAAAGGAAAAGTTGTCTTGAGCCGAAGCTGCCGTGCAAAACGCAAAGGCCATGCAAGTGATAAATAGTTTTTTCATAATAATTTGGTTTTTTATGCTTTTAAATATTATTGGTACTTTACACAACTCTGGTGCACTTCTTCAAAGAAGTTGGACATTATTGTTTGAAGTAATTTACAACAAAAATGCTGATATAGTTCTAAGGTGATTTCTTCTTCGCTGTTTCATAGATTTTTGCTTTAGTAGTCGTCTTTGTTCTAGGATTATTTTGTTTGTACCGTTTGTAAGTCGTCAGCATCTAACTAATTCACCTCTAATCCCCTTAAATAGGTAAGGGATGTATCCTGAATTTTAATCAAATAGACCTTTATAATGAAAGGCTATTTGACATTTAAATTTTTACTTAACGGTCTTGTAAAATTATTTCTTCCCCACAATCAAGAATTACTATTTTCTTTCTCTGTTTTAAATTTTAACTTAACGTTAATTACGTAGTAATACCTCACCATTAATCTATTACGTATCATACCTAAAGAAATGAAAAAGCTACTTCTACTTCTTCTTGTACCAATAATTTCAACTGCTCAAATTTCAAGCTCCATTAAACCCAATAAGATCGTTATCCAAGATAATGTCGAAAGGTATTTGTTCGATTACAGTCAAGCCGATGAATTAGGTTTCATAAAAATGCATGCTCCTACTAACTGGACTGAACCAATTATTGAAGCCGCATTTGAAATTAAAGGAATTGTGTTAAGCGGTACCCTCGGTTTAGAATTTAAAGACGGTATAGAGCTTATTGAGACCAATAATGGGTTTCAAATTCCAAAAGAAAAAAGGGTGCGTATTTTTAATGGCGGTAAAAATGAGCTAGTTTTAATTGAAATTTTACAACCTGCTTACAGCGAAAAAAGAGTCAAACGATTTACTGGATTTGATTAATTGAAGGCCACACAGGTATTTGATCTTTACAATTCGAGCAAGTACTCAACATAACCTTGGCCGTAAGCAGATCTGATATTAGTGCTGCTGCAATGGTAGTTTAATAAGATTTATTGGTCCGCTGCTTCTACATTTCGAGGCTTTCCCCTCCTAAATTTTTCGTTGTACATATTTTCGGTGTTGATTCTACTTTCATCATCTGTCAAAAAGACTTTTAAATCTGAAAGAGCGGCTTTGTTGACCAAATAAATGTTTATGCAGTTAATATCTCGTCCATCTTGGCGGTTTCGAATATACCAGTGTCCTTCAATGTTTCGCGCGTGATGTAAAGATTTGGTAGGTAATACTACAACATCTGCATTCCATTCCAGACTCGTAAAAAAGACTTTTATATCTGCTTCCCATTCGTGCTCAACCACGTTGATTACTTGGGCATTTAACCAGAAGTGTGTTGTGATAAAAAATATAAGCGCAATAAGCTTCATCAGAGGTATCGGTTTGTAAAAAGGTTATAGAATCCCTAATAAATTACTGTTTCGTTATGACTTTACAACGCCGCCAAGCCGTCGATATATAACTACCTGATTTACAATTACTTTAAAGAAGTAAGTGATGCTTTCATATCGCTATTACTTATTGTACGGAAACAATAAAGCCGCTTCTGAAGAAGAAGCTCAAATAGATTTGACGGAACGTCTCTGCGATCAATTACAGCCCGAGTTTAATCTTATCAAACTGTAGCCTGGTGCACTAAAATTCGCCTTACCGCCGTCACATTCAAAGGTAATAGGAGTCACTAACTCATTTCCAAAATTCAAATCAACTACTAGTGTATCATTAACGAACGTGTAGTTGTTAGTTCCTGGTAGTGCGTTTGAATCTCCTGCTTGAAAAGTATTGTAAAGTGAATCGCAATTCGCACTAACGCAATAGTACGTATATCGAATACCGTTCTCGTAGATATACATGGTATTTAAACTATTGCCTGGGTAGGTCCATTTACCTTCCATTGTGTAGTTTGTAACGGGCTTTTTACAACCCGTAAACAGCAGTATAAGGAGTATGATTAAGGGAAATAGTCGTTTCATAAGGCACGTTTTAGTATCGAAAAGGTAACGCTTTACGAGCACCTTCACAAACAACGCCGGAATACATCAAATGACCTTAACTTGCGCCTATGCACAAAACTTCATTTTCGTTGAAATTCTCCACAAAACAACTGGCCCTCTGGGGCATGGTCTTGTTTGCTGTTTCGGCGCATGCCCAATTAGCTGTGAATGAATTCAACAGCAAGCGTGGTTTTACAGACGAGACTGGTGAAGATGTGGATTGGATTGAGGTATTCAACTACGCTACAGATTCGGTATTCTTGGCCGATTACTTTCTTAGCGACAACCCAAACAACTTGGATAAATGGCAATTCCCAAATACCTATTTAGGAAGCCAAGAGCTCATTACCATATGCGCCTCTGGAAAGGAAAACGGTGCATTCCCGAGTCATTGGGAGGCACTAGTTGTAGCTGAAAATATTTGGAAGTATTGGACGGGATCGAGTCCTCCACCGAACTATAATGACTGGAACGAATTGGGTTATAATGACCAAAACTGGAATTCCGGTCAAGGAGGCATAGGCTATGGCGATAATGACGACAATACTACCATTGCAGCTACGCCGTCCATCCTTATGCGCAAAGAATTTCAAATCGTTGATGTCTTGGATATTACGCACCTTTTGTTTCATGCAGATTACGACGACGGATTCATCGCCTATCTGAACGGAGTTGAAATCATGCGTTCAGATAATTTTGCCAATTCGTCGCCTTCCTACAATGAATTCACAACCTACGACAAGGAGGCCGTGATGTATGACGGTGGCATACCTGAAAGCCTATTTTTTGATACCGATGAGGTTCGAAATTTACTGCAATCGGGTACCAATGTACTGGCCGTCCGTGTGCACAACGCAAGCGCCAACTCCTCTGACATGAGCAGCAACTTTTTTCTGTCAGCAGGCATTGCATCGATGAATATAAATTACCAAAGCCTCCCTACCTGGATTCAAACACCACTGGTTTTGCCGCATGCAGGTTTTAAACTATCGCACGGGGAGACCATCTTCATCAGCGATTCCAATGAAATCATAGTTGACAGCGTGTACATTCCTTATGATATCACGCGCTCCATTAGCAGGGGCCGGTTACCCGATGGAACGGGAAATTGGTGTTATTTCAATGCCCCGTCTCCAAACGAATCCAACAGTCAAAACACTTGTTATTCCGGAATTACGGAAACGCCTGTTTTAGATTTAGCGTCCGGCTGGTATTCTGCTGCACAGCAAGTCACCGTTACTACACCTAACAATGCAACCTCGTACTATACCATAAATGGCGATGTACCTGATAGAAACGACACAGAAGTTAACGGGCCCATTTTTATTTACAACACAAGCGTACTGAGCGTACGAACCTTTAGTGATGTTGGTCAGAAGCTACCCAGCGCAGTTGTTGACCGCACCTATATCATTGATGAAGACAATCACGGACTTCCAGTGGTTTCCATTATCACCACAGAAAATCATCTTTGGGATTGGGACAACGGTATTTACGTCATGGGGCCTGGCGCAAGCACTAACTATCCCTACTTTGGATCCAATTTCTGGCAGCCCTGGTCAAAGAAATCCAGAATGGAATTCTTCGACGGCACCCAAACCAAACAATTCGAAGCCGTATTTGACCTAGAAATTCATGGCGGTTGGTCGCGAGCTGAACCTCAAAAATCGTTTAGGATTGATGCAAAATCAAAGTATACGGGGGATATTGAATACCCGCTTATTGAGCGAAAGCCTCAAATCACCAGCTATAACAACTTCAACCTGAGGAACGGTGGACAGCACAGCTTATTTGATCGCATTCAAGATGCCGTCATGAGCAGATTATCCGAAGGCACAAGCATTGATCGAATGGGGTATCAAGCATGCATCGTTTATCTAAATGGCGCATATTGGGGTCTCTATGGTATTCGTGAGAAGTTTGACGAGCACTATGTAGAAAGTAATCATGGCGTCGATAAAGATGCGGTCCAATTATTAAATAGAGAAGGTGCCCTCGTTGGTGAGGCCAGCCACTTCGTAGAATCGCACCAAATCATTACCAGCACGAGCACATCTGCACCCAACTTCGTAGAAGTTCTGAGCACTCGTTTTGATTTGGAGAATTACATCGACTACTTCGTCTTTGAAACCTACATCCAAAACCGGGATTGGATGGGTATCGATTGGGAACTCAATAACATTAAACTTTGGCGACAAGATACGCTCGGTGCCACTTGGCGCTACATGATGTACGATACTGACTTTGCATTCGGGCTCTACGGTGGGAACATCTATCAAAACTATATCGACAAAGCACGCAACCCGAGTTACCCCAACCAACATTCTCAAATCTTCGATCACATCTTAGATAATGCGGATTTCCGTTGCCGCTTCGCGAACCGCTACGACGACCTCATCAACACGACCTTCCAAGTCGATCGTTTTAATGCTGTTACTGACGAACTTAAATCAGAATTGGCTCCTGCCATACCGGATCACGTGGCAAACTGGAGTAGCCAGATGGGGCCCAATTCCTATTCATATTGGCTCGACGCTGTTAACGGAATTAAATCCTACAACAGTGCTCGTATTGCCACTGCCCGTCAACACTTGAACCAAAGCTTGTCCTTACAGGGTCAAAGAGCGGTAGATCTTGCGGCTTACCCCCTAAATTCAGGGCATATACAATTGAATAGTATCACGCCAGAATTGCCATGGGACGGTATTTACCACGGCGGCTGCCCCATAACCGCACAGGCCATTCCTAGCTTTGGCTTCATCTTCTCGCATTGGTATTCTAATGCCACCGACTACAACAATGCACTGCAAGATTCCATCAACGTTGTTCTTGCCGCGAATACATCACTCGTTGCTCATTTTGATTCGTGTAAAAATGTTGTAGAAGGGACTATTCAACAAGAAGAACGAATACTCAAAGCCGCGGTATCCATTGCAGTAACTGACCCAACATACGAATGGTTTTATAACGGGATTCTCGTTTCCACAGACAGTGTTATTTACAACCCGTTAGACGGTAATTACCAACTCACTGTCCGTTTTGACTCGTGCGAAATTCAATCTGAGGTTGCGTCCGTCAATAACGGCGAGTACGGCATTCACCTGTTCCCTAATCCAGCAGTTGATGCCCTAACGGTCCAATTCTTAATGGGTCAACCGGAAAACATGACCCTAGCCATTTACAATACCGCCGGTCAGCTCGTTTGGGAAAGCAACTACACCAACTTCGTGGGTCAATTCAACACCGCCCTCGACGTTTCCACCTTTGCGCGGGATCTCTATTTTTTGCGTATTACCACGCCTACAAAAACGTATGCCCGGAAATTTATCTTAATAGATTAAGTCTTGGGTCCATTACCGCACCAACGTAACCCTAACTTTCTTTTTCTTTAGGCGCTGGTTATTTGTGCGTTCGATAATGCGGTGTGCGATGGTGCGTTTCACTGCGACAAAAGAACAATTTTGCTGAAGCTCAATAATGCCCAACTCATTCTTGTTCAGACCGCCCGTTTTGAAGAACATACCGGCAATATCTCCTTTGGAGACTTTGTCCTGACGACCTGCTGTTATGTAGAGGGTACTCCAAGCGTCGGCAGGAGGAATTTTGGCAGCGTGAAGTTGATCTAAAGACTGGGGTTCAGGTTGGGAAGATTTAATAAAATCGGGCAAGCGCTTGCCCTCAGTGTGGAGCACATAAGCTGCGCCTTCGGCATTCATGCGTGCAGTACGTCCGTTCCTGTGGGTAAATTCGTTAGAATGGTACGGGAGCTCGAAGTGGATGATAAACTTAATCTCTGGAATGTCCAATCCACGAGCCGCCAGATCGGTTGCCAAAAGCAACTGGCACGTACCGTTACGAAACTTCACCAAAGCCCGCTCACGATCTATTTGTTCCAATCCTCCATAAAAACATTCATGCTCAATCGCATGATCAAAAAGGAAATCGCTGACTTCGTGCAGCGACTCTTTGAAATTGCAAAAAATGATGCCCGGTTGTCCGCTCAACGCATCAACGGTTGATCGAAGGGTGTCCAGTTGTTTTCCTGCAGGAGCGGCGATCGTCTTCACGGTCAATTGAGGACGGTGCTGGTTCAAATAATCAATAGTTATGGGATCGTGCAATCCTAAAAACTTTGGAATCGCAACCGCGTCCGTGGCCGAAGTCAATACGCGCTGTTGCACGGCTCCTAAGCTTCGAACAATCTCTGACATTTCGCGCTCAAAGCCTACTTCTAATGACTTGTCAAATTCGTCTAAAACCAGCGTTTTAATACGGTCAAGATCCATGTCGTCCCTGCGAAAACGGTCTGCTATACGTCCGGGTGTTCCAATCAACAGCGCAGGACGGTGCTTTAGGTCGGCTTTATCCAATGCGCCCGAACGGCCGCCGTAGACCGCATTAATTTTAAAGCCTGAACCCAATTTTCTGGCGACTTGTTCTATCTGCATGGCCAGCTCACGAGAAGGAACTAACACAAGCGCCTGAACTTCGGAAATATTTGGATCTAGTCGTTCAATGAGGGGCAATAAAAAGGCCAACGTTTTTCCACTTCCAGTGGGCGACAACACCGCCACGTCGTTCCCTGCATAAATGGCTTTTCTTGCCTCCGTTTGCATGGGATTTAAAGTGGTTATATCGAATTTTTCCAGGAAGCTTTTAAGTACTTCCTTCCGTTTTGGCTGTTCTGGTTTCATCTGCAATTATTTTGGATGGCTCAAAGAAGATTTATACTTCAATTGAAGTCCCATCAGAAAGTTACGCAAATACTGTCCTTTTACGTAGCGGTAAGATTTGTGTGATGGTTTGCGGAAAAACGCACTGAGCTCATGTGGACTCAGTTTACGGTCAACAAGGGCAAAAATCTCAAGCATGTCTTCTGAACGCATGTTAAACGCAATTTTCAACTTCCGCAGAATCGTGTTGTTGCTTATTTCTTCCTCTGGAACAGGTGGAGGGCCCTCTTGTGGACCCCTCCGTTCAATGATGATGCCGTTTAAAAAGATGGCCAATTCTCGATCGGTCATCCTAATGAATCGGTCCTCTTCTTCTGTGCCGGCCCAACCTTTATACTGTGCCTCATTTACCTCAAAACCTGTGGATGCAAAGAGTGCCACGACATGGTCGTACTGGTAGCCAAACAAATAGCGCAGGCGCCTATAAATATCATTGTTAATCATAAGACGAGCATTCGCTCTTATTCCGTTACCTCTGGAGCAGGTGGCCCTGCAGGCTTGCCTTTTTTCGGATTGGGCAGCGCATCATAGAGGAGTCGGTAGGGTGAAGGTTCACGCTTCTTCTTTTCGCGCTTCGGCGCCTCGCCTTCCGTTTTACTACGGGGCGGTTTACGGTCCGATTTTTCATCCTTTGATCTACGCGGCTTCTCTCTTTTAGGGCCACGGTCATTTCTGGCGCCGCCTTTTGAACCTGATTTGCCACGGCTCTGACCCCTCCAAGAAGGACCCTCGCCTAATTCCGTTGGGGGTTGATCTTTTTCCAATTCACGGTCGATGAGCTGTTCAATCTTTGAAAATTTGAACATATCGTCCGCACACACTAAGGTGATGGCCATTCCTTCGGTCTTAGCTCGCGCTGTACGTCCTATGCGGTGTACATAATCTTCCGCATCGCCAGGAACATCATAATTGATCACAAGATCAATCCCTTTGATATCAATTCCTCTCGACATGACGTCCGTAGCCACCATGATTCGGGTTTTTCCGCTGCGGAAGTCACGTAATGCTTCCTCGCGTGCATCCTGCTCATAGTCGGACGAAATGCCTTGACAGGAGTAGCCCTTCTGCAACAATGTACGGGCCAATTTCTCCACCTTCTTCTTCGTTGAACAGAAAATAATAATGGCCTGAAAATCCTCTTTATCACCTAGAATATGGCGCACTAAGGCCACCTTCTGTTCTTCGTGAGCGAGGTACACTTTCTGGGTCACCCCATCCGCTGGCTTGGAAATAGCGACACTGATCTCATCAGGATCACTTAAGATTTCCTTCGCTAATTTGCGAATCTTCGATGCCATAGTCGCCGAGAACATCAAGCTCTGACGCTCCTTTGGTAAGGCGTCAATGATTTTTATAATGTCGTCATAGAAACCAATATCCAGCATCCGATCCGCCTCATCCAAGATCAAATGCTTAACGGTATCGAACTTCACATAACCACGCGCCATGTGTGCCATTAATCGGCCCGGGGTGGCTACAATGATATCCGCGCCGCCTTTGAGTGCATCCGCTTCAGCTTCCCAGCTTACGCCGTCGCCACCACCGTAAACGGGATAACACGATGCATTGGTGAAATACGCAATCCCTTGAATCTGCTGATCAATCTGGATGGCCAATTCACGTGTGGGGCACAAAATGAGTACCTGCACACCGTCGCTCGGCGCATCTGCGATCTGGTTCAATGTAGGCAATACAAAAGCCGCCGTTTTTCCCGTTCCTGTCTGCGCACAGCCGATCAGGTCTTTTCCTTCGAGTATAGTGGGGATGGCTTTTATTTGAATCTCAGTCGCCTCTTCAAAGTTCATGTAGAACAAGGCGTCGAGTATCGTTTCGTTTAATTTAAATTCTGAAAATTTCATTCAATTAGTTTAGGCTTAAATACGCCACCAGTTCCAAAGTATTGGAAATGGCTAAGGACGAAGGGCCAGTGCCCACCGACCATTGCGTGCGGTCGATCGTAAAGGTCGCAACCCATTCATTGTTTGTACGTTGAACGACGCGAACACTTATAGGATGTGTTTCATTGCGCAAGGTAAGGCCTCCTTGCATGTCGTAGGTAGATTCGCCGCCAATTTTCCCCACAAAATCAATTTTATCCGCTGTAAAACAAATAGTTGGAAATTGATCAACATCCAAATACTCCGGCTTTTTCTTAACATTCTTATCCCGTGCAGCACTGGAGGTCTTAAATGTATTCGCCGGAAGGCATGCCTCGAAAGACCTGAGCATGTTTCCATCCATTAGCGCGTGACCTTTAACGTCTGAAAAACTACCCTTTACCGTGCTCAACAGAAACTCTTTTATTTCAAAAGAAACTGAACCGCTCAGCTGCCTATCGGCTGGCTGCGCTACGAGTGCGAAAGAAGAGAAAAAGAGGCAGGCAAGGAGTAAATTACGAATCATCTTAGAGGAAATTATTAAAACCATGCTCCCTTAACAACTCAAGACGGGGTCCATGTTCAATAAATTCCAAAGGAAGTTTGTGTGTGATGCATTTTCCGGGGTGGTCCAATTCGGCCATGAGTGCACTCACCGCACCTGCTAATCCCCCAAATCCTGTGCTTTCTTCAAAAACGTGTATTTCTTCAAAATTGGACAAAATCGAGCCAAAATCAGCGGAAAACGGCCAATTTTGCCCCAAATGAAGCTGTCTCTTATACACATCTCCGAGCCCACGAGACAGGCAGAAATCTCGTATGCCGTC
>ENA-OSIY01000776-OSIY01000776.1-marine-metagenome-genome-assembly--contig:-NODE-776-length-17498-cov-5.041042_pt1 | contig 17498 bp, 20 predicted proteins | sample MGYA00237884_ERZ534233 | MGnify/ENA primary metagenome ERZ534233 (study PRJEB26412, sample SAMN06343840) | marine metagenome | isolation source: estuarine water | place: USA: Columbia River Estuary... | reverse complement strand
GCGTCAGATGTGTATAAGAGACAGCATCAACATGATGAATATTCACATTCTGAAATCATAAATCAATGCAATTTTCTTTCCGAGCATCTCATCAATGCACGCTTATCCTCACAAACATGCCTACAACATCAAGCAGACTCAAGCGTACATGATGCTACAACCCAATGCTTACATTCCAAAGACATTGACGGTGACCACGGGTCAGAGGAAACGATTAAAACCTTCCCCACTATGTTAAAATTGATTAGTGGGACATTGGTAGGCAGTGTAAAATACAGTGATCTATAAATAGACTCAGATGAAGATGAAGACACATCCTCGACAAGTTCTTACAAAGACCATGACAGAACCAAAAAACAACGTAAAATACCATCATTGGTGCAAATAGCACGAAAAGTAGCAAGACTTGAGAAGACACAATTGGATGAAAAGCAATATATTGCATATGAGATGATAGCCTGCACATTTCTTCTTGGATTAGTGAATGATGAAAGTGATAAGAATACAAAATTGGGTGTGTATTTACAACAAACCATGGAGATTGCTACCACCGCAGATGCCAAAGATGTTATTAAAAAATTAAAAGAGAAAAGTTTAGATATTCAAATTTTAGCAATTGGAGGAGAGAATATTAAATTAGAAAAAATTGACTGTATATTTGATATTAAAGATATTGCTTACTTGGGTTTTACTGATGTATTGAAAAATTTATTTTCAATTAAAGAAAAAATTAACTTAACTGTAAAAAAGATATTAGAATTTAATCCCGATGTTATTTTTTCAATAGATTCCCCAGATTTTTCATATCGAGTTCTTAATAAAGTTAAAAATATAAATAATAAAATTAGAACAGTTCATTTAGTTGCTCCGCAAGTTTGGGCATGGAGAGAAAATAGAAAAAAAATATTATATAAATTTATCGATCATTTACTGTTACTTTTCCCTTTTGAAAAAAAATATTTTGAAGGACTTATTAGAAATTCATTTGTGGGTCATCCTTTTTTTGATTTTTCTGTATTTAAAATAAATAAACTTGAAGAAAAAAATAAAAAGTATTTTACACTTTGCCCTGGAAGCAGGAATTCAGAATTAAAAACATTTATGCCAATATTTATTGATGTAATTAAAAAAATTAATTTAAATTATAATTTTATATTTCATATTCCAACTTCTGAAAATAATAAGAATTTAATTAACAATTATTTGCAAAAATCTAAAATAGATAATTTTGTTATTACCAACGATGAAATAGAAAAAAATTTTTATATTAAAAATTCAATTTTAACTATTTCTAAATCAGGAACAATTACTTTAGACATTTGCAAGAACCAATGTCCATTAATTGTTGTTTATAAAACATCTTGGTTAAACTACTTATTAATTAAGCCTTTTATTAGTACAAAATTTGGCAACATTTTAAATATTATAGCTCAGAAGGAAGTTATACCTGAATTGATACAAGGAAAATGTAATGCAGATGAAATCTATAAAAAAACCAAGGAATTTATTGATAACAATTTATTAGGAAAACAATTAGTTACTGAATACACTAAAGTTTTAGAGACAATAATTGTTCCAGACAGTCTTGAGAAAATCTCAAATTACGTAATTGAATAGCAATTATCTTTTAGCAATATCTACAAAGTCTCTTTTAACTTCGCCAAGATATAATTGCCTTGGTCTACTTAATTTATTTGAAGGATCTAAGTACATTTCTTTCCAATGGGCGATCCATCCAGAAGTTCGTGCAACTGCAAATAAAACAACAAACATTTCAGTAGAAAAACCCATGGCACTTAAGGTTATTCCAGAATAAAAATCTATATTTGGATATAATTTCTTTTGAATAAAATAATCGTCATTTAATGCAATTTTTTCAAGCTCTATAGCTACTTTTAATAACTCATCATCTTTCTTACCCATAACCTCAAGAACCTCATGGCATGCCTTTTGCATTACTTTAGCTCGAGGATCGTAATTTTTATAAACTCTATGTCCAAATCCCATTAATCTGAAATTGTCATTAGGATCTTTTGCTCGCTTTATGAATTCAGGAATATTTTTCACACTACCAATTTTTTTTAACATATTTAAAGCCGCTTCATTAGCTCCACCATGTAAAGGACCCCAAAGAGCTGAAAAACCAGATGCTATTGAAGCAAAAGGATTAACACCTGAAGAAGCCGCAAGTCTTACTGTTGAAGTAGACGCGTTCTGTTCGTGATCTGCATGAAGTATAAATATTTTTTCTAGTGCATCTGCAATTACTTTATTAACTTTATATTTTTGAGCAGGGACAGAAAAACACATATTTAAGAAATTCTCGCAATAACTTAATTCATTATCTGGATATACAAATGGTTGACCAATAGAATATTTATAAGCCATAGCAGCTAAAGTTGGAACTTTGGCTATCATTCTTCTCGCTGATATTTCTCTTTCAATTGGGTCATTAACATTAGCTGAGTCTGCGTAAAAAGCAGATAAGGCACCTACAACACCTAACATCATAGCCATAGGATGACTCCCGCGTCTAAATCCATTATAAAAAGATCTTATTTGCTCATGAACCATTGTGTGGTTTTTGATAGCATTAGAAAACTCATCAAATTGATCCATATTTGGCAGTTCGCCTTTGATTAAAAGATAAGCAACTTCTAAAAATGAACTTTTTTCAGATAATTTTTCAATTTCATATCCTCTATATAAAAGAGTTCCTTTGTCACCATCAATGTAGCAAATATTAGATTGGCAGCTTGCAGTAGAGGTAAAACCAGGATCGAAAGTAAAATGACCAGTATTTTTGTAAAGATCGCGAACATCTATTACCGAAGGACCAACTGTACCTTTTTTAATAGGAAGTTCGTATTTCTTGCCGTCTATTTCTATAAAACATTTGTCTGACATAAAATTTAGTTATCAGTTTTTAATATTTTTGTCTATTTTTGAAAAGAATAGTTCTAATCGGTTTAAAAATTCATTTAAACCTAAAGAACTAGCTATATCGTATATAGCTGGACCATATTCAGAACCTGTTAATATAATTCTTAAAGGCTGACCAAGATCTTTAAAGTTAATTTTTTCAGTTTCTATAATTTTATCGAAAATATTTTTTAAATAATCTTTACTGATATCTTTTTCTTTTTTTATTAGAGAATAAATATTTTTTATGATAGTTAATTTCGATTTGTCTATTTTTTGCATCTGATCATCTTTTAATTCATAAGAAAATATATATTTAGAGTTATTATATATGTCCTCTAAAGATTTTGATTTATTTTTTAAAAAAGATAAATTTACTTTAATGTTCTCATGAAAGTGTTTTGGAATTTTTTCTTTGTATAATTCAGAATAGTGAATTAGTTTTTCTAATAAAATCTCGTCCTTAGTTGATTTTATATAAAATTCATTAATAGATTTAATTCTATCAAAATCTAATTTTGATGGTGACTTTCCAATTTTATTTAAATTAAAAAATTCTATACTTTCTTCTTCAGAAAAAATTTCCTTATCTTTATAAGACCACCCCAGTCTTAATAAGTAATTTCTTAAGGCTTCTGGCAAAATGCCTATTTTTTTATAATCCTCAACAGTCGATGCATCATCTCTTTTTGATAATTTTTTTCCCTCTTTTGAATGAATTAAAGGTATGTGAGCATATTTTGGTATTTTCCATCCCATACTTTCAAAGACCTGAATTTGTTTAAAAGCATTTATTTTATGGTCATCACCCCTTATTACGTGGGAAATTTTCATTTGATAATCATCAACTGCTGCAGATAAATTGTAAGTAGGTTTGTTATCTTTTCTTAAAATAACAAAATCTTCGATTGTGTTATTATTAATTTCAACGTCTCCTTGAACTAAGTCTTTAAGTATAGTTTTTCCTTCTATCTTCGATTTAAATCTGACAACAAAGGGCTTATTGGTAATATTTTCTAAAATATTTCTACATTTTTTACTGTAAGTGTAAGGAATCTTTCTCTCTAGATATAATTTTTTTTCTTCTTCTAGCTCTTTCTCAGTACAATAGCATTTATAAGCACATCCGTTTTTTAACAGGTTATTAGCTACATTTATGTGAGATTCTACGTTTTTTGATTGAATATATGGTTCTTCATCCCAATTTATTTCCAACCATTTAAGAGTTGAAATGATTTGTTCGTAATATTCATTTTTTGATCTTTGAATATCAGTATCTTCTATTCTTAATAGGAATATTCCTTTTTGATTTTTTGAAAATAGCCAATTAAATAGAGCTGTTCTTGCTCCTCCTATATGTAAATTTCCAGTAGGAGAGGGTGCAAAACGCGTGATAACTTTTTCAATAGTATTCATTAGTTCTTAAGATTAGAGAACTAATATTATTTGTTTAAATTAGTAAATTAAAATTTTCTATATAAAGAGGCTAAAACACCTTGTATTTTTACTCTTTCATTGTTGTAAATTTTTGTCTCATAAGCAGGATTGGCGCTTTCCAAAGCAATTGAAGGTCCTTTTTTTCGCATTCTTTTTAGTGTTGCTTCATGATCATCAATTAAAGCTACGACTATTTTTCCATTTTCAGCAATATTAGTTTTTTTAATTATAACATAATCTCCAGTATTAATACCGGCATCTATCATTGAATCTCCTTCAACTTTTAATGCAAAGTATTCATTTGATCCTAAAAAACTTTTTGATAAAGGCAAACTCTCAGTTTGGTTTTCTAAAGCTACAATGGGAGCTCCAGCTGCTATTTTACCAAGAACAGGTATAAAAACCTCCTCATCATCTATCTTGTTAAGATCTAAGCCGCCTTTAATAATCTTGGGAGAAAAATTGTTATATAGATCTTGAGCTCCAGCATTTTCAGGAAGTTTTATAACTTCAAGAGCTCTAGCTTTATGAGGTAATCTTTTAATAAATCCTCTTTCTTCAAGAGCCGAAATAAGTCTATGAATTCCTGATTTAGATTTAAGATTTAATGAAATGCGCATTTCGTCATAAGATGGCGATATGCCAGTACGTTTTAATTTTTCATTAATAAAAATTAATAAATTTTTTTGTTTTTTAGTTAGCATAAGAACAAAACCTAAACAGATATCGTTCTATTTAAGTTCTTCTTAATACACAACACTGATAAAGTATTGAAATATATGTATATTTTATAAAAAAGACCTTATTTTATCTTTAATATTATTAGATTTTATTAATGATTCGCCGATCAAGAAAGTTCTAATATTTGTCTTTTTACAGATGTGGAGAATATCCTTTTTAGAATTAATACCGCTTTCAGATATAACTACACGGTTTTTTAAATTAAATTTTTTGCATAAATTAATCGTATTATTTATGTCAGTCGCAAAGGTTTTTAAATTACGATTGTTAATTCCAATAATGCTTTTTTTTAAACTTAAAGCAAAAGTCATCTCATTATCATTATGAACCTCTACTATTGTATCCATTCCACATTTTATAGCGGTGTCATATAATTCTCTTGCTAGCTTTTGTTTCACAGCAGATAATAAAATTAGAATGCAATCTGCTCCGTAAAATTTTGCTTCATAAATTTGAAAAGGATCAATAAAAAAATCTTTTGCTAGAATTGGAATTTTATATTTATTTTTAATTTGTTTTATATAGTTTTTGTTACCTAAAAAGAATTTATCTTCAGTTAATACTGACAAACAAGTAGCGCCTCCCTCTACGTATTGTTTAGCTATGTTAATAGGATTAAAGTTTTTTATTAAAATTCCTTTTGAGGGGCTAGCTTTCTTTATTTCCGCTATAATGGAAATTTTATTATTTTTAAGATTATTTACTATTTTAGATTTAAAAAGTGATTTTTTATTTTGATTTGAAAGTAATAAAATATTTTTTTTATCAGTAATAATTTTACTTTTTTTATAATTAATAATTTTTTTTAAAATATTCATTATTTAGCTAATTGGTTAATCTTCTTAATAGCATTTCCTGAAAGTAAGTAACTTTTTGTCTTATAATAAGCTTTTTTTAAATTATTTTCTTTTTCAGAAATTACTAATCCAGCCGCAGCATTTAGAGCTACAATTTCTAAAAAAGCATTATGTTTTCCATTAAAAATTTCTATTATTTTTTTACTATTATAATTGGCATCTTTACCAAGAATTGATTTAAAATTATATCTTCTTTTAATTAACGATTTTGGATTAATAACAAAACTTCTAATTTTTTTTCTATTTAATTCATAAACTTTAGTTTTATTAAAAATAGATATTTCGTCTAAACCTTCATTACTGTGAAACACCCATGCTTTTTTATGACCTAAGCTTTTTAAAACTTTTATGTAAGGAACTAATAAATTTTTATCAAAGATTCCAATAATTTGTCTTTTAACCAAACCCGGATTTATTAGAGGACCTAAAAGATTAAAGATTGTTTTAAAAGGAAGACTTTTCCTAACAGAAGCAACATTTTTCATTGCTAGATGATAATTTGGAGCAAATAAAAAAATGAAATTTTCTTTCTTTATTTTTTTTTCTAAATTTTTAGTATTATCTAGTATATTAACGCCAAGTTTTTCTAAAACATCTGCTGACCCGCATTTTGACGTTATTGATCTATTTCCATGCTTTACCACATTAATTCCTAAGCCAGCCAATACAATTGCGGCTGCCGTTGAAATATTAAGTGTATGCTTTCCATCACCACCTGTACCACAAGTATCTATTGAGTTTTTTGGAACTTTGACCTTAATTAATTTTTTTCTTAGAATTTTGGCCGCAGATAATATGTTTTTATAGTTAAACCCATTTCTAGTTATCAAAGTTAAAATTGCAGAGATTAAATTTTCATTAATTTCAGCATTAATAATTTTATTAAATAAAAGATTTAATTCTGAATCAGATAAATCTTTATTAAGTATTAATTTTGTTATTAAATTTTTTACGTTCATTTTATTTTTAAAAAGTTTTTAAAAATTACATTCCCAAAGCTTGTTTTAATACTTTCAGGATGAAATTGAATACCATAAAGATGATATTCTTTATGATTTATACCCATAATAATATTATCTTGCGTTTTTGCTGAGATCTCAAAATCTTCATTTAATGTTTTATTATCAATTATAAGGCTATGATATCTAGTTGCGTAAAAATTTTTAGGAATTTTATTAAAGAGTTTTGAACCATTGTGAATAATTTTACTTAATTTTCCGTGCATTATAATCTTTGCTCTTTTAATTACACCGCCAAAAGCTGCACCTATAATTTGATGACCAAGACAAATACCTAAAATAGGAATTTTTTTATAAAAATTTTTCACTACATTTATGCAGATGCCCGAAGTATTAGGATGACCTGGGCCAGGGGATATAACAATTTTATCAAACTTCTTTTTTGAAATTTCCTCTAATGATATCTTATCATTTCTATAAACCTCAACACCTGACCCTAATTGTGATAAAGAATGAAAAATATTGTATGTAAAACTATCATAATTATCTATTAACAGTATTTTTTTCATTTATTTAGCAGCCTCAAATAATGCTTTAGCTTTATTAACTGTTTCTTTGTACTCATTTAAAGGAATGCTATCAGCAACAATTCCAGCTCCTGATTGTACATAAATTTTATTATCAATAATTAAAGCAGTTCTTAAAGCAATACATGTATCCATTTCATTATTAGGAGTGAAATATCCAATCCCACCAGCATATAATTTTCTTTTTGACATTTCTAAATCATCGATAATCTCCATCGCCCTTATTTTTGGCGCACCCGAAACAGTGCCTGCTGGAAAACCAGAAAATAAAGTATCTAATAATGAATTTCTATTATCAAAATCGCCAACAACATTAGAAACGATATGCATAACATGAGAGTATTTTTCAATTTTAAATTTCTGATCAACTTTTACACTTCCAATTTTTGCAACTTTGCCTACATCGTTTCGGCCCAGATCAAGCAACATAAGATGTTCAGAAATTTCTTTTTTATCATTTAGAAGTTCTTTTTGGAATTTATTGTCTTCTTTAAAATTTCTTCCTCTAGGCCTAGTCCCGGCAATAGGTCTAATGGTAATTTTATTATCTCTAACTCTAACTAATATCTCGGGGCTACTACCTGCTATTTTAAAATTATCAAAATTAAAAAAGAACATAAAGGGGGATGGATTTAATATTCTTAATTTTTTATAAAAATTGATAGGCGTTTTATTTAATATGGTTTCAAATCTTTGACTTAAAACAACCTGAAATATCTCCCCATTATTTATTAATTCTTTTGCTTTAGATATAGAATTTAAAAAAGAATTTTTGGAAACATTACTTATTATTTTATTTTTTTTCTTATTTTTATTTAAATATTCAGTTGAGTTATAAGTATTATTAATCTTGGCAATAAATTTATTTATTTCATCGCATTTTGACAGATATAAGTTTTTTAAATTTTTAATATTTTTTAAATTATAAATATTTTGTACGAAAAATATTTTATTCTTTTCGTTGTCATGAATGATTATTAGTTGTGGACGTATTAATTTTACATCAGGAATTTTTAAGTCTTCTTTACAGTTATTTGGAACCTTTTCTTTAAATCTAATGATGTCATAACCGAAATAACCAGCCAACATAGATGACATCATGGGTAATTTTTTCGAAGTTTTAAAATTAAAATTATTAATTAATTTGTTTAAATAGTCGTAAGGGCTTTTTTTTATTATTACTTTTTTATTATTTATATTTTGAATTATACAATTGGTTTTAGTTTCGATTACAAGATCTGGATTGAAACCAAATATAGTATATCGACCTCTAATTTTAACTTTTTCAACAGATTCAAATATAAAACTATCTTTATTTAAAGAGACCAATTCAACTATTTTCTCAATTGTTTCTAATTTAGGCTTATTTTTAATTGCATAAATTTGTGCAAATTTTTTTTTTTTTAATTTTTTTTAAATTCTTTAAAAGTAGAGAAAATCATTTTAAATATTTTTAAGATAATTATTTAGTTGTTTTTCATTAATTATAATTTTATAATTTTTTCTAAGAAAATCTTCGTACAAAATATTTATTTTATTTTGTATTACTATTTCAGGAATTTTTTTATTATTAGGAATAAATCCAGTAATTGATTCTGTAATTATTTTTTTTTTAAGATTCTTATTAATTTGCTCTTCAAGAATTTTTGAATTTATATTTCTCTCTAATAAAAACTTTTCATACTTTGTTCTTGAAAAAATTTCTTTATCTTTGAATTCTTGACTATTTTTTATTTCTATAGCGATCGTTGTATCATCAATAAAAACTCCTAATTTTTTTGCATGAATTTTTAAAAGTTTTTCAGATATAATATTAGATACAGCAATTATGTGAATATTTTTGTTAATTGCTATTTTTTCAGATTCAATATTATTATTTCTGACTATTTTATTAAATTCATTTAAAAATTCATTAAAGGATATTTCTTCACCGTTAATTTCTGCAACAGCATTGCTATAACTAGACCTAAAAAAATCATTTATACCCCAGAATACAAAGCTTAAAGCAATTAATAATATAAAAATTTTAGCTATTACTGTTTCTGAGAATTTTCTTAAGGATGATAACATTTACTATTTTAAAAAATGAATATTTTAGTTTAGATATAACTGATTTATGAACAAAACTATATATTTCATTGCCAATTGGAAAATGAATGGAAATCATAATTCTATTAATGAAATAGAAAGAGTTTCTAATTTTTTTAGAAAAAATACGATTTATAAATTTAAAAAAATTATATTTTGTCCACCATCAAATTTATTAAGTTCTTTCAGTAAGAAAATCAAAAGTAAATTAATAGATTTTGGCGCCCAAGATATTAGCAAAATAAATCTACACAATGGCCCGTATACAGGTCAGCTAAGTGCCAAGATGTTAAAAGATTCAGGGGCTAACTATGTTATTATTGGTCATTCAGAAAAAAGATTAATAGATGAAGATTTAAAGACTATTAAAGAAAAAATTAATATTGCTTTAAAAAATAAGCTTAAAATTATTTTTTGTATTGGTGAGAATCTGTTACAAAAAAATAAAGGATCATCTTTGAATGTTTTAAAAAGACAAATTTTAAGTTCTTTAGATAAAAAAAAAATTAATTTTAATAATTTAATTATTGCATATGAACCAATTTGGTCAATTGGAACTGGAATTGTTCCTTCCAATAACTATTTAGATAAAATTTACAGAAATCTTAAAAAATTTATAAAAGAAAAATACAAGGTTAATTCACCTATAATGCTATACGGAGGATCTGTTACCACAGATAATGTTGTAACTTTAGGTAAGATTGGTTTAATATCTGGTTTTTTAATTGGCGGAGCATCATTAAAAAGTACAAGCTTTATTAAAATTATAAAAAATTACTTTAAATAGTTTATGCAAACTTTATTATTAATAATTCACATTACTATAGCTGTGCTTTTGATTGGATCGGTATTGCTTCAAAAATCAGATGGTGGAGCTTTGGGTATAGGAGGCAATAGTGATAATTTAATGTCATCTAGATCAGCTGGAAATTTTTTGACAAAATTTACTGCAATACTTGCATTTTTATTTATTTTAACAAGCATTTCTCTAACGCTTATTAATAAAAAAGATATTTCTCAAAAATCTATCATTGATAAGATTGAGCAATTAGATAAAAATAGTAGTTCTCAGCCAAAAATTCCAAATTCAAAATAAATTAGCTTACTATTTTCTTTGTGATTATTATTAAATAATCTATAATAATCTTCCATGGTCCGTTTTATTTTTGTTACTGGCGGCGTGGTCTCATCTCTTGGAAAAGGTATTGCTTCCGCTTCAATAGCTACGTTATTACAATCTAGAGGATATAAAGTAAGAATTAGAAAATTAGATCCTTACTTAAATATAGATCCTGGAACAATGAATCCGTATGAACACGGAGAAGTTTATGTAACAGAAGATGGAGCTGAAACTGATTTGGATCTTGGACATTATGAAAGGTTTACAGATATAAATTCAAAAAAATCAGACAATATTACTACAGGTAAAATTTATCAAAATATAATAACCAAAGAAAGAAATGGTGACTACAAAGGGTCAACAGTTCAAATTATTCCGCATGTTACAGATGAAATAAAAAAGTTTATTACTAGTGATTTAACCAATGAAGATTTTGTAATTTGTGAAATAGGTGGAACAGTAGGAGACATTGAAAGTCTGCCATTTTTAGAAGCTATTAGGCAATATTCAAATGAAGTAGGAAGTAAAAATTGTCTATTTATTCACTTAACATTAGTTCCTTATATTAAAAGTGCAGCTGAATTAAAAACTAAGCCAACACAACATTCTGTCAAAGAATTAAGAAGCATAGGTATTCAGCCTGATATGATTTTGTGTCGTTCTGAAAGTTTAATTCCTAATGAAGAAAAAGCCAAAATTGCACTATTTTGTAATGTAGAAAAATCAAATGTATTTCAGTCTATTGACGTGAAATCAATTTATGAAGTTCCAATTAAGTATCAAGAAGAAGGATTGGATAAAAAAATATTAGATCATTTTAGAATTGTTAATAAAAAAAATCCAAAATTGGATAATTGGAAAGCTTTTAATAAAAAACTTAATAATAAGAAAAATAGTGTTAAAATTTCTATTGTAGGTAAATACACACATTTGAAAGATGCTTACAAATCTTTGAATGAAGCTTTAATTCATGCATCAGTATATAATAATGTTAATTTAGATCTTAATTGGATTGAGTCTTCTGATATTAAAAATTTAAAAGATTTAGAAAATAAATTAGCAAAAACAAATGGAATTTTGATACCAGGCGGTTTTGGAAAACGTGGTGTAGAAGGAAAAATTTTATCTGTACAATTAGCAAGAGCAAAAAAAATTCCTTTTTTCGGAATTTGTTTTGGGATGCAAATATCAGTTATTGAACTCGCAAGAAGTTTATTGGGTCTAAAAGACTCAAATTCTACAGAATTATCTAATACTAAAAATCCTATTGTTTGTCTTATGGAAGAATGGATAAAAGGAAAAAAAATTTTAAAAGGAGAAAAATTTAAAATTGGGGGTACAATGAGATTAGGTTCTTACCCTGCAAAAGTTAAAAAGGATTCATTGCTTTATAAAATTTATGGTAACAAGACCTTAATTCACGAAAGACATAGACATAGATATGAAGTAAATATTTCATATAAATCCATGTTAGAGAAAAAAGGCGTTGTATTTTCAGCTAATTCACCTGATGGAAAATTACCAGAAGCCATAGAGCTTAAAGATCATCCTTGGTTCGTTGGAGTTCAATTTCATCCAGAACTCAAGTCAAGACCATTTTCTCCTCATAAAATATTTATTTCCTTTATTGATGCTGCTATTAAAAATAAAAATTTAAATTCATGAAAAATAGAATTATTAAAATTAAAAAATTAAGTTTAGGAAATGATCTTCCTTTAACTTTAATCGCAGGTCCTTGCCAAATTGAAAGCAAAGATCATTGTCATATGATTGCTTCAAAAATTAAAGAAATAACAAGTAGGTTAAAGATTGGATTTATTTTTAAAAGTTCTTTCGATAAAGCTAATAGAACAAGTTTAAAATCTAAAAGAGGGATAGGACTTGATAAATCTTTATCTATATTTGATTACATTTCAAAAGATTTAGATATTCCTATCTTGACTGATGTTCACAATGAAGAACAATGTAAAATAGTTTCCGAAGTTGTTGACGTTATTCAAATACCAGCTTTTTTATCTAGGCAAACAGACTTATTGGTCACCGCCGCCAAAACAAATAAAGTAGTTAATGTAAAAAAAGGTCAATTCCTAGCTCCTTGGGACATGAAGAATGTTATTAAAAAAATAGAAGAGAGTGGAAATGATAAAATATTAATTACAGAAAGAGGAGTTAGCTTTGGATACAACACTTTAGTATCTGATATGCGTTCATTATCAATTTTAGCTGATTTTGGTTATCCAGTAGTTTATGACGCCACTCATTCTGTACAACAGCCTGGTGGTAATGGAGATAGCAGTGGTGGTGAAAGACAATTTGTTAGTTCATTATCAAGAGCTGCTGTTGCTGTTGGAGTCTCAACAATTTTTTTAGAAACACATGACAATCCTGACAAAGCCCCATCCGATGGAGCAAATATGATACCTCTTGGAAGTTTAGAGAATTTACTTAAAGATTTAATAGGAATAGATAAATTAATTAAGTCAAAATAATAATGTCAGTTATTAAAAATGTTAAAGCAAGACAGGTATTTGACAGCAGAGGTTTTCCAACAGTAGAAGCAGAAGTGATATTAGCTGATGGCTCTATAGGCCAATCAATAGTTCCTTCAGGAGCTTCCACTGGATCTTACGAAGCTCATGAACTTAGAGACAAAAGCAAAGAGTATTTAAAAAAAGGTGTCTTAGAAGCCGTAAACAATATTAATTTAGAAATTAATAAAACAATTTCAGGCTTATCCGTTTTGGATCAAAAAAAAATAGATAATCTTTTAATTAAACTTGATGGCACTGAAAGTAAAAAAAGATTAGGAGCTAATGCTATTTTGGCGGTTTCAATCGCTAACGCCAAAGCAGCTGCAGCATATAATAACATTCCATTATATAAATATTTAGGAGGTAACAATAAAAATAAATTACCATTTCCAATGTTAAATATAATTAATGGAGGAGCCCATGCAAATAATTCTCTGCAAATACAGGAGTTTATGATTAGAACTGATGGAGCAAAATCTTTTAAAGATTGTTTAAGAATGTCCTTTTTAGTTATTCAAAATTTAAAAGAGGAATTAAAATTAAAAAAATTTAATACTAATCTTGGTGATGAAGGTGGCTTTGCTCCATCATTTGATAGCGATGAAAAAGCAATAGAATACATAATTAAAGCAGTTAAAAAATCAGGTTTAAAAATAGGCAGAGACATTAATATTTGCTTAGATGTTGCTGCAAACGAAATTTATAGTTTAGGAAAATATAAAATTAAAGAAGACAAAAAAGCTGTAAATTCAGAGGAGTTGATTAATTATTATAAAAAATTATGTAATAAATTTCCAATTGTTTCTATAGAAGATCCAGTTTTTGAAGATGATTGGAATACTTGGAAAAAATTGACTAAAGAGTTAGGAAAAAAAATTCAAATTGTTGGTGATGATTTGTTTGTAACTAATTTAATTCGTTTAAAAAAAGGAGTTAAGGAATTAACTGCCAATGCAATTTTAATTAAACCGAACCAAATTGGCACAGTTACAGAAACCTTAGAAGTTATAACTTTTGCTAAAAAAAATAATTTTAATACAATTATTTCTCACAGATCTGGTGATAGTGAGGATACTTTTATCGCTGATTTAGCGGTAGCAACTGAATCCTCGCAAATTAAAACGGGATCATTAGCAAGATCAGAAAGAGTTGCAAAATATAATAGACTATTAAGAATAGAAGAGGAGATAGGAAAAAAATCTGAAATGTCAAAATTAAAATGAGTAATTTAGTCAACTCGATTTCTGAAAGAAAATTTTTTTTTATAATGATTTTAATAATTTTATATATTGTTTTTAATTTCTTTGGCGGCGATAGGGGTCTTATTGAATACTTTAAAAAGAAAATATTATTAAAAGAGTTCCAAGAAAAAAATTTAGAAATTAAAAAAGAAATAAATTTTTTAACTAAAAAAAATGATTTTTTATCTGTGAATATAAATAAAGATTACTTAGATGAAATATATAGAGATTACTTTGTGTTAGGAAAAAAAGGTGAAAAGATTTATATTATTAATCAAAAATGACAGCTAGACATCCTGAAAAAGTTAATAATATTGACAGCCCAATTCAAAAAAAACCTGCGTGGATTAGAGTAAAAGCTAGTTACTCCCAAGAATATGCAGAGACTAAAAATATTCTTAAAAAAAATAATCTTTTTACAGTTTGTGAAGAAGCTTCCTGTCCTAATATTAATGAATGTTGGAGTAAAAAACATGCAACATTTATGATTATGGGGGATACCTGCACTAGAGCCTGTGCTTTTTGCAATGTTAAAACTGGCATTCCTCTAGTACTAGATCTTCTAGAGCCTAAAAAAATTGCACAAAGTGTTAAGGATTTAAATTTATTACATGTAGTTATAACGTCTGTTGATAGAGATGATTTAGAAGATGGTGGTGCAAAACATTTCGCAAATGTTATTTCCGAAATTAAGCAATATAATAATAAAACAACAATTGAAGTTTTAACACCAGATTTTTTAAGAAAAGGCGATGTTTATAAAATTGTTGCTGATGCAAAGCCTGATGTTTTTAATCATAATTTGGAAACTATCCCTCGACTTTATTTAAAAGTAAGACCTGGTTCTCGTTATTTTCAATCTTTAGATTTATTGAAGAAAGTTAAAGATTATGATTCTACAATTTTTACTAAATCAGGTCTAATGGTAGGGTTAGGTGAAACCAAAGAAGAGATCATGCAGGTTATGGATGACTTAAGAATAGCAGGAGTAGATTTTTTGACTATTGGTCAGTATTTGCAACCGAGCACAAAACATTATCCAATAAAAAATTTTATAACACCAGAGGAGTTTGAAAGTTATAAATTAATCGCAGAAGGAAAAGGATTTCTATTAGTTTCCTCAAGTCCATTAACAAGATCCTCTTATCATGCGTCGGAAGATTTCGATATTTTAAAAAAAAAAAGAATTAACAAGCTAATTTAAATTGCCAGTTAAAAAAATTATAAAAAAATTTAATTATTCTAAAAAAGATCTTATAGAATTAGTTTTAAAAATTGATGATTATAAATTTTTTTTACCTTGGTGTATTAATTCAAAAATTTTAACAATTAATAGAAAAAAAAAAGACTTAAAAATTACAGCGGATTTGGAGATAGGCTTTAAGTCTTTTAGAGAAATTTACACAAGCGAAGTTATTTATATTAATCAAAATTCAAAAATTGAAGTAACATCTATAAATGGAAATATTAAAAATTTATTAAATATTTGGGAATTTGAAGAAATTGACAAAAAGTCTTGCAATGTAATTTTTTTTATAGATATCGAATTAAAAAATCCTATTGTTAATATTTTATTTAATAAGTTTTTTAATTATGGTTTTGAAAAAATTTTAAATTCTTTTGAGCGGAGAGCAAAAGAAACTATAAAATTTTAATATGGTTTTTCACTAATTTAACAGTTTCTATCAAAATTTTATTTTGGATAATTGCTCTTGTTAATTTTTTATTAAAATTAAACCTTATTATTTCCATTTTTTTTTTACTGCAGATGCCAATATAAACAAGTCCTACAGGTTTTTTTTTAGTACCACCATCTGGTCCAGCTATACCTGTTACAGATATTGCAATATTTGTTTTGGAGCTTTTAAGTAAATTTTTACACATCTCCTTGCAAGTTTCTGCGCTTACCGCCCCATGCTTTATTAAGGTTTTTTGTTTTACTTTTAGAAAGTCGATCTTTGATTTATTTGAATAAGAAACTGTTCCCATCTCAAAATATTTTGATGCCCCAGGAATTTTAGTTAAGTTATAACTAATTAACCCGCCCGTGCAGGATTCTGCTACTGAGATTTTAATTTTCTTTTTTTTTAGAATTGTTGTTAAGTTTTTTATTTTCTTATTTATATGCATAAATAAATGATTAAAAATGTATATATACCAGCGATGACATCATCCATTATTACTCCAGTTGCATTTTTTATTTTAAAGTCAAAATAACTTGCTGGCCATGGTTTGGTGATATCAAAAAGTCTAAATAATAAAAGAGATAGTATTATCAAAAAAAAATTATTTTCACATATAAGCAGGGGTATTGATTGTCCGATAAATTCATCAATTACAATTTCTTTTGGATCAGATGATGGAAAAGATTTCTTTATTGTTTTATTTAAAAAATAGAATGAATAAAATAAAATAAGAATAAGAAAAAATATAAAAAAAAAAATATTAAGATAATTATAAAATAAATAATAAATAATTACAGTAATAAGCGACGCCATTGTTCCTGGAATAGGTAAATAACCAATTCCAAACAAAGTAAAAATTTTTTTGTTAAAATTAATTATTTGATACAGATGTTATTACCTCGCATGCGATTGCTTTATTTTTTCCAATATTTCCAAGTCTATCAGTTGTCTTGCCTTTTACGCTTATTTGTTTTTCACTAATGTTACAAATTTTAGAAAGATTATTAGATATAATTTTTTTATATTTTTTAAGATTTGGTTGTTGAGCAATAATGTTAATATCAATATTATTAATTTTAATATTCTTAGTTTCAAGAAGATTAATAATTTTTTTCAAAAAAAATGTTGATCTTTTATTTTTAAATTTTTTATTATTTGGAAAGAAAGTTCCTATATCACCTAATTTTTTAGACCCTAAGAGAGAATCTACTAAGGCATGAATTACAGGATCCCCATCAGAATGACCTACTGTACCCATTGAATAGGGTATATGTATTCCCCCTGTCTCTTATACACATCTCCGAGCCCACGAGACAGGCAGAAATATCGT
>ENA-OSIY01000773-OSIY01000773.1-marine-metagenome-genome-assembly--contig:-NODE-773-length-17510-cov-7.357999_pt1 | contig 17510 bp, 17 predicted proteins | sample MGYA00237884_ERZ534233 | MGnify/ENA primary metagenome ERZ534233 (study PRJEB26412, sample SAMN06343840) | marine metagenome | isolation source: estuarine water | place: USA: Columbia River Estuary... | reverse complement strand
CTTTAATCTTTGCTTCAAGCCCTGCTATATCTATAGGGTGAATTGGCTTTTCTTCTGGCTTTATCATTACCGTATGCAATAAATTTTTTGTCATAATTTTCTCGTTTCTATTAGTATAAGTATAGCAGATTATCGGCTTATATACTTTAGTGCAGACACCAAATTGTTTAACGACTCTGCTGCCGTATAATAAAGATTCTTTTTACCTCGATCTGACTTATCGACATTTGCCATCCATGTGGCCTTTAAAGCCATCTTTGCTGCAATTGCTTGAAGCCTTACAATCTCTATATGCGCCACATTCAAAGGAATGTCTGGCTTTAATATTACCTTTGCAATAAATGTTAAGGCAGTAGTTAACTCTTCATCTTGCATGTAGTCTGCTATCTCAGCCAAACCATTTACCATGTCTATTGTTGTTTGTTGTTGTTCCATTATTCCTCCACTAGATCTTCTAATATACTCATCTCAATTATAGCAAGTCTTACCTTTGCGTTACCCTCGCCTATTACGACAACGATGGCTGGATCTTTACCGTTCTTTAGGGCATCAGTTGTAGCCTTTGCCCAAACCTCTTTATTTAATGTAAAGGACTTTCCAACTTCTTTAAAGTCTACGACAAAGTTTTTCCAGGAAGCATCTCCCTTTTGAGTATTACGACCAGAGTTCTTGTGCTGCTTAGCACCGATTCTCTTGGACTCACTCTTCTCCGTCATTACCCTTCCATTTCTGCTTACCAAATTTAACACTACTAAGATGTTTTTCTTTACACATCCAAGTCATCTCTTTTTTATCTGCATAAAGCCTTAAGGTTTTTACCTCTGCTTTGCATGTATGACAAAGAAACTGTCCTTGATAGACTGTAAAATTACTCATTAAGTTTGGACTTGATTGATTCTTGCAAATCAAGATCCTCCCTTACACGATTAACAAATGCTTCTTTACCCTGCACCTTTGATCCGTCAGGTAGTATATACCAAGCGCCTGTGCGTTCTACAATACCGTTTAGTTCAGCAGTAGTAACAAGATCACCGATGGTGTCAAGACCAATATTGTCACCTCTAAAATAAAAATCATACTCGCCAGACTGAAACCCTGGAGAGGTTTTGGAGAACTGAAGTTCCCACTTAATAGTTCTGCCAATTTTTTCTTCAATTAATTTATCTCCTACCTTAATTTTTCCTTTAATCGCTTGATTGTCGGACTCGGAACTAAATAACTTAATAATGCAAGAAGAATAAAACTTAGTAGCCTGACCACCAGAAGGCTGCTGGCTAGTATACATAGCATTAATATTATTGCGAGACTGGGAAATAAGAACAAGAAGAGTAGGCTTAATCTTGTTGTTAGCATAATTAAGCATTTTCCATGCGTTACTAAAGTCACGGGATTCTGCTCCAATCTGTTTGGTGTTTTCCAAAGGCTTCATTTCGTCAGTATCTTTTTCAAAATAAATTGAAGGAAGCATTGATGTAATAGAGTCTACCACTATTAAATCAACCCCTGCATTCATTAATCCAACACCAACTTCAACCATATCACTAATAGTTCTTGCTTGTGAGTAGATTAACTTTGATGGGTCTACACCCATTTGTTTAGCCCAGTCTTCTGAGTATGACATTTCTGAGTCAATCCATGCACACAGTTTTCCCTCTGCTTGTGCTAAAGCAATCATCTGAAGGCACATAGAAGACTTTGCCGACGACTTCGAACCCCAGACAAGGACTTGTCTACCATATGGCAGTCCACCACCAAGAGCACGGTTTAAACCGAAACTAGGGGTTGGTTGATATTCAAAGTTAATTCCAACACCACTACCAAGTCTTTTCCTTAACTTAGGATCTAGTTGTGCTAATGCTTCTTCTAAACTAACTGACATGTACATCCTCCAATGTTACTGTTCCGTCTTTTGTTTTTCCAAAATCAAACTTATAAGATTTTCCTTCTTCAATATGCATGTATGCCTTTGCAAACGATGTAGGGAAAACTGTAATAGAATGCAAGTCTCTACTTGTATCTGCAAGCGTTAGCGATGCCATCTTCTTGCCAGTCTTAGTAACTCTTGGTTTAAACGATACCACAAACATTTCCTCTTCTGTATATGGCAACTGTTTGTAACTTAAAAACTTTACAAGAGCATTTGAAGAACCCTTCATCTCATCAGCAGGAATTGCAGAAACAATCCTATTATCATTTGCAAGAATAAGATAAGTGCGACCTGTCTCAATAGTCGTTCCCTCTTCATCAAATATCCCAACACTGCCAGTCTTGTCCAAAACTTCAACTCGTGACCAACCCTTTCCTCGTTTAATTGCTTTTACCATACCAAGCAATATATAAGAACCCTTTTCTTCAAAGTCGGTAACATCTTGAATAAAAGCATAATAGTGAGATGGAATAGTAATATTAAATTCTGGAAGGTTTAAGTACTCGTACAAATTCTCTTTAATCTCAACATCGTTCCTTGGGTTATCTGGAAAGGTTGCAGCGCCGATCATTCTTAAAGCGTTTAATGCACGACTATTTACCCCGTTACCTTTAGTAAAAGTAAACTCCTCAAGTTCTTTGTATGATTTAAATGGTCTGCCTACAATATATTTTTCAGCAATATTGGTAGATATATACTTTATTCCTGTTAGACCAAACCTTATACCCTTACCCTCAATTTTAAAATCAAAATCCGAATCATTAATATGTGGAAGTTTAATATGGATACCCATACGCTTTGCCTCAATAAGATAATCTGTTCTATTATCCTTATCCTTTTCATTCTTAAGTAGAGCAAACATAAACTCAAGAGGATAGTAGTATTTTAGCCACGCTGTCCAGTATGATAGCGTTGAATATGCTACTGCATGTGACTTGTTAAATGAATACCCTGCGTGAGCCTCAAAGTCATGCCATAGATCACGAGCACTATTTGGAGAGATATACTTTGATGCACCTTCAACAAACTGCTCTTTATATAAATCAAATTCTTTTGCATCTTTCTTTTTACCAATAATCTTTCTAACCTTGTCAGCATCTGACATCGACATTCCACCTAAGTGCACACACGCTTGCATTACTTGCTCCTGATATAAAATACATCCGTAGGTATCAATTGTAAACGGCTTCATGACTTGATGGCTATAGGAAACATTTTGCTTACCATGTTTACGAGCAATGTAGTCTTTACCAATTGTGTTCATGGCCCCAGGTCTAACAAGAGCATTTGATGCAGCAAGTTCGTCAAAATTCTTTACACCCATTTTAACAAGAAGGTTTGTGTATGGATTTGCTTCGCACTGGAACACACCCTTTGTATATCCATTTGAAAGCATTTCATAAATCTTTGGGTCTGCAAGATTAAGAGAAAGCAAATCAATATCCTTATAATGATTTTGTTTAATCATTAAGACTGCATCTTGAATAACACTAAGTGTCTTTAGTCCAAGAGCATCAATCTTAATTAGGCCAATTCTTTCCGCTTCTTCCATGTCAACGCCAACCACTGGAATCCTATCGTCAGATCCAGGAGAAGAACGAGTTTCCATCGGCGCATACCTAAAGATTGGATCTTTACTAGTAACAACTCCTGCAGCATGAATACCAGTACCCCTAATTCGACCACGTAATTGTTCTCCATACATTTCCACCTCTGGATATTTTTCCCTAAACTCTCGTGTTGATTTTGATGTACAAAAATCTTCCCATGTATCTACAAGTTTTAAAACTTTGTTAACATCTGTAAGGGGAATATTAAGAACTCGTGCAACATCTCGTACTACGCCTTTATCTTTAAACTGTAGGAATGTAGCAATTGATGCAACATGTCGGTATTGCCTAACTAAATAGTCCTTTACTTCATCACGGCGAGAGTCCTGAATGTCTGTATCAATATCTGGAAAATCATTTCTATCTGGATTAATAAAACGAAAGAATAATAGTCCATATTTAATTGGGTCAATGTCTGTAATCCCTAGTGCGTAACAAACCAAAGAGCCAGCCGAAGATCCTCGTCCTGGACCTACCATGATTCCTTCTTTTTTAGCCCAAGCAATCATGCTTTGAACTACAAGGAAGTAAGGAGCAAACTTCTTGTCTTTAATAATTTTAAGTTCTTCTTCTACTCTTGCTACATACTCTGCGTTATCTGCAAAACCTCTTTGCTTTAAACCTTCATATGCAATATTTTTTAACTCTTTATCTGGACTCTTATACTGCACAGGAAGTAAGTTCATTCCATCTTGAATGCCATAGTCTCCTACTGTATCTGCTAGTAGTATTGTGTTTGAATAGATGTCAGGTCTATCTATCCCCTGCAATTCCATCGCTGCCTTTATCTCTTCATAAGACAAAAGGTGGATGTCAAACTTATTAAATGTTATCTGACGGTCTGCGCCATAGAGATAGTCGAGGCGTTCCATCATGTCTGTTTTCTTTTTTGATTTCTCGTATGTAGATTCTTTTAAAACTTTACCGTGAGTGTTCATAAGTAACTTAAACTCTTGAACTTCTTTTTGTGATGGGTCAACATGGTGACAGTCTGGGGTAACAACTACCTTAACACTAAATTCATCAGCAAGATCAATAAGATACTTGTTAATGTGTGCTTCATTGTGAGGCATAACCTCAATGTAGTAGTCGTCTCCAAATCGTTCTTTAAACCAAGAGATATACTTTTTAGCAATAGCAAACTCTTCTTCTTCAAGTGCTTTAACTAAAACGCTACTTGGGCAAGCAGAAGTTACAATGATTCCTTCTTTATATTTTTCTAGAATAGTAAAATCAAAGCGTGGCTTCTTAAAGAAACCATCTGTCCAAGATAGTTCGCTAATCTTGTTTAGATTTTCCAAACCAATTTGATTCTTGGCTAGAAGGATAATGTGATTGTAGACAAGATCTTGTTGACCTTCTCTTTCAGACTTATCTCTTGTATCAGATATGTCTGCACACATGTATCCTTCTAGACCTAGAATTGGCTTAATGCCCTTTGCTTTTGCAATACGGTGCAGTTCCCTATGCCCAGATAAAGTACCGTGGTCAGTGATGGCAATTGCTGGCATCCCTAACTCAACTGCACGGTCAACGTATTCTTCTGGAGTAGCCACACCATCAAATAATGAGAAGTGTGTATGGACATGTAAGCCTACGTAATTCATATTACCAATCTGCGTTGGTTGATGAAGTTACGGATGGGCCATCAAAGCCCAAATAGAACGCTTCTTGTTCTGCATATGGAATATTTTTAAGTGCTGACTCAAGTGGATAGGGCTTAATTTCTCCCCAAGCAAATGGCTCTTTGTCTGGTGCTGATGGAATAAGTGTGTAATTAGTTTCAGTTCCCTGACCATTACGCTTTAACTTCCACAGAACATTTGAAATGCTTCCAGTCTCCATAGCATATTCCTTGATTGTGTTGAATGATGATTGCTTGCTGATACCCATTGACCAGATTGCAACATATGGTGCTTCAATTCCATCGTCAACTAAAACATTGCAATAGAAACGAAGGCGTCCACGCCATCCTGCTTTTGGATCTTTACGGTGCATTTCTTCTGCCCAGTCACGACCCTCTGACTCGATTGTGTCTACAGCCTTACGCTTGTAGTCTTTTGGATTTACGTGTTCCTTTACAACAAGTGCAAGTCCACGGTCATCATTATAGTTTGCTGAATCTTCATCAAGTTCTTCAACAAATCGAATCTTGACTGATTGGCCATCTGCAAGTTTTAGCCACTTAACCTTTGGTCCATCGTTTTCGTACTTTGGTCTGTCGAGCAGGGCATTAATGTTTTTGAGTCCCTTTACTACGCTCATATTATTTCTCCTTTGTTTGTTATATTAGTTTAGCATAAGTGATATAGATTTGTCAAACTGGAACTCTAAGTTCTTAAGTTCCTCATCTGGCATGTCTCCAATATCCTTATACTCATTGTTTAGTTTAATAACAGAAACACGAGATCCAAGTTTTTCAATTATCCTGTCTTTCATGTTCCCTCCTGCTTCATCATTATCAGCAATAACAATAATGTTATTGAAATACTTTTGAAGCAATCCTGTTTGTATGTTTGATACGTTTGCACCCAAAGTTGCAACGGCTGGAAGACCTACCTGGTCAAGCCTTATTGCATCAAAAGATGACTCTACTACATAGACTCTATCAGATTTCTTTACTCTATGCAAGTTAAATAATGTTTTACTTTTTGGAAGTCCTGGAGTATTCTTAAAATCTTTTCCTTCAATAGATCTACCAACAAATCCAATTGCAATTCCGTCTGGGCTGTGGACTGGAACTGTAACCATATCTTGCTTATCAGAATAACCAAGTGAGAACTTTGTCCAAGACTGCATCTCTATGTGCCTTGATCTAAAATAATTTTTTGGTCTGTCTAGTGACACTAAATTGTTATAGAGTCTTTTTAATATCTCTATGTCAAACTGTTTAAACTCTTCTTCAACTATAAGACTTTTATTAATATCATCAACAAGATTAGTTAACTTTTCTTTTGACTTAATATACCTTGCTGATTCAAAATAGGTTCTTCCCGAAGTATGCATTATTAGTTCAATAAGGTCTGCTGTTTTCTGACAAGAAAAACAAAAGAATAAACCGTTTGACTTATGTACTTCTCCTGCTGGGGTTCTATGGTTGTTGTGAAATGGACAAAAGACTATGTAGTTATCTGATAAATCAGATTCAATATCTATACCCGATCCTGTAAGGACTCTTTTAACTTGATCTGCGGTATAAAGATTGGATTCGTTCCGTCTATTCCTGCTATCCATTCGCTTTTCCTTTTCCCTGCGTAAACTGCCTGTATTGATAATTCAAATTCGTAAAAGTTCTTTTTATCATTATATCGTATTGTGAAGTCTGGGTCAAGGTCAAGCCTTGGCACATACCCGCTTAGTTTCATTTCTGAGACTAACAATCTTATGTATTCTATTTTGAGCCTGCCGATCATGGAATCATCGTGAATGACCCCATCAAGATAAAACCTTTTTATGGGTTTATGATGATAGAACGTAGGTGGCAAGATCTCCTTATTTTCTGACATATCATATTATAACTGCTTATCTTCAAAGTCTTTGTATCTATAGTATCCCTTGTCAAAATCACACTGAACAAGGAAGTCTCCCATGAATCCATTACGGTTCTTTCTAAAAGCGCATTCAATAATATCACTATTAGTTGCACGACCCATAGCCAAGACCCAATCAGCATCGTAGGCAATCTGTCTAGACCATGCGGTTTGGCCCAGGGTAGGGACTGAAGAAAGATCATTAACATCATCAGGTGTAGCAGATGAGATAGCAATAATAGGAACCTCTTCACCAATAGCCATTAGTTTAAGTTCTCTTGAAAGATTCTTCATTCGTACCGTTTCATTCTCTGACTTCTGATTAGGAGCCATCAACTGAAGATAATCAACGATCACAAAGTCTGGATTGTACTGATCAATCTTTCCACGAAGGACTGAGGGGTTAATCTCTCCACCTTGGTCGTTTGAAATAATGTGGAACTCTGGCTTACCCTGAAGATGCTTGGCATGCCAATCTTTAAGCATATCAATTTCAATTTCACCATTACTAATTTTTCTATGTGACCATCTACCCTCACCCATAATAGTAAAGACACGGTTACGAACTTCTGTCTCAGACATTTCAAGACTTATGACCAGTGGGCTACGACCCTGTTTCCAGGCCTGTACAGCGAAGTAGAGAGCCAACCACGACTTTCCGATACCTGGGTATGCCAAGAAGACTCCTAACTGCCCAGGCATGATTCCTGATGGCAAGTAATTGTCAAATCCTGGCAAACCAGTCTTGATGCCAACATGACCGAGTTCTTGCTGCTTCTTTACATTTTCAAAGTAAGCGACGGCAGACTCCAGATCGGTGACATCAATATCACGAATTGCAGATGTATTCTTTTTTAATTCTGAGGTTTTTGTAATAAGGTCATTAAGTGCTACAACGCCTTGATTATTTTGAACATTTGTTGCTGCGGATCTAATAATATCTTTTAGGCTATCATTTAAATATTCTCCCTGAAGTTCTTCAAGGTGGTGCTTTGTCGCTCCTACATTTGCTATTGGTTCAAAGTCTCTAAATTTTTCTGTAACTAATTCTGCTGGGGGCAAAGTTGCGTTAGCCTCAAAGTATAAACGAATAAATCCCCATATGTCTCCATGGGTCCTTAAAAGATTTTCAACATTGGCTTGAAGAAGAACATGCATCTGCTTATCTTTAAGCACTGCTGTAATAAGTTTTGACTCTGTATTATTCACTTAGCCACTCCTTTGCCATTCTTCTACGCTCTGCTCTTTCTAAACTATCTTTTATGTTATCTCTTTGTGCTTTTAATATTTTTTCTGCGTTGTATGCAAAGTAGTTCCAAGAAGGATTCTCTGCAACTGAAAAGTAATACTCAAGTATATCGTAACATCCTGGCAATGTATATGATTCAACAAGAGCATCAGATGCCCATTGCTCTACATTTAAGTTAAGGGATGGCTTCGATTCGTACCTTGCGGTATGATACTTGCTGTATCTTGAAAGCAAAGCCATACGGTCTTTGCGTTCTGCCATTACTTTTCTTCAGCCTCAGACTGGGCTTCTAGAATCTTTGCTGTTAGTTTGTCTTCAACAAACTTGTATACACGCTCAAAAGACTGATCAACAGTCTCTCCATTACGTGAACTATCAACTACTCCAAGATCCAATCTTAGTGATTGAAAGTTTCCTAGGTTAAGTGTGTACCCTAGTGTTACGGATACCTTAGTTGGTTCATTTGTTACTACATAATTGCTATCTGACATTTTATACCCTTCGTTAAATAGATTCATTCCAAATTGGAACAAACCGCCCATCTTCAGTTCTTCTATAAGTAAGTATACCATCGCCCATTCTGCGTGTCAACTCTTGCTTGCTGGGGGTAATATCATTTGTAATTAACTTATCTTTTCTTGGTCTGCCAATGTGGTGCGTAGCAAGTATATCACGAATCTCTCTTACCTGTGACTCTGAGTAATAGGACCTTACTTGAAAGCCTCTTGCTCCACCCTTTTGAGATCCTGTTGGGAATGGGATTACTCCACGCTTCATTAGGTCTGGCATATATTTTTTATGACGATTAACTAAATCAGCAGTCTGACCGACAGTGTATGCACGTTCTCTTTTATTTTTAAAGTCACCAATCAAACAACTTTCTATTTGATCTTTTGTAATATTATAAACAGACATTATTCCGTTAGACCTGTTTAAATGATGTATTCTTACAAGGTCTCCATTAAGAAACCAAACTTTTTTATTACCTGATATTACAGGTGACTCATTGTATTTTTCGCTCTCAATTGTTCCCTTTTTAGTAACCATTGGCCCTCCTGAGAATTGCTAGGTGGATGAAAGAACTTTCTTGATCCACAAAGAATACAGTATAATTCTAGATTGTTTATCTCTGTATACTGTCTATCTATAAACATTCTTCCGTTGCATTTTTTACATTTAATCATTAATTTGGTATTCCGATAATTACTAGGTTAATACCAATGCTTGTGTCTCCTCCAGAATTAAACTTAACAGTGCCCTCAACTTTTGAAGTTGAAACACTTTTTAGTGTAACCGTTACATCTTTACCAGCATCGGTGTTTCCAACGTTAACTGGTGTTGCTGTTACAACTGGGGCAAACTTAAACTCGCTTGGGAAATCATAAGCAAATGGCTGAGATGATCCAGCAGTCTGTGTTGTGCTTGTTGTGACCTGAACATATCCACCAATAACTCTTGCCTCAGATGCTTTAACACTTTGCTTTCCAGCATTTGGGGTGTCTACTGTTACATATTTATATGTTGATGGAGATACCTGAGTTGACAAATCATTAATAGCCTTAACAATCTGATATATATATGTTACATCTAGAGGCTGCCCTCGCTCTGGTACAGGTAAAATTGCCATACTATAATTATACCAGACTTACGCCGTTATACTTGCGAAAGTTTTGATCCCAGAGTCGTAGACCTCTAAAGAACTTGTAAGAACTGGGTTTATTGATGAGGCTTGAATAACTACTCTTACAGACTGAGTTCCATCTTTTAAAAAAGAATAATTTTGCGATGCAGTAGAACCTACATATGACGGTATTGCTCCATCAAATCCTACAAAAACATCATAGACTATCTGTGTTGAAATCTGTCCACTAGACCAATTTGCCATGATAGTATTTCTAATAAGGTTAATGTCTCCTGTACCAACACCAACTATAACAACATCTGAATTAGTAATAAAAATTTTTGAGTATGCTGACTTTCTATTTTTATCTTCTGAAACAAGTCTAAACCTTACAACTCTTGAGTTTGAAGATGTTACTTTTCCAAGTAGATCTTTTTTAATAATAACATTTTTAATTCCTTTATCTGACATTATCCAACATCCAAAGCAAATCTAAATTCTATATAGTTTGTTGTGTTTGCTGATTTTATAATTGGTCTTGAACCTACATTTTTAATTACAGAGTATCCTGTCAACCCATATAAAGAGTTTGTAGACGTTACATTCTCCAACCTTAAACCATCTAAACAAACATAAAATAAATCTGAAGGGGATCCAGCCTCGGTAACACATGAATATATCTTTACTATATTAACTTCTCTCCAGTCAAAATCATCTGTTTTCCTTAGATCCTTAAGTGGTTTTGTTGAAACAACATATCTGCTTTCAGAAAAGTCAAATGTATCATCTGCTGTTCCATCCAGATAGGATTCATCATCAATATCTACTTCAAACCTTGCAAACTCTACTAAAGAGTTTGTTCCAATATAAGAAAACTCTAACAATATTTTAACATTGTCTGGTACTGTATTAGAGTTAGCAACCTTATTAACAACAGAAAATGCAAGTTTTAGTTCATCTAATGGACTATTCTTTGAAAGATCTACTGTTGTCTCATTTAATCTTATATATTTAGAACCAGAGGTGACTCTTATTATTCCTAAATTATCACGAGTTAGCGTAGAGTTATTTCCCACAATAGCAATAATATTGTTTAGAAACCTACATCTTTCATTTCTTGCCAACCTATATTCATCAGTAAAAACTCTATTGTCTGCATTTGTTTCAAATACACTTGCTGTTTCGTTTATATTATTATTTTGAGCATCACCATTAAGTGGTTCATATCTAACTGGAATATCTACAGGGGGAGAGTTAAAGGGCTGATATAGCCAGTTATCTGTATCTGTAAAAGAAAAAATGTTTCTACTATCAAAAGATCCAGCAACTGGATTTGATGCAGCAGAAAAAATTCCAACCTCAGTAATTTCATATCTTTCTTCTGTAGGTAGTTCTGCCGTTAGTACTATCTTATCAATACCGCCTTCATTTATGAAACCTCTAGAAATAATAGGGACACGAAACATCTCAAAGTCCAAAGAATTCTTTAGACTGTAGTCGCCAAAGGACCCATCAGAAGCCACTGGAGTGGCCCCACAGCCCACAGCGATGTGTGATGCATATGACTGTGTCTGCCCAACGAGATACTTGGCTAAAAGATTTTTGCCTATATTAGTTATCATTAATTACTCCCATCATATATTGTATCACTAAAAATCTCTCCGCTAGTCAATACCTGAACTTCTGCTTGTTCATTTTCTTTAACATTAATTAAATTAATAACCAAGTCTCCACTTATTGGATCTATATAGACAGATTTACAATTTGGTGTCTTTATCCATTTATTCTTATCTGTTTCATTTAAGTTGTTTAGTGGTGGAGATATGTCATATCCAGTTCCACAGGCAGGAAGATGATCAAATATGGACAACGACAAAGACTTAAAATATGAGTCAGATGATTGAAGTCTAAGAACATTGTTTGGGTTATACTGTAGATAAAGGTCTGTCAGATTTTTGATTGGAGTATAAACAACTTTCTGACCATTTACTAAGTCGTGCCTAGATATTGTTGCAAGTTCATATCCTCCTATATCTTCAAATATAAGATCTGTCATTATCTCAATAGACATGACATCATCATTAAAAAGAATTAAATCTGGGGTTGCTATCTTTACTGATGTATCATCTGCTTTTACTATTGCTTTTGGTAGTGGTGCAGTTGCTGCTACCTCTCCACCACCATCAATTTGACTTGCCATTATACAACCTCACTTAAAAATAAAGTCATGTCTGGGCCATCTGGTCCTCTAGAAAAATCAATATTATAAACAACGAACCTACTAGAAGAACTTGATGCCATACTTATATTATTTTCTTTATAGTCTAAACTAACTATATCTCCTAATTGAATTGTTGGTATCGCAAATATTTTAACGCCAACTGATTTTCTTGGCTTTGTTGTTTTTTCAACTATCCATTTCATCAGGCTTGTTGCTTCATCTTGTGATTGAATGTATGGTGTGTCTAAAGCAAAATCTTTTTTACCATATGTCATTCTGCTTAGTTTAATATCTTGATAGTCTTGCTTAAACTTATACGGATTTGAAATTAATTTGTCTGCTACAAACTGTGGGTTTGACTCAAGACTATTTTTGTTAAAGTATTCGTCAACTGTTAGGTTATTATCTGATTGCTGAGTAAATGTAATTCCTTGAACTCTTAAGTAATTTCCACTTGTTTCGTCTAGACTTAATGCTGTATCTGTTGCATTAAAAATCATAAACTCTGCTCCGTAAGATCCTGCCCTAAAACCAGAAACAACGTATCCTTTTATCCTGTTAAATGTTGGAGAAATCTTTGCAGTTAGTGCTGGATAGGCCTTGTCATATTTAAAATTAAATAATGCTGCTTCTCTCATTATGCTTCCAAACTCTTCAAAGTATATGTCATACTTTGGTGGCTCAAATGATCCGATGCCAGAAAGGTATGTGTTTTGAATTAGTCCACTGATTGCATACTTTCTAAAAGATTCATTTGCATCAATTTCTGTATCTCCAAACACAGAGTTAACTGGTGCACCCAAAGAAAATGATGTGTTCTGTGAATAGTTATTACATAAGGCATAAACATTTTCAAACATTGCTCTTGAAGAACCTCTTGTAAATAATGCTATATCAGAGTATACTGGAAGTGGATCATTATCATCTACTGTCTTTATTAGACTTCCATTCATGTATAGATAGAATCTTCTTGTCTTTCCTATGTCTTCGTATTCTACTGCTAAATCATATACCGTTGGATTTTCTTCGGCAAACATTCTTGACTGTCCAGTAAATCTTCCATCATCTACAGTAATCTGTGCTAGTCCATCCCAAAGTCCTACGGGTATTGCTTTTCCATTGTCAGACTTTACTTTGTAAAAGAAAACATTGCTAACACTTTGCCTATCAGTTTCTGAAAGATTTCCAAGACCTAGCGCTGCTATTTCAAAATAGTATCCGACATTTGTTGTTGGATTTAACATTACAGCAATACCAGCAGATCCTCCAGAAATATTAATATTTTTATCTGGAGTGGAGCCATTTACAACATAGTAGGTAGAAGAACCATTTGATGTCTGACCACGATCTTCGTTGCTTTCTATCTTTCCAACTATTCTCATCCTTGTCCCAAAATGCTTATACTTTTTGCCCTGTAAAGATTTATGAACATATGAAATAAAGTTTCTTGGTTTTTCTTTAGTTGTAAAGTTTGGCCCAGTTAAAGAAAGTGCTGATGACTGGATTGATCCTGGTAGTTGCTGAGTATTTGTCGTTATTTCTCCAACAATTGCAGTGGACATAAAGTTTTTAATAATTCCAGTTCTAGAAGATGTTCTTGCTAAAGCATCAGAAGATATTGAGGCATCAGTTAATTTACCAGAAGAACTGACTGTTGTGGTCAAAGGAGTTTCTTTTTTTTCAAACAAGTGCTCTGATGACATGTAGCATCCCTTTACATTGTCGTCAGACTTCCAGTAATCAGATATACCTGCGCTGTGCGCTACCACGGTTGTTCCAAATTGTCCACGACCATGCTTTACTACTTCTCCATTTTGAAGTTTAATAACTCCAGATTGTTCAAAGTACTTTGGCTCGGAGTAAATTCTTACGAGACCTGTTGGATATATCTTTCCGTTGAACGGTAACTTAGAGAAATAGTTTTGATAGTCTTCGATAGAGGTTATCCAAACATTTCCAAACCCAGTGACGTTATATTGGACGGCATCATATTTTATGATTTCACCTTGTGAGTAAAAGTATCCGTTATATCTCGTAATCCAGTATGCTGCTTCACCAAGGCTAAAAGTATTATTTATCACAATACCATTCTTTACAACTGGAACATCTGCTGTAAGATTAGAGTTAAGTGGTACTGCGCTTAGAGCATATGCTGACTGAGTGTTTACTTCATTATTAACTGACTTTGTGTTTTCTGTTCCAGAGACTTCCCACAAAAGTGCAGGCTTATATGTATAAAATCTTTCTTCATCTAATAGACTAGCCTGCCTTAAAGAGCCAATAGATCTTTGTATGTGTCTTGTAGTGTAGTTAATAACTCCGTCATTATAAACGTTGTTTGGTTGAACAGACACTGAAATAACATTTGCAAGTTTAGAATTAGAAAACGTTTTGTTTTTAATTTCTTTATCTTCAAACAGATCTAGAGTTCCCTTAAGTTCAAAAGTTGTGGGTCTTTGATCTTGTGTTGGCATTATATAATCTTTGCTCATCATTACAAAGTTATTGTATTCATCAAAGAACATTGCAGTTTGAGTTGACACTGCTAAGTCTTGAAGGACTTCTGCAACACTTTTATCTGGTCCAACAAAGAAATATGGAATTATTATTTCTTTTTCGTTTGCAACTCTTTTAAAAGTATAATTAGAAAAACCAATATGATCTAACAAAAGTGAAACAGCAGAACTTACAGACACCTCTGTCATTAATATTTGTGGAGCAGTTATTGACTCTAGATACCAATACATGTCTCGTAAAGATAGTGAAACAGTTTTTCCCATAAGGTCTTGCTTAGGAAATGAATCAGAGTATAGGGTCTTAATAGGAATGTAATAATCCCATCCAGCAACATCAACTATTACCTCATAAAACTTAAACTGAACATGTCTGTTTATATACTTTGCAATTATGCTTGATGGATTATTTTCATTAAATGCTTGGTCATAGTCAAATATATTAATGTTTCCATTAGATGCAATTAACTGTCCTACTGGCAAACCACTTATGCCAAGATCTGAGGCGCTCTTGTTTACTGAGTAGTTTAGTGTTTTATCAGAAACATTCATTGCAAGCCTTGGAGATATTTCTATAAGGTCAAAAGTTGAATCTTTTACATTCATTGAGTCCACAACAATTCTAATTCCAGATATGTACTCGAACTCTCTATATTGTGCTTTACCGTCTATAGCATTTATAAATACATTTGGAGATGTTGCATCAGTAACAAAGTTTGTTAATCTATTAACTGTTTCATCTTGAACATACCATCCGTATCTTGGGGTTATTACTGTATAGTCGTTACCGTTCCAAATATGAAACTTTCCTATGTCGTTTTCATTTTCTTTAATAAGGTAAGCATATCCAATTACAGACTTCTCAGGTAAAAGAGATATGCTTGTGTATACTTCTGCAAAAACAAAGTTTGCTCTCCACTCTTCTGGAACTACCAGGCCGTAAGCAATCTCAACATATCCATCGCTTTTAATAATTGATGAACCGTCTGCTCTTCTTATTGCTGGATTAAAAGATATTACATCTTGCCAGTTACCGTCTTTTAAGAACTGAATCTTCCATCTATTTGGAACTTTTTGATTTAACTCTCCAAAAAATGGATCAGCAAATGCTCCTGTTGATGAAGAGAATGGTCCAAGATTTTCTGTTCCTGTATGCGTTTGCATCTTAACAACAACCCTATTTGCTGGCACTTTTTCTTTGTACACAACAAATGGACAAGCGTCCTCTATAGAATTTTGAGATCCACGAACCTTTGATGCAATACCATATTCTTGACCAGACTCTGTTCTATATGATGTCCAATATTTAAACTTATCATTTTTATCTGACATATAGTACCTTGGTCTATCAGCCATAAATAGGTTTGGGTGATGAAGTTTGGTTCCGTTATCTTTAAAAAATACAGCCTTATTGATTCCAGACCTTGGTCTAAACTGCTCAAAGCATGCCTCTAAAGAATAAAGAGTCTTTAACTTTTCTTTCTTTGTTAAAAATGTTGTTGGAATGTTATCGTTATCAAATGTTCCATCTACCAAAACATCTGCATCTGTTGCTCCTGTATAAAAATTTCCAGGGTCATTAATATCAAAACTAGTTGGTAGTGAAGAATAAACAGAGTCAGACTGTGTTGGTCTATATCTGTAATTTCCAATATGCTTAATATTGGTAGGAATGTTCATGTTCCATTCTGCTGTTATTATTGACTTATTTCTTACCGTTGAAGAAGTCTCTAAAAATGTTTGCAGGTCTTTATCTTCAAACATTATACCTCTTCCAGGCTTATTGAGACATTCCAGAAATCAAAATTAGTTCCTCGTTTTTCAACAGAGTATGAAAAATCACTAACAAACATTTCAATAAGTTGGTTATATTGTCCAAGATGATCGTAAGGCTCTGGCGTTCCTTTAAAAATACCTTTTCTGTCATACGCAAGAAATACCCAAAATGATCCCTTGTGTGAGTCATACCACTCAAGCATATCTGCTCCACCTGCTCCACCATCAGTTGTGTAAGCCTTGTATGGAGACACCCCAGTAGCGGTGTCAAATGTTGGGATATTAGCATGTGATCTAGAAGGAATCATGTTCCAACTTGTAGTTAGAGTTAGTTTATCTGCAATGTGATACGACCTCATACGACCATTAATCATTCTTTCACGCTTTTCAATTCTTTCTTCTGTAAACTCAAGTGGTTGCCTGTTATCATCAGTAATCAATAAGAATTGATCTAATAGTGTTTGGTCTTCAACGCTTTCTGGGTCTACGCCAATTTCATATCCGTTAGGGACGTACAGACCATTTTTAAGAGTTCCTGTGTTTTCAGACCAAAGCATACCACTTGGTCTGTGATATTTTTTACGACCCTGGATATAAGTTACCCTAGAATCTATCTCATCTACCATTTATTGACACTCCTCTAATTCTTCTGTCATCTACCTGCTTGATTGTTGACATTACTGCTTGTGCAATTTCATTTGGATTAGCATTTGTTTTTGCATTAACCGTTAATGTATATGTATTATTATACACTGCCCCGCCAATAGAATCACCGTTATTGATTTTTCTCATTGTATCTACACCATACGAGTCTACTGCATACTTGCTCATAATAAACTCTCCTGGAGTTAGCATTGCTGGAACTACGTCTGTTCCCTTTGCAAATCCGCCAACAGAAAACATTTTTGGAATAATTCCACCCTTAGCCTTATACTCATATCTAGGAGGAATAAACGTTCCTCCGCTATAGATTCCAGTTCCTGGAACAAGAGTTTTCTTTTTTGTAGCAGGTGCTTGAATATTATCTGGTATTCCGTTTTTGTCGTCATCTTTAAAACTAGGG
>ENA-OSIY01000769-OSIY01000769.1-marine-metagenome-genome-assembly--contig:-NODE-769-length-17541-cov-5.920121_pt1 | contig 17541 bp, 27 predicted proteins | sample MGYA00237884_ERZ534233 | MGnify/ENA primary metagenome ERZ534233 (study PRJEB26412, sample SAMN06343840) | marine metagenome | isolation source: estuarine water | place: USA: Columbia River Estuary... | reverse complement strand
TGTTCTACATATCCTTCGCCTGTCACTGTTATTTGTGATCCTTTTGTAAGAAAATCAGCAATAACTTGAGATCGCTTACCCCATACAGAGCAATCGATTTGAGTTACAATGTCGCCGTTTTTGTTTTTGCGGTTGCACAAAACTGTAAAGTTTGCCACCTCATTGTCACCAACAGTCTTGATTTCTGGATCGCGGGCAAGATTGCCTACAGCAGTTAAAGTCAACATGATTTGATAGCGGTTGGGTTAGACGTTAAAATCAAGCGTTAACTTGAAAGAAACGCATTAATAAATTCCACTTGTTTCTGTGTTCTTATTTCTTTGGATAATGCGGACTTGGAGTCAAGATTAAATTCTTTGCGAAACTCTTTTGTTAATGTAGTAATTTTTTCTGCATCGTTTTTGTGAACCTCTGATAGCAACGCAATAACTACTTGGTATTCATCTTCACTAATTGGCATTTCGCCTGGGCTGATATTTTTTGTAGATTCTTGCGGTGTTGCTGGCTTTGCTTTTTCAACAGATTTTGTTTTTGTTTCTGCTGATGACACAACCAATGACGCATTTGAGGCAGTGCCTGCTACTGGTGCCGCATTTGAGGCAACGGTGCCAGCTTCTGCTACTTCTTCTTTTGCCCACAACTCATAGCCTAAAGATAAAGAAAATGCAGCACAAGCACATAAAGCCCGCCTGTGAGCATCTGTTAATGCTCGAGCGCTAATTTTGTCGTATTGAACTGGATTGTTTCTGTTATCCATAATAGGGAAAGGGAAATCAGCGGTTGCTTCATCTCCTGGTCCGGTAAAATAACCAATCAAGTAGCCTGTTCCATCAGGCGCTTTCCAGATGTGGTCACCATTGCGTGTTGGCTTTAAATGAAACTCCCACCCAGAGGCATGAGTATGTAGATGATTTGCAATACGCGCCCATGCAACATAAGAAGCTGCATAGTTGCCGTTGCCTTTGCTGTAAACATCGTCCTTTGTAATGATGCCAGCGAGATTGGGATAGGTCATTTCAGGTGTGTGCAGGTGATAATTGCGCCGGGGCGCTCTGTAGCTGTGCAGTAACGCTTAATAGCAGAAACTTCAACAACTTGTGAATCGTCATCAAATAGCACAGTGGTTAAAGCATCGAGCAAACCACGGATTAGTTTGTCAATGTCACCAATACTTCTACTTGTTGCAAGAGTAGGAGCTTTTGCTGTTAACAACCCTTTGCTATTATAATGCGATTTAGGCCTTACAAAGCAAAATGAAATACTAACAGACATAGGGGATACAGTATCCCACATTGCAGGCCGATGACTTTGTGCCGCAGATCGAACATCTTGCCTCCATGTTTTAATGTGTGGGCTTGCTTCAATCATGCGACCATTGCCTAATAATCTTTTGCTGCCTTGCGGTCGGCTGATGCCTTCCGCAAAAAACGTTAAGGTCACTTTTGTTTGACATGGCTCACACAAATATAGTTGGTTGTTTTAAATGTCGCAAGGCCAGAATGTTGCTCCCGTTCTTGCATAGATTTGATCATTGAAGAATAACTCCAGGTTGTTCTTGTACGACGTTCAATCCGAAGGCTTTCTACAATAGCATTCCCTTTCTCGTCCAAATATTCGTCAAGTTCACCTAACGACCATTTGAAAGAAATGTCATCAATAAGCTCTGTTTTTTCTTTTTCTAACGCTTTGATTGCAGCCGAGATCTCAGTGATCCTTTCGGTTATAGTCTTGATAGTATTCATAGCAGGTTTGGGATGTTTTTTAGTTGTGTGGGTTCAAAATGCAAGTCGCGTTCTATCTTTTGACCAAATGGTCCGCTAATTTCTTCTAATTCAAGCAAACTGAAATAACCTAGTTCGTGTTCAAATCCTTTAACTAAACCAAAAAACAAGTTGCTGTCTGGGTCAAATTCAAAAGCATACCAAGTCCAATCAGACCAAGGTGTAAAGAATTTGACATATGCAGTAGCTTCTAAACCTTTACCATCTTGCTCATATAAAGCAGGAATCTTTTTTGCTGTAGCTTTTGTGAGAAGTTTCATTAGAAAATTAAGAAAATTGTTTGCGTTGGAGATAGCTGTTTGTAAGTTTTTTATTTAGTATTTCGATTGTATGCACATATGAACCAATCTCATAACATGAGTTGTTTGGATCTTTTTGTAAACGGTTTGATTCGTGACGAACAAGGCCATATAAGGTATCAAGTTCGTGACTTGTTAGGCTTAGATTTTCTGGAAAGAGTGTGTAGGATGCCATCTTGTAAATAAAAATAAATTTTTTTATGCTAGTAAAGTTTTAGATTTACACATTTAGGCATAAAGAGCTGCTGCATAAGCAGTTATTGCAGCTTGACGAAAGCGAGTAGCAGCAATCATTGCACTTTGTAACTTGATGTATTTAACTGAAGGCTTGTGACCAGTTTTAGCTTCAACTGCGTGCTGAGCCCAAAAAGCAACTTGAGCAGCTTTTTCAGTGGCTTTAGCTTGATGGACTTGTTGGAGGGTCATAAAATGTGTAGCGGTGGGTATCGGGTGTGTTCCCGATATCAATACTATACACCCTTATGCACAGGCTGTACACCCCTTACGCAGTTTTTTAAACATTTCTTCATATTTGGGCGCAGGAGCAGCTAACTCGCTTTAGCTGGTTTACGCGTATTTGATCCTTTCGCTCGTTTGTGCCCGTTGTTCTTGTATCTTTCTTCACTCAATAAAGCTGCCTGCCTATAAGCTTCATCTCGGCCAGGAGGTTCTGGGATTCCAGCTTCAAGCAGCATTTGAGTCCAGTCAATCAAAAAGGTAACTGAATTGCGTGTTTATGGTCAAGCAATTTAGCCTCCCAAGCATCATAACAAACCTGCGGATCTTCGCTAATTACTTTTGTTCTTCCAGGTCCAACAATTACTGTGCAACATTTGTCAACATTAACGCTTAAATGATTTGAATTTAATCCATGCAAATAACCTCCTAATTGCGCTGTGGCTGGTTTGCGATTGTCAATTGCTTTATCTGTTTGCACAGATTTAAAATCAATCAATGTAACGAGGCCATCAGCCGTTTTTATAAGCGCATCAAAAGTGCCTGCAACTTCATGGCGTGGAATGACGATGCTTAATTCAACCGCCATTGTTTCTGCTTTTTGCAATAACCAACAATCTTTTAAAGCTGACACCCATTCACTGTATTCACCAGCTTCAGGCTCAAGACCAAGAAGCAAGGCTTCTGCCGCTGTATGAACGTGATTGCCACGTGGTTCCCAGATATGTTTTGTTTCATTAAATCGTTTTTGTTGCTCAACAGTTGAGGGTTGCGCAATGCGGCTGACGCTATAACGCATCCAATTTCCTTGAAATTTATACCTGTGGATGTCTTTGTAAAATTCCAGATCTTTGTACGGTTTTAGCATTTGGTGGGACAGCTCAAGCCAAGTATACACCATTTGCTAAGGAGTGCACAAACTGTGCATGGCGTGGTATAGTGGAAATGCCCTTGGAGCCACTATGCCTCGCATTGTTGTAGACATCAGTCCAGATTTACACGCATGGCTAGAAACCCAGCGTGGTGAATGGAAGCCTCGCACCGCTGTGCTGCGAGATCTAATCCATGACGCTATGAGCCGTCAGATACAGGAAAAGCAACTAAAATCACAGCCGCCACAATAAAAAACCCGTAGTGCCCACACACCACGGGTTTAAAGCTGCCTACGCCTTTGCAGGACAACCAAATTATGCCACGCATTAGATCTACTGGATTTTCGATTTGCCCGCATCAGTTAATGGATCAGATCGGCGAGCCAGGCGGCAAGCAGCGCGTCTGCGTCTACCTGGTGCTACATCGCTATGGGAACGGCAGCGAGCAGGGCTGCTACGCCTCTGTGTCAACGCTTTCAGGGCAGCTTGGCATGACGCGCCGAGACGTTATGACTGCAATCCACTGGCTCATGGATAACGGATGGGCTAGCTACACCAACGGCGATGGCCGTAAACGGCACATTTACCTCAACGCTGATCGCCGCAAACAACGCAGTAGTGGTGCCCAAAAAGGCACTGTCTTACAAACCGATAGTGCCCTAAAAGGCACCATTGCTGAAAGTGCCCAAAAAGGCACCATGGGTGGTGACCAAAAGGGCACCCTATCAATATCCCATCAACTAGATCCCTCTATATCTTCTTTACTATCTAAAGATAGTAAACAAGCTATAGATACCGATATTGGTGAAAAAAAGGTAAATGCAAAAGGCAAGCAACTGCCACCGGAGTTAGACCCGCATCGAGACTTGATCCATGCTTTCTGGCAAATTAAAAAAGGTTCCAAAGGTGACATAGCTTGGAAGCTTTTGTGCACAGAGCTGTTAAAATTCCACAATCAGCTTGGCCCGCTGGTAGTTGAAGAGCAGTTAACTCAAGCGATCAACGGCAAATGGGCTGGTGTTAGCTTTACCCGACATCTACAATTCAATCCACATTTAGTAACTATTACCCATTCAAGTTCACCTGAATACAGTATTCGCTAATGGAACTTTTTGAACCCAAACTAGTCAACGCCTATATCTGGGCATGTTCTGAGAAAAAAGATCGCTCACTGCCACAGAAAATTGTTTTTCGTGCAACGACAGATCCGTCATTTGACAGGCTTTTGGTTGATCACAATCAACTAAGCTCCTTCCCTGTCGGGAAGTATGACGAAATGGCTCGCTGGAGTACCTATTGCCAAGCAATAGATGGAATACATGGCGGTCTTGCCCGTTATGTTTTGCATCCACTAGCAGACCAAGCCATGCAAAAAGTAATCAGAGGTGCCTACTAATGGTTTTAAGCCCACTCGAGACGTTTGAAGGTGCTGGCACATTGCTAGCAAAAATGGTTGCAAAAGGTCGTTGCACCATTGAAGATTTAGACAAACCACCAGCAGGAATGATCCCTGAGGCAGAATACAGAAATCTTTTACGTGATTGGATTGCTGTTAATCCCCAGAAATGGAGTGAGATCTTAGATGAGTACAACGTTTTAGCTGAACCAGCAGTTGAAGCTGGGCCATCATTACGTGATTTTTTAACCAACGGATTACCTTTCTGATGCCGCGTTTTTACAACCGAAAAATTGAAATACGTTTTGATGATTCCGCAATTGAACAAATTGATGAGGCTGCTGTTAGGTCTAACCTGTCAAGAGCTGAATTTATACGCAATTCCGCAACCAACGCTTCAAACGTTTTAAGCCAATCTCAGGCACCTACGATCGCCACGAAGCAAGCTTTGACGGTCAGTGCTTATCACGCCCTAGTCCAGCACGTTTACCGCAGTATGGGGGGCTCTATCGCCCGGATACAAGTTGAAACTTGCGTTGCAGCAACAGTGCAATATTTATTTTGATTTGGTACTATATCCTTGTATTGCTATTTCTGTTAAAAAATGACATCAATCAACGATTTTAAAACAGACAGTAAGAATGCACGAAAAAGAACCAACCAATCTGCGACATTAATTCAAGAGTCACTGAAAAGGTATGGAGCTGCTAGATCTATTGTTGTAGATGAAAACGGTACAGTTCTTGCTGGTAACGGTACCTTTGAAAGCGCTAAATCTGCCGGGATAACAAAGGTGAGAATAATTGAAAGCGATGGAACAGAGCTAATCGCAGTCCGCAGAACTAACTTGTCTGATGATGAGAAGGTTGGCCTTGCGCTTGCTGATAACAGAACATCAGAACTATCTTCATGGGATAATGAAATGCTTCATAGGCTTTCTATGGAGCACGATATTTCTCCTTGGTTTGAAGAAGAAGATATTTCAGCACTTATTGGTGAATCAACCGAGAAAATTGCGCCAGAAGATTTTGACGAACTTGATGAAAACATTAAGACTGAACACAGGTGCCCTTCTTGCGGTTATGAATGGAGTGGTAAAACACATTGACAAAAGCTGATTATAAAATTCCACTTATGGCAGAAATTGAATCACTGCCCTGGAACGGATACAAAGTTGCATCTACTTTCTCCGGTGGTGGCGGATCTTGTCTTGGATACCGTATGGCTGGGTACAAAGTTGTTTATGCAAACGAATTTGTACCTGCTGCTCAAGAAACCTACAAAGCTAATCATCCTGACAGTTTTTTAGATACTCGCGATATTCGTACTGTACAAGCAAGTGACATTCTTGATGCAATTAACTTAAAACCAGGCGAACTTGATATTTTTGACGGTTCGCCACCATGCTCAGCTTTTAGTACAGCAGGGTCAAGAGAAGCTGGATGGGGTAAGTCTAAAAAATATAGTGACAATCAAGTGCAACGTGTTGATGATTTATTTTTTGAATACTCACGTATATTGAATGGCTTGCAACCTAAAGTATTTATTGCTGAAAATGTATCCGGCCTGATCAAAGGAACTGCAAAAGGATATTTTAAGAAAATTCTTGCAGAACTTAAAAATTGTGGATATCAAGTATCGTGTAAGTTGCTTGATAGCCAATGGCTTGGTGTTCCGCAAGCAAGGCAACGTACTATTTTTGTTGGTGTGCGCAATGATCTAAATGTTTTGCCATCACATCCAAAACCATTTGAACATCCTTATAAAGTCGAAGAATCTTTTCATGATATTGCAACTCCTAAAATGATAGAACTGAGAACTTTAGGGGAAACAACATCAACACTGAATCTTTGGCACCACACAAAAGCTGGAGACAATTTTTCAGTTGCTAATTTGAAATTACGTGGCAAAGCATCATGTTTTAATCAAATAAAAATTTCACCATTTAAACCTGCACCCACAATTACTGCTACAGCTCAAGCATTTCATTGGAGTGAACCTCGATACCTCACAATCCCAGAGGTACGCCGACTTTGTTCTTTCCCCGATGACTTCATTCTTGAAGGAAATTTTATGCAGCAATGGGAACGCATGGGGCGTTCTGTTCCGCCACTAATGATGAAAGCTATTTCTGCTCACGTTGCAAAGGAGATTTTATCATGTGTGGCATAGCAGGAGCATTTAATGGTACAGCCATTCAAGTTGAAGAAATGCTCAACAGGATTATTCATCGTGGACCTGATGGCAAAGGTATTACTGTTCATGACCAAACAATTCATGGTCATGTTCGGCTTGCTTTAGTTGATTTGACTGAAGCATCTGCCCAACCTTTTAGGCGTGAAGGATCTACACTTACTTTCAACGGTGAATTGTGGAATTACGTTCAATTACGTTCTGAATTGCAGCACTTAGGTTCTAAATTTAAAACTACTGGTGACACTGAGGTTTTAGCTGTTACCCTTGAGCGCCATGGCATTAGTGGCCTTCATCTTTTAGATGGTATGTTTGCATTTGCATGGAGCAGTTCAGATAATCAGCATTGGTTAGTACGAGATGCTTTTGGCAAAATTCCTGTTTATTTAGCAAAAACAAAAAAAGGTTACATTTGGGCTTCTGAACGTAAAGCATTCCCAACTAATCTCAAACCTATTGCTGTTCCTCCAGGTCATGCATTTAATCTTGTAACAGGTCAATGGTTGAATTGGTATGAAATGCCTAAACATCAACAAACAGATCACATTGATGTATTTAAGTTGTTAAAATATGGCGTACAAAAACGTCTAACAGCAGATGCACCAGTTTGCTGCTTAATCTCAGGTGGACTTGATAGCAGCATGATTTTAGCACTTGCTAAACAATCAGGTCACGACATAACAGCATTTACAGCTGTATTTAATTCAGACTCTGACGACTTAAAAGCTGCTAAGAAATTATGTTCTGAACTAGAAGTCAAGTTAATAGAAGTGCCTATTGATGTTACAGATCAATCAATTCAAAATGCAATCTCTTCAATTGAAATTTCAAGCAAGGCTCAGATTGAAATTGCAATGCTTTGCCTCCCATTGGCTCAACGTATTTATGCCGAAGGCTTTCGTGCTTGCCTGTCTGGCGAAGCAGCCGATGAATTGTTTGGTGGTTATGGAAATTTTTGCATTCAGGCATCAAAAGCAAATGAATCTGAACTTATTAAACTTCGCCATGCTCAATTGAATAAAATGTCGCGTGGTAATTTTGTTCGTTGTAACAAAGCATTCATGGCGGCTGGTGTTGAATGCCGTCTTCCTTTCATGGAACAAGAATTAGTAGAACGCGTAGTCCAGCTAAATAAGGCAGAATCTCCGCTATCAAAAGGATTATTAAAAAAAGCAGCTGAACCACTTCTTCCTAAATGGGTCATAAACCGCACTAAGGATACATTTCAAGGTGGCAGTGGTGTTGCTAGATTTATGCAAGAGCGTGTTGCTAATCCAACAGTTTTCTACAACGCTGAACTTCGCAAGAAATTTGGCTATTTACCTAAAGACTAACATGGAAATCCCACGCAACTGGACTTTCGAAAATGAAGAGGTTGCTAATGGCTTTGACAAGCACGTTAGAGAACAGTTGCCGTGGTACGATCTTGCAACTGATGCCTTAAAACATATAGCTAGGCATTACATACCCGAAGATGGTATTGTTTACGATATTGGAGCATCTACTGGCAATATTGGACGAGCATTGGCACCTGTAATTCAAGCAAGAAATGCAAAATTAATTGCCATTGAACCATCAAAAGAAATGTGCAAAATCTACAATGCACCAGGTGAAGTTTTTTGTTCTAAAGCAGAAAATTTTGATTTTGATGCTTTCGATCTTGCAGTATTATTTCTTTGCCTTATGTTTATTGAACCTAGAAAAAGAATACAGCTTATGAATGTTTTACGCCTAAACTGTCGTCCTGGCGGTGCTATCATTGTGTTTGATAAACTTGAACCTAAAGGAGGATATATTTCAACAATTTTATATCGCCTCACGCTAGCAGGTAAAAAAGCTGCCAATGTATCAGCAGAAGAAATTATTGAGAAAGAGTTGTCCCTATCAGGTGTCCAACGACCTATTACTGAAGAACAGCTTGGTGGCAGTTTCGTAAATTGGTTCAGATTTGGCGATTTCTCTGGTTACATTATTGAGAGACCCGCTTAAAAATGGCAAGAATTACAATCGCTGAAATGGATGTGCGAGTCAATCGAGTTGTTCGACTTTTATGCAATGGCGGCTCGCGTTCTGATGTATTGCAATATGCTGCAAGTCAATGGGGCGTATGTACACGCACTGCTGATGAGTACATCGCTCGTGCTCGTCTTGTCTTAAAAGAAGATTGGTCGATTGACAGGCAAGCATATACAGCGCAAGTTATGGGCCAGCTTTCTGCAATACACAAAGAAGCTATGCGAACAGGTAACCTAAGCGTTGCACTAGGCTGTGTTTCAAGGTCTGCTGTAATTGCGCAGATTGGTTTATGAGCATTCTCGCAACATGTAAGGGCGGTACAATCCTTGAAAATTGCTCTGCATTGTTAACCTATAACCAAAGCAATTTCTCTGAAATAACTTCAACATTAGCTGGTGCTTTAACGATTCCTCAGCGCAATGTTTGGGATTCAAGCAATCGTTTTAAACTACTTTGCTCAGGTCGTAGATTTGGCAAAACCTATCTTTGCATCACAAGACTGATTTGCTGGGCGCTTGAGAAACCAGGTAGCTTGAATTGGTATGTAACAGCTAACTACCGTATGGCAAAACAAATTGCATGGCGGCAGTTAAAAGCAATGGCACCACTTGATCTAGTAGTTAAACGCAATGAATCTGATCTAAGCATTGAATTTATTAACGGAAGCATTGTTGCATTGAGAGGTGCTGACAATGAAGATAGTTTGCGAGGTGTTAGCCTTGCTTCACTTGTGATTGATGAAGCTGCTTATGTAAAGCAGACTGCATGGGAAATGGTGTTACGACCTGCATTGTCAGATCAAGGCGGCCCCGCTTGGTTTATCACCACTCCCGCAGGACTCAACTGGTTCCATGACTTATGGGAACAAGCTCAAGATCAACCTGATTGGGAAACTTTTAGTTATACAACAGTTCAAGGAGGTAATGTTGCAGCAGAAGAAATTGAAGCGGCACGCAGAACACTTGATGAACGAACCTTTAGACAAGAATATTTAGCTTCATTTGAAACACTATCTGGCCGCGTTTATCCTGATTTTACAGACGAAAACATTCTTGATACAGTTAAAGATACAGGCGCAGAAATCTACTGGGGAACAGATTTTAACGTAAGTGTGATGGCTGGCGTTCTAGGAAGTCGTGTTGGTGATACATTACATATTTGGGATGAATTAGCAGTTAACCAATCAAATACTGATGAGGTATGCGCAATTTTAAGAGAAAGGTTCCCTGATAGAAAGATAATTGCTTATCCAGATCCAACAGGTTCAGCGCGTAAAACTTCATCCGCTGGTCGTACTGACCATGACATTATTCGCCGGGCAGGATTTAGCTGCGTTAGCCCAAAAGCACCATGGGCTGTAAAAGATAAAATAAATGCTACAAATTGGATGATCCGTACAGCAGATGGTCACATGAAACTCTTTGTGCATCCACGTTGTAAGCACACTATCAAAGCACTAAAAAACGTAACATATAAGCAAGGAGCAGATGATTATGTAATTGATAAAGCTCCAAATATAGAGCACTGGACTGACGGCCTTGGCTACTTAATCTTAGGGGCATTTAACCCAATGTATACTCGAGCCGGGAAAGGCACAGGCATCAGGGTGTATTGAGTGCGCACTGCGCAAGAGATAACCCTGTAAACTCTAGACATTGCAGGCAGCTTTATGTACACAGGTTTTAATTTCTACGACCGGCCTACTGCTGACCGCAAGGTCACAAAGGTGCAAGATGCAAATACCGCATGGTATGCGCAAGAGCCGCATTGGATGCTGATTGAAGATTTAATGCAGGGCACCTATGGGATGAGGCGCAGGCATCGCCGCTACCTGCCGCAGGAACCACGCGAACAGGATGAGTCTTATGATAATCGCCTGGCACGTAGCGTAGTTCCACCGTACTATCAACGCTTAGAGCGTATGTTAGCAGGGATGTTAACACGTAAGCCCGTTAGGTTAAATGATACCAGCGACAACATACGTGAACAACTATTTGATGTAGATTTGCAGGGGAATGACCTAAATGTTTGGACTTATGAAACTGCACGCAAGTTGGTGCGTTACGGTCATATCGGGACATTAGTTGATGCACCATCAGATGGCGGCAGGCCGTACTGGTGCACCTACACACCACGGCAAATCTTAGGTTGGCGTACTGAAGCAAAAGACGGGCAGCAGCAACTGACAATGTTGCGATTACTGGAATCAGTGATTGTGCCTGATGGTGATTACGGTGAGAAGGCAGTGCAGCAGGTTCGGGTCTTAACTCCAGGCGCATATGAGCTACATCAAAAGCAAGATAATAGCGAGTTTAAAATTGTAGAAGAAGGCAACACAAGCCTTAGCGATATACCGTTTAGCGTTGCATACTGCAACCGCGTTGGTTATCTAGAATCAAGGCCACCACTAGAAGATATCGCAGAACTAAACCTTAAAACCTATCAAATACAATCAGATCTTGACAACCAGCTACATATATCAGCAGTGCCGATGTTGGCATTCTTTGGCTTCCCCTCAGCAGCAGAAGAAGTATCAGCAGGCCCAGGAGAGGCTATTGCATTTCCCGAGAATGGAAGGGCGGAATTTATAGAGCCAGGTGGTGCAAGTTTTGAGTACCAATTCAAACGGCTAGAGCAGCTTGCAGGGCAGATTAATGAACTTGGTTTAAGCGCCGTATTAGGGCAAAAGTTAAGCGCCGAAACAGCAGAAGCAAAACGCATTGACCGCAGCCAAGGCGATTCAACGATGATGGTTGTAGCCCAAAACGTGCAAGACATGATTGATAACTGCTTACGCTTCCATGCTGAATATCTCGGCACCAGTGAAGCGGCTGGCAGTTGCTTGGTAAATCGCGATTTTATTGGCGCAAGGCTAGAACCTGCTGAGATCCAGGCATTACTACAGCTTTATACCGCTGGCACTATCACGCAAGAAACATTATTGCAACAGTTAGCAGATGGTGAAGTGCTGGGCGATGATTTTGATGTAGAAGAAGAACTAAGCGCAACTGCTAATGGAGGGCTGAATGACGATACCGGCAGCCCTATTTCGTAACGCGATTGATTTAAACCGCTACAGCAATAGTGTCGCTAAGCAAATAATATTAGTGTATAACGACATCATAATTGATGCTGCAAATCAACTGCAAAACTTGCTGCCAGATGCAGGCGGAGAAGGCAGGCTTACGATTAGTTCACCAGCCAAAGCGGCAAGGTTACGTGCAATACTTGCGCAAACTAAAGACAGCCTTAACACCTGGGCAGGTGATGCGACACAGCTAACGGCAACAGAATTGCAAGGATTAGCGGAACTGCAATCTGATTTTGTTACCGAACAATTGCGCAAGGCATTACCAGCAGGCGCACGTACCGCAGTCAATACCGTTGAGATCAGCCCGCAATTTGCGCAATCAGTAGTTACAACTGACCCGACACAAATAGGCGTGATAACGTTATCGGATGATTTATATGCTGCGGTACAAGGAGCACCGCAAACATATAGTTTAACGGCAACGCAAGGCACAATGATCACACTGCCTAACGGTGAGGTAGTAAGCAAAGCATTCCGTGGTATTGCAGTTGATCAAGCTGAGCGGTTTGGGCAGGTAGTACGTAATGGCTTGCTAACAGGTGAAACCACACCAAGCATTGCAAAGCGATTGATTGGGCAATTGCAATTTGGTGATTACGGCCCATTATCAACTGGGCAAATAAGAGCAGCAGGAATATCGGTAAAACAATTGTTAGCCGCAGGCGGTGAACTCACTGCTGTAACTGATAGCCAGATAATGGCGCTTGTACGTACAAGCATTAATCAGGTTGCTAATGCTGCCAGCCAGCAGGTATATGAAGCAAACCAAGATATAACTAAAAAGTATCGTTACATTGCAACACTTGACACTAGGACTAGCGCTAGGTGCCGCGCCTTAGATGGTCGCCAGTTTGAATACGGCAAAGGACCAATGCCGCCACAGCATTTCAATTGCTTACCTGGCGACGCGATCGTAACGCCCCGTGGCCGGATTGCGGCAGCTTACCGTCGGAGTTACGAGGGCTTTCTCTACGTCATCAAAACTGCCGATGGTCACATAGTCAGAGTCACCCCAAATCATCCGATACTGACAAGTGCCGGATGGCAGCCTGCTCAAAGCATCAATGTGGGTGATCAAGTTTTCAGCCGCTCGATCGTTCCAGGCAAACTCATTCATGATTGCCAAAAAAGCAATGCTGTAGCCACTGCCGAGGATATATTTAGTGCGCTCAGGGAATCGAGCGCGGTGTTGACCGTGGAAGTGCCAACCTCCGCCCCAGACTTCCACGGCGACACTTGGAGTGGTAGTCCAAGGATCAATCTTGCAAAGCAGGTCGCAGTTGTACTTGCCGATCGGAAATTGCTGCTCGCAGTTAACCCCAAATTGCTCAAGACTCTGTTGAACTTTGGACTCCAAGGGTCCAATTTTGCGGCAGCGGGCAGCAGCCATCTTGATTTGAGTGATCTCGCTGTTAGGCCGTCCACGCTTAGCAGCATTAGCGGCAGCAACCAAAATTTTGCGCTCGGCAGCAGTAGTGCGACCCATGCGAGCGAATTGCTGCTCGCTCCTATTCCTAAGACTGCGCCCGGATTCCATAATGATGCGCTCTATGGGACGTGGCGAGACGTCGAAACGATCTGCAATACCACGGATACCAATACCATCGTCATAGGCGGAAATAATCAGGTCAATGTCGTCTGGATTAGGCGGGAACCATTTAGCGGGCATGTCTACAATTTTGAGACGGAGAGCGGCACCTATTGGGCCGATAGCATCCTAACCCATAATTGCAGATCAACAACAGTACCGGTGCTTGATTATGAGCAACTTGGTAAAGATTTAGGCATTAAAGATTTAGAACCACCGCCAAGTGGTAAGCGTGCAGCATCAGGCGGCATGGTGCCATCTGATACAACATATGGCGAATGGCTTAAAAAACAACCTCGCTCAGTGCAAGAAGATGTATTAGGTAAGGATAAAGTGATTTATTTTGACATATTAACCGAAAAGTATGGCGCACGCGATGCAATGGCAAAGCTTGTACGTGACGATGGGTCGGAGCTATCATTAAATGACCTCCGCAAGCGTTACGGTGCCCAAAAAAGCTAAGCCTGGTCTTTACGCCAACATCAACGCTAAGCAAGAACGCATCAAGGCAGGCAGCAAGGAGCGAATGTCAGGCAAAAATGATCCAGATCGCCCTAGCGCAGGTGATTTCAAAGCTGCTGCAAAAACTGCTAAGAAACCTAAGCCAAAGAAGAAGTGATCACTTATCGCGGCGAGCAATTTGATGGTTACAACAAACCTAAGCGGACACCAAGCCATCCTAAAAAATCACATGTTGTACTTGCCAAAGAAGGCGACACTATTAAGCTCATACGATTCGGGCAGCAAGGTGTAAGCGGCAGCCCACCATCTAAAGGTGAATCTGCTGCTGATAAGGCACGACGCGCCAGCTTTAAATCAAGACATGCGGCCAATATTGCTAAAGGAAAAATGAGTGCTGCATTCTGGGCAGATAAAGAAAAATGGTAGGTAAGATACAACTGCAAACGCAAAATATCAATGTCTGAAGAAATCCAAGCAACAACAGATGAAACGCAAAAAAGCATTGAAGCACTTGAACGCAAAAACCAAGAATTGATTGCTGAATTACGTGCCGCAAAAAAGGCACCAAAGTTGCCTGATGGTGTGGACATTGACGAACTGCTCGAATTTAAGCGCCAAGCCCAGCAAACCGAACTTGAATCCGCCGGTAAATATACCGAAGCAAGGCAAGCTTTGGAGCAGCAGTACCGTGAGACGACGGCGCAAAAGGACCAGCGCCTTACTGAACTTGAAACCAGAATCAAAGACCTAGAACTTGTGGCACCAGCGATTCAAGCATTAGCTGATATCGTGCACGATCCAGATATGGTTTTGAAGAACAAACTAGGCAGCGATCAAATTGAACGTGAAGCTGATGGCAGTGTTGTAGTAGTTAATGGGTACCAACGCACACCAGTAGCAGAATGGGCAAAAACTTTACCGGCATGGATGCAAAAAGCACCGAAACCACAAGGCAGTGGTGCACCATCAGGCAATGCACCAAGCAGCTTGCCTACAGGCGTTAAAAATCCATTTGCGCCGGAATCATTCAACCTGACGGAACAAGCACGATTGTTTAGAACTGACCGCGATTTGTACGACCGCTTCAAAGCTAACCGCTAGAGTATCGACAACCGGCTGCGCTGGTAATAGGGCTGCGCCCTAACCTGTAAACCATTTCTAAGAGGACTAATGGCAACTTTACGTTCTGATTTAATCATTCCGGAGATCTTTACTCCGTATGTGATTGAGCAAACAACCCTGCGTGATGCTTTCTTATCATCGGGTGTTGTACAACCAATGGCGGAATTGAACGCTACCGAAGGTGGCGACTATATCAATGTCCCATTTTTCAAAGCTAACTTAACTGGCGACTTTGAAGTGCTTACTGATAGCTCTTCATTGACACCTGGCAAGATCACTGCTGATAAGCAGGTTGGTGTTGTATTGCACCGTGGCCGTGCATTTGAATCACGCGATCTCGCAGCTCTTGCTGCTGGTGCTGATCCCATGGCCGCAATTGGAGCAAAAGTGGCTGACTATGTAGCCAACCAACGTCAAAAAGATCTCATCAAGTGCCTTGAAGGTGTATTTGGTGGCTTGACATCTAACACCGGCGCTGCATTTGCTGGATTATCGCTTGATCTAAGCGGTATGACTGCACTTGGCCCCCGCCAATGTGCAAAAGCACGTGCATTACTTGGTGATCAAGGCGACAAGCTAACTGCTGTGGCAATGCACTCTGCGGTGTATTACGACCTCGTAGAACGCAAAGCCATTGATTACATCACCAACACAGAAGCACGTCTAAGCACTGCTGCTACTGGCGCTAGCACCATTAACGCAATCGCCGGCAGCATCAGCGGTGCATACGAAAACCCAACAGTTCCTACATACATGGGCCTGCGCGTTATCGTTTCAGACGATTTAGCACCTACCAGCACCAACTATCCGGTGTATTTCTTCACTGCTGGCGCTATTGGCAGCGGTGAGCAAATGGGGCTCAATACTGAAACCGATCGTGACATCCTGGCTAAGTCAGATGCCATGTCAATTGATTTGCATTACTGCTACCACCCCATCGGCGCCAAATGGGCGACCACCGTTAACCCAACTCAAGCTCAGCTTGCCACTATTGGCAACTGGTCAAAAGTGTATGAAACCAAGAATATTGGTATCGTACGCGCCACTGTTACATCCAACTTCTGAGGTAATTAGTCATGCCATCTTCAATTTTTGAGCTAACTTCTGACCTTGCTGTTCTAGAAGTAACAGCCGTTAAGCGACCTTTGAAAGCTGCTACAGATGCAGCTACCACCTTGACTGCTGAAGAGTGCGTTGGCGGAATTGTAACCATGACCCCAACTGCGGGACGTGCACTTACAACTCCTACAGGCGCTGAACTCAAGACCTTCTTTGGAGGTCCACTTGAGATCGGCACCAGTTTCCAACTTAATGTTGTTAACGTTGCCGCCGCTACTCACGCGATCACATTAACTGCTGCTGCTTCTGGCATCACCCTTGGTGGTGTTGCTGGTATGGCAACAGTTGCTGCTGCTACTAGCGCCAGCTATGTGTTTGTTTGTACTGCTGTTGGCACTCCTGCTTTCACAGTATTTAGAGGCTGATGGGTTTATTTGCATTCCGCAGAATGCGTGATCGTGAGGCTATCTCCCAGGAGGTGGCCTCATTTTCTATTGCGGAGCCTACACTAATACCAGAGGAGCCGACTAATGGCAATAGCAATCGATGCGACCCCAAACGGCGCAAGCTCAAACTCGTACATAACGCTGGCGAATGCCCAGTTGATAGTTGACGGGCTCGTCTTGGATGCAGATATTACAGCTTGGGCTGCTGCTACTACAGACGCCAAAAATCGTGCACTTTACACCGCAACACAACGATTAGATCGTGAACGGTTCCTAGGTGCTAGGGCAACTGATACGCAAGCGCTGCAATGGCCGCGTACTGGTGTGCGTAAACCTGATACCTATATCAACACCTATGCTGTTGGCTTCCCGTTTCGTATTACCACCGATTATTTTGATGACAACGAAATCCCGCAGCAGGTGCAATATGCACAGGTGTTGCTTGCGGCATACCTAAACAACAACACCGATGGCATTGGGCTTAGTGGACTAGAAGATTTTAAGAATGTTCAGATCGGTAGCCTTAACGTTACGCCAAATTTCAGCGGCGCAGTTGGCGCAGATAAAATTCCTCCCATGGTGGAAAGATATTTGACAGGGCTTAGAATAAGCGGACCAGGCAACTTCTCCATCAAACGATCATGAGCGAATATCCAGGCGCTGAGTTTATTGATGATACTGCCGCTCATACTGGCAGGTTCGGCGAGATTGTGGCATTAGAAGATTCAGTAATTGCAAGCGTTACGGCGCTGGATTACAC
>ENA-OSIY01000768-OSIY01000768.1-marine-metagenome-genome-assembly--contig:-NODE-768-length-17593-cov-7.676125_pt1 | contig 17593 bp, 16 predicted proteins | sample MGYA00237884_ERZ534233 | MGnify/ENA primary metagenome ERZ534233 (study PRJEB26412, sample SAMN06343840) | marine metagenome | isolation source: estuarine water | place: USA: Columbia River Estuary... | reverse complement strand
TTTTTCCTGCTCCGGGTTGTCCTGTAAACCAATATATCATATGGATAATATAAAGAAAAAACTTAAATAAGTCAAATAAAAAAACCCCATATTTGTTAATATGGGGAATTAGTTAGTGTCTATAAACAAATGGGTCTCTTTTTTTCATTTCCCGAACTTTCTTTTTGAACCTTCTCTTTCTTTTGTGTTCTTTAATTAAATTAATGAACCAATTAATTAATCTTTTCATGATTGTTATTTAAAAATTATAAAATTATTTATTACCAACAAATCCATATCGGTGTCATAGAATGTTTCAATAGCATCGTTTGGTGTCAATACCATTGTTTTATCTTTAATGTTAAATGACGTATTCAACAATACGGGATAACCACTTAATTTCTCGAATTCGGTTAGTAATTCATGTATTTGAGTTTGCCCATAAACTGTTTGGACTCTGGCAGTTCCATCGACATGGGTAACTTCAGTTAATATGTCTCTATATTCGGGTCTCACGTTAACCACTTGATTCATGTATGGTACATCTTCGGTCATTTCAAAATAAATGTCTTGTTTACTTTTTATAACCATGGGGGCAAAAGGTCTAAACCCTTCTCTTTTCTTAATGACTTTGTTAATCTTATCCCTCATACCACTTAAGGTTGGGTTTGCAAGTATTGAACGATTACCAAGTGCTCTTGAACCGAATTCACAACTACCTTGGTACCATCCAACTACCTTACCCTCATTTAATTTTTTAGCAACGTAACGGAAAAGACTTTGTTCACTTATAAACTTAAAATGTTTAGTGTTTTTAATTGAGTTAACAACTGTACCGTGTAGAAAATATGGTCCTAAGAATGCGTTACGTTTTAATCTACCGGTTAGTTTGTTATTTTTCACTAAGTAATGTAGACACGCACCTATTGACGACCCAGCATCCGAAGGTGCCGGTGGTATCCAAAGGTGATTAATGTTTGTTTGTTTTACTATCTTACCATTAGCCGTCCCATTATATGCGCATCCCCCACTTAAACAAAGATTGTTACTATAATCCATTAAAGAAACTGATTTTAACACTTCAAAAAGTATCTCTTCATATCTTTTCTGTATCGACGCCGCCAAGTCCTTGTGTCTCGGTTCTATACTATCGTTTACTGACCTTGGTTCCATGTCAAGTAACTCCAATAACTTTTCGTTGAACATTATCTTATTGTCCCTATCCCAACAAAATACATCCATATTGCATTTTAATGTACTATTTTTGAACGTGATAAGTTCCCTAACTTTATCCATATAATAATCCGGGTCACCATAAGATGACAATCCCATCATTTTATATTCACCCTCATTTGGTTTAAACCCAAGGAATGATGTCATTGCAGAATAGAATAGTCCGATTGAGTGTGGGTAAGTCGCCATTGACATATAATCAATATTTGACCCTTCAGCTAAACCAATAGATAATGTGTCCCATTCTCCAACTCCATCAATAGTTAAACAAAGTGATTTTTCAAAATTGGAACTATAGAATGAATAGTGTTGGTGAGATTCATGATGTGTTGAGTAGAACACATTATCAGAATACTTTGATAGGTTTTTCTTCAAATTACGAATGTTATTCTTAATTTGAATATAGGATTTTAAAGAATATATTGGATTCTTAAATAATTGGGGTTTAATTGTTTTAATTACTCGGTCCAACTTTAATTTCGGGTCTTCGTAATAACAAATAACATCAATATTTTTCTTTGTAAGTTTATATTTTTTAAAAATATAATTCAAGGTATTGGTTGGAAACGAACTATCGTGTTTTATACCTGTAAACTTCTCCTCTTCACAAGCAAAAAGAAGTTGTCCATCTTTAAACAGACAGGCAGATGAATCGTGATAATACGATGATATTCCAATAATGTAACCTTTTTTATCCATTGTGAGTACACATATACTCTAAATATATGAATAAAAAAATTAAAAGTTTACTCTACCGCTGTAATAATCTCAAAATAGTGATATTCCTCAGTACCGTTGTCCAACACAATAACGTCTTTATCTTCACTTAAAACTGTAATTTTTAAGTTATCGATAACATATTGTAATGCCAATTCTTTTGTTTCGAATGTACCTGCTAATACTTCTAATTCATCAACACCTGCTTCGGTGTGTTTTAAACCGTTGATTTGATATGCCATGTTTTCTTGTTTTTATATAAGTATTTTAAATTATGTTTTTAGATTTAATTATCTTCAAGTATTCTAAATTTTCCTCACTGACAAACTTACCGATGTCATTTCCTCTCAAATTATCAACCTTTTTAATAAGTCCCAAATCAATATTTTCATCGAAAAAATCAGCATTAGTTGTTGAATTGATAGTTTCTATGAATTTTTTTAATCTTTTAGTTGTTTCTTCACTATAATTATCAATTTTACTTAGGAATTCTTCAGTGATTCGATTTTTTTCACTATTACTTAACGATGCGACACTTAGGTTATGTGGTGACCCAACAGTTTGAAAATTAACCTTACTATCCTCAATGTTTAAATCTCTTTTTAGTGTGTCCAAAAACTCAAACACATTGTTAACATTAATAACTGATAGTGAATACGTTATATCGTAATCTATTTGACTATTATCATCAATGAACTCCAATAATTTTGATAAATTGTTTTTGAATTTTTCAGTCTTGAAACCGTATCTTATATATTCACCTATTTCCCCAAATCCGTCGCAAGATATGTGAAAAACTACCTTTTTAAAGTTCTTAAAGTAATCGAGTACATATCTATCTTTATATGATAGGGTTGACAGGTTCGTGTTAACAAATATTGAGGTACCCTTAACGTCATCACCTAGTAAATCTATTAATTCAAATGTTTCATCCATAATGAACGGTTCACCTCCTGAGAAATAAATAAATTTAATCGATTTTTTTATTTCACTGAAGTGGTCTTTCCAATCGACATTCATTCCAACACTATTAAATGGAACGTATCCGTTGTTTATTTTTTTAAGGTCAACTTCCCAAGCGGATGAATACATATCACAGCACATGATACACTTAAAATTACACTTATTGGATATTCTCATATCGATGTAATTAACTTCTGTTGTTTCTAAGTTTAGGAATTTAGTATATTCATCCAACACATCACTTTGAGTCTCGAATAATTGATTTATGTCGGTTCTGTAGTTTGTTCTACCATTAAAACAATTCGAACACCCTTTATGGTATTGTCCATTATTCAATTTATCTCTCAAATCTTTGAATTGGTCAGTGTTTATACAATCCAATATACTTTTACCTTGTTCATATAATACTGGAGTATCGAAATTAGTAAAAACGCAGCAGGGCTTAACGTTCATTTTACTATCGATATGTAGTCCCCGATGTGATAGTGCACAAAATGTATCTTTATTAATGTTAGAATTCATTTTCAATTTTTTTATATAGTGGACCTAATATTTCATGTCTTTCGATGTATTCAAAAATCGCTTCTTTGTAAAGTTCAGTGTCTTTATAGTTACCATAGTGGAACACCCCGCCAAATTCATTATCAATTAGGTAGTTTTTTATTGATTCACTATCATGTCTGTTAAAAACCACATTATTTATCTTTCTATTATGGTTAACCATCACCAAGTTATCATTCACAATATTGTGGTTAAAGTATATACCCCCATCTGATAATTGATTGATTCCATAATTTTCATTTATCGTTTTAGATACTGGGTAGAACATCATTTGTTCCAAAAAAAGACTAACATATTTCTGTGTTTGATAGAAGTCTTTGTTCTTTTCAAAGTTATCGACAATTTTTTTGTAAGTATGTAAAATTATTTGGTGATTGAACCCACCAAAAATATTGGCATTGATGGTTCTATTAAGTGATATCTTTTCCAAGATATCGGTTGACCATATGTTGTTCAATTTAACGTTGTCTAATATGGGTTTATAATATTCTTCATAACCTCTCAACTCAGTTAAATGTAATTCTTTACTGAAATAGAAATCAAAGTGACCCACAAATACCCCGTTGTGTGCGTCGTCACTTTCATCTTGTATCTTGGTTGGTTTATCGAAAATAAAGGTATCTAAATCAACATGAATAAAGGGTAGGTTACTATTGCTGTAGGTGTATAGTTTCGATACCGCATAATATTCGGGATTTTCTTTAAAGTGGTGTTGATTCTTATCTAAGATTTCGGTGTTAATGACATCATAAAATGGTACATACTTTCTAAAGATGTTAACCATATAACTATTGGTATATAATATGGTTTTTGGATAATGTTGTTTACCCAAGTAGGAAGATAGTAACGAAAACTTTAATATAGTTTTCAATTTATCCTTAGTGTCCGTAATGATTTCATACGGGTAATATGTCTGTATGAAATCCATTATATTATTGGAATTAGATTATCGTATAACTTAAAAAAGTCTCGGTTTCTTATTATGTCATATTTTTTTACCACGTCATAAAATTGATTAAGGTGTTCCGACTCATCTTTTGATTGGAGGTGATTCATTACTATCTCCATTTGGTGAATAATGTTGTTGTAGTCATCACCCGAATAGTTCCCTTTAAATAGGTTAAATTCATCCACCCATTTATTTTTTAGGTCCGTTGGTAAAACTGTAATGTTCTGATAGTATGGCGTTGTTAATATGTTAATTGTGAAATTATTTGGGTCTAATATTTTTTGTTCGTAGACATACGGTAACATCTTAAATAAATGGAATATGTTGAATATGTTAACACAGATGTTAATGCTCACTTTTGCATCGGGACAGTTATCTCTTATTGTGAAGAAATTATCTTCAAATTTTTTGTAATTTAATCCGTCTCGGATGTATTCTCCAATTTCATGAGTGCCGTCCAAACTTGCATATATTTCCACATTCTTAAATTTGTTCCACATATCCATAATACTTTTACCTTTGTACTGTAATGTAGATAGATTTGTGTTATATGAAAGTGTAATGTTTGTTTTATTGTTTTGAATTAACAATTCCAATAACTTATAATGGTCATCCATAATTAATGGTTCCCCGCCAGCAAAATAAATCTTATCAATATTATCCATGTTGGTTATGAAAAAATCAAAGACCTTATCTTTATCAATTTCTATTATAGAACTCGTATCGGTTATGTTATTTAACTTTAGTTCTTCACTCTTTAAGGAACTGGAAGACTCTCCATCACACATTCTACATTTGAAGTTACAAAAATTAGAGAAACGAATGTCAACATACTTGATGTTAATTTCGTCATTACTAACCGGGTATGTTTTGTTAAACCATTTGCGGTAGGATTCTCCTCCGTTCTTTTCTATTTGGTAACAACCTTCACAAGCCAAGGATGGAACATCATTTAGTAAATCATTTCTAAATTTTTTAATAACGTTCCCATTGTATATTTCTTCAATTGATTTGTTATTAATGTTTCCAAACAATGTGTTAATTCTATCCTGTGCACCGCAGCATGGCAACACGTCCCCATTTTTATCAATATGGAGATGTACAAACGGTGCAGAACAGAACACTTTACTCATTTATAGTAATTTTCTTTTCTTAAAAGGATGTGGGGCTGGAGGTACAAAAAATAAGTCTTTTGACAAATCAAAATCTTCAGTTTTTATTTTATCAATCACATGTCCAGCAAAAAATTTATTTCCACTTAAACCAAAGTGCCAATCTTTAATCTCTTCATTTGTTTCATGATGTATAAGACCTTTTTTCTCGATAATTGACTCATATGCGTTCATAAAATAATATGGTTGTGTTAAAGTTAATCCCCAAAAAACAACCTTTATATTTTTACTCTTAAAAAACGTGTAAATAAAATATGACCACGAATTAATCTCATTTTGAAATAATGGATTAAATTTATATCTGTTATATCCAATTTCTACCGCACTCTCCATAGACACATCCGCATCATCTAACATTTTTTTTGTGGAATTATAAATCCATTTACCATGTTCTTCAGACATATATGTTGCCAAAATTGTAACATAATCCGTATTTCTATTACCCATCGCAACTCTATATCTTTCAATAACAGTCCAATTAATTATTACAATATCATTCTCATTGATTAAATCAATATTATTACATATCCTTTCAAATATCGCATAATTACATGACCCCGATTTTCCAAATGTCTCAACTTCCATTCCCAATTCTTTGGCGACAATTTCATACCAAATATCATAGTCTTTTCCACCATTAAATTTTTGAATGAAGTCCTCAATCATGTAATTATGTCTTAATTCCGTTAAACTCGATGAACATGAATCACCGAATATCCACAACTTACTCATAGTTAAAATATTTTTTCCATTCGTGTAAAACGTCCGTTATTTTTACACCTCTTTTATTATCTAATATATAGGTAAACTTTATAAATTTATCTAAATCTTCGGGATTGCTTTCTTTTGTTAACTCGGTTATTAACCTATTTTTCTCATCGTCTCTAAGATACTTAATATTACTCAATATCTCATCTTTCATTTCCGAAGGAATAATTGAAACGTGTTGAAACCCTGGATGGTTAACGTAGTTATGTGCAACAATTACATCATAATCTAAACACATCTTTTTAAAGTTGTCGATGTTGAAGACATTATACGCACTTACCGTTTGACAAACCTCAATTCTGAAAACGTCCTTATATTCGATTATTTTCTTGAAGTTATCCATTATGTTATTCCACTTTGAACCGTATCGAATATAGTCATTTCTTTCATCCAAATCATCGATAGATAAATGAATTCTCACATTTTTAAATTTCTTCCATATTTCGATGAACCTATCGGGAACGTCAGTCATGTTAAGACTATAATGTAAATTAATATCCTTTGATTTACCATTATCAATTAATTTTTCTAAGAAGTAACCATGTTCTTTAATTAGTGTTGGTTCTCCGCCGTTAATCCACACTTCCTCTAACTCATCACATTGAGTTAATAATTCATCATAAAATTTGGTGTCTCTAAACCATTCGGTTCTGATGTCACATTTAAAATAACTTTTTTCAAATTCGGTACCTTTAAACACACTAACGTCCTCGTTCCATCTATTACTGCTAAAAGGATTACAAGTTATACATTTTAAATTACATACAGTACCTAATCGTAATTCAATATATTTGTAGTTATTCTTTTTGAGTTCACCATTACTTTCAGTGTTCTCAATAGCACCATCAATTAGATGTTTAAATTTGGAATTGCTTTCCATTCTTTTACTGTATATGTTATTCTTTTCACAGAAATAACAAGTTTTACATTCGGAAGGAAATTCTCCATTTAACATTTTTTTTCTAATGGTACTAAAACCACTTGAGTTTGAGATATCGGTTAATGAATCCTTATTAAGAAACATATTTAAACCATTCTTCTTTGCAGTACTAACATCATTTTCCATATCAGTTATACAACACGGAGTTACAGTACCAATTGGATGAGTTGCCAAATGGATAAACGGTAAAACACAGAATGACTTATTGTCAAAATTTTCTTCCATTATAATAAATTGTTTATATGTATATTATTCCACCATTCGAGTAGTTCAGGATTTTTTGAGAATATTTCCTCAATCTTACCTATATTATTTCTATGTAGGTCAACTATCATTAATCTCTTCTTACCTTCAATTATTCCTTTCTCCCAATCAGGATATTGTTCTTGAAATGTTTGTTTACTTTTTATATCCTCAAAACACGTAATGTAGTTGTCAATCTTTCGATTGTTTTTTGATTTGGCGTAATCAATAATGTCATCAAGTATCGGATTCAATATGTGTCTTGGTATCATCATTGGTGACATAACAATACTACTGTCAAATGAAAAAGTTGTTTTAATTAATGTGTGAACATCTAACTCTAATGTAATGTCAATCATATCCTTCATTGAGAACAGACCTGGTGACGTTACGGTTAAATCAAATGCAATTCCATATTCACCATATTGTTTGTTTAGGAACATTCCTTCTTTAAAGTTCTGTAACCAATCATTCCATTTTATACCATGTCTAACGTATTCAACGATATCACCGACACCGTCAATACTTGCACATATTTGAACACTCTTAAAGTGAGGTAAATAATCAAATAGATAATGGTCCTTATACCTAACTCTACTAAGGTTGGTGTTATACCTTACAATCACGTTTTTAGACCTACCAGTGTCAACCAAGTACTTCATAACATCCCAATGGATGTCCCACATTAGTGGTTCACCTCCGACCCAATATATCTCTTCAATTCTACCATCGTATACCGCCTCCCATAATTCCTTTTCCGCCACTTCCTTTTGGAAGTTTTCAATCGTTGGTTTGTTTTCTTTAAGTGCCCAAAAATCGCCAGTGCCATCATAATGTCCCATTGTTCTTCTTTCAGCCTCCCAACTAGATGATAATTGGTCACCGCACATTCTACATTTGAAGTTACATAGATTTGATATTCTATAATCAAATGATATTGGTTTCATTTCAGTATAACCATCATCGTTTGTTTTTTCAAACACTTCATCAATCTTATGTGGGAATAGTGTTTTAGTAAAATAATCTCTATAGATGTGTATGTTCAGTAATTTTTGGTTACAAACATCACATTGGGAGATTTCTTCACCTGCCATTAATCGTTTACGAATGTCCATCATATATGGACTGTTCCAATGTTCTTCTAAAGTTGTGGGATTGTAATTAGAACCTTTGTCGGCACTTTCGGCATCGATATATTGTGTTGCCCAAGTTGCTTTCTCTCTACTAGCACAACACATACGTCTTTCACTTTGTGGTGATAGATATGTATGTGTCCATGGTGCCATACAAAATGTTTTATTACCTTCAGATGGTTTAATTTTCATTTTCAAGTATGTTATTTAACCATGGGTATAGTTGTTTCCAATCGGTACCTCTTCTTTGGTCGATTTTATCCAAGTATACACACAATCTTTTAAGTCTGACGTAATCCACGTCATGATTTATTATTTGTTCTCTAATTCCTTCTAAGTAAATCTTTCTATTGTCACTACTTGGAACCACGTTTAATAGTTTATCTAAGAATTCAGTTGCATGTGAACCGATGATTTCAGGATTCATGAATATCGGTTCTTTAACTGTGTTCCAACCGAAATCAACTCTCTTTATTTTGTTCCATTCTACAATTTTTTCATAGAATTCCCACATGGTTGGTAACGTAATTGGTGTAATTGTTGAGTGGACCGAAATGTTTACGTGTTCCGAGTTTAATAGGACGTTAAAGTTTCTTTCCCACTCCTCTAAAGACATACCATATCTACTAAATTCTGCTTCAGGTCCCCAACAATCCATACTACACACAATCTCAAAAGATTTTAATTTACCTGATTCGATTAAGTTCGATATACGAGTAATTTTTTCTTTAAATTTATTGGTATCATGTTTAAGATTACTAAAGATTTTCCAATTTAAGTTAGGGTGTGTTCGTTCTTCAAAAAAAGTTAAACACTCTTCGAACTCTGGTTGATACATTGGTTCTCCACCTAAGATTTGAAATTGAAATAAGTCTTCTGAGTTCTTATCCATCCATAACCAAAACTCACTTTTTATTTTTTCGTAATCACCTCTTGGTTTAAATCCGTCATAACTATAACCGACTTCAATTGGACCAAATTTTTCTACTTCGTTTTGAATCAATGAACTAAAAAATGGTGAGCAATATACACACTTTTGATTACATACGTTTGTAAAGTAAACCTCCAATATTCTTGGTGTTACATTTGTTTGGGTTGGATTTACCGATAGTTCTTTTGGTGATAATAAACTTTCATTAACATATGATTGTCGTTCACTTACCCCTCCCACATCTTCAACCTTTTTACAATATTCACATCCATTACCTGGCCATTCTCCATTGAGCATCTTCTCTCGGTCTTTTATCTTACCGGGATGATTGTGGAAATCGTGCATATATTCTGACACATCCCAACCATTACATCTATGACAACTCGAAGATGTGCCCACAGATAAAAACAAAGTACTCCATGTCCATTTGAATTGACATGAAGTAGCGGTGTTAATTGGGAATTTATTTATATTTTCTTGTGACATTATTTATCGTTTATATATTTTAACATGTCATCTTGTTGGTCAGTCTCAATGTAATCTTGAGCTCCAGGATTTGCCCATTGTGGATTTAATACCCAACCTTCTTTTTTGGCTGTCTCCATGACATCATTAACATAACGATTTGATTTAGCGTCATCTCCATCGACCACTTGTTTAAGTGGTGTAATGTTTGTTTCAGGAATAGAATCCCACCATTCCTTTAACATTGGGAACGTCTCAACGAAGTTCTTATTACGTCTAATGTCATATTGTGTATAGAATGATTTCCAATCTCTTTCTCTTGTTTCCAAAGATGATGTGTGACTATGACCAGTATCAACTTCTCTAATATAAGATACTAACCTTAACATTCCGTCTCTTTCCCAATCTAAGAAAAAGTTTGCACCTCCATCGTAATTTTTTTGTATCCATTCTTCAATATGATTTGCTCTTTCCTCTCTAATATGTTTTGGTAAAGTTACGATTGATTGGAATGAAGGGAAACGAAGAATATTGAATGAACAATTAGGTGATGATGTTTTATATTGTCGTTTAATTCTTAACATTTCGTCCATGAACTCAGTAATTGAGAATAATGAAAGTGCATTGATAGTCATCATACAATTAATCGACTTAACATTACCATCCCTTAACATTCTCTCAACATTACTAACCCACTTCTCCCATTTTAAACCATCTCTAATATATTCAGCTTGTGAACCAACGGCTTCACAACTCGTATAAAGATGAAAACTCTTAATGTTATGTGAAGCTTTTAATAATTCCTCAAATAATTCATCTTTTTGACCTAAGTTTGAGTTCACCGCAAATTCAACACCACAATCTTTATTGTTTTCCCACCATTTCATCAATTTCCAAAAATCTTGAGACATTGTTGGTTCACCACCAGTTACTCTTAATTCTCTAAGACTAAATTGTAGTTCACCTTCCCACCATTTCCAAAAAGCATCAACATACGGATTATCTTGATTCTTTTTACCGTAAGGCATTGAGTGTGAACCATCATGTTGAAATGCTGCAGCGCCGTCACTAACTAAGTTTTGGTACGGTCCGTTTTTCTTTATGTCATTTTGCCATGTAGTTGAGAATGACGAGTTACAATAAGAACATGCGAAATTACAATTAGGGTCGAAAGCAATTTCTAACGTTTTTAAATCAACGTCTTGTTGCCATCCTAATTCTGTTTTAGCTTCTTTTAATTCTTCATCCGTATAGATTACAGATTTATAAACTCTATCCGATACCTTATCTTTACCCATATCCTCAATCTTCCAACAGTACTCACACTCTTTAGGTCTTTCACCTTCGAGCATTTGTTTTCTGACCAATTTTTTATATTGAGTATTGTGAATTGCTTTATAACTTGTTGCAACTTCCTCTAACGGAATCTTATGTGCTGGTGGGTGATGACAACTTGCCGTTGTACCATTACCTAACCATATCGTTGCGTTATACCATTTTGCACCACAAAATGATGACGATATTGAATTAACTGCTCTATCTCTGTATTCTTGATAACTTTCGTTATTCTTTTTTGAAAAAACTCCCATTATTTTTGTTTTATTTTAATATACATTATTATTCTTATTAAACAAATAAATTGTCTATATTTTATGGATGAAATTACAATTACCCGTTTCATCAAAACTCTTGTTATGTACGAAAGTTTCAAATTTGTGACTACACATAACGGAATTTTCTTTTTTTATTTCAAACTCATGTAATGTAACATCAATGTAGTTTAAGTTAAAATTATTCTTAGGGAAATTTCCCGCACCGAATATGATATGTGAAATGTTGTCCGAAGACAATTCAGTTTCAATTACGTATTCTATAATTTGATTATTATCAATTGATAGGGTTAATGAGTTCCCTCTTTTCTGTATCTTTAATTGGTACTTTCTATTAATCTCCCATGTGAAATCCGAAAACTTATATTTTGACTCTCTATTTGTCTCACTAATAATAAAAGTCAATCCATATTCCTCGATGTCAACACCTAAATAGGAAGGTAATTTAGAGAACAGTGTCGATTTAATATTAACTAAATTTGGTAATTCAAAAATTAATTTAAAATCAAAATTACCATTGTAATCCAATATTTTATTTGCTGGGTCCGTAATAAAGTTTTCAACTAAACTATCTGGCCACATAACCCACGGATTACCCTTAGTTATTTTTAACATCGTTGTATAATTTTTCTAATTGTGGAAATGTTTTTAAAAATTCTGTTCCTCTTCTTTTATCGTGTTCATCAACAAAAGATACGAAATCTTTACGGTTTAATTTAACGTTGAAGTTATCTTCTGATATGGCGTAATCGTACAATCTTTTTAATTTTTGTACTTCAATGTCTGAGAATCCATAGTTATCTCGATTAAACTCAGGTGTGGAATAGTAGAACGCTTTCTTTGCTGCCTCAAGTATCAATTCTTTATGTTCGTCCTCTAATATCTTAACGGATAAATGTTCGGGCCAACGTAGATAGGACGTGTCGATTTGAATTGACGATGTCCAATATCTTTCATCGTTACGATACTTTTGTTTTAGTTCGAATATTTTATCTAACAATTCCCCATAACCAAACACAGAGAGTGCGTTAAATGTTGCCATAACATTGATTGTGACTTTAGGTAATTCAGAAAGAATGTATTCAACATTTTCTAAGAACAATTCATAATCTAATCCATTACGGATGTACTCGGCTTGTTTACCAAATGATTCACACGATGTGAAAATAATGAATTCAGAAACTCTATCTTCCTCAATTATTTTTTTTACTTGTTCAACAAACTTTACAATAAGATTTTTTGGTACACCCAAATTAGTGTTGATTGATATGTTTAATTTTTGGTTGGGTGTGTCAATGGTTCCAATAAAATCTAATATTTTCCACGTATCTTTTGACAATAGTGGTTCACCACCCGTTATTCTAAATGTATGAAGGTCATTATAAAGACTTGGCCACCATTCCCAAAATGATTGTACATAGGGATTATCTTCCGAATGTTTATATGGTAACTGATTTGTTTGTTTAACCCAAGTTAAGTCATTAAATTTTGTTGATGTTGGGTAATGCCCATGTTTTTCAATTTCTTCCATCCATTTAGATGAAAACATTGGACTACAGTAAGAACATTTAAAATTACACGTGTTTGAGAAACTTACCTCAACATATTTTGGATTATAATTTGCTCTCCAATCTAAACCTTTTATTTCTTCAAGGTGAGGTAGTGACCAATCTTCGGCACTTTTAAATACTCTATCTGAAAATGAATTGGATGTTTTCTCAACTTTCCAACAGTAATTACATTCTTCAGGTTTACCACCAGTTAACATCTCACGTCTCTTCTCTTTTTTGTGATTTGTGTTATGTAATGCTGTTGGATTTCTTTTTAGTTCTTCCAATGGAATCTTATGAGGAGATGGGTGATGGCAAGAGTGTGTCATTCCATTGTGTAGATGCATAGTCACTTGTGTCCATTTTGCTAAACAAAATCCACAACCAACCCCATCTAACTTATCTTTAACTTCTTGATTCTTCATTTATTTCATTTTAACGTTTATAAACATCGTGTTAGGATATAATGTCTCGTCGATGTTATCGATATCCATAACATTCATTATGTTATTTAACCCATCGTCCTTATAATTAATTTTTCCTTGTTGCATTTCTGTAACAAATCTTTTCTCATTTCTTGCTGTTGTTTCACCCTTAACCCATCCACCGTTTACATATCCTTCATCTGTATGTGGTAAACAAAGAAATTTACCTTCTTTTCTATATGGTAATATGTTTTCAACTATTTCAATATCTTCGTCGGTAAAGGTAACGTTATTATTTTGATATTCTAGGTTATTTGTAAAATTACAATTAATTAACTGATTATCATTCGATTCAAATATATCTAATATATTGTCAGTGAACTTATTAGATACTTTTATTTCTGCAATTTTACCTTTAAAATACGTATTCATATGACTACAAAATCCAACTAAAAAAGGTCTGAATGCATCGTGATTTCTTAATTGTCCAAATATTGGGAATGGTTTCTTTTGTTTTACTCCATCCATTTGACAAACTAACTCGTCGTTAATGTAAAAATACACTTTATCGTCACCTGCCTTATATGTTACCGTAACCCAAGTCCATAGATTTTCAAATCTCTTTGCCCAATTGTAGTGATGTCTATTGTCCCTATCAAATAACGCCATTGTAATTGCTCTTGAATTATTAAACGAGAGTCCCCAAGTCCAACTACCTTCTTTTCTTAACAATGGATATTCGATGAATCTTTTCTTTTTGTCACCAACCAACCATATTGGTACCTTTTCTTGTTGTTGTTCGGCATTAAATAATATTGAAATTGTATGGTCGTTATGTAAACAAGAACTTATCTCTCTATCTGTTGGTATTGATATAAACGAATCTTCTCCATTAAAATTTGCAACTTTTTTATTGTTATATTTTTTAATAACTTTACCTGTTGTCATTCCCTCGAAATAACATCTCCAAAACAAATCGTCGTCTTCTTGACCCCAATCCCAATAATCATTTGAGTATCCATTAGTTTTATCGGCTTGTTCCTTTGTAAATAAAACAACACCCCCGAAGTATTGGTCATATCCTAAACCATATTGATATTTCGATAGTTTGGTTGCAATGTGAATTGGGTATTCTTCAGGATATGAATAATCACCATCTTCATGTGTTAACATATCAACATCATGCCAAGCAACATAATCACAACCATCTTTAAATGCGTATTCTGCCGCAATGTTTTTCATTGCACCTCTATTGAATAATTTATCATCGATTTGATGTCCAACATAGAATTTATGGTCAATACCCATATCATTCAAATGTTTACTTAGATGTGGAATCAATCTATCTAAATGCTCTTTTCTATTCCTATAAGGAACACATATTCCAAGTTTGTGACTCATATTCCTACGTTTACGTGTGTTATATTACCTTCAGTTATTCTACCATGTTCAATGTATTCTAAATTAGAGAGACCGTCGTTTTTTAATAATTGGTCATCCGTTGACACTTCGTTAATAAACCTAAGTTGGTTCCATCGTGTACTTTGGTCTTTCCATTTATTATTCAAAAACCCATTCTCTTCATGTGGTAAACTTTCAAACAATGATTTTCTTCTAAATGGTACATTAATCTCCTTGTAGTTACTTAAATCAAATTCAACAATTTCACAATTTACAATTTCACCATGGTTCCCATTACCAGATAGGTCTATTAATTTATATTCCTTAATGAATTTAGAGTCATAGTATAGTTCAATGGAATCAGCAGATTTGTAATTACCAAAATTCTGACTCAACCCTTTATATTTATTTTCCGAAATTTCCAATATTTCATCATCATTTAAAACTCCGTCGTATACTACGAATGAATTAATTAAACCTTTAAAATGTTTTAAATTTAAATCATCAGTTGGGTCACCAGCACCTAAATAGAAAAATGGTTCTTTCTGATAAGGTCTCAATTTTTCAAATGTTTTTGTTTCCCCAATGAAGATACCATCTTGATAAACTTTTATTTTTTTGTTTGTGTTGTCTAAAGTTACGGTGATGTTAGTTTTATAATTTTTCTTAATTTTTGAGTTAACATATAAAACCTCGTTATTTTTATCAAACGTCACAAAGTTATATCTTGAGAATGAATTATAAGATATTGCAAAGTCATAACCTGGTATTGTAAAAACATTGTAGTCGTCATTTTCTTTTAAATGATTACAAATAATGTCATCAGGATAAAACGAAACAAAGAAAGTTAAATCTTCATTTGTTTTAAATTTATTTATTCCTCTAACATATGAATCTTGTCCATTGAATTTTAATGCTACCCCATGTGGTCCAACGTTTTTTAATTTTAAAATATCTAACTCGACATTTTTATTAACACATCTTAAAAGTAAATCATCATCTTCATAACCCCATCCCCAATACTTGTTCGAATAACCATTAATCCTTCTAAAGTCATTGATTGGAAATAATGTAACACCACCAAAGTATGTTTCAAATAATTCTCTTTCATTATCTTTGAAATTAGTTGCTAAGTGTATAGGGTGGTCAGAAAAACTATAATCCACCTCAATTGGTAACATGTCAATATCGTGAAACACAACATAATCACATTCCAATTTTTGGGCTTGTTTGAATCCAATATTCAATAACATACCTCTATTGAATAACTTTGCATCATCTTGTTTGATGAAAATTAACTCAAATGGTATTTTACTTTTATTTAAATGCACAGTGATTCTCTCAATAAAATCACAGATTTGATTATATCGATTTCTAAATGGGACAATCACTCCGAGTTTCTTATCCATTTATTGTTGGGTCTTTTGGTTTTATTTCATTATGCCATTCTGAAAGGTAATATTGAATTCTTTCACTCCATTCTTTTTTATCAATTTCTTCAAACCAAATTGTTAATGCATCAATTGAGTTACCAATTTTTTCTAATGCTTTTACTTTTCTTTTTTCAAGTTCAAACTTTTCGTCTTCTGTCATATTGATTTTATTTTATTAATTAATTTATTCCACTTTTTATAGAGATTAAACTCGGGGTGAATTAATCCCAATTCAAACATGTAATCTGATTTATCTAAATTTATTTTAAATTTTGATTTATTCAATTCAATGAACATTTTGGAATACTCTTCAGAGTATGCATATTTTTGATTTACACTTGCAACCGCTTTAATCCTATCAATTGATGTGTTGTCCCATTTAAAATGGTGTACTTGTACGGTATTCTCTTGTGATATTAATGGATGACTCCAACCCTGCCATTTCCAAGTTGTGTTTCCATTTATATTTGCATAATGTTGTCCCGATGTTAGTTCAATGTAACCTTTCATTACACAAATTTTATTTGGATTCGCACCACTCATTGGATATCTAAAAAATCCCGCATTTGGAAACTGTTCCCAAATTAATGTATCATCCACAAGTTCACTAAATTCTCCACCTCTACCTATTCTATCAATAAACCCACCACGCACAATATCATAACCACGATTGTCACAATCGGATATTAATTCTTCTAAATTGTCGTTTGGATATAAATGAAATTCATCAATGTCGGCAATTACCCACCAATCATTTGGTTTTCTTTTGGTAAAAAAATTATATAACATTGTAACTCTTTCCCAATCAAAAACTCTATCGGTGTGAATTTTAACGATATTCACATTGTCATAATCCTCAATGATTTTTTTAACCTCATTACCTAACAACGGATGAATATCAGATTCATACACAACAATGTGGATTTCGTCAACATATTGTTTGTAATGCTTAATAAAATGTGGTAATAAATTTGCTCCGTGACCTATGACCGTTACTAATCTAATCATTTTTTTTGTTTATTATCGTTAAACCGCTAGATGTCGGTTTTGTAGATAATATACGAAAATTAAATAAGTTAATCAAGTTCCACTCTGAGTTTTCTTGTAATTCTTTAATAAA
>ENA-OSIY01000767-OSIY01000767.1-marine-metagenome-genome-assembly--contig:-NODE-767-length-17596-cov-11.066271_pt1 | contig 17596 bp, 24 predicted proteins | sample MGYA00237884_ERZ534233 | MGnify/ENA primary metagenome ERZ534233 (study PRJEB26412, sample SAMN06343840) | marine metagenome | isolation source: estuarine water | place: USA: Columbia River Estuary... | reverse complement strand
GGTAGAAGTGAGAAGTATTACAAAGATGATGATATTACATTCTTAGGATGGAATATGTATATGACTCCACAACAAGCGGCACACGGATTAGCAATGTTCCAAAACTTAGCAATACACAATTCAGACCAAGGTGAATTAAATGGTTATAGAGATTTAACCGAATTCACTGTTTTCAAAAATAACAAAGTTATAGAATAATGAGCATACAAGCTGACGAAATAATATTGGGTAAAAATGTTGTAATTTCACCAACTGCAGTTATTAGAGGTTTAAATGGAAACGCTAAACGAGTAGTTATTGGTGATAATACATACATTGGAGATTCTGTTCAAATTATATTAGATGATTTTGAAATAGGTGATTATTGTAAAGTTCACCATCATTGTAATTTTCACGGATATAACCCAATGAAGATAGGTCACAATGCTTGGATTGGGCAAGGTACTATTATTGATAGTATTGGTGGTATGACAATTGGAAATAACTTTGGAGTAGGTGCATATTCTCAATTATGGTCGCATGCTAGATGGGGTGACCCATTAGCTGGATGTAATTATACTGAAATTGCAAAACCAATGGTAATTGGAAACGATGTTTGGTTAGTAGGACATTGTATAGTATCACCAGTAACAATTGAAGATGGTGCTATGGCTTTGGTTGGTAGTGTTGTTACAAAAGATATGAAAGCAAATCATATTTACGGAGGAGCACCTGCAAAGGACTTAACTGATAAGATGTTACCTCAATTTACTGTAACGGCAACTGGTGAAAAGAAAAAAATATTAGAACAATTTGAATTACCAATTGGAATTCAATGGATTGAAGATAATTCTGAAATAGTAGATGATACAATAAGTTATTTTAATATAACTGATAGAACATACACTAAAAGAGCTACGGATATTGAAATTTCATTTATGAAAAAATTACAATCTAAACTTATAAAATTTACGCCATATGGAATATGATGTTTTATTTGTATGTGGTACATTGGATTATGAAAATTCAGTTAGTGGAAACTATATACTTTACAAGTGTTTAAAAAAAGTTGATAATTTGAAAATAAAAGTATTACCTTTATTTACACACACCAAACAAGAAATAGATTCAGATGATTTTTTAGAATTCGTACAACCAAATGCAGAAAATCTAAATTATTTGATTAGTATTATACCAAAACATAAAGTGCTATTTTTGTCTGGTAATGATTTTCCAACTTTTTTAACAAAAATGATATGTGAAAAATTCAACAGCAAATTTGTTACAATAACAATGAGCCATTGGATGTTTGGAAATAGTTCAAACTACCCAGAGATAGAAGATGATATGGATGGTGCTATTGTTTCTGATAGACGTAACCTATGGGAATCTTTAGATTCAACTATAATAGTTGGTTCTACTAATTCGTATAATGTTTTAAAAAATAGTGAACTTAAAAATATAAAATCTGAATTGATTCCGTTTCCATTTGAAGAAATTGATATCGATGCTGATTATAAAAAAACGGATAGTAGTAAAAAATATATACTATGGGGAACAACACAACCTCAGCGTGTTAGAAAAGGTAAAGCTTATTTTGAAAATATATTAGAATGGCTTTATAAAAAAGTAGAAAATCCAAATGATATTATAATACAACAAATAGGACCTAAATCTGATTTAGATACTAAATTTAAAGTAGAATACATCGGATATATACCAACTAGGAAAGAATTATCTAAAGTTTATAAAAATGCAAATGTATTTGCATTAACTACATTAGCTGATGCTGGACCTATGATGGCAGTTGAATGTGTTAAAAATGAAACACCATTGGTATCATTTGCAACCAACATATCAACCGATATTGTAAAGGATGGTAAGAATGGATACATTGTTGATGGAACTGAAGAATATGCTGATAAATTATACGATATACTATATAATAAAAATTTTCATATAGATTTGGATTATGTAAAGCAATTTAATTCAGAAGATATTGTAATGAAAAAATATAATGAATTTTTTAAAAATATATTAAAATGAAAATAGCACTTTGTTTACATGGATACTTTAATTCATCCAGAGATAATGCATCATTGGGAATTGATGGATATAATCATATCAAAAAAAATATATTAGATGGAAATGATGTGGATGTGTATATTCACAGTTGGGATATTGCGAACATTGATAAAATAAAAGAATTGTATGGAGATATAACCAAAGATTCTTTAATAGAATCTCAAATAGATTTTAAACCATTGTTTATTGAAAATGGTTTAGATACGGTTCCGGTTCACAACGAAGCAACTCCATTTTGGAATGTATTTTCTCAATTTTATTCTGTTCAAAAATCATTTGAACTTATGCTAAAATCTAACATAGAATATGATTGTGTTATAAAAGCAAGATTTGATTTGGGTAGAATAAATAGAGAAACATCTGGTCCGGGTCGTGGAAATCCATTTGCAGTACAATGTATAACCTTTAGACCACATTACGATATGGATAATTTTTATATAGCAAATTGGCAATATTTGGATACAGAAGGACCAGCGGATATGTGGTTTTATTCAAATAAAGAAAATATGTCTAACTTTGCAAAAATATTTGATATATTATCCGCTGATGTAAAAATAGGAAGTGATTATCAGAAATGGGCAGGTGAGGCTGATGGTGGTTTGGTAAATACAATAAAAGCTTGGAAATGGTTTATGATTAGAACGGGTATTTGGGATAAAAAAGTACCGTTAGATACGATTTGGGAATAGTAAAATAAAAAAAACAAAAATATGATAAATTTAGATTGGAGTGTAGATTACACTTGTAAAACAAAAAGTACGGATGTTAGTTACAATGAGTTTAAAATGATGGTTGATTGTATCTCCAAAAATGATATAAGTAATTATTTGGAAGTTGGTGTTTGGCATGGTGCTACCTTATATAGTTTGGTAAAACTATTTAAATTAAACGGACATGATTTAAAAGCATACGGATATGATTGCTTTGAACATGGAGCACCTCCTGAAATAGATAATAGCCATACATCAGGTTGGCCATCAATGGCTGAAGTATCTGATACTGTTTCGGAATTAGGTAACGTTGAATTAATAGCAGGTGATGCTGGTGTTATAGATAAAATTATAACTGATAAAAAGTTTGATTTTGTATTTCACGATGCAAATCATACAAAGGATGCAATTATGGGTGATTTACTTGCGTTAAAAAACATTTTAAATCCAAATGCATTTGTAGCAGTTCATAATAGTTCATACGATGAACCACATCGTAAGTTCTTTGGAAAAACTGCAATAGACCAATTGGAAGCAGAAGGACACTTTAAAGTAATAGGTACAGCTGACACTGCAACTTTATTACAATTAGTATAATATGAATGATAACTTTTCAAAATTTGGTAGGTCTGGTTGTACATTTTATTTAGATGATAGTGGTATTATTTTAAGAAAAATATCAAGTGATTCCGAATATAATGATAGATTACATTCTCAATATTTGAAGCAATCTAAGTTTGAAGATAGTAATAACTTTTCAACGCCAAAACCTTATGAATTCGATAAGTTAAATAAACTCCATCATTTTGATATGGAATATATTCATGGTAAAACATTTAATAATTTTTGTTTAGATTCGAATGTAGATGAAATACTAGCATTCTCTGAAAATTTAAAAATGTTTCTATCGGATAATATAAAAAATTCAATATTAACTGAAATAAATTTCTCTAAATTGCAAATTAAATTAGATAGTTTATTTAAATTATTAGGTAGTGGAGTGGAAACGTATATCCGCTTCCTACTTGATAATCCAATTGAATCCATATTAATCGGAAAGAATCATGGAGATTTGACAATGTCAAATATTATGTTTTCAGACAAGTATTATTTGATTGATTTTTTAGATAATCCATATGAAACTCCATTGAACGATTTAATAAAAATAAAGCAAGATACGGAGCATAATTTTTATTTTAATCTAATTGGTAAATCCGATACTAAGGTAAAGGTTTGTTTGGATTATTTAGATAAGCAATTAAATACTAAATTTGAAGAAATACAAAATTCACATCAATTTATTTGGTTATCTATTTTTAATCTATTAAGAGTATTACCTTATTTAAAAAACAGAAGTGAAATAGAATCAATTTTAAAAAGCCTAAAAAAATATGAACGTTATATTACCAGTAGCAGGTAAATCAAGTAGATTTCCAAATGTTAGACCTAAATGGTTATTAACAAATCCAAATGGGAACTTTATGATAGTTGATTCTATACTTGGTATGGAGTTGGAAACTATTACATCTTTGAATTTAATATATTTGAAGGAGCATGAAGATAAGTTTAATTTTAAGAAAGGTTTGTTAGAAAATTTAAAAAAGTATAATTTAGATTCTTTGATAAATTTTATAGAATTAGAAAATGAAACATCTCACCAAGTTGAAACAATACAATTGGGATTAAAATCAATAGGTAAGGATATTTCTTTTTTAATTAAGGATTGTGATAACAGCTTTAAAGTTAATATTACATCTACTGAAAATAACTTTGTTTCATATTGTAAATTAGAAAATTTAAAAGGTAGTGATGTTGCATCTAAAAGTTATTTACAATTAGATACTATGGATGTTATTAGTAATATAGTTGAAAAGAAAGTTATAAGTGATAAATTTTGTTGTGGTGGGTATTATTTTAAAAGTAGCTATGAGTTTTTAGAATACTCTAATATACAATCATCAAATAGTTTTGTTAGCGATGTTGTTTTTAATATGATATTAAATACTAAAACATTTGTTGGTATGGAATGTTCTGATTATGAAGATTGGGGTACTATGGTAGAGTGGCAAAAATATAAAAATACATTTAAAACATTATTTGTAGATATAGACGGCACATTAATAGAAAACTCATCAGCATACTTAACTCCATATATTGGTGAAACTAATCCATTATCGGAAAATATAAATTACCTAAAAGAATTAATTGCAACAAATAGAGTGGAGCTTATATTAACAACATCAAGACCAGAGGAATATAGGAATATAACTGAAACACAATTATCTAAGTTGGGATTGACATACAAACATATAATAATGGGATTGCAACATAGTAAACGAATTATAATAAACGATTTTAGTAATACCAATCCATATAAAAGCTGTGAAGCAATTAATATACCTAGAAATTCTGATAATTTAAAACAATATTTAAAATATGAATAAGATACCAATAGTAGTTTATACACACACCGATATGAAAGATGTATGGGTGCCATTTTTTGGACAGCTTAAAAAGTATATGTCGGATAGTGAAGTATATGTTTGTGTAAATGAAGATGATGAAATGTTATCCGATTACAATAGGGTGATATATGATGATACCAAAACTTATACAGAAAGATTAGCAGAATCGTTGGAGCAAATACCACAAAATGTATTTATCTTTACACATGAAGATATGATTCTATTTGATAAACCCGATTATGAATATTTAGCAAAATATTATTCTTATGTTACAGATAGAAAAGTAGATACTATTAAATTATTATATGCTGGTGATGGTGGTGGTATAAAAGCTGAATGTGATGATACATTAGTATTTAATGATTTTGCTAAATTTTCAATTCAGCCAACTATCATTCGTAAAGATATCTTATTACAAATAGCATCAAACGTAGGAGCATTAAATATTTGGGATTTTGAAAATGCTATTGTAGGTAGTGGTATGGATTTTATGGCTCGTAGGGGTGATGAAAAACGTAGAGGATTATATCACTATGATTCATTTGTATATCCATATATAGCAACGGCAATCAACAAAGGAAAATGGAATCTAATAGAATATACGGAAGAACTTAATCCCATATTTGAGGAATACAATATAAACCCATTTGAAAGAGGAATGTCATGACAAAATTAATTATCTTTGACTTAGATGGTGTGCTAGTTGAAGCAAAAAAAATACACTATAATACATTAAACCAAGCTCTAAAAGAAATTGATGAGAAGTACATAATTACTGAAGCTGAACACCTATCTACATACGATGGATTGAAGACAACTCAAAAGCTGGAGATGCTTACTAAGAACAAAGGATTACATCCTGAATTCTATGATGATATTTGGTATAGAAAGCAGCACCTAACTATTGAAGCTATTTCAGAATTACAACCCGATTTGCAAAAGATTGAGTTATTCAAAGAACTTCGTAATATGGGATATAAGTTAGCATGTGCTTCAAACTCAATTAGAAGGTCTGTGTTGGTTATGTTAGCAAAGATAGGTATAATTGAGTATATGGATTTAATCATCTCTAATGAGGATGTAAAGAACTCTAAACCACATCCTGAAATGTATTGGAAGGCTATGAGTATGATGGGATGTTTGCCGGAAGAAACTTTAATAGTAGAGGATTCTCCACATGGGTTATTGGCAGCAAGTAGAAGTAGAGCAAGTGTTCTAAGAGTGGATAATCCAAAAGATTTGACATTAGAAAAAATATCAAACAAATTAAATGAAAATAAAGTTATGAGTACACCAAAGTGGCAAGGTGGTAAGATGAATGTTCTTATCCCAATGGCTGGAGCAGGTAGTAGATTTGCCGCAGCAGGTTATACGTTTCCAAAACCACTAATTGATGTGGAGGGCAAACCAATGATACAGGTTGTTGTTGATAATCTAAATATAGATGCTACATTTATTTATGTAGTACAAAAAGAACATAGAGAGAAGTATAACTTAGATACCTTATTAAACTTAATCACTCCTAATTGTAAGATTGTGGAAGTTGATGGTTTGACAGAAGGAGCAGCTTGTACTACTTTATTAGCAAAAGAATTTATTGATTCGGATGCACCTTTACTTATGGCAAACTCTGACCAATTCTTAGAGTGGGATTCAAATGAGTTTATGTATAAAATGATTGAGCAAAAAGTTGATGGTGGTATTCTATCATTTCATTCAACGCATCCCAAATGGTCATTCGCTAAAGTGGATGAGTATGGATATGTGACTGAAGTACAAGAAAAGAATCCAATTTCAGATATTGCAACTGTTGGTGTTTACTATTGGGCAAGTGGTTCTGATTATGTAAAATATGCAGAGCAAATGATTAGTAAGAATATCAGAACTAATAATGAGTTTTATGTTTGTCCTGTTTACAATGAAGCAATTGCAGATTGTAAGAAAATTAAAACATTCAACATTGATAAAATGTGGGGGTTGGGAACACCTGAAGATTTAAAATACTATTTAGAAAATTACAAAAAATAATGAGAATAAAAGTTTATATCGTTACATACAACAATGATGATGTTTTACGAAAAAATTTGTCTAGATTATATTCAAGCGATTTATTATCATATGATTATAGTGTTCATATAATAAATAACTATTCAAAATTAACTGGATTTTCTGAATATTTTAAATTAGAAGTTTTAGATAATATATTAAGACCTGATTTTTCAAACGGACATTTATCAAGAAATTGGAATCAGGCATTGATGCATGGGTTTAGGGATTTGAATAATCCTGATGCTGATTTGGTTGTATTAATGCAAAATGATACATTTATAAAAAGAAATTGTTTTTCTAATTTAATAGAACAACATGAAACATATGATTTTATACAAGTAGGAGCTGGTGACCAATTAATGAGTTTCACTCCAACAACTGTTAAAAAATTTGGAATATTCGATGAAAGATTTTGTTCAATTGGATATCAAGAAGCAGATTACTTTATGAATGCTTATATGATAGATAAAGATAAAATAAGTATAAATGATAAAGAAAGACATGAAAGGTTGTGGAATCCAATAGATAATATTTTTGATAAATTTATAGATCCTGAATTTGGATTGAATACTGAATTTCATAATTTCGCTTGGCATAATTACAACAATCGTATATTTCAATTAAAATGGGGATGTGACCCTCAAAATTGGTATCAATATATTGACAATTTTAAACCTATCGTAAAAATAAAAAGATATCAAACATATCCATATTTTGAGAAGGATATAGAAACTTTAAAAGAACAAAATTATATTTTATAATGGCACATTATCAATCAGTTACATTTATTATACCTTGTAGAAACAATCTAACATATCTACAACAAGCAGTTAATAGTATTGAACACTATTATAGCAACTATCATCAAATTGTAATATTAGATGATGCATCAAACGATGGAACTTGGGAGTGGATTAGCTCGTTAAACAAACCACATATAAAAACATACAGAAATGAAAGCTCGGATAGAGTTGGGCATACGGTGTTGTATGATATTGGTATTAGTTTAGCAGAAACTCCAATCGTTACAATCTTACATTCGGATATGGTTGTTACAAAAGATTACGTTTCAAATATGTTAAAGAACTTAACTCCATTATCGGTGGTAAGTGCTACTCGAATTGAACCACCATTACATCCGCCCGGTCCTGAAAAGTATGTAAAGAACTTTGGTATGGAGCCTGAAGAATTCCAATTACAATTTGATGAGTTTGAAAAGTTTGTAGAAGTTAAGCAAGCTGAAAATAAAGATATGGTTACTAATGGTATCTTTGCACCTTGGATGATGTATAAAGAAGATTTTAGAACTATGGGTGGGCATGATAAATTGTTCGCACCTATGGAATTGGAAGATTCTGATATATTCAATAGATTTCATTTATGTGATTATAAATTAATTCAGAGTAGAGATGCATTTGTATATCATATGACTTGTAGAGGTAGTAGATTCAAAGATGGTATTGAGATTGAAAAGGAGATACCATTACCTGATGGAACTATTTGGTACAAACCCAAAGATTCAAAAGAGTATTTGGAATTAAGACAAAACAAATTCAAAGAGTGGTGGAGAAAATGGCATACTGATGTATTACATGATGACCTTATGATGCCAATCGTACCCAATAGATATGATACTACATTTGTAGTTCATAATTGCCAACCTCAATTATTAGCAGTATTGGAAACTTGGTGTGATAGATTGTATGTTGATTGTGATTATCAATCTTATGTAACTACGGAACAAAAAGAAACTATGTTTGATATATCTGATAAGATACATCCAATTGGTGATGAGATGAAAGGCGATGTACAAATAATGTTTGATGCATCAAAATTGACAAATGAAAATTTTACACAATTTATAAAGAACATACCATTCATAATTCAGCAAACGGATTCGGTTGGTAGTTTTGAATGGGATATATTCCAATTACACATATTTAACTTAAGAACAAAAGATATGGTTACCCCATTCTTTAAAAATGTATTTTAATGGCTAAGAAAAAAACACTTATTTGCATACACGTTATGCCATCGGAGATTGAAATGTTTGAAAGATTGATGTACCAATTTCAAAAATCAGTAAAACATTTGGATGGTGACGATGATGTTACATTTAAAGTAACGCTAAACTTAAATCCAGAACTAACTGATTGGGATAATAGTGAACTAAAGCAGGAATATTTTATATCCCACTTTGCAATACTATTTAATGGTATAAAAAATATTAATGAAGTAATATTGGATGCGTCTTGTTGGGGAACTACTCAACAAAAAAGAGAATCTATTAATTTAGATTATGACCAATTTATATTTTGTGATACTGATATTCTATTTCATGAGCATATGTTGAAATATCAATTAAATATATCATATCAATTAGAAGGTACTTATATATTATCCCCATCGCTTCCAAAATGGTGGGATAATAGTTGGGATGATTTGTGTCATTCTGATTATAAAGATAAACCATATGGATATGCTATGGATAATAAGGAAATTATGCAAGAAACCTACAATCAACAAATAAAACAAATTGTAGCTAAGGAAATCCCAACGGTTAAGTTTGGATGTGGAATGCATACACTATATTGTAAATCGTTTTGGCAATTTGTAGGAATTCCAGAATCATTTGGTGGATATGGGCCAGAGGATACATATGGAATGGCCTCCGCTGAAGTTGCTAAAAGGTTAGGATACAATATTAGACAATTTGTAATGGATGGTGTATATATTACAGAAGATTATATAACTAGAACCCCTTCATTTGATGGAAAAATAAAACCAATTGATAGAAAAAAAGAGTTTTATGATAAAGCACATACATTGGGACAGCAGGAAGTTATAAACTTTAGTAGGGATTTGATTAAAAAACAATCTAATTCGTAAATCTTTATATTTATACATATTAAAGAAAACAAATGGAAAAACAACTTAAAGAAATAATCCGCTCCGTAATAAGAGAAGAATTCATTAATGAAATGTCTAGAAACGATGTTCATGTAAAAGAAATAATGAAATTCTACGATAAGGGAAGCTCGAATGCTAAAAAAGCAATATCCCTATTCCTACTTCGTAAACCAAATGCAACTAGAAATCAAATTATAGATGAATTGGGTGATTATGGATATGATGAAATTTGGGATGTAATGGACCATTTTAAATTAAAATTAGAATACGTTGACAAGAAAGGTGTGGAGCATGTAGCAGCATCGTTACCTCAAACGGAAGAAGAACCAATAAAGGAATGTAAAACTTGTTAAGTATGGAAAATATGTATTCGGTAATAATCACAGCTATCACCGTATTAGGTGGAACGGGTGCTTGGAGATATTACGAAAAGAGAGCACTAAATAAAGAAAGAGATGATGAGTTTATCAGACACGATTGTAAAGACCGCATCTCTAAATTGGAAGGATTATTAGAAGCAGCTGGTAGAGAAAAGGATGAACTTCGTATGATGGTGTTAGAACTTACAAAAGAAGTGGCAGCATTGGGTGTTAAAGTTGAATACCTTACCAAAGAGAACGATAAGTTAGAAAAAGCACTACCAAAGACTAAGAGACAAATAAACGGATAGGATGCCAATAGCAAGAACATTGTTTGTAGAAAGTAAAAAACTTCGTATCTTTGATTTTGATGATACGTTAGTTAAAACAAACTCATTTATATATGTTACTCATAGAAACGGAATGAAAACAAAACTATCACCCGGTCAATACGCAAAGTATGATGCTAGAGATGGTGATGAATTTGATTTCAAAGATTTTCAGCAAGTGACAAGACCAGAACTTATAAAGGGATATGTTGAGTTGTTGAGAAGAATGGTTAGTAGTGGTGGTAGTAGAGAAGTTTATATCCTAACCGCTAGAGCAGCTGAAAGACCCGTATCTCAATTCATTAAGGATTTGGGAATAGGTGGTGTGAAGGTAATAGCATTAGGTGATAACAATCCCGAAAAGAAAGCAGATTGGATTGAGGACAGAGTAAAGGAAGGATATGATGATATTTTCTTTGTGGATGATTCTGAAAAGAACATAGCGGCAGTTAAAAAAAGATTGAGAGATTATCCAGAAGTTAAACAAAAGATTCAACAAGTAAAGCATTTCTAATGATAAGTTTAAAGAACATATTGGATGAAGCTCAAATGCACGGACAAACTCAAAGAGAGTCATTAAAAGCTATATGGCAATTGAAGATAAACCATTCTAAGGAATCTGAAATTATGAAATTGCTTACTCAATTAGAAAAGAAAATCAAAGCATACGAACCTAAATGATATCCCTTTCCAATATATTAAACGAATTAGAAATACCATCGGACAGGTGGGTTGATTTAGACCTTAATAAGATTGATGATGATGGTATGAAGGGAATATGGCAGATGTATATCACTACCTATTTAAATGCTGGAATGGATTTATCTGCAAATAGTTGGAAAGAAATGCAGAGTAAGTATAAAGCAACTGCACTTAAAGATGTAGATTCAGACCACATACCGGATGCATTCATTGTATATAAGCAAACCAAATTCGGTAACAAAATTGCCCTATTAGGAACTAACAATAAGAAAACAGCAAAATCGGATGTAGTTAAGAAGGTTATCCAATTGTGTAAAACAAGCGGATGGTTTTTGGAAGCTAGTTTGAAGATGGAAGATATTATGAAATCATCTGGAGCACCTGTTGTAACTGATGAGGAGAAAATCCAAGCAATTGTAGGGCCTGGTAAACAGGTACAATTTGTGGGAGATGGATACTATACTCGTTCACTATCTAAAGTGGACAAACGAATCACCAAAAGATTGTACGGAAAACCAAGATGATAAGTTTAATTAAAATAATGGAAGATGTGAGTAATGTAGATAAGTTTACATTCAAACAAAGAGATGCTGGTGGTGTTAGACCTTCCTATCAAAATACTAAATTAGTAAAGCAGGGTAGTGCCGGAGATTATGTAAAATATAATGTGATGGTTATGGGTAAGTTTGGTGGAACTATCTACTATAACAAAACCGATAAAACTATGATAGCTAATGGTGGTGAATCAAATACCACATTTCCTCCTAAAAGATTCAAATCAATTAAAGATGCTACTGATTATATTGGTGGTAATTCAACTCGTAGTTATAATACCAATATACCTTTAGACGGCATGGATACTTCTTTTAATTCAAAGACGTACAATTAATATTCCTATCGGTAATAGTTTATTTCATTTTTTTAATATTTATATGAGTTGAAACCCAACTTTTTTAAAATAATATTGATAAATGGCAACTAAAAAAATATCCGAATTACCTTTAATCACCACATTATCTGGTTCTCAAGTAGATGGAGGTTCGGTATTACCGGTGGTAGTAGGTGGAACTACAAATCAAATAAGTGTAGAGAATTTCAGTAGATTTGCAACCGCATACTCTGCAACAACATCATCCAATAATTTCTTAGGTACTCAAAATATAACAGGCAACGTTAGTATAACTGGAGTTGAAACTGTAACAGGTACTCTAAATGTAGTGGGTGGTGGTTCTGTTAGTGGAGATTTTTCAATTGGTGGTAAATTGACGGTTCAAGAATTACATACCGAATTAACATCCGCATCTATATTATTTGAAAGTGGTTCAACTATATTAGGAAATACTGCAGATGATACTCATACTGTAACTGGTACGATTCTTTTAAATGGACAGGCTTTAGGAACTGGACAATTAAATGCATACACTGGTTCTTTGTTATCACAAACAACATTATTATCTACATTTACTACTTCTATAAATTTAGCAACAGCATCTTTAAATTTACAAACAGGTTCGCAGGATTTGGTTAATAGAAGAATCAGTTCAACAACTGGTTCAATCAATACAACTACATCTTCATTTGATTCTGTATTTTTAAGAATCAGTTCAACAACTGGCTCAATCAATACAACTACATCTTCATTTGATTCTGTATTTTTAAGAATTAGTTCAACAACTGGTTCAATTAACACAACTACTTCATCGTTCAATTCGGTATTTTTAGGAATTAGTTCTGTGACAGGCGCTATGAATACTCAAAGTAGTTCTCAAAATTTGGTGAACTTAGCTATATCAACTTATACTGGTTCTCAAAACATAATCAATAGTTCAGTAGATTCTCATATTCTAAAGCAAGCATCTCAAACGGGTTCGCAAGATTTAGTAAACTTAGGAATTTCTTCTGTAACTGGTTCGTTGATTGGTATTACAAATGGATTGATGGCATTCACTTCGGCGTTAGATAACACATACGCAACTGATGCACAACTTTATCAATTGTATCAAGCAACTGCATCAATTCAAGCATTCACTTCATCTCAAGATACTAGAAACTTTACAATATCACAAATAACATCTTCAATTGATGCACATATTCTAAAGCAAGCAATTCAAACTGGTTCGCAGGATTTGGTAAACTTAGGTATCTCTACATTTACTGGTTCACAAAATGTAATCAATAATTCAATAGATGCACATATCCTAAAGCAAGCAATTCAAACTGGTTCGCAAGACTTAGTTAATTTGGGTATATCTTCTGTGACTGGTTCTCTTATAGGAATTACAAATGGTTTAATGGCATTTACGGCAGCATTGGATAGTACATACGCAACTGATGCACAATTATACCAATTATACCAGGCAACCGCATCATTGAATACACAAACTGGTTCTCAAAATACGATAAACTTTAATATATCGGTGGTAACATCTTCTATTGATGCACATATCCTAAAGCAAGCAATTCAAACTGGTTCGCAAGATTTGGTTAATTTGGGTATATCAACTTATACTGGTTCACAAAATGTAATTAATACATCTGTTGATTCTCATATTCTAAAGCAAGCAACACAAACTGGTTCGCAGGATTTGGTTAATTTGGGTATATCTACATTTACTGGTTCATTGAGAAGTGAGGTAAACTTAATTGAAGCTTATACGGCATCATTAAAGAACGCATTTAGTATTGATGGTAATAATGATGTTTATTTTACTGGTAAGATAACAACACAAGAAGTACATACAACTTACACAACATCTTCTGTATTATTCCAAAGTGGTTCAACTAAGTTTGGTAATAGTTCCGATGATATACATGAATTCACTGGTTCTAAATTTGAAGTGTTTAACTCCGATACATCTGGTACTATGTACGCAGTTCTTAAGAATAATAGAGCTAGAAACGCAGCTGTTAAAACAACAACTACAAATGGTTCGTTTATAGCTGGTACTTCAATTGGTACTGATGCTTTCCAATATCAAATTTACGATGATGTTGAGGGAGTAAATAGAGTAACAATTAATTCACAAGGTGGAACAACCTTACAAGGAGCAGTTTCTGCTAGCCAAACATTAAGAGTTACAGGTAAAACACAAATAGGTACATCTACTGTTGATACATCTCTTGGTTCTAAAACTAAATTGAGTGTTGTTGGTGATGGTAGTGTAAACGCTGGAGCATCTCAAGGTTCTCTATTTGTAGGAGCTGGAAACGATGGTGGTGATACTGGATTACCAATCAATATGGGAACTGGTGGTGCAACAATGATGTTATTAGCATCAATAAACACAAGCACAGGAACATCAACAAATTCAGCAACGTATATTGTTAGATTTTATTTTGATGGTAATAATGCACCAACAACAACTTACTTAGGTGGTTCATCTGATTTTGTAACTTTTGGAGTAACTCCATCAAATACATTAGCAGTTAGTGGTTCATCCTCTGGTAATAAGAGTTATGCTTGGTTTATCAATAAATTTGGAGCATAATAATTTAAAAATATAATACTTATTTTTATAAACTAAAAAAGTTATGGAAATTAAAGGTAAAATCTATTGGTTTACGGGACAACCTGGTGCTGGAAAGACTGTATTGGGAACTAAATTAAAAGATTTCTTACAAACCGAAAAACGCAATTGGCGTAAAGATGTATTCCATATAGATGGAGATGATTTAAGAGAACTTACTCTTAATCAAGATTATTCAGAAGAAGGTAGAATTAAAAATATTAAGAACGCACAACTACTATCATATTTCTTACACAATAAGGGATGTGATGTAGTTGTTTCTTTAGTAGCCCCATACAAAGAATTAAGAGAAGAATTTAAATCCGCATGTGGTAATTCTATTGTTGAATTATATGTTCATACAAATCGTAAAAGACAAAGAGAGCAATTCAAAGTAGAAGGGTACGAACCACCTGAAGTTAATTTCTTTAATATAGATACAACATCAGAAACACCGGTTCAATCATTTACCCGATTAATTCATTATTTGAGAGAAAACGATAAGTTATGAACAAAATCGTAGAAATATTTAAAGCATGGGGTATTGCATTAAATCCAAATGATGCTCAAATGGAATTAGCTATGGCTCGTATGGAAATATGCGATACTTGTGATTCTAAAGCAGATGAACCTTATATACATTGTAGTGAATGTATGTGTGCACTAAAAGCAAAAGTGTATTCTCCAAAGATAGGAGCTTGTCCAAGAGGAAAATGGACAGCAGTTGAAATGAAATGGGAAAGTGAAAAGAATAAAAAAAGATATACTAATTTAAAATAAATGTTATGAAAAAATACGCATTGTACATCGGAAGATGGCAAAATTGGCACAAAGGACACGAATGGTTAATCAACCAACAATTACAAACTGGTAAAAATGTATGGGTAGCTATTAGAGATGTTCAGCAAGATGAGAACAATCCAAAGACTGCACAACAAATACTAAAAGAATTATCAGCCGAACCATTTTTTATGAACAATTTCGATAAGATTTTGTTATCTATTATTCCTGATATTGAATCGGTAAACTATGGTAGAGGTGTAGGGTATGATGTAATATATCACGAACCACCAACGGATGTAGCAGCAATTAGTGGTACTGCAATCAGAACAGGTCATATGACACCTGATGGAACTATAACATACGATGAAAATAAAGGATAGTGGTAGTAGAAAAAAAGAGACACATTGCAAAAACCATCTCATATCGTATTTTAAGTACGCTTATAGGGTTTATTATAATGTGGTGGGTAAGTGGTTCAATTAAAGTAGGTGCCGCATTTGGGATAGCAGAATTGATTTACAAGCCTATTCAATATTATATCCATGAAAGAATTTGGTATAAATGGATAAAATTTGGATTGAAAAAAGAAAATTGATATACTTATATGTAGAAACATAAAAAGTGTATCAAATTTAGTTATGGAAGAACAAGAAGAAGTGAAGGGGTTTCCCAACTTTGACCCTACAAAGAACCTATCGTTAGCACCACAAAGAAGAACCAAAAGAGGATTGGGTGCTAGGCCTTTATTGGAGAGTGAAATAAAGGATATACAAAAGAAAGCCCGTTCAGCGGCTGAAGCAGCAAGATTATTAGGTGTATCGTATAACACATACAAAAAATACGCAAGAGAATATAAACTATTTGAAGATTTAAAGAATCCATCTGGTATTGGTATCCGTAAAGGAAATCAGACAACTACTGGATTTCATTCGTTAGATGATATATTAGCAGGGAAGTTCCCCAATTATCCAATTTGGAAGTTAAAAAAGAGATTATTACTTAATTCTTATATGGAAGAAAAATGTAATAATTGTGGATTTTGTGAAAGAAGGGTCACAGACCACAGAGTTCCGCTTGTATTGGACTTTATGGATGGCAATAGAAAGAACCTAACATATGACAATTTGCGTATGTTATGCTTCAACTGTTCGTTCTTAATCAACGGAAATCTAACAGGACCTAGAAAAGAATATGAGTATTAATTTGGTAGTTTGGAAAAATTATCGTATATTTGATATATTAAACAATTTAAACAATAAATTATGGCAAAGTATTTTGAAGTTACAGTGACCGTTCAGCACGAAGTTGATGGCGGCAAAGGTGGTACAAAAATCAAGAAAGTTAAAGAAAGTTATTTAGTAGATGCTATGACCGTTACGGAAGCAGAAGCTAGAGTAGTTAAGGAATTCGAATCAGCAGGTGTAAGCTTGGAGTATGAAGTATCAGCTGCAAGAGAATCTAAAATCTTACAAGTAATTCAATAATGGGAATCGAAACAAAAATCGAAGAAATTAAAGAGGTAGTAATGAAAAGAGTTCCACCGGGTGATAGATGGTCACCTGTTGGTTCTCCATCAGTTACTTTGGATAGTTTGACAGATGCATTGGAATATCACTTCCAGAACACAGGGCAAACCGAATTCTTCCTGTCTGCTAGAAAAGGGACAGTAGAGGTTATCCACACACAAGAGGTTCAGGTTGAGAAGCCTGTTACCAAATA
>ENA-OSIY01000766-OSIY01000766.1-marine-metagenome-genome-assembly--contig:-NODE-766-length-17638-cov-10.669950_pt1 | contig 17638 bp, 24 predicted proteins | sample MGYA00237884_ERZ534233 | MGnify/ENA primary metagenome ERZ534233 (study PRJEB26412, sample SAMN06343840) | marine metagenome | isolation source: estuarine water | place: USA: Columbia River Estuary... | reverse complement strand
TTTAGGTATGCAGCCTTGCTTAACTCAAGTCTGTATTTAAACTTTTGCTGTCGCAAAAGATTTAAATTATCTACCCTTTACTTCAGTTATATCTAATTAGATATATTATATATGTTCTTAGCAACGCACTTCTTTTACTATTTGACAAGAAACACACAAGATAGTATATTGATGACATGAAAAAGGAGAAAAATTATGTCAGATACACAAGAATACCTGTTCAACAACGATAAAAACTTACACAAGTTATGGCTTGAACAATATGAACAATTGACCCGTGATGAATGGGATCAAATGGCGGCACCATTAGATGGAATCATTAATCAAGTCTCATTTAGAGATTATGATCCAGGTGGTGCTACACTAAACTATCGCTTTGAAAAAGACAGAAATATGATTCCTGTAACACTTGGCGATAATGGACATACCAGCCGGTTTAATAAGGTATTAGGTGACCTGATTGCTGATATTAAAACTGATAAAACTCTCCACCATCTCAAATTACATGTGGAGAAATACAGCAGTCCTGATTTAAAATGGCAAGTATTTCAGGTGTTTAATGAGTTTGTAACCGTTGAAGAATCAGGCAAAAATTTACGAGAAACAAAAAACAAAATTTGTTTTGCTGTTGCTTGCTTTTATAATAATCGCCATATGGCATTTGAGGTTGGTAAACATTATGATAGAAATATGCGTAAAGCACGCGAAACACGAGATGGTAGTCGCTATTATGAATATAACTTTAAACAGTTTGAGGAGTTGTAATAATGACAACAATTTACAATATTATACGATGCACAAATAAAGAACCAGATCACAATTGTATGATGTGTCAGGGTAGTGGGCAAATGTATGCAACAGAAGGTTCATATATGCGGTGCTGGTGCACCACAGATGAAGAAGAAGTAGATGAAAACGAATCATATGCAACTGAAGAATTGGCAATTGAGGCTATGGAAAAAATAGCCATGCTTGACAAAATAGCAGGTTTGGATTGCTACTATGATATCGTTGAAGATTATATATAACGCTATATGGAAGGTAATAAAATGAACCCTGACAGTAAAGCATACAGAATAGGATACACTATAGGCAGACAGTTAGTGGCAGCAGTATTAGCGGCTGCGCTAGTGTTCATACCATATCTAATCTATATCAAATACTTCTAATAAATAACTATACAACGAAAAGGAAACCCCCCAAAATGAAATATCACAACATTAAAGAAGCAGCAGAATGGTTTTATGACCGCATCTTTAGTCAGCCCACAGAAGGCCTAAAGAAAAACTGAACCAAAGCGTGAATGGTATAATATTACACCAATCAGCGAGAAATAAAACAACAAGAGTAACGGAATTGGATCTTAAAGGCTTATTGATAGTTTTCCGTTACTCTGATTAAATACACGATGACAACAAAAGATCCACAAGATATCGATATGGATATGAATGCAGACGGAGTCGTCAGTAAATGGGAACTGTTCCCATATTGGTTTGACAGACTGCGGTTGTTTCCCCGGGCATTCATTACATTATACATGTATATGTTTTATAGTGTAGTGGAATGGTTTATGTCGTTGCCAGACCCCAGCAGCCCGCAAGCCGCACTTGTAAGTGTAGTAACTGGTGCTGGCGCAGCATGGTTTGGCCTTTATGTGAACGGCAAATAAATTCACCAGGCCGTTGACATTCAGTCAAATCCGCATTATATTATAAATACACTACTATAGAAAAGGAAACCCCCCAAGATGAAATATCACAATATCCAAGAGAAAGCAGAATGGTTTTATGACCGTTTATTCAGTCAACCAATTGAAGGTTTAAGACAGCAAACTATTACGACATATTATGAGGCAGGTGGCAACTTCCACAAGGAAACCATCACCAGAAACTATTACGGCATCAACGACTACCAAGACACCGTGAAGTCGGAGGTGTTCTAATGACACATCCACTAGCCGACAGTCGTTGGCAGGCATTTGCAAGATGGTGGAATCGCAACCACCATCAACGCCGTGCCCATGATTGGTTGTGTGCCCACTCAAGACGCACTGCGTATGCATACTATTTCCCACCTGAGGCATTTGATGAAGTCATGTTCATCACTAAACGATATTATTCCAGTGAATACCGGAGACTGCACCAGGTGTCAGCATGGAGTTTGTGGAGATTAATCCATCCACTACACAATAAAAGAATATCAGCAATTGAACGGGCGGCTGACAAATTTGAATCCCAGAGAACGCAGTTAAAACGGCTGAAATCATCACTTGATGGTAAACCCACAATACCTGACAAAAACGGTCTGGTAATAGAAAGGAAAAGGCGCCGTGTTTTTAATCGTCCAACCGCAACATAAATTTATGTCAGCCGTCCGTCAACTGCTTGATATACTTCGCGGCGAACCGGACAACAACCCGTTCGCTTATCGTTATCAATTGGATCCTGCTGACAGAAGCATCGCGATTGAACTAAATGATGGTGATCATATATTAACTACCCATCAATTTCGTGAATTAGCTGCATGGGTTAAAAAATACGGTTGACAACGGCTCGATATCGTGTATAAGTAATTGTATACTAAAACATTAAGTTTTCGTTATCAACATCTCCAGTATCAACTGGGACCGGGAGGACACCCCTGGTCCCTTTTTCTTTGGGTAAATAGTGTCGGATGCCAGTGGCATCCGCGATGTGCCGATATGGTTGGGGGTTACTGTATTGGCATGATGGGCCGGTTCCTTGTGGGCTGGCCCTTTTTGCTAAATACTTCTACACAAGGAGCCTATTATAATGAACGAACGATCCCCAGTACCGACAGAGATGGCATATCTCTTAAAAGCAACCGGAAACTTAATCTCAGTTGTAACCGCATGGTTCCTGATTGTCAAGGTATACGCCGGCTTGGACTTTCTAATGCACACCTTATTTGGAGTATAGTATATGGCCATATACAACATTACTGTTAATAGAAACGCAGACTTTACCCGTAGTTTTCAGGTTAAAGTTGATGGCGTGGCAATTGACATAGCTGGGTACCAGTTTACGGCAGCCCTTAAAGAGAATATTCACGAGACAACAAGTGTGGCATTCACCACTGTAATTGCAAGTGCAGTTGATGGATTGTTTAACATCAGTTTGAGTGATGGCGCGACGGCCAGCATGCGAAGCGGTACATGGGTATATGATATCCTAATGACTGACACTGCTGGATTTCGCACACGCCTACTAGAGGGTGAAGCATTTGTTAAAGGTGGGGTAACACTATGACCGTATATACAACAGTCCCACAGGATGACAGTAACCTAGAGATCACCATAATTGAAAGTGATGATTTAGTCACATTAGATCTCAATAGTGCAAGCTTCAACCTTATTGGTGCCGTTAACAGTGTTAATGGACTACAGGGTGATGTAGTGATTGAATTGGGATTGCCTGAATCAGAAATACAAACACTAATTGACACCAGTATTGCGACAATCGATTATCCAGTCGATAGTGTTAATGGTGCCACTGGTGATGTCGTCTTGACAACCGGTGACATCGCCGAGGCTGACAATTTATATTATACAGACTCGAGAGTCGACACATTCCTAACTGATGGCAGTGTCAGCAGCATTAACTTTGGCAACAACACCGCACTCACTTGGAACCCAGTGGACTTTACACTGGATATGCCATTAGATGGTGTTACAGTACAACTTGGTCAGGAAACACTGGCCCGTGTAGTAAACCGGACAGGCGCCACTATCACTAATGGCAGCATAGTAAGAACAACTGGTAGTCAGGGACAGCGTATGACTGTGGCTGTTGCCAGTAACAGTAATGACAACCTAAGTGCAACTGTACTTGGCGTGGCAACTCAAGACATCTTAAACAATCAAGAAGGCTTTATAACCATAACTGGATTGGTTAGAGGCATCAATACACTGGCATTTACTGAAGGTACACCATTATATTTGGGATCCAACGGCGCCATGACAGACACGCGACCAGATACACCACTTCATATGGTGTTGGTGGGTTATTGTATTCGCAGTCATGCGGTGTTGGGAAGTGTGTTTGTTAAAGCACAAAATGGTTATGAACTATCAGAAATGCATGATGTTCTTGTCACCAACCCAGTTGACGGTCAAGGTATCGTTTGGGATGCCCTGAACGGTTATTGGATCAATGGTGAAGTCAGCGCTGACTTAACTGGTTATGCAACTGAGACATATGTCGATGCGGCGATCTTTAGTGGTGATTATAATGATCTCAGCAACTCGCCCACAATCCCAGCACTGGTAAGTGAATTAACCAACGATGCAGGTTATATTACTGGGCCAGGCAATGTTTTCGAGACTGCCAATCAATTCCGTTTCATTACTGAGTATGGAATTCCATCATGGGATCCATATGATGGTGAATTTCGTATAGCCAACTATACTGATCCCGGCAACAGCTTAATCAACACAGTGACATTGTTAACAGGCAACAACAACATATTCCTTAATGTTGAAGTGGCAGACACTGGCACTGGTGATGATGGCAGTCATGCCACCGCGTTAAAACTATTGGGAAGTTCAACTGGCATATCAGCAACGGGTGATTTTACACTACAAACTGACAGCATGACACTCAACAGTGACGGCAATGTATCGATAAATTCACAAGCATTCGATGTCAGCACTAGTGATATCCTGCTCACGGCCAACAATATATTCGGTGCCACGGCCGACCAAATCCAGATCGCAGCCACTAGTGGCGCCAGCGTTTCAGCAGACTCAATCCAATTATCAGCAACTGGTCCCAGTATAGATATATCAGCAGCTGAACATAACTTCATCAATTCAGGTGTAGGCACCACATACATTAATGCCCGCAACGGTGTTGGTGATTATAATGAACTGGAAATATCTTCACTAAGAACACAATTCATCAGCCAGACTGACAGTGCTGAAGAACTAAACATTCCATTCCGGATCATACGCAAGCATAGTGATCCAGTTGATTATGCAGATGATACACAGATACTAGTGCAATTTGGTGCTGGTGATGGTGTCAACTTCTATCAATTGGGACAACTGGGTGGGCGTTTTGACCGTACGGACGGTCATGAAACAAAACTACAAACAATGAATCCAGCAGACAACAGTTTGTTAAACAACTGGACAGTACATGAGCATTACAGTTATGGCGGTAAACCAATACGCCAATCATATTATAATGATCTAGACCGTGATGCACTCGCAGTTGTACAAGATGGTATGCTTATCTGGAACACTGATGAATTGGCACTACAAGTTTACTCATCAGGTGCTTGGGCACCCGTTGGTGGTGGTGGTGGCGGAGCCAGTGCGCTAGATGATTTATCTGATGTTAGCGTTAACGCTGGACTATTGGGTGATGGTGATATCCTACGCTACAATGGCACCGCCGCGGAGTGGCAAAATACAAACCTGGCCATCAGTGTTACACCTGCCGTTTCATTATCATCAACCTTCTTTAAAGGCACTGGCGCATCTTGCATCATTACTAACTATGGTGTTTATGATGATCCAAACATCTGGGCACAAGTTAAAGACAGTTCGGGAACTGTTGTTGTCGTAAACGCTCAGATAACTGACAACTATAATGGAACATTTGATTTTCCTGTTCCTAATACCCTTGGCACATATACACTGGAAGTGCGTGTTCAGGACTTTGGTGATTTGTCAAGTGAAATTGCCGCACAAAGTTTTGATGTAATAGAGATCACGGGAACTTTCCGTTATTGGAGATTTACCAGTGATCCAAACAGCACAGGTGGTGTTCAATTCCAGGGCGTCAATGAAGTTAGATTGTATACTGGTAGTGGACAGACTGGCACAAAGTGGCCAACCGCCAGTATGACTGCCAATAATGTGCCAGCACCATTTGTTGCAAGTAGTAGATATAATAATGCTGGTGCAAATTATAACCCACATGAGGCTTTTGATACTAACACTGGTAGTGGTTGGATTGATTCATTTACTAATTTACCAGGCATGTATTTGCAAATTGATCTAGGATCCAGCGTGAATATTAAAAGTTTTAGTTTCCGTGCAGGTATTTTGACTTCATTCACACCAGCCGCATTCAGCATCTACGGCAGTGACACTGGTGACTTTGCTGGTGAAGAAACACTAGTGGCTACAATGACTGGTATGCCTAATACTGGTGAAGGATATTTAGGATGACGACAATGACATTAGAACAAGCAACTGAAAGTGCAATATTAGAATACGCACCATATTACAGACAAAACAATGCCGCTTTATTTGGTGAACACACTGAATATGTAACGGCAGTGATTTTATTACACCGTAATCATTATTACAATTTAATTGACGCTGGGGCCGCAGAATGGCGTGAACTTCCTGAGTCTGCCATACAGTGGTTAAATGAAAATAAACCATACTAAACTCGCGGGCTGCACTAGTGGCCCCGCTTATAACAACGGGAGAAACCCCCCAATATGCTAATTAATATTAACGCCAGCGCAATTAACACAACAAGCACCGCAGCAGATGTGCAAACAGTCACTAAAATCCAGGATTTAAGTGATGTAGATATTCCTAACCCACTGGACAACGGCAACCTGTTGATCTGGAACGGTTCAACTATGAACTGGGAAAACAGTAATACTGTTGACAATGATTTAACAGTTACTGGCAATATGATTCCATATACGCTCCGTGCAAACGCTGATACTAACAATGTGTTTACACTATACACAACTTGGGAAAACTTTGGTGTTCCAGATTATGACCTAACCACCACTCTTACAACTTTCAAAGATACTGGTGCAAATCGATTGGCTGTGCATCAGTGGAAAACAGAAGGTGTCAATAACTGGTATAGATATGAAGCACTGGATACTGGCGGCGGTGATGATGGCAATCATATTAGTAAACTATCACTACAGGGCGCGGCTGGTGAAATAAGTGCGCCAGGCGGAAGTCTAACATTATTAACTGATAGTGTGATTATATCAAATGAAATAGTTCCCCGAATTTTAAGAGCAAATGGTGATACTAACAACCGCATTGATTTCCAGACAACTTGGGAAAACTTTGGCACCGACATTTATGATACTACTACCAGTCTAACAACATATCGTGATCCTGGTGCTGATCAATTGGCAGTTCATCAGTGGCGTACCCAGGCCGATAATTCTTGGTATCAGATATCAGCCCTGGGCCCAGATGATGACGGCAGTCACACCAGTAGATTAACACTACAAGGATCATCTGGTGAAATAACTGTCGACAACGGGCAATTAAACTTGTTTACACCGGGATCTGGTGTCCAGTTAACTGACTCAGTTGAACTCACTGCTGACAACAACACCACCATCAACACTGGTAATAACTTTGAAATATATGCAGGTAATCAGTTGTATTTGGAGAATGGTGTGGGATCAAACATCAATTTATCCAACCAATTAAGCGTCGTATTGCGTGAAGCCAGCGCCACAACCAGTACTGAAGTTAACATCAGTAGACAGAATACTGATGGTGGTAGTTCGGTTGATGACGGAACACAAGTTCAATATTTGTTTGTGATTAAATCAGAAGACTCGGTGGTGGACAACATTGTTGGTGGCATGCAAGCCAGTTATAATGATGCTGGTGCTGGTAACCGATTTAGTGTTACAGTTAACGACACCAACAGTACTGAAGTTAATGCCTTGTTATTGCATGAGACATATACAACAACACAGCAACCATTTGCTTATCCACAGTTTACACAGACCGAAATCGACGGCCGTTCACCAGTTAACGGATGGGTATTATATAATAGTACCACAGACAAACTCCAAGTTTACGCAGGCGCGGCCTGGCAAGACTTACATTAATGACAGGAGACTATACTCATGAGTAATAATGAGGATTTAAACTCAGCACCAGAGGCGAATGGTGTAAACAAAGGTGGAAGACCTGAAAAAGTCTTCACTGATGAAGAAAAAGAACAGATTCGCCGGCTGAGTGAAATATTCAGCAGTCAAGAGGATATTGCATATGTGATGGGTATTAACAGAACCACACTGCTAAAGCACCCAGAACTGATGAATGAAGGCAAAGCCCGTGGTAGAGTTAAACTGCGTCGTGCGCAAATGGAGAAGGCATTGGAGGGTAACCCCGCTCTTCTTATATGGTTGGGGAAGAACCTATTGGGTCAGCAAGAAACACCAACACAAACAGATGACAATCTCATCTTACCATGGGAAAGTCCCAAACCAATTAGAGATGATTAAGCGAAAGTAAATAAGCGAAAGATCGGGGGTTAATCGATGACTAACAAAAGTATACTAGACGCACAAGTGGCAACAAACACATCAGATATAACTGATATTAAACAAAACATTGCAACTATCATGTCAAATCACCTACATCATATCGAAAAGGATATGGAAAAGGTAAAGACTGATACAGGACACTTAAAAGACAAGATTACAGAAGTGGATCGCAAGGTTGAGAAAATGGACAACAGGCTGTTTTGGATACTGGGTCTATTAATTATTGGCATTGTTGTGCCAGCATTCATACAAGGATTAAACTTATGATTTATTCGATAAAGCACGGCGACCGTGAGATTAAAGTAATTGCCGGCAGCCGCGAGGTAGCTGAACAATTTGTACAGTCACATTATGGTGAACCCATGATAATGGTGATTAAACAGCGTCGCAAGGCGGTGGAAACCGCGGCTTCACTAGAGACTGAAACGACAACGGTTTTTCCAGCAGACGACCTGGAGTTGGATGATGGTATACCTGAAGAATAACCAGGTGCTCCTCATATGTAGGTTGTGGTATAATTACAACTTACATCAGCATAGGGCAAGAAGAACCACCGGTACAAGAAGTAGTGAAAGAAATTATATATCAATATGGCGTTAAGTATCCCCCAACAAACTATCTTTGACAGCACCAGCCGTTTTCGTGTGGCAGTATGCGGAAGAAGATTTGGAAAGACATACCTATCAATGTGGGAAATTGCCCGTGTTGCCCGTTATCCCAACAAAAGGATATTCTACATTGCTCCTAGTTATCGCATGGGCAAACAAATTATCTGGGAGCAGTTGTGTGAAGAAATGCGTAGTCGTAGATGGGTTAAAAAGATTAATGAGAGTGATCTTACTATTACTCTGGTTAATGGTAGCCGTATTAGTATCCGCAGTGCTGATAATCCTGATAGTATGCGTGGGGTCAGCCTTGATTTTGTCGTATTTGATGAGGCTAGTTTTATGGATCGTTCAAACTGGACGGATGTAATTAGACCTACACTCAGTGACCGCTTGGGTGGTGCCTTGTTTATCACCACTCCACAGGGCTTTGATTGGGTATATGATATGTGGCAACTGGGTCACGCGACCGCTGACTGGGAGAGCTTTCAGTATACAACTATTCAAGGTGGCAATGTCATTGAGAGTGAAATACTATCTGCTAAAAGAGACCTTGATCTCAAGACTTTTAAACAAGAGTATGAAGCAAGCTTTGAAAATGCTGGCAGTATCATTTACTATGCATTTGATATTAAAAGTAATGTCGCAGCATATACAGGTGATATGCCTAAAATTATCCATGTGGGATGTGACTTTAACATTAACCCTATATCGGCTGTTGTTGGCGTACAACAACGAGATGGCACAATGAATATAATTGATGAAATAGTTATTAAAGACAGTAATACAAATGAACTTGCACAAGAACTCATGAGGAGATATCCTGGATATAAAATAGTGGCGTATCCAGACCCCAGTGGTGCAAGACGGCAAACTTCAAGCGGTGGCCGAAGTGACCATAGTATATTAGAGAGTTATGGCATAGAAGTAAAAGCAAAACGCAGTCATCCCCCAGTTAAAGACCGCATCAATGCCATGAATAAAATGTTTTGTGATGCAAGTGGAGCGAGACGCTTGTTTATTGATCCTAAATGCACTGAGACCGTTAAATGCGTTACAAAACACCAATACAAGACAGGCACTATGATTCCCCAAAAGGATGGAAAACCAGATTATTCACACCAAAATGATGCCCTCGGCTATATGGTGGATTATCTTTATCCAATTCGACGCCCTGCACCAGAGATGCGCGGCCCGGAACTATTTGGACATTTCTAATCGTACTAAATAAGTATGAACCCTGCGCCCGGTGATCTGATCAATCACGATTCTGGCACCTATATAGGAACGAGACATAAAATGGATATTAAAAAGTTATTGGCTACACACCCTGCGTATGAAGGCCATGCACAATCAGCAACATACCTACAAAGAAGTTATCTAGGGGGCACAGTATATCGCGCAGGCGAATATCTTACCCGCTATATAGGAGAACAAACAGCGCATCAGGATCAATATTCCAAGCGTCTGGCAGCAACTCCACTAGACAATCAGGTGCAGACAACTATCGATATCTATCGTAGTTTCTTGTTTCGTGAGTTACCTCACAGACACTTAGGCAGCATGATAGACAATCCGCTTGTACATGACTGGTTAACTGACACAGATCAGGAAGGCCAGGGAATGGATAGTTTCCTAAAGACTGCTAACGACTTGAGCATGATCATGGGAAATGTTTGGATTCTAGTGGATAAGCCTTCATACAGAGTCCAAACTCAAGCGGAAGAGATAGCGTTAGGAATAAGAGCATATGCATGTGTGTATACTGCTCAGAATGTATTGGACTGGGAATATGAGCGTGATATTGCGGGTAAAATGAGACTCACCTACATCAAGGTTAAAGAGAACGAAACACCAGAGAAGATGACAATTACACTTTGGGATGAAAACTCCATCATTCGTTATGTAATTGCAAAAGATGATCAAGGTGAACCTGATGGGGTGGTAGATAGTCAAGTATATGATAACCCACTGGGATTTGTTCCGTTTATAAACCATGCACCTATTAAAGGCAATGTTCGTGGTACTGGACACAGTTTAGTTGGTGATGTTGCGGATGCACAGAAGTTCCTTTATAACCTATACAGTGAACTAGAGCAAAGTATTCGTATTAGTAGTCACCCAACACTGGTTAAAACAGCCAGCACAAGTGCAAACGCAGGTGCAGGTAGTATTATTAATATTCAGGAAGACTTAGATCCTGGTTTATTGCCATTCCTATTACAGCCAACAGCGGCAAGTATTAGTGGTATGCTGGCGACAATTGATAAAACAATTGAAGGTATTCAGAGAATGACACACACATCAGCTGTACAAGCCGTAAAAGGTGCCCCAATGAGTGGTGTTGCACTGAGTGTTGAACGCCAGTTGCTTAATGCTAAACTTAGTGATTTAAGTGATACACTGAGTGAAACAGAAAACGCGATGTGGGCGATCTTTAGTGCATGGCAAGGTATACAACTACCAGAAGAATTTGAGATCGAATATTCACAATCATTCGATATCCGGGACAGTCATAGTGAAATCGAATTAGTTCGCAAAGCAATTGAATTAGTCCCAACCCAAAAATTCCGTCAGTATCTGCTCAAAGAAGTAGCCGAGATGATGGTAGACGATGCTGGAGAACTACGCGATATCTGTCTAGAGATCGACCAGCTGGCTGTGGGATCCCAGACAGGATCCCAGTCATAAATACACTTACAACAACCTCCGGAGGAAACTGATATGGCAGACACCATAGATAATACTGAAGCAACTGGTACTGGGCCAGTGGCAGAGGGTCAAAATGAATCAATCCAGGCCAATGGCGAGAAAGTCTTTACTCAAACCGAGTTAAACGATATCGTCGCAAAGCGTATTGCTCAAGTAAACAAGAAGTTCGCAGACATCGATGTTGATGAATATCATCAGTTAAGAGGTTTGCGTGATCGTGTGGAAGAAAAAGAGTTAATGGAACGCAAAGACTTTGAGACTCTTTTAAAGAAGACCAAAGAAAAGTCCGACAGTGAAGTCACTAGTTTAAGATCTCAACTTGAGAGTATTAAACTTGATGGTGCATTGATTAATGCAGCAAGCAAACTGAAAAGTATTGCTCCAGAACAAACTGCCGCTTTATTGCGTGGCCAATTAGCACTTGATGCTGGGGGAAATGCCGTTGTTAAAGATGCGGATGGACAAATCCGCTATAATGACAACGCAGAGCCCATGAGTGTAGATCAACTAGTCGACGAGTTCCTAACTACACATGGCCACTTCCGTGCAGCCGGCCCTAGTGGCACCGCTAGCGAGAGCAATAGTAAAATATCAGTCAACCAGAAGGTTGATTTAAGTAACTTAGATATGACCCGTGCAGATCATCGCGCAATTTACAAAGAGATGATGCGTAAGGGTCAATTATAAACAAGGATTGAAACATGTTTAATACAGCATATGACCTAGACGCACTTATGGTCCCAACTAAAGCCGCAGCAATTTACACTGCGCAAGAGAACTCACTTTACATCACTGGTGGTCTTGTTCCAATGACAATGATCAGCAATGGTTCATACTCAGCACAGATTCCAGTATTTGCTGGTGTAACTGCTGAAGAATTGAGCTCAGGTGCTCATGACGCAGAAGACTTTGCTGCTGTTGGCGTATCAGCATCAAAAGTAACAATCGAGGCAAATATTATTGCGGCGAGAGATTGTATTCGCGATTTGGGTGGAGTTAACCCAGCAGACCTAGGCCGCGTTCTTGGTAACGCTGTTGCCGCCAAGTTTGATCAAAATGTATCAGCAACACTTAGTGCTGGTGGAATTTCTTCAACACTTACAACTGGTGGTTCAGTTGACACAGATGCATTGTTTGATGCAGCAGCGGTTATCCGCGGCAACGGCGAAATGGGTGCTCTTGTAGCAGTTCTTTCACCAGCAGCAGCAGCCGGCCTAATGAAGGCAATCGGTAGTGCAGCATATGCAGGTAGTGATCTACAGAACACAGCAATGGCTAACGCTTATGTTGGTTCAGTTGGTGGTATCCGTGTATTCCAATCATCATACATGACGGCACAAGATGGTTGCGTATTCGGTGCAGATGCTGCCCGTATTGCAATGTTTGCAAATGTTAATCTTGAAGCACAGCGTCGCGCAGCGGCTGTGGGTACAGATATTGTGGCTAGTCTACACGCTGGTGTTGGCCTTATCGACGGCACTCGTGCTGTTCGTTTGCTAACAGCCTAATATAAGCACACCGTGAGGGGGTGAAGACACCCCCTCATAATAAGGAGTAAAGAAATGACTTTTGCAACTAATGAAACCCTACAGCAGTATGTCACAGATATCTTTGACCATGGTGTTGATGATTTTGTTGATGAGCTGGCACTTGCTGAATCTGATGTCGTTAATCAGATCCGGATCCGTTATTGGAACAAGTTCCATGCCGCCGCAAACTTCGACCGGTCGCGGCTAACTCTGGCACAGTGGCAGAAAGCAACTGTTTATCGAGCTCTCCATGCTTACATATTTCCAAAACTTTCAACATTCCGTGTAGATGATGTGTTCCTTGAACAGATCAAATTCTACAAAGAGCGTTATGCTGAAGAAATGGATACACAATTTGCACTGGGAATAGAATATGATGCCAATGGTGACAGTGATGTTGCCGACAGCGAAACCGTCATATTCATTCAAGACAGATTGTATCGTTAATATGAGCCGGAGAGAAGAGATAGTTGCCCAGATCGCAGCGCTGCTTAAAGCACAGCGTACAGTTAAATTAGGGCATGTTAGTAGAGATCCAGTCGTCGCCGAAGAGTTGGCCCGTACCAGTTTCCCAGCAGTGGTAATTGAGTCAACTAATGAGCAGCGTAACAGGGTAGCATTTAGCGGACTCAGAGAGTGTGCTATGGAAGTGTCAGTATTAATATATGTCAATGGTAAAGAACGAGATCGTCAACGCAACACTGTTGCACAAGCGATTGAGTCCAGCATTGAAACGGACGAATTATTAAATACACTGACACGGGACATTTTTTTAACGACAATCACAGCAATAGAACTAGGCGAAGCCAGCCCATATGCAAGTATGAGATTGGTATTTCAAGTAGACTATTGCTATTAACCATATATAGGAGTATACAACTATGGCATGTGTAGCAGGTAAAGACGGTGTGTTAAAGGCTGATGGTTCAGCAATTGCACAACTAACATCATACACGATTACAGAAAACGCCGACACTACAGAGTGTTCACACTTTGACACTGGTGGATGGAGAGAGTTTCGCACAACAATGAAATCATTTGATGGATCAGGCGATTTCGTCTGGAACCGTCAGGAAGGCGATCTAGTAGTAGGCACAGAATACGCACTAGAAGTTTATCCAGAAGGTGAAGGCGCTGGTGTGTGGAAGATTTCAGGAAATGTTATTGTAACATCAATCGAAATCACGGCTGAAACAGAAGGCAATGTCGAAGGTTCAGTAAGCTTTCAGGGTAACGGCGCACTAGTTCGCGCAATTGCACCTTAATCGAGGGATATTAATCATGGCTAAAACACCAAAAGGAACCATTAATGAGTTGCAGGCGGAGTTCGGCCATGATTTTTCACGATTCAATCAAGATTTTGTGGATAATTTAAAAAGTTCAACACCAATCGCATCGGGTGTAGCCCGGCGCGCCTGGCAGAATAAGTATACTGGTAACATAGGATCAGCTGGCAAGTATCCACTAGCCAGCAACCATGTCCCATATATCGGCATCTTGAATGCTGGCAGTAGCAGGCAGGCACCGGATGGTGTCGTTGACCCTGCGTTTAATAAAACAAGGAAACCCCAATGAGTTCAGTACTAAACAACGCAACCACACACTTCAAAGACATTCTAGCACAGAGTATGCAAAGTGTAGAGATCGCAGAATGGAACACAACTGTGTTCTTTCGCCCAGCCACAAGTTTCGCTCAAGAGCAAAATGTTATTAAACTTCACAGTGAAGGTAAAATGGTTGAAGCACTGGTTGAAACACTAATTAACCGCGCATGTGATGCTGACGGCAAGCGACTATTTAAACTTGCAGACAAGACAACACTTATGAATGAGGTTGATCCACAAGTGATCCTCAAAGTAGTAAACGCTATGAATGGCGCCGGAGTTGATGAGGCGGAATTGGGAAACTAATTAAAGACAAGGAGATATTCTTCTTGTTTCAATTAGGTGAACAATTTCATATGCCAGTTGGTGAACTCGTACACCGTTTAAGTTCTGTTGAAATCCGTGCATGGGCTAAATATTACGAATACAAGGCTGAGTTAGCCAAAAGGAAACAACGCTGATGGCATCATATAATATAGACATTTACGCTAATGACCGCACAGGTAGATCACTAAGCAATATAGAAAAGCAATTAGGTTCTATCAATAGCCGTGGTCGTGCAGTAGCGGGAACCTTAGCAGGTTTAGCCACGGGCGCTGTCGCCCGTGGCATCATCAATCAATACCGTTCATATGAAAAATATAACACTGTATTACGGACATACTTGGGTAGTCAGGCAAAAGCAACCAGTGAACTGAATCGTTTGCAAAAACTTGCCAATCGACTACCACAAGATTTGGATGATGTAACAAACGCATTTACAATCTTTACTAGAGCTGGCATTGATACCAGCAGCAAATCACTCTCAGCATTTTCAAACATTGCAACAGCAAACGGTAAGAGCCTAACACAACTGGGTGAAGCCGTAGCAGATGCACTAACTGGTGAATTTGAACGCCTTAAAGAGTTTGGCATTAAAGTCAGCAAAGAGAACGGCAAGTTTGTTGCTGATATTGGCAACGGACAAAGCATCATTGCCAGTAGTAGTGCTGATCTTGTGCGTCAATTGAAAGCACTGGGTGAAGAAGGTGGTAAATTCGGACAGGCTGCTGCAAACAACGCAGGCACATTAAACCAGTCACTCAGTAACCTACAAGGTGCCATATTCTCAACCAGTCTTACAATTGGCGAACAATTAGCACCAGCACTAATACTTGCCGCTGATTTAACTGCTGATTGGTTAACCAATCATGAAGAGCTTATCAAGGCATTAAGCACTCGAATAGGTAAAGGTTTAGTTGCCGGTGTAGAAGCTATTAGCCGTGCATTGCCAGTTATTGCCGACAACATTGAATTAGTCCGTGCGGCGGCTGTGTCAATGTTAACATTCAAAGCATACACTGCTGCTGCTCAGGGTTTTAGACAGCTGGGCTTTGTTATATCAGATGTGCGTAGGGAAATGAAAAAGTTCGCTGGTGGTGCCGTGGCTGCTAAGGTACAAACCAGTCAACTAGGACAAATTGTAGGTAACTTGGCAAAAAAAATAGCCACTGTGGCTGGTGGTTTCCGGAATTTCGCTGGCAGTTTTGTGGGCCTTGCTGCCCGTGTAACAGGTGTCGGCGTTGCCGTTAAGGGATTAGCCTCACTAGCACCACTACTAGCAAACCCATTTGTCCTTGCCGCAGCCGCAATTGCTGCCGCAGTATATGGTGCTTTTAAATACTTTGAAGATGAAAGCATCAAGATTGCTGGATTGCAGACAACTGTTGGTGAAGTTGTTGAAGCCTTATGGTGGAAAACAACAACAGTAATCAAAGAATACTGGGCCAGCTTTGTAAACTTTGTTGGCAACGCAGTGAGTGACTTAACCGCCTTTCTTACAACTCAATGGCAGGCCGTTAAAGAGGCCGCCACGGCTTATATTGAACCTATTGCTGCCGGTTGGCAGTGGGTTGTTAACACCGTTGGTGGTTATGTAGAAACTCTAGTTGATAATGTCATAGGCGGCTTTGTATTCATAGGCAAGGCCGTCTGGGAGACTGTTAAACAAATCCCAGAGTTCTTTATGGCTGTGTTTAGTTCAATCAAAACAATGGTATTGGATTTTGCTGGTCGCATTGTTAGACAATTTGGTAATATTGGCGAAGCAATTAAAACAGCAATTGCAGCACCATTTACAGATGCAACACTGGGCGATGCGATTACGGCAGCAACACGCAATGCATTTGAAGGCATGGGTGCAGTTGTTAGTGAAGAATGGAAGGCTATTGGGAAGACATCGCCAGATTGGGGACGCATAGCAGGTGAAAGTTTCACTGGTGGATATAGTGATGCTATTGGTGAAGGCATGGGGCATGCTGCTTTAGCCATGCAAGTTGCTGGACAGGCAGTTAGTGATGCAGCCGCAACCGCGTGGACAGATACAAAAACCACAGTTGCCGCAGCCGCTGCCAGTGTAGGTACAAGTGTTCGTGGTGTTGTTGAAGAATATCGTGGTTATCAGGAGGCAACTGCCACTGCCGCGATTTCAACTGCCTATTATGACGATGCCATCTTGCGCTTATCACGCAATCAAGAGGTGGCCGTGGCTACAACCGACGAGTTGACAACAGCGACCAAGGAAAGTGGTAAGGCAGCACTAACAGCAGCACAGGAAATTGCATATGGTTTAAGTCTAGAACAAGCGAAATACAACAATCTAAATGCAGCATTAAGCAACACCAGTGCCATCCAGGCATTGAGTAAAGCATATGGCGTAAGTGCTGACTTAATCACAAGTAAACTTCGTGAAGCACGCAATAGTATCACTGACTTCCACCAGGAAAATGTCAGCATTACAGGCATTATTGGTGACACTTGGGCTGAAATGGGTAGTGGCTGTCTCTTATACACATCTCCGAGCCCACGAGACAGGCAGAAATCTCGTATGCCGTCTTCTGCTTGAAAA
>ENA-OSIY01000765-OSIY01000765.1-marine-metagenome-genome-assembly--contig:-NODE-765-length-17641-cov-8.414313_pt1 | contig 17641 bp, 31 predicted proteins | sample MGYA00237884_ERZ534233 | MGnify/ENA primary metagenome ERZ534233 (study PRJEB26412, sample SAMN06343840) | marine metagenome | isolation source: estuarine water | place: USA: Columbia River Estuary... | reverse complement strand
CGTAGTAACCAAATAATCCGGTCCTTTATCATCACATATCTGATCAACACTAAAAACCTTCTTATTTATATCCCACTCAACTGAACTATAAAAATGAATCCATTCAGACATATTATACCTCCTAGATAACATACGAACCAACGGGATAAACCTATCCATAACATCAGTATAATCAAAAAACTTATTTACCGTAGAACCATCAGTAAAACTTAACCTTATATCAAACTCACCATTCCAAGCAGGTCTTATCTCATACGTAAATCCATCATCCGACAATGGTGCCAAAAATTGCTCACAAATATCATCCAACTCATCCTGCATATCATCACCTTTTAACCTAACATAAAAATCAGACTCATTGAAACCCAAAAACTTCTTAAGCTTTGAACCAAATGACATCTTATTAGGCACAATAACCTCATCATTACACGAAATATAAAACCTAATCTCAACTATCAAATTATTACCCAAATCTAACCTATCCGAAATAACATCATCCACGGTAAAGTTCTTACGAAATCCTCCATTAGATAACGCAGGATTCACTAAAACCCTCCTTCTTAATCCAAACTGTACCCCACTAGTATTATTTATACCCTGACCAAATAAAGAAGAAGTTACCATAGGCAACTGATCAAACGTAATAACATTATACTGACTATTCAACCTAGTAAAGAATGGTATAATAGTATCCTTTACTGAATTCCAATCCTTTTGAACTAATAACTCAAATGTACCAGGTGCCAACGGATACCTTAACGTAACCGCAGATAAATAAGTATCAAAATCGAAATTATCACGTGGTAAAGAAATAGCACGACCATTAAAGATAGGATGCTTGACAACACTAACCTGCAATCCATCATCCATCAAATAAACTAAATTCATCTCACAGAAATCCTTCAACTCAGATAAAAACTCATCAGTTATATTCCCTTCATTAAAACCTTTTAAATATCCCATCATATACATATATATAAATCTTTTATAATGAAACTCACCATAGAACTAAAAAACTTTATCGATAATGAATATGAAAATCATCAATGCTTTCCACCAAAACACCTTATACTCAACTCACTTACCAACCTAAATAACACCAAAGTTGTAATCATAGGTCAAGACCCTTACCACAACGAAAACCAATCTCACGGTTTAGCTTTCTCTACACTAGACACAAAGATACCACCATCTCTGAAAAACATCTTTAAAGAGCTTAAAAATGATTTAAACATTCCTATACCAACAAACGGTAATCTAACTCACTGGCACAACCAAGGTGTACTTCTTCTTAATACAATACTAACAGTAAGAAAGAATGAACCACTATCTCATAAGAATAAAGGTTGGGAACAATACACCAATAAAATTATATCAGAACTAAGTAATACAAAGAATAACCTTATTTTCATTCTATGGGGTGCTAACGCACATAAAACAGAAAAACTAATCGATACTAATAAACACCTTATATTAAAGTCTGGCCATCCATCACCTCTATCCGCCAACCAAGGGAAATGGTTCAACAATAAACATTTCAGTAAAACTAATCAATATCTGATTGAGAATATGATAACACCTATAGACTGGTCACTATGATACTACTACCTAAATCAAAATATTATATTAAGAATACTATAGAAACTATTCACATAGAAGGAACTACCATTGAGATAGAAGCTTTTTATGATACTTTACACAAAGGTAATAGATTCTCGTGTACCGTCAAATCAATAAGAACTCAATACCCAACAGGACACTATAACCGTAAATCATATAAGGTATGTGGTGGGTATGGCAAACATAATCAAATCACTCATGAAACATATGAGAGTATCCTTCTACACTCTTTACAAATGGCTGAACTAGGTAACGATATAATAAGAGACTTTAAACTTAAATTACTATTAGAATAGTGAACTTCGAGAACTCAGTAATGGAAGAAATTATAATACAATCTGTTGAAATCGTAATAACTAACAAATATACGTAAAATATGTGTAATTACCAATAGTGTATAAAATCCGGTCGATTTTTATACAAATTTTTAGTTGATCCTATTCGCTCTTGTAAGTTTGGTTTAAAAAGGTTTTCGAGGTCATTACATTTATTTGCAGTTTAGTTGAAACAACACACGTGGTTTAATATATAATAGAAAAAGGAATCAGATTATGTTTGAACGTGCAAAGAAAGATTTTAAACCACCAAAACCAAAGAGACAACGAATACACTTCTCGCTACCATCGGAGCTCTTACAAGCTTTTGAAACGTATTGTGAGTTGAACCAATATAAGAGAAACGAATTGATCGAATGTATCTTAGAAGAGTTTCTGAATAAATATGGAACAGATAAAAAGAGGTAGAATGATAGTAGATGATATAATAATGATTAGACCTTATTGGAGAAAGAACAATTTAAGGAAGAGAAAGATAGTGCAAAGCACTCTCTGCGAAGGCAGAGTAATAAGAATTTTTATATGAATCTGAATAATGATTATACTCAATTGAGGTGGTGGAAAAAGCATAAGCTTCAAAACCAGGAGAAAGCTAGGTTACCTGTTATACTAACAAGAAAGTATAAGATTAAAAGGATTTTACCATGGCTCTTTCAATAGTTCCATATGGTATGGGTTATACCGAGTGGGCTAAACGAACTCACAGACCGACGAATTTGGAATGGATAAGAAGGAATTCTGTAAAGAGAAAACGAATCAAAAAGATTAAAAGTATTTTGAATGGTAACAATGTTTAAGGAAGAAGTTTATATAAAAGAAAAGCTGGATATGGTTAGAGTTAGTTATAGTACTGAGTATGCAGATTATGACAGAGTAATTTGTATTAGTGAGATTTCAGAATTCTCTAAAAATCATACAATCACTTCTGTTGAAGAAATAGAGGATAAAGTAATCACGAGACAAATGGCTAAAGAAATGGGTAGAAGTAGAGACTGTCATTGTGTATTAGGTAAGGCAAGAGGAAGTAACTTTGATTTAGTGATAGATAAAATTTATGATTACTTTGAATAAGTGGTTCACTGATTATATGAGATCAAACTCTCATCTACCTGGTTGGATTGAGAGAAGACATATTGTAAGAAAGATGAAGATAATACATATTTTGAATGGAAAGACCTAACAGAACACCTAGACAGCATAGGTTTATAATGAATCGTATGGGAAAGATTTTCAGATTATTTAAACCTGGTGGGATGACTAATGCTGATTGGTATTATAAACTAACAAATAAGCCTCATGGATATAATAGGTATTTATTAAAAGGTGTGTAAAATCCGTTCGTTTTTTACACACCTTTATAATTTAAAATGCATATTGATCAAATGCTTTATATCTTTCTCCTTCTTTATATTTATCAAATTTTACTCTAGTAGATGTTCCGTTATAAATATAACCTTCGTTAAATTCTAAAATATATGTTAAATCACCATCTTTATATGAAATTGATTCTTGATCAACTTCTAAAACTTCGAAGTCTTGACCATCTATTGTTATGTAATCATTACCAGGTTGATAGTTTAAACTAATGTTACCTTGAACGGCAGTATTTATAAATTGCTGGTGATTGATAAAATAATTTTCTCCTCCGGGGTTATAATATTTAAGTAGTAATTCGGCATTTATCTGGAAACCTTTTTCAGGATTTATGTGTTTTTGTTTAACTACGTTTTCTATGTTATCATCGGGTGTGCAAGATTGAAAAGGACTTCCAAGTAGACAAGCACCCATAGCAGCTCCAATAATTGCTTTCTTACCGAAGTTTGCTAAGCCTTCGTTAGTTTCTTCATTTTGAGTGAATTTATTAAAATCGTTTAAATATTTCATTTTTTGATTCTTTTTTTAATTATATATTATTATTTAAAAATACTTTTTCACTAGAGAGTAGGTTGGAGTCTACTCTTCTGATCTTATCAGCCCGTCATCCAGTACAAATATACGGTGATTATTTGATATAAACAAGGTTATTCAATATAATATTATTAGAGTGTAGTTAATTAAAACAGATATAATTACCTACATAATATCTATGAAAAGTTTGGGGATCAATATAAACTGTTATAAATGTACCATTCTGATTTATAACAAATGAATATTGAGTGTTTCCATTATTTATTTTAGAAGTTATTAAGCCACAACCATAATATCTTTGGGTATAATTTGGATATAAGAATCCAATATTGTCATAAACTGGATAAATTGGAATTGGATAAATTGGAATTGGTTCTACAGAACATGAACTTAATGTAAGTGATAGTAAAATTGCTAATATAATTCTTTTCATTTTATTTAGAGGTGTAAAGTTATTAGAATACGAAGATAAGGATTTTTTATGATATATGTATAAAATCCATACGTTTTTTACACACTTTGTAATAAAACTTATCATTAGAGGTTCTATATAATTATATGGGTTGGTTGAGGAAAAATTAGAACAATTGGGTTTATGAAAAAGATTATACTTTTTGCTTCGGGTAATGGTTCTAATGTTGAGAATATCATTGAATATTTCAAGGAAAGTGAGGTTACTGTTGTCGGTGTTTTTACTAATAACTCAAATGCTAAGGTTTTAGAAAAGGTTACTAGGTATGGTATTCAAACAGTAATTTTCAGTAGGGAAGATTTTACTTCGGGATTTGTTTTAGATAAGATAATTGAGTTTGAACCTGATTTAATTGTTTTGGCGGGATTTCTTTGGAAGATACCGGAATCGATTATTAGTTATTATACTAATAGAATAATCAATATACATCCTTCTTTATTACCAAAATATGGTGGAAAGGGTATGTATGGAATGAATGTTCATCAATCTGTTTTAAACAATTGTGAGAAGGAAACTGGTATTACTATTCATTATGTGAATAATGATTATGATGATGGTGAATTCATTTTTCAACAAAGCGTGATGATTGATGATTGTTTTTCGGCTGCTGATATTGCCAATAAAGTACATGAGTTGGAATATAGGTGCTTACCGGTTGTAATAGAAAGAATACTGATTGGTTTATGATAGTTAAGTGAATATGAATAATTTAGTTGTTAGTGTCGATTTTAATGGGAACACAGTTTGGTACGGTTCTACCACCTTTTTTCTTTGTTCCTTTTTGTTTGTTTTCTTTGCTTCGTTAAATGATTCGAATGATAGTATAGTCATATGTGGGTAACTTATTTTTAGTATATATAATTTTTGAAATATTGTAATAATGGATTTAAACAAAGAAGTGGATATGATGAAACGATTGATGCGAGTTAGAAAGGTTGAGAGGTTATTCCATTTGCCTATTGACCCTATTATAGATTATAATGCTCCAAAGGAGAAAGCACAGTGGAAATACATTAAGTTACATTTTAGGTGATAGTTATTTATTATATATAGGATATGAATCGGTGACACCGAATAAAAAAATAACACTAAATATGGGTAAGTCAATTGAAGAAATCTTGAAACAGATGGATTTTGAAAGGAATAAAAAAATAAACGAACAACAAAGTGCACTCGATGAAATAAACAATCAAAGAGATATTGCCAGGAAAGATTTGAATAATAGAATGAAGATGTATGAAAACTTATCAGGTAGTAAAGACACTTTATCACCACCGGTTCCAGGACCACCAGCTCCAGGGCCTACATCATCACCAACTACAATTCTACAGTATATGAACTACTCACAAGGAGCATATGTTTCGTGGGACGAAATCACTTATGACTACGATCCAACTTTACCAAATTATTCTTATACTAATGATTTTATTGATACTTTAACTGCCGTTCAAGTCCCAACACCTGCTATTTTAACTGCCGTTCAAATTGGAAATATAGTTACAAGTATTGGTAACCTTGCTTTTAATAATTGTTTTAATTTGGCATCTGTGACATTTGCATCAATTTCAACACTTACAAGTATTGGTGGTAATGCGTTTTCAGATTGTCCTTTATTGACATCTATAGCAATTCCAACTTCGGTTACAAGTATTGGTGTAAATGCGTTTCTGAATTCTGGATTAACAACTGTAACTATAGCAAATGGTCAATTAGGTATACCATCACCTGCTGTGGGTGTTTCCTTTTTTGGAGTAACTGTTAGTACTATATTGTAGTTTTCGTGAAATAGATAATATAAAAGAAGGAAAGTCATATGAAGAATTGGGATAATTTAGTTGTTACGGATAAGTTTAATATAACTGGTCGTGGAGTTGTATTGATTGTTGATTTTATTAAGTCTGGTTTCTTTACTCAGGTATGGGTTAAGGAGTTACCGAAAGTGCACGTAGGAGACACGATTTTATATGAGGGTATAACTTATACTATCAAAGCATTAGATATTCACAGGAATACGTTTAATGGTGGTTTAATGACACAGATAGGGGTATTGGTTTGATTATGGATTTAAAGGAACATATTGCGGATTCTATTGAGAGGAAGTTGGGTTTAAAGGATTCGGGATTGATAAGTCCTTATTCTTTATATAATACTATACGTAGGATGCAGATTATAAGGAATTTGTTTAAAAAACAACCGGATTTTAAACAATGACAAGGGTTAAACCGTTTACAAGGGTTAGACGTATGATGAAGGTTCAAAGGTGTTTTGGCTTATCATTGTATAAGATAAGGTTTGTTTATTCTTCGGGTATTTCGTTGTGTGGTGGTTTTTTGTTGAGGGGTCGTATACCGAGGATAAAGAGTATATTTGGGTTGTGATGTGTAAAATCCGTTCGTTTTTTATACATTATCTTTTATATTACTCTGCGAATGCAGAGAGTGTTTCGCACCTAGTTATATACTCTTATTTCTATTGGTGTATTTAATAAAATTCCATCTGATTCAGTTCCATCTTTATCTCCTGTATAAACCAATACAGTATTATATCCATCTTGATATATTGCAGATATAAATGCATAATCAAAAAGTAATCTATTAGATGTACCTATAAATATTGCTATTTTGTTTGCTGGAACATTGGCAAGTGGTGTACCTGCAGTAAATAAAAGTCTATAACCACCTACACCACCATAAAACATGTCAATATCAAATCCTAACGTGTTCTCTAATACAGTAGCAACAGGTGATGCAGTACCACTCTGTGTAAGAAGAGCACTATAAACTTTATATGGTGGTATATAAGCAGCAGTTGTTTGAATTGTATCATCTGGGAATTGAATACTATTAGGTATAGATAATACACCATCAGTTCCTAGTATAATGCTATTAGAATCTGATGTTAGTTTTATAGCTCCTAATGATTTTATAGTACTTGGGTATTCAGGTGCTTGAGTCACTGCTAAGTTAGCAGTCCAACCAGCACCGCCTGGTAAAACTACATCATCTAATTGAACATCAAAAATAAAATCAGGAATACCGTGATCTGCTTCTGTAAATCTAAAAGAGTTACCTGAAAGATATCCAGGGTTTGTTAGTATAGGAAACGGATTATCTACCATAGTTGAAACTATACCGTCTTGACTTACTTCAAACTTAAAGTGAAATTCCCAAGCTAAAGTATTATCTAAGTCATATGTACCAATCATGTGATTAGTATCACAAGTCGCAGTCCAGATATCAGTAGGTAATAGTAACGGTGTATTTAAAGTTCCTTTACTATCTAAAACAACTTCTAAATTATTATTTATTAGTCTATCAGAGTTTGAAGATGTTAAACCAGCTAACTGATCTTCTAAATAGTGAAAGTTATCATCCATTTGTGCAACCGATAATCTTCCGTTGTTATTTTGTCTATATGTAATTCCCATTGGTTTATATTTATTTTTTTTAGTTGTAAACTCTTATTTCAATTAAATAATTACCGAGTGCATTATCTTCTTGATAACCTGTTGTATCAGTGATAAATATTTTAACATATGTATAATCAATAACACTAGAGTAAACAAAATACGTAGTTGAACCACCATCATCAGAAGTTGTTCCACTATGTACAACACAAGATTTATGTGAAGAAAACAAACCATTTGAGTTAAGTTGATAATGACCAACAGTTTCATAAGTAAACCAAATATTACCAATAGTATTCTCTAACACAATTGGAACTGTTGGAGCGCCTAGATTATAGGTCAACATATCAGGATTTATAGTACCATTCCAATTTGGAGTAGTTCCTGATGCTACAAAATAAGTTCCCTGATTGTTATTTGGTGCTCCCACATTAGTAAAGTCACAACCATCTCCAATTGCATCTCCATTTATAAGATAAGTTACTCCTATAGTTAGTTCTCCTTCGTATATACTTTGAGGATTATCCCCACCACTCTGCGTTAATAAAGCTGTATACACTTTATATGGTCGTGAATCAGCAGTTGTTTGTATTGTATTATCTGGATAAGTTATTCCAGTTGCTGCAAACTGCCATGAAGCAGTACCATTTGTTCTTATTTCTACTGTATTAGTAACATCACTAACTCTTAAATTATTTTGTTCTCCACCAATAAATAGATCAGTTGTACTGTTATCAATATCACCACCTGCACGAATATGTATGTGAGGAATAACTCCAGCAGTAGGATCTAATACAATGTATTGATCAGTAGATAAAGAAGAATCTGGTTTTAATATCATTGAACTTGTACTAGTGATAACACCAGTAATATTCACATCACCAACTACATCTAAAGCTACTGATGGAGTAGTTCCTATACCTATATTACCAGTTATGAATTTCAAACAAAAAAGATTAAGACTAGTGATATCACCAGTAATATTCACATCACCATTTACATCTAAAGCGGCTGTTGGAGAGTTTGTTCCTATACCTATCTTCCCATCATTAGTAATTCTCATTCTTTCAGCACCTCCAGTTGTTACTGTTACGTTTCCTCCCGCGGTGCCACCATTTTGTGCGTTTAAAGTGATATTACCACCAGTATTAGATCCATAACCAGAAGTAATGAATACATCACCACCATCATTGCCATTACCATAACCATTTCCTGCATTAACATATACATCACCACCAGGACCATTACTAGTATCTCCTGCAATTATTTGAATAAATCCACCAGAACCGGTTTCGGTGTATCCACCTCTTATCTTAACTGTACCTCCTGATGAGATACCGTTTCCAGCATCAACTTTTATATCTCCACCATCTTGTCCTTTACCGGCCCATAGGTAGATGTCTCCACCTTCTCCACTGTAAGTTAGTCCATTTTTATAACTATCACCACCAGATATTACTAATCTTTCAACGGTAGGATAAGATTCTGTTCCGTCTGCAGTTGATATGATTTTTTGGTTTGGATTACCAGGGTATTCTCCTTTTTCAAATTGAAGGTTATCTCCGCTTCCTGTTCTTTGGTTACCTGGTAAGAATGGAAAACTAATTGCACCGGTTGTACCAAAACCTGCGGGTCCAGTAGGTCCAGAAGGTCCAGTTGCACCAGAACCAGAGTTTGTTAAACCAGCTAACTGATCTTCTAAATACTGAAAGTTATCGTCCATTTGTGCAACTGTCAATCTTCCGTCGTTACCTTGTCTATATGTAATACCCATGATTTATATTTATATTTTTTATATACTATATATTAAATATGAATATAAAAAAATATAAAAATAGAAATAGGATTTTTTATTTAATATATACTAAAAAGTAAAAAATATATGATTTATATTAAGACATTTGAAAGTTTTTCTATTGATAAAAATAATATATTTAATCAATCTCCAATTGATGTAAAAAATCAACTTCCTTGGAAAGGAATTCTGAGTGAAAATGATAAATTCGTAGAGTTTTTTAAAAATTCTAGTATAGATGATGTTACTAGAGAAAACTTTCTTAAAATTAAAGATATTGATAATAAAACAGATGAAGAGAAAAACAAATTGTGGATAGAAAAAAAATCTTTTTATCTTAAAGAACATTGGTCAAAAATGTGGATTTCTATTGAAGATATAATTAAAGAAAACAATGTTAGCTTTTTCACTCATGTTTCTTTAAATCTTAATCTCAGTACAGGTTCTATAAAAAACTCAATGAATCCAATGTCTTCTGATAGAGCAGAAACTTTAGAAGATAAATCAAAAGGTGATGCAAATATAAAGAATAAATGGGGATTTTATCTGAGTACTTATGACGAAGATGAAAAAACGGATTGGGACACCATACACTATATGACAAGGGCTTCTGAAGATATTGATAGTATATTTGTTTATTCTATAAATATCAAACCAGGAAGTAAGTTTTTGAGAGCAGACTATTTCGACTTCAAAATGATATCCGAAATGGATCAAGATTCAATGAACTTGGTTAAAAGTTTGGGTCTTTCTGGTGTATATAGTGAAAGACCATATGGTGAAGACAAATTAGAACCAGAACTTGATGAACAAGGAAATGTTAAATATAAACCAGATAGTTGGGAAGTTATAGGAAAAAAATATAAACAAAGTTCTCTTGAGATATGTGTTGTAGATATAGATTGTATTGGGTCTATAAAGAAAGATGATGAACTAAAGGAAAAATCTATCCAGCAGATGTCAAAGGAACCAAAATATTCAACTGGGGAATTTTCAACCAATAAACTTATTAAAAAACCCACTTAATAGTGGGGTTTTTTTATTTAACTGCTACTATTTTGAAGTAACCTCTATGGTCTACTTCTCCAACTTTAAATCCGTTTTCAAACTTACAATAGTAACCTGGTTCTAGTTTTGAAACTACTCCAGCAGTGCTTGGTATACTATCACTATTTAATAAAGAGTTTTCTTCAAGGTCTTTAGATGTAGAGTTAGATTGATTAACATATATCTCATTCGCTTTTGGTCTATAAGATGCCCAAAAGTCAAATTGTAAATCTCTTTTAATATCATATGGTATTGTACCAACTTTAACAAAGTTATATCTATCTCCATTATTCCACAATTCAGGTAGTGTAAATCCATTAGCATATCCCTTATTTCCGCTAGTAGTTTCACTAGATTGCTTCATGTGATCTTTGAACTCATCAGTCAGTTCTATCGTAATAGATAAAGGTTTTTCTTCTTCAGAGAAGTTTTCAAATAATTTTAAGTATTTCATAATTATTTATATTTTTTATATACTATATATTAAATATGAATATTAAAAAAATATAAAAATAGTGCGAAGCACTCTCTCACTAGAGAGTAGGTTGAAGTCTACTCTTCTGATCTTATCAGCCCGTCATCCAATACAAATATATGGTGATTATTTGATATAACCAAATAAATGTATAAAAAACGTACGGATTTTATACATTTATTTGTTCTATTCTATTTGTTTTCGTATTAAATAACATATCACCACCTATAATCTCATAGGTTATACCATTGATAATCTGTACTGGGATTATAAACTTCTAACCAGTCACCTACTTCGATACTAAATGAATCTGAGTTAGTTAGATAACTAGATCGTTCTATACACATCACTCTCATAATATTTTTTCTAGTTGACTATCTCTCCATTGTTGTAAGTCACAAAAAGGTTTGTCAGCTTTGTCCTGTTTGTTTATATAATACTTATAATCATTATCTGATATAACATAATACACACTTCTTTCATGTTGATACATATCATATTGCTTACCTCTGGTGAAATGCCATTGACCAAAGTAACAGGTTGGTCCAGTATAAACTATTTTATTCATATACCCAATTGGTTTAACTTATCCTGTCTGATTTTTGCTATAGATACTGATTTATAGAACTCATAGAAGTTCCAATTCTCGATGGTGTTCAAAAGTTCATCTGGTATTTGTATATCTAAATCCTTTTCAAAGTCCATAATCATTTCTACACAGTCTAGACCTCCCATACCTACAGAGTACCACGTAGAGTTATCTGGTTTAATTTCATCTAGTTTGATACTAAACTTTTCTAAGATACTATCGAAGTAACCAGGTTTAGAGATAAGTTTATCTTGTAATTCTTTTACACTATTGATTATCATATTCGGGATTGATTTTCCAGTATGTACCGTGATCTTTAATGGTAGATACATTAAATTTTAGTTTAATATCACCATTCTCAATCATTTGTTTTAATTGACACTTACCAATACAAAAATCTGTATTCTTATCATTTAGTTTTCTGAGTACTCTACTAATTGACCAAGCTCTAACTTTCATTTTATTGATGTGTAAGATTATGTGGTCCGCAGCTACTGATAATGATAATTCTTTACCATTATACTGTGTAGCAAATCTAGTGGATATATAATCTGTTTTAAATGTCATTATACCATTTTGATTTATACCAAATGTTTTTACTAAAGCATTGACTGTTGATCTACCATCTGCAGCCTTATCAGGAGCACAATAGAAGTTTCTAAGACGACATTTTCTTCTAGGTGATATAATACTCGATTGTATATTTACAATCACTGGTTGATTACTTGGATTCTTTACTATTTTTTTGATTGATTTAACCTCAGATTCTAAGTTATCAATCTTTAAAGCTAATTTTTTTAGTCTTTTATTTAATTTCATCTTTTTTATTTTTAGTTTATACAAACTGCATTTACATTATCATCACTTTCATCAAATTCATAATCTTCATACGTTCCTTTACTAGGTGCATAATGAACTTCTTGGAATCCATTACCTTCATCATCGCGTGAGTAGATAACATCCATATCTAATGTTTCGGGGTTCATTTCGGCGAACTTTTGTAATTGTTCGATATATTCTCTTAGTTTCATTTTATATTTAATTGTTTTAGTTTATCTTGTCTTATTTCTGCAATTGATCTAGTATGTAATAACATTTCTTTTTTAATCTTCCAATGCCAATATTGTGTATAAGGATCAAAAAACGGCATGAAATCTTTATGTATGTAACCACTGGTTAGTTTAATAGTTTCATCAGTTTTAAAGTATAAGATAGTTTCGGTATCAAACTGCCACTGATTAAAACCAAACCTAGCACCACTAGGTTTATCTTTAGAGAATGTAATGAATGATTCATCATTACTACTCAATATATAATCTTTATTCTTTATAACCAAATAGGTTTCTTTATAATACTTATACCTTGGATAGTAAGTTAAGAATGAAGCAAGCCAAAACATACCTATTACTCCCAGTATTACTGAAGTCAAGATTAGTATCATTATATTTTAGGATAAACTCTTGATTTAGAAACTTCAATAACCATCTTAACTTTATCTTCTGTAACTTCAAGAATTTCACCATTTATACTACCAGACATAACAGGAGTATAAACTAGGTCACCTTGCTTCATAGTAGGTGTATATTCTTTTCTTTTCTTTTCAGTTTGTAATGTTCTGTAAGCAGCATAAACTATAAATGAACCTAAGAAGGCTAATAGTAATAGTAGAATTAGATTTGTATAGAAGATTACATCTTGCATTGCTAAATCAGTAACCGGTAATTTTGCGTTCATATTATATTTTTATTTTAATGTATTTCGAATCTTCTTTATAATCAATGAACGTAACGTCAGTCACCTCATCTTCAATATTATCTTTTATCTTTTGTTTAGTTTCTTCTGAGATTGTGAATAGTTTCATTACTGATTTATAGATCGAACCAAAAGTCTGTTGTCTACTTTTTATATCATATACTTCTACTAAACCATCCTTATAGTCATATGAGAACCATAATCCATCCACCCATACACTCTGTTCTCTTTTTATATTTAGTGTCTTATCTAAAGCTATATCTCTCCAATATGATATAGTCAATGAGTCTACTATTGGTTTAATCCAAGTTAGTATTCGTCTATCATCTGCTTCATCATCTGGAAAGTTTACCCAATATGATTTACCATCAGGTCTTTCGATGGCAGCTCTTCTTTCGTTGGTATTGTGACATGAGTATCTACAAGGTTGTTTTGTCATATTACAAAGATAATAATTATATTTCAGTCTCACAAGACATCACTTCATTTATCTTTTTTTCTCTACTGTCCGCAATTATCTGATAGATATAATCGGTAAGACCTTGTTCTTTAAGATGATCTATATTATTGAAAACACTTCTACTTTTAACATAATCTTCTATGAAGAATGGTTGATTCTGTTTTAACCAATCAATCCAAGCTGCTTGACTATTAATATCAATATTTGGTTTATCCCATTGGTGTTGAATAACTTCACAGTTATCGAATGATGGTAAATGACCGATATATGAACCCACCAATTTAATATTTATTTTTAGGTGATCGTTATTTCTTGGATCAAACAGGTAAGAATTTATTAGTTTATCTTTGATTGTTTTACCAACTAAAGTAAATTTTATCTGACCTTCGTGATAGATACAAAGAGCTATCTTTGTGTTTTGTGACTTCAAGGCAATAAATTCTGATGCAGATTGATATGATCCTTCTTGATGAGCTTTAGTTCTTATTGCCGTTTTTAGGTGATTCTGTGGTGTATCATAGATTACTTTGCCACCAATATAAAAACCTCTTAGTTCTTCTACTGGTGAGAATGAACCGTCTTTTTTAATGATTGGTAGTATTTTTATTATGTCACCGTCTTTTAGTTTGTACATCATAACTCTCCTTTATTTTTTAATTCTCTATATGTTTCATGGTCTACAAACTTACCCATAACTTTATAACCCCACTGTCTCTTTGGTTTTGTCACGAAGAAAAGTGTATAAACAACTGGACTTAGCAGTTCTAGTATCTTATGATAGTCTTCACCGTTTCTTACATTTATATGACCAGGTGTTTGAAGATAAACACCTGTTTGTGTCAGTTCTTTATAAGAACCTTTTAAAACGATTGATTTAAAGTCCCAAGGGTGGTTATGAAGGTGTTTATCTGCATCGGCTTTATAAATAGCGTGTAACCAGATAGAACCCCAACGTGTTTTAAGTATTTCCCAACGTTTGAAGTGTACATCACCGGTTTTCGATTTGATTTCTTTGATTAGTTTCATATTACAAATTTACGGATTTTTTTATTTCTAACCTATTATAGTAAGCTTTCTAGTTTTCTTTCTCTCCAGCTTCTTTAGCATTTTGTTTTGCGGTTTCTGTAAAAGGATTTCTCATTAGTTTTTTTGTTATAAATCAATTATTTTTATTTCTTTTTATTTTAATGATAAGTATATACTTGAAAAGAGCCCAAATATAAAATATTGTCGCTGAAGTAACTAATAAGTTTATCAGAAATTGTTTTGTTGAGAACCCTACGTGGTGTATAAACCACCAACAAGCTACGGTATTGGTGATTAGTGATAATAAACATAGAACTGTAAATGTTATGTAAATAACATCACTTATTGTAATTTTAGTTTTTATCATCTAATATTTTATTTAGTTGTTTATCTCTGTATAATTCAAGAGAGAATAATTGTTTTATATCTTCTTTTTTTAGTTCGATATATTGTTTACCTTCTCTTTGTTTGCCTCTATCTGTTATTCTTTGTAAAGCTTCTTTAACAGCAGGTTCTAATGTAGATTCATCAACAATTTCTGTGTTCAATATCATTTCTTGCCATACGTGAGTATAAACTTTATACTTATCTATATCAAATGAATTTTTAAGTGTTTTCAATGAGATAATAGGTTCTGTTGAAAGACTTATATCTTGGTGTAGTTTTTCTAGGTCTTGATCTTTCGTTTCTATATTGATAGTATAAGGAAGTACCATCATTGTTATGATTGCGTCTATTGTCATAGTATTTGATTTAATTTATATTCTCTTAATTCTTGTACGGTAGCAAAGTTTACTTTGTGATACCGAGAAGTGTTCCAAGGTATATCAGTATGGTTTTCTAATTGGAATGATTGGGAGGAGGAAAGTATTACTTTATACCATTCTCCTTTTATCAGAAACTTTGAACCTCTTACACACAGAACTTCTTTCATTATTAGTTTATTTATTGTAGTCAGGACAGGATTCGAACCTGCACGTGGGTCTTATGTGTATTTCAACTATAATGCGACTTATCCACTCTGTTTAACTATTCAGTGCGTTTACCATTCCGCCACCTGACTATATTCCTATTTGTTTTATTTTATCTAATCGATTATTAAGTTTTATTTGGTCTTCGTGAAGTTCTAGTTCAGATGCAAAGAATGGATATGAAGTGTTCTCAAGATATATAAAACTGTGATGTTCTTGATGTTTTATAATATCTCTTGAACCAGGTAAGTATTTAATCTTAACTATATCACCTACGTTCATTATTTCTTATTAGGGTTCATTATCACTACATAGATTGTATCAATCACTTTACCAGTTACTTGAGTAGATTTACCATTGAACGCATTACCGAAGTTTTTCTCAAGAACTTCACATTTTGTTATAAAGTGGTCTGTATCACCTCTATTAGAAAGTAAGTTCTTACCAAAGGTTTCGTGATATACTAACTTCACTTTCCAGCCATACTGAGCAGCAGAGTCGATTGTTTTGATAAGTGCTTCATCTTCGTGATCATTATCGATAGAGAAGTCGAAGGGTACGGAACTATTCATACCGGTTTGTGTAACGTTAAGGTGACCTTCATGTGATTTAAACATTACACCTGAATTAGAGAATTGAGTGATAACACCGATTCTTTCACCATTGGAATAGTTTTCAGAGCAAGAGGTTAAACAGATTGTGAATAAGGCAGTAAGACCGATAAGTAATTTTCTCATATTATTTGTTTTTAGTAGTGTTTTGTGTTCACGAAACAACTTTTAGTAGTCAGGACAGGATTCGAACCTGTACAGTAACCTTGTGTATCTGTTTCAATACAAACTCCGACTATAGTTACTACGGTATACTTGCGTCTGCCATTCCGCCACCTAACTTCTACAAAGATAGTTTTTATATTTCATATAAAAAAACTTCCAATATGAATTTTATTTTATAATATATACATTATATGAAACATTTAAAAAAGTTTAATGAAAGTTTAGAAACTGTTGAGGTTGATGAGTTAAAAGACTTCTGTGAGACTTATCTAGCTTATTTGTTAGATGAAGGATTTGTAGTTGATATAAAATCAGCATATAGAGATCTATATGGAAATGTAATAACTACATCCTCGCTTCCTGCTGGTGCAAAGTTAAATATGTCAATTGATTCACCTTATATAGGAATGGCATATACCATATGTTTATCTATTCCTAAGGATGCTTATAGTAAAGAAAAATTTAATTGGTCAGATATAAAGGATTCGTTTATACCATTTCTTCAATTATTATCGAGAAGATATAAGTTGGTAGGACGTGTAAATCAAGTTTTAGTAAGTTCTACTGATGGTGAAAATTATTATTCTTATGATTATCTAACAAAAGATGGTTATAAAGGATTTAGACATGTTATAGAAGATTATGAGATAAATAGTATTAAAATACAAGTAAGTGAATATTTATGAAACATTTAAAAAAGTTTAATGAAAGTTTACAACCTAATGAGGTTGACGAGTTAAAAGACTTCTGTGAGATGAGTTTAGCTTATCTATTAGATGATGGGTATCAAGTTAGTGTATCTATGAGGGATAAAGTAAAGTATCCTGAGAAACAACATACAATCGTAAGTTTGGGTTTGAAGGGAAACATGGGTTATAGGTTATTCGATTGGAATGATGTAAAAGATTACTTTATACCATTTCTTCAAATGCTAGTAAGAAGATATGAATTACTATCTTTCGGAATGTATGATAAGATTTGTTATTTTAATACCGAAGGTGGTTTTAAG
>ENA-OSIY01000764-OSIY01000764.1-marine-metagenome-genome-assembly--contig:-NODE-764-length-17643-cov-7.764545_pt1 | contig 17643 bp, 28 predicted proteins | sample MGYA00237884_ERZ534233 | MGnify/ENA primary metagenome ERZ534233 (study PRJEB26412, sample SAMN06343840) | marine metagenome | isolation source: estuarine water | place: USA: Columbia River Estuary... | reverse complement strand
TTGATGACCAATCAAATTTTGCTCTACGTATTGCCACACTTTTCTCCTATTTTCGTTTAGTACGTGTTCCGATTTCTTTTTTCTTATTTGATGGATTAACGATATCTTTTGCTGCCGCAGCTAATTCGTCTCCGCCTGCATTTTTTTCTCGTTTTGCTTTACCGACCGAAGAACTACCTTCTTCATCATCCATTGGCTTACCTGAACCCTTATCAATTTTGAAGGTATAGTTGCCTTTTATATTAGTGCTATAATATGTTTTACCTGCTGATAGATAAACTCCTTTAATACTTTCACCGGGGTAAACAGTATCAAATTCTTTCAAGGTCCATTTACCCTTGCCTTCACTTGCCTTAGTATAAACCTGTATCAATGCCCCATTGTTTAATATTTCAGCAGCCGCAGAACTGAAGTTTGTTTTGTCGTTAACTTCTTCTGCTGCTTTGTGTGCTACCGCTGCCATCAAGTGATAGTATAAGTTTAAGTTATCTGGATCATCTGTATTACGTGATTGTGCTAATTTTGATAAATTTTTACTGAGACCCAATTGACCTAGATTATCCATACTAACTAGCCCAATCTTTTTAAATGCTCTAATCATTTCAGCATCATCTGGACTGATGATACCATACCGTATACCTAACATTAATGGTGCACCTGCTTGTCCTGCAGTTTGTATTTCACTTAATAAATCAACTATTTTTTTGTGTTTGTTTAAGAATTTGTCACCATCTGGAGTTTCTGCTATTTTATTAATTTGGTCAATTAAATTACTTGCGCTGGCAGTAGCACCTTTGCCACCTTTTGTACTAACCAATACACTACGACCATCACTAGTAGACATAACACTGTCACTTAACCCTGCTGTCTTGCTATCATCAAAACTGATTACTGTTTTCTGAAATGTTCCGCCCAAAAACTTAGCTGCTGCGTCACCTGCATTACCCGTGTATTGACCGTTTTGCAATGCAATTGGCTGTAGTATCTCACAGAAGTAATCACGGAATGCAGTAAAACTAATTCCTTCAGGAGCATCAAATGTCATGGGTAATGATTGACCCATTGCAATATTGTGTGCTACTGCATACAATGGATTGGTAGTTCCCAAACTACTAGCAAGTTGAGTCATTATGTCAGTGATAGTCAAATCAAGTTTATCAACTAATAAATCTTGCGGACTTAATCCCGAATCAGCTTTTACTGCTGCTTTCCCACCAAACTTATAAGTTGACCCGTTTACGGTAAATGTATTTGATATTGTGTTTTCAGTCCTAGATGGTTTAATTTCTTGTAGATATTGCCCAATAACAAAGTTATCAAATGAGATTAGTGCAAATCCACCCGTACGTCCTGAACGACTATTTTGCCAAAAAATTTCCGGAACTTGTACCGAAATCCCATCTAAGGCCTGATCCAGTTCTTCGGGTGTATATTTGCCACCACTTTCCGGAAAAAATTTAATATCATTGAAAATAACCTCATCTCCGTTTTCATTTTTAAAAACATCACCAGATTTACGACCGGCTAAGCCAGTGCTTTCAAATAATTGTTCAATAATATTGATAAATTCACGCATACTCTATTTATGCTCACATAAATTAAAAAAAATACAATCTTTTTCCCGATATTAAATAGATGTTTAGGAGATTAAAAATGGAAATGATTGTAGCAGTTGCAGTGGTGGTTGTAGTAGTATGGTGGTTTTTCTTCAGAGAAAAGAAGGAAGAAACATCTAATATGAATTTTAGTGTCCCTTATAAAATAGAACCACCAATAGTAGAACCCGTTATTCCCGCAGTTGTAGAAACTAAACCAGTTGTTACTGAAATGGTAAACACTAAAGATACCCGAGATTTAAATAAAGATGGGGTTGTTTCTTCCGAAGAAAAAGCAGTTTGGGTAGAAAAGTTAGACTTGAATAAAGACGGTGTGGTTGATTCGTCAGAGAAGAAAATTGCTAAAGCTAAAACTAAAGTGGTTAAACCGGCAGTTGTAGCAACTCCAGCAAAAACATCTAAAACAACAACCTCTAATGTTATAGCACTCAAACAACCTAGGGTTAAAAAAGTTACTAAATAATTCTATATGAATATAGGGTTTGATGTAATTAGTGATTTAAATCTTTCGCCAGAGGAAACGTTTAACTGGGAAAACAAAGCCACTAGTTTATATTGTATTGTGGCTGGAAACATAAGTGACGATCTACGAACAATATATCAAACTCTAGTACATTTAAGTAGGTTTTATCAGGGTATATTCTATATACCCGGTACATTGGAATATAAAGATGTAGAAGATATGGCAGAAAGAACTGCTAAACTTTCTTCAATGTGCCGGCATGTTGCAAAAACTGCTATATTGTACCACAATGTAGCTATAATTGACGGGGTTGCTATTATCGGAGCAACTGGACAGTATAATACTACAAACAATACTGATTTAAAAACTACTGCTGAATTTGAATTTTTAGGATATGAGGACATAACCTATCTAAAAAATTCAATTGAAAAATTACAAAGACATGTTGATGTTAAACGTATCATAATAGTTACTAACTCAGTGCCCGGGATTGAACTGTATTTTGGTGAAGAACCGGGCTTTATTAAAAATCAACTACCATTAAATCTTGTATTAGGTAGTGATACTGAAAAAAAAGTTGTTAGTTGGATATACGGTACTTATGGAAAAATAGTTGATACCAATTTTAATGGTATCAACTATATTAATAATTCTTATTTCAAACGCAATCCCTATTGGGCTAAACGAGTTGAAATAAATTTTTAATTAGAGTCAGATTCTACTTTAATTTGTAATGGAAATCCATTTTGTCTAGCATTTAATGTAACTTCTATTCCCTTTTGTTCTGCTATTTCATACGGTAAAATAGCAACAACTGCACTACCCTGATCATGTATGCTTTTAGTTATAACAGCAGCAGTATCTGTATTATAACTAAAATAATCAATCAAGGATGCTACTACAAATTCCATACTAGTTACTTCATCATTAATGTAAATTATTTTGAATAAGGGCGGTTCCTGCAATCCAAGATTTGGTTTGATTTTTACTTTAGTTTCTATATTAGACATGTATTTCCCTTTTTAAATTATGTACAAAATGTTGTACATTTCCTCTCTATTATACTATTTAGTTACCAGTTGTAATTTATAGCAATGTGCAGTTATTGCACACTGCTATTATACAGTATTTATTTCATTATGCAAATAGTTTTGGTTAGTCTTATTTGAATACTGTACAGACGATCCAACTACTATACCTTAGGGCCGGCAACTGTAATTTGTATACTCCTAGGCTTTTGTGCCTCAGGAACTTCACGTTTTAGATAAAGATTAAGTATGCCTAACTCTAAATGAGCATTGGTAATTTCCACATGATCGGCCAATTGAAATTCCCTACGGAAATTTCTTTCACTGATACCTCTATGTAGATAGTTAATAGGGTTGGTATTAACAGTGTCGGTACTATGTGCACCGTCAATTATTAAGAAGTTTTTTTCCTTAGTAACTGTTAGATTATCGTGCCCGAATCCTGCAACAGCAATACTAATCATAAACTCGTCCTCATTGATTTGCACAATGTTGTACGGTGGATAATTATTGTTTGATTGTTGAGCATTTACTCGCAATAGTTCGTCAAACATGTTATCGAAACCGATACCAAATTTGTGAAATGCTGGAATATCAGCGGAACGAAGGGTTAAAGTTTTTGTCATTTTATTTCTCCTTATAAGCAAATATGACTGTGTGAGCCCGACTATCGGCACTCACACATATTTATCATAGTATATTATGCAATATATTATGATACAATTTCAGCATCAACTACTGTGGTATCTTCTTTATTTTTAGATTTTTCTTCAGCCTCATGTTTTTTAGCAATAAGCGGCTTCATTGCCTCATATAATTTAGGAATACTATCAGTGATAATTTTAACATCTGTTCCCGTGATAGCATCTTTAATAGCCTGCACAGTATCATCAATGTTAGTTTTTTCTTCAGGACTAATCAATTCGCTGTATTTGTCTATATCTTCTTTAACTTGGTGTAATGATGACTCAGCGTTATTACGTGCCTCAATCAATTCACGTTGTTTTTTGTCTTCTTCAGCGTTGAGTTCCGCATCTTTGATCATGGTTTGAATCTCGGCTTCACTTAACCCGCTATTAGATTTAATAGTGATTTTGTTTTCTTTACCGGTGTTTTTATCTTTAGCACTTACATGCATAATACCATTAGCATCAATATCAAACGCAATTTCAATTTGGGGTTGGCCACGCCTAGCAGGTGCAATACCTTCTAAATTAAACTCTCCCAACAATTTATTGTGTTGAACTAACTCACGTTCTCCTTGAAATGCTTTAACAGTAACGGCCGGTTGATTATCTTCAGCAGTTGAAAATGTTTGTGATGCCTTTGTGGGAATAGTAGTATTTTTTTGAATTAATTTAGACATAATTCCGCCCATAGTTTCAATGCCCAAACTTAACGGAGTAACATCTAATAGTAAAACATCAGTCCTTCCTCCTCCCAATACATCACCTTGAATAGCAGCGCCTGCGGCTACAGCCTCATCTGGATTAACATCTTTACGAGGAGCCTTTCCAAACAATTTTTCAACAACTTCTTGTACTTTTGGCATACGAGTCATACCGCCAACCAAAATAACTTCATCAATATCAGTTGTAGTAACCTTTGCATCAGCCATTGCAATTTTGCACGGACCAATACTGCGTTGAATTAATTCATCTACTAGTTGCTCTAATTTACTTCTAGTAAGTTTTACATTCATATGCTTAGGTCCACTAGCATCTGCTGTAATATATGGCAAATTAACATCAGTTTGTACTGAACTAGATAATTCTATTTTGGCTTTTTCAGCCGCTTCTTTTAATCGTTGTAATGCTAATACATCTTTTTTCAGGTCGACCCCAGTATCTTTCTTGAATTCATCTACTAGATAATCCATAATACGCTGGTCAAAATCTTCACCGCCCAAGAAGGTATCACCGTTAGTTGAGAGAACCTCAATTTGTTTATCATTATCTACATTAGCAATTTCAATAATGCTTACGTCAAATGTGCCCCCACCTAAATCATAAACTGCAATTTTACGGTCACGTTTATCTTCTTTATCCATACCGTAGGCTAATGCTGCCGCAGTTGGTTCATTGATAATTCGTAGCACCTCTAGTCCTGCAATTTTTCCTGCATCTTTAGTTGCTTGACGTTGACTATCATTGAAATATGCTGGAACAGTGATAACGGCTTGAGTTACTGTTTCACCCAAATAATCCTCAGCCGTTTTTTTCATTTTACGAAGAACCTCTGCTGAGATTTGGGGCGGAGCTAATTTATCGTCATTGACTTCTACCCAAGCATCACCATTATCTGCCGCAACAATTTTGTAGGGCATTAAATTGATATCTTTTTGAACAGCATCTTCTTTAAATTTACGACCAATTAGTCGTTTACTAGCATAGATAGTATTTTTGGGATTAGTTACTGCTTGTCTTTTTGCTGAAGCTCCTACTAAAATCTCACCATTGGCATATGCTACTATACTTGGTGTAGTACGGTTTCCTTCAGAATTTTCAATTATTTTTGTAGCGCCATTTTCAATTATTGCTACACATGAATTTGTTGTACCTAAATCGATACCTATAACTTTGCTCATCGTTTTCTCCTTTATTAAGCAAGATGATTTTATGTAATACCCGACCATCGGCGTATTACAATATGTATTTATTCTAACAGGAAAGTATTAACAAATATATTATTTTGGTTAACCGTTAACTACTTTAGGTTCTAATACCTGTTCCTGAGTGATTTCTAATGCGGTAATTTTATCACTGCGGTATTGTTTAGTATTGTACATATGATGCATTAATACCTTTTCTATTTCAGTATGTAACCCTCGTGCCCCTGTATTCAATTTAAGCGTATTTTCAGCCAATTGCCCTAACGCATCATTGGTAAAGTTCAATTCAATACCATCAATACTTAACAAATACTTGTATTGGTCAATATAATTGTTTTTTACACTAGTTAAAACTTTAATTAATTCGTCTTTAGTTAGATTTGCCACACTTACTGTTGTAGTAAATCTACCGATAAATTCCGGAATCATTCCAAAACTAGTTAAATCATCAGGTGATACTAAATGTAACTCGCTTTCTTTTTGTTTATCTTTAATATCTGCACTAAATCCAATACTGGTTCCATTCAATCTATTATTGATGATTTCCTTTAATCCAACAAACGCTCCGCCGCCTATAAATAAAATATTTTTTGTATTAACTTCAATCATATCACCGTTTGGTGCTTTTCTCCCACCACCTGCAGGTATACGGCAAATAGTACCTTCTACCATTTTTAGCAATGCTTGTTGCACTCCCTCACCGGATACATCTCGGGTAATACTAGTACTTTCGCTTTTTCTAGCAATCTTATCAATTTCATCAATAAATACAATTCCTTGTTCTGCAAGTTTCACATCACCGCCGGCAGAGTTCAACAACATAGAAATCATACTTTCTACATCATCTCCAACATATCCGGCTTCAGTTAAACTAGTTGCATCGGCTACTACAAATGGAACTTTAAGATACTTTGCTACTGTTTTGGCCAACAATGTTTTACCTGAACCAGTTGGTCCAATTAACAATACATTTCCTTTTTGAATTTCTAAATTTGGTGAAGGGCTTCGTATGCGTTTATAATGATTGGCGATTGCTACACTTAATACTACTTTAGCATTTTTTTGCCCTATAATATGTTCATCTAAATATTCTTTTATAGTAATAGGATCATACTGATATTCTGATTTAATTTCGGGCATTTTTTCAGTAATATCATCTATCATTAATTGATTGCACAAGTCAATACAATCACTACAAATAGCAACATCCTCACTTACTATTAATTTCTTTACTTTATCTTTGTGGCTACCGCAAAAAGAGCAATGGCTTAATTTAAGTTCTGTGGTCATATAATTACTTATCTCTTTTTAATTCCACCAATACAATTATTATATGTTACAAGTGATAATTCTATTCTATAACTATCTTTAAGTATTGTATTTAATTTTGAATTGAGTTCAATGGGTATAATAATATTGTCTTGGTCTCGTTCATTTCCCTTAATTACAAAGTCATTTCCAGAATGATAAAATGACGGTTTCATTCCGTTAATACTTTGTGATTCATAGCATGATTGATATATTGGGTATAAATTTCTATCTTGAATAGTTACTTGAATATGTGCTGTATTTTCCCATGTCATGGCCTGATTTAATTGGTCTAGTCTATGCAGTTCATCAAACTTATATATGGTGCGTTTACCTATAATAAAATCTTTGGGGTCTTTTGCCATAATAGTTACTTTACCTGTTACCGATGTACGAGGTCTAGTTGACAATAAAGATAAGGCTTCATTTAATGAAACAATATAATTATAATTCCATCCCATATCATATGGGATGATTAATAAACCATTACGATTTGAATCAATTTTAAAATAATGTACACCTTGGGTAATATTAAATGCTCGTTTTGGATAATCATTTAATACTCTTGCTAGTATATCATCACCACTTTTTCTTTCAGCAAGTAATGATTCATATTGAGTATGAATTTTTTCGCCGTTAATTTCTTTGATTTTTATTCCAGAAGATAACAATCGGTAATTTAACTTACTGTCTGCTACTAATACATCCATAGTCACATAGACATAATTATTTTGAGTAGATTGATTAATAATGGAATAATCATCTATGTATCCTGCACTGTACACTAATATGTCATCTTTGACCAATTTCATATTTAATGTTTCTCTTTCACTTAATATAAGTGAACCCACTTTAAATTCAATTGCTTCCTTAAAGGCATTTTGTTTTGCCTCTTCAAATGTGTTTCCTTTTCCAATTACCCGTGTTGAATTATTTTGAATTGAATTTGAGGTAGAGGCACATGATACTAGCACCAAACATGATGCCATAATGAATAATTTAAACATTGTTAGTTAGAGATAAACCGTTTACGCAAATATGTTGATGCTTTTTCGCTACCAGTATCCCACCGAATTGTCACTGCTACAGTTTGCCTATCAACAATATTTTCATCAATTGCTCTTGCACCACGGATAATTCCTTGAGAATTTGTTCTAATTGTTTCTGTAAAATTACGAACTGTGTCATTTGTGTTTTCACGAACAGCAAAATTTGTATCTTTACCAATATCCTCGTCACTCATTGCAACATCCTCATCGGCTTTAATACGATTTTTAATTCGGTCTTGCGCTTTTTCAACATTTTTGCCCAATGTAGAAACAACACGGTTACTAGTAATATCTTGTTTTACAAATCTAATAAGTTTATCTAGCGCAACATCATGAGCAACCTTAAAGGATTGTTCACGCATTACCTCACTGTTGCCAAATGATGTAGCATATCCGGTTACTTCAATAGATTTAATATTAGTTTTAATACAAGTTGCATCAAACATTCCTGTACCCCAAATACAATCCCATTCAATTTTTACACCTTGCCGTTTAAAACTAGTACTAAGTTTTTGAGCGGTTAATGCTGTTATTGGGGCACCTTCTATTTTGGCTTCTTTGGTTGAGGAACAACCTGAAACTGCTAGTAGAACAGCAATAGTAATAGCATGAAATTTCATAAAATAATCCGATAAAGTTACAATACAGATATTATATCATAGTTGACGATTAATATCAACTTTTTTGGTTACTTAAATATTCTTCTATTTGAAGTTTTTCATGTTCTGAAAGAAGGTCAATGTCATATTGACCGCAGTCTATTTTTTCAATTAAATACTTAATGTATTCTTGATTAAAAAGGTAGGTGTCCGATTGATTTTTATTTACTGCTATCCAACTGGATCCATTAAATTTAAAAACCAAGTTTGGTAATGCATCTACTCTAACAAAAATATCACCACGATTTGCTATTTTGGGAAAAGAAGTTCCAAATTTTGTAGTAATGGTACCGGGTGTAGTAGTTAAATCCGCAGTTAATTTAAATAAATCAGGGCGCAAGTCTTTTAACACATTTATATGCATATTTTTACCTTGATAAACTGCATAATCACCCGATAGGTAATATTCAGGAATAACGGTTACTCCCTCAGTTTCAATTTTTGCAGGATTAATTGGTATTTGTACAGTGTACTCTGGACCCGTTTGTTCCCATTCTTTTGTAATTGGATCCTTAATTCCTTCAAATTCAGTTACTTCTTTATACTCTTCTTTGGGCGGTAATATATTAGCATCTATATTCCAATTTTTAAGAGTTGGATGAGATACATTATAGTCCCCTTGTACAAATGAAGGTTGAGGTTCTACTGTTTTTTTAAGTTGGTCAATTTGACTATCACTCAGTGGCCCGTCGTCGGCTTCATACGAAGGTGGAGCAACTATTGGGGTGAGATTTTTAAAATTTTCAAATTTTTTAGTTAGATATGGATGCTTTTGTAGTATAGATTCATCTTCAACTACCTTTTCATTTTCATCTAAATGTTGAGAAATTTTCTTACCATTATTAAAAAAGGTATCTATTTTTTTAATTTCATCAGTCTCTTCATCCCAATCTTTACTTTGATTTGCTGCTAATACCAAAGCAATTGCCAATGGGTCAAACACAATAACAAGTAATATGATAACCCATCGTACTGCACTTTCTAAGAGATTTTGGTCTGGGTTATCTCCGTAAATTAATGCGGCAATATATTTTATCGGACCAACCTCTGCTTCCACTTTGCGTAATTGACTAGCAATGGGTGCTTTTTCTTCATTCAACTTTCCAATAGTGATATTAGCAATTTCTATTTCTTTTTGTAATTTACCACGTTCAGTTGCTTGTTGCCGCCTAATTTGAACGCTACGTTCGGCTGATCTTTCAGTGTCACCCTTATTCATTACATTATTAACTTGGGTATCCATTTGGGCAAGGGCTTCCCTAGCAGATTTAATATTGTCTCTTTGCGTTTTAACTTTTTCGTCTAGTAAAGCAACTTTGGCTGCTATATCACCGGTTGGTATATTTTGGTCCATATGCGCTTTACTTAAAAAGCCAAATATTCCCATACTTGTTATAAATGCTATAGAAATTATTGCAGGCACTAAATACAGTTTAATTATAAATCCTGCTTTGTTCCAATATCTTCGTAACCAAACTGTTGCAGTAATTTTGGCTATTTCTAAAATAGAACCCATAATTATAATAGGTATTACGGCAGCAGCAAATATTGCCGTAAGACCAATAATACTATAATAGGCTGCAATGGCACTAAGAGCCAACGCAACTAAAAGAGTTAGATTAGAAAGATTTATTATTTTTTTAAACATACCATAATATTTAGTCTATACCGAACGTATGGTATACTCTTACTTAGTAAACAAATGCCCGTAAGTTGATATAAATTCAGCGTGTGTCATCAACAATTTTTGTGGAATGCCGTTTCCCTGTTGAACATGAAAGGTAACCCAATCGGTAGGACCATCCCCGTCATCACGCTGTTTTATTTGAATTATTTCAATTGTATTGCCATCTTCAAACTTATATAGTTGTCCAATTAAATTGGATGTCATATTACATGACCTAGTACATCATAAATTAATGTGTCAAGTTCTTTATCATAACTAACATTACCTGCTCTACGTTTTTGCCAAATAATAGTAAGTAATGACCGATACAATTCTGATTCTGTTTTATTGTCATATGCATTACGACTTTCTAATTCTTCAATCAAATCTTCTAAGTCAATTTCACTTAAATCAATTTCGGCTTCTACTGTTACATAAGTCATTATTTATCCTCGGTAATACCTAAAGTTGCTGGACTATGATCTAACACAGAATCCATATAAAAATATGCGTCAGGATCATTGATAGTGATGTTTAAATCACTATGTTCAATTGTATAATCCTTAAAATCATAAAAATTATATACTCGGAAAATAAATTTCCCATCCATTGTTTTAAGCAACATGCCTGAAACCCCGTCAGCTGATTTTGGCTTTTCCATAGTATCCTCTTCAAGTATTGCAGCGTGATTCATCAAAGAACTTCCATAAATAAATTTATCTATTCCGGTACCAAAGTAAAAAAACAACTCCGAACAGTAATCCAATAACAAATCCAATTAATAATATCATGCTAATGTATCAATATTCTGTCCGTCTCGCCCTAATGTCCGGTTCAATTCAATTCGTTTGGCCTGATTTGCTTTAATATCCTCTCGGACTCTTAGTTCTTCTATTCTCAGCGCCTCATGTCGTTTATCCAAATTATTAATCGTCTGTTGACGAAACATTATATTGTTTTGGTCAGAAATTTTTGTTATATTCATATTGTTGCCCAGATGTATATTACCAATTTTCAGTAGAACTAATAGTTATTACAAATTCTCCTTCAAAATCCCCTTCAAGTCCATGTATAGTAGTTTGCACATGTAATGTAGTGACCGCTCCAATGCCAGAACTAGTATCTTGCTTGATTTCAAACACTTCTGAATTTGAAAATGATTTACTAATTCTACCTATTTTTTCTATATCAAGCCGATCCAAAAACATTATTGGTCCTTTGTTAAATATTTATCATTTATCATCACGAAATCTAACAAAACGCGGAAAACGTAAAGAATATGTACCGTCACTATTTTGTGTAATAATATCACACATCACTTCGGCAGTGCGTCCAAGTATAATATTGCGATTGAGATAATAATCATCTCGGTCTTTATCACTAAATCCACTGCCAACATTGACTGTTATTTCTTTACCATCATCAATTCCACTGCAAATTAATGCACCCAATCTTCCAAAATTTCGACCAGTGCCTTCCTCCATGCCAACAACTTCCAAATCTACTGTAATTGTAGGCTTCCATTTCATCCAATCTGTTGACCGCTTACAGATATAAGGTGCTTGCATTTCTTTAATCATAATCCCTTCAAATCCAGCATTAACATTATCCTTAGCATAACGTTCAAGTTGATCCTTACCTGCGGCTGTATCTAAGTCAACCATAATGTGTGGCAAGAGTTCAACGTTAGGCATAGTATCAATGATGGGACGCATATCATCAAGAATTCTAATGCGTTTTTCTAGTTGTGTATTCCAATGTCCTTCACGGAAAGCCTCTAGTGGCAAAATGTCAAACACATTGTAGACACTATCCTCTGCTTGCACACCAGTCTTACGGCGTGCTTGTCGCATCAGTTCTTGGAAACTATTACCAATCACTTCACCGTCAAGTACAAAACCCATACTTAAATTACTAGTTGCGGCTTTGCGAACCAGTTTAAGCCAATTATCACGAATCTGATCTTCAATATGAGTGAAGTTTTCAAAAGTTTTACCGTTACGACTAAAACAGATTGTAGTCAAGCCTTCACTAGCACCTGGGATAACCATCAATAACATACGAACACCATCTAGTTTGGGTTCAAGACGTTTGATGCCCTTCATCTCAGGGCGCCCCTCACAATTAGTTGCAAGTTGACAACTAAATACTGGAATTTCAAATTTTGTGTTTTTACAAATTTTATTAATTGTATTTTCAGTAAGTCCTGCACGAAGGTCTCGGCGTAATACCGGAGCCAAAAATGTATTCCATTCTTCACTATCAAATTGTTCTGCAAGGTCTTGAATAGCATCACGGGCAGCATTGCCAGTAATTTTGCGTAAACTAAGATTTTCCAATAATTCTACAAAATCTTCCCATGGATTTTTTGTCCCAACAATTCCAACTGTATTTGAAATTTGTTTAACACCATATGTTACATATGGATTATAACAGGCTTTTGCCAGAATCAAAAAATTAGTTGCGTTAGTACTACCAAGGACACTTGCTGATAGCGCCTGTGCAATTACGTTTTGCTTATGTAAACGACTATCTGATTCATTTAGTTTATTAATCCAACTTGCACTCATGGTAATACTTTCTTTGGGTTACGTTGTTTGTTTTCTTTACGAAATTCACATTCTATATCTACTTGCCTAGGCACATGGTCATATTTATTTAATTCTGAACATTGGTAAACAATTGAAATAAAATCACTATCATCATATTTGGAATTATCTACTTTTACCCACTGTACTACTAGCATTGACACGAATAGAATCACCGCTAGTGGTTTTATAATCACGGGTAGAAATCTTAACATATAACATTACTTAATATGTTCCTTGAGTATTACTTTGGTTTTATCAACTGCCCTATCTGCAATGTTGGCCAAACCACTAATACCCACGGTGGCAATAATGATACCAATAATTAATCCACTAATAAAATTCATATTATTTTGCTTGTTTAGAGGGTTTGATCCAACCGGACAATGTTTCAGTTCCTGATTTAACATCATCTCCTATTCCATGCACTGTACCTGCTATTGTACTACATCCTGTAATGAAGGTCAATAGTAACATACCCAAACTGTAATACAGTATATTACTTTTCATAAAAAACTCCCATATAAATTAAAGTAAAAAATATTGTTACACACATAACAAGAAATATCTCAATCCGATACGCTAAAGTAGAATTCATTTAAAATCATCTTCCATTTCAGCAAGTAACAGATTGGCAAACTTTTGACAAAATATATGAAACCAAATTTCATTTAGTACATCAGCAGGCGCGCCGGCTCGTTCTACTAGTTTTCTTAATTGTTCATTCATTGATTATCTCCAAAATTAAAGAATTTTTACACGGTTAAGTTGAGTAGTATTTTCACGGTGTGCTTTGACAGTACCATGCAGGTCAACCATCTTGCCCACTTCTAGTTGTTGTTTGTATGCAAAGAATACAACTTGGTCATCACTAGTGATACCAGAACTGTAATGCGTATTCCATTGTTGTGAAAAGATAGTTTTGATTACTTCAATTGAAAGTGACACTTTGTCACCTACACGACCAATCAATCCGCCGTTAGCGAATGCAATACGCTGATCCACTGATTGACGTTTCATGCCACGCTCGTAACATGAGGGCAGACTTGTAAGTACTGCGATATCATAATTGGTATCAATAGTTTCACGATTTGCAATCAACATTGCGGTGTTGTCAAACTCAGACAACTTGATACCTTTCAGGATTTTGAATGTGAATGCTTGATAGAATTGACGAACCTTCTTACCTTGTTCACGATCCTCATCGGTAATCTGAGTAGTGTCGGCAAGAAATTGCGTCACCAAATTGCGGTTCGTTTGCCCTGCAGGAGCATCTTCAACATTTTTGATGTAACCTTGATTGAGGCGTTGTGCTTGACAAGCCGCGGCCCATGCATCATCGGCATTGATATTCAGGAGAGCAGGTTTTTGATAGCGAGCCATTTTGTTTCCTTTAATTAACTGTTTAAGATTCTATCATATACCCAAAACCATTTATTGTCAACCTGCCAATTTTGCACGTAGCAGGTCGCCCAGAGCCGGTTGATGTTCTCCGGGAACAACCACACCCTCTACGAACAGGTCCACGCTCTCGCTGTAGTAGCCGTTGCTCTCGCCCAACCAACGCACATCCACATAGCCCTTGCGGGTAGCGAACTTGTAGAAGGTCCAAGTCACGCTCTCGTGATACTCTTCTTCAAAGTCCACAGGAGTTGCGCCCTGCACTTGTTCTGCCAGTAGCATGGGAGAGCCACACAGGTCCTGCAGGTCACCCACGATGTCGTTGATGCGAACTGACTCGCAACAATCTTGCGAGTGAGCGAACATGAAACGCTCGCCTTGTGCGGTTACGAAAGTCATTTCGTCACCATCAACGGAACCAGTCACCTGCACAAAGGTCTTGCCCAGCATCAGTGCCATGCCTTTTTGGGTGTCTACCATGTTGTTGTAATCCATTTTGTGCTCCGTGTTGTTTGTGTCCATGTGTTGATTATAGCAAAGATTGGCTAATCAGTCAACCGTTGAGCCAACAATCCCTGGCTTCCTGTGTGGTTATTGTTTCCCCACCAATGTAGTCGCCGTGGAAGCCACCCTTGTTCTCTAACACCAGAGCCTGTCCCATATAACTAGACTTGATCTCTACGATCTGTCCGCTCTGCTCACAGTCGGCCTTGAAGCCTACCCAATCACCAATAGTGACTGTCTGTCCCTCTACTGTTGCTGTCTTCATAGCCAATCCTTCTTGTTGCCCGATGCTTCGTTGTCGCGATAGCCTGCGGTGTAGGCTATGATCTCGTGTGCCGACATGTCTGCCAACTCAAGCCGTGTGCTATTGTAACTGTCACCTACGAAGTAGTGAGGATTATACTCACGACCATAGTAACTGTCTGCGGAACCACGATCGTATGGGCCGCCGTGTCTTGTGCTATACTCTGTCTGCTCTACAATCATTTCATGCTCCGTGTTGCTGTCTATGTGTTGATTATACAATTATTTGGTGAACTTGTCAACCAAAATTTTCACAATAATTGTCAAATTAAGTGCCAGAACAGCTGCTCCCACAATGCCTATGATGATGTCCACGTCCATGATGTGCTCCTTAGATTAAACCAACCAGTTGAAAGTATTCCGAGTGACTCACGTAGAAGTCAGTGGTTGGGTCGTAATACTTGCCTTCCTTGGGATCGTAGTACAGAACTCGGCCGTTGAAATTGTAAGGACCTTCTAGGCCAGCTCGTGGTCCATAGCGGTCACGCATCATGTCCACGGTGTTGAGAATCTTGTAACCCATATCGCGCTCCTTGTTGCTTACTGTAGCCACTATTATAGCAAGGATCACCGATTCAGTCAACCGAAATAATCCAGTTTAATCCAGTGTTTATTCCAGTATACCGGTGTTGTTTTTTAACAACAATGGTGGGACTCCTGTGAGTCGAACACAGCACCAACGGATTATGAGTCCGCTGCTCTAACCAACATGAGCTAGAGTCCCAGTGAGTTCAACTGAACTCTTTGATCAACCCGTAGTCACCATCCACAGTTTCTTCATACACTGTGACGATAGCACCCGTTTCCTTGTGCTCTTTCTCAGCAGCTGTCAGTGCTTCTTTGCGACTGGCAGTGGTGAGGACTAGTTCTTGATGTCCTGCTCCGTCTTCGGACCAGACTTCATATTGAACCCAATTACTCATTTCTGTTCTCGTAGTACTGGGGGCATTGCGCCCCCATGGTTGTTGTGCTGGTGTTAGAACGGAGCGTCTTCGTTCTCAACTGCCTTGACTGCTTTTGCAGGAGTCTTGGCCTTGGGCGCAACTGCTTTAACAGCGGCCTTGGGTGTGGCCTTCACTGTCTTGGGAGCATTGTCTTCCATGTACTCAGTGATGGTGGCCTGTGCTGTGGCATCAGCAAAGTCCTCGAGACCCAACAGCATCTCAGCTGCTTGCAGCTTGGTGAACTCGCCTTCAAGATCAGCCAAGCGAATGTCTTCGTGTCCTGACTTAGCCAGAACCTTGATACGCATGATGTCATTGGCAAAACGAATCTTGTAAGAACCGTTGAGTTTGGAAATACCTGCGACTGAAAATGTTTTATCTGTAGCCATTTGTAATACCTCTTTGTGTGTGTTAAAAAATCTGCCTTGGAACCTATTTCCTCAGCATGTTTCAATTATACAACTATTCGGGCAAGTTGTCAACCATTTTGTTACTGTTTTGGACGAATCTTTGGATTCTTTTCTGTACCAAACTCTTTGTCCACGTAGTACTGTATCAGATTACGCTGAATCATTGTAACCAAATCGCCATGATCATCGTCCACCACAAAACGAACTGGACAGTTGCTCCAAGTCAAGCTTCGATTGAATTCGGCAAACCAACGACGATGCTCCTTGTTCTCAGCATCAAATACTACCCAAGGGCGGCCAAACAGCGCCAGACGACTCATTTGTTGCCTGTGATCCAACTACGGATCACAGCCTGCAGAGCTCGGAAATCATACACAGGAGCCTTGGGTCGGATCTGATCCTGCACTCGAGCATCATGTGCTGTGTTCTTTTCTTTATTTGTTTTCATGTTGTTCCTGTTCGTTAGTTGCACTCACTCCGCCATCAAGATCGATGTCGATGTTCTCTTCTTCAGCGTTCTCTGCTTCCCAATCAGCCACTGACTCGCTGATACCAAAGGCTTCGTCCAGTTCTACTGGCAAAGTCTCTGCAATGCCCTTACTGTCTAAGCCACCATATTCATAGTAGTCATCATCGCCGTTGTCCCATACACCGGCAAAGCCCATACCTGGCTCGTAATACATAGCACGGATACGGAAGCCCTGCGCTGTCAACTTCTCGTAAGCACCAACTGGAGGAGCCCATGCTGAGTCAAATCCCAGCATCAATCCACCTGGGAAGTCCTGTGCAGGGTTACCGTCAGCACCAATGTCCCACTTGGTGCCCCATTCGTTCACACACCAGTCATACCAATCCTTGTAGCCATGTGTGGCGCGATTGGTTGCCATCTGTGCTTCGTGTGCGTCTCGCTCTGCACCCTCGGGCACAGATCCACTCACAGTTTCCATGAGCTCTTTAGGCACTGGAATGAACTCTGCTAGCAAAGCACCTTTGTTGAATGCTTCCCGCACCCGCTCAATCATAGCAGGGTCAGTGTGGTAGATCTCTACCGAGTTGTTGCACCAATTAGGCATATTAAAACTCTCCTTCGAAT
>ENA-OSIY01000760-OSIY01000760.1-marine-metagenome-genome-assembly--contig:-NODE-760-length-17676-cov-7.858856_pt1 | contig 17676 bp, 15 predicted proteins | sample MGYA00237884_ERZ534233 | MGnify/ENA primary metagenome ERZ534233 (study PRJEB26412, sample SAMN06343840) | marine metagenome | isolation source: estuarine water | place: USA: Columbia River Estuary... | reverse complement strand
GCTTCTTCGTCGGCTGCTTCTTCCATATCTTCATCAGCTTCTTCAGCGATTAGATTTTCATAGATATCTCTAGACTTCTCAACAACGATTTCATGGAAAAGTTCATTGGCTTTATCCATTTCTTCGTTTACAAGATAATCTAGCAATTGTTCAAATTTTGTAGACATTGCGTATTTCTCCTTATATTGGTAGCGGCAAGGCTGTCGTGTATATTTACAGCCGTCGTGAAATACTTATACGAAATAGGCCAAAAACTGTCGGTTTCTGGCAAGATGCGGCAGAGTTTTACTCTGGATTGATATATTTTTGTTAAAAATATTTAGTTTTTGCGACAAAAAATTAAACTACCTGATATTAGACAGCGGCTTCGGGTGGTGGAAGAGAGTACATTTTACGAACTATTCCTAGTTCTTCTCGCTTCTCTTTATCATGAGCTTCGCTGGCTTTACGTATATCGTTGATCATTTTTAATGTTAATCGAGACTTGCGTGTGTCACCATCACGAAGAACGCTAGTATCGTTGTGACTTAGATACCTGCCGTCTTCTTGTGGATCTGCGTGATCTCTATCAAAATAAATGAACTCTTTTAAAAACATAATGTTATTTATCAAGCAGGTGGTGCTTCTGAAGCTGTCGGCATTGCTTGGTCAGCACCTGCCATCTCCCCGCCCATGTCTGCTGGGGCAGCGGTGTTTGCGCCAATTGATCCTAGATCCCCGCCAATGCTACCTGCTGTAATACCAGCACTACGTAGTTCGGCATTTGCGCTTAACTCTGTGTCTTCGTCGACATTCTCTTCTTTCCACATTGATTCGTTTTCTGCTATCTCTTCTTGTGTTAGACCTAAGAAGCGTTTCATAGCAAAGCGTTTACTCATAAACGGTACAGCAACCATGGCTCCAAATGTGTTTACACGGGCTGTGTCCATTTCTGCTTGACGATAGCTGGCAAAGTTCTGCGGAGGATTAAACTTAACATCAAAGACATTGTTGTCAATATTAATACCTTTGTTGTGTAGATACATTTTAAATTCTGTATCAAACTGTTCGTGAATTAGACTTTGTAGTCGTTCGCAGTACTTGTTAAATCTTAATTCTTGTATGTAGGCTGTTCCAACTCTACCATCGTTGGAGTTAGATCCACCATCGTCACTGCCAGTAGGCAAGTAACTGCTAGGAATGCGTAGAGCTCTAAATAACTTGTTAGTAAAATATTTTAAGTCGTCAATTTCGCCAAGATTGGTACCGCCTGGTAGAATTTCAACTTTACTGCCACGACCTTCTGCTGTCTGTGGGAAGAAGTAGTCTTCGTTAATGCTTAGTGGATTATAACCACTGTCGACCACGGTTTGACTTCCGCCTGTATTACTTGGAATACGTCTTTGATTTACTTCGTTTTTAACACGCTCAACAAATCCCATAGCCAAGTGACTTGGCATGTTACCAACGTCGATGTAAAACACCCTGCGTTCCGGCGCACGTTGTACACGATAAATGATAATCGCATCTTCTAATAATTCTTTTTGTTTGAATACTTTGAAGATGCTTTCTAATAAACTGTTACCAAACGGAAAGTTATTGTCCAAGCCTTCGCTCATTGACAAGTGAATTACATGCTTGGCATCAATTGCGTATTGATTTTGATTCTGCGAGAAGCGGCTTGAGTTAGTGCTTGTAGGAAATGCTCCAACCATACCACGTGATCCGCCGGCCCCGCCTTGTCCTGTTCCGTAGCTGCCACCAAACTGACTGCCACCACCTTGTAGGTTACTAGGATTAATAGCAGTTGTTGCCAGTGTTTCTAAGTTAGGGTTAAAGTCTCGAATAACATACTGCTCGGGCTTTTTGCCTTCTGATTCGTTGACAATAATTTTATCTACTTTAGCAGGATCTACATACATCCAAGTCTGTGTTTCTGGATCACGCACAAAGAATACGTCACCATATTTAAAAGCATTACGTACAATTTTAAAAATGCGTGTATGGAATTTGTTTAACTTAGTCCACTGTTGTAGATACTTTTTAATGATTTTAATTTCAGTAGCAGTAGCCTGCTCTTTGAAAAATACACTAAAAGGTGTTTGATTTTCTTCGTTGGTTTGGCAACAGAACTCTGCTAGGATATCTAATGCAGCATTAACTTCACTGTCTGTATCCATGGTGTCGTACTGACCATAGCGTTCTAATCGATTTGGGTGTCCGGAATATACATCGGGCAAATAGCTAGAGTAGTTTGTTCTACTAGCGTGTGGACCGTTTCCAGAGCTCATAGAGCCGCTGATAGGGCTTAGACTACCAGATGTGTTTACAGGTGTAAAGAATTTTTTCCAAGACATATATTATGCGGCCCAAAGGTTTCCATTAAGATCTTTAGTAGCGTTAACATTTCGTTCACTTGCGTCTGCGATTTGTTTTAATACTGCTACCATTGCTAGTTGTGTACTATTTACTCGTTGCATAGCTTCTGCGAGACCTTTCTGACTAGCTGTATCGACAATTTGAGCCATTTGGGCCTGTGTTACTACAGATTCACCTGCTTGGATGTTTAATGTTGCGTCTTCCTTTTCCCACCAATTACCAGTCATTCCCACAGTACCACTATGCCTGCGATCTCGCGGACTTACCGGAGCAGGTGGCGGCGGAGCATTACGTTGCCGTTCTCTTTCAGCTAAAAATTGCTTCATTACTTCGTCATTGCTAACATACGATGCCATTCCGCCTTGGGCCATCGATGCTTCATTTTCCCTATATACTCGTTCTTGCTCTCTGGCTAGAATAGCTTGATACAACGGATCGCTTTCGTTTTTTGCACGTTCTGCTTTTTCTGTATCTGTTTCATCAAACAGAAAACGAGCAATTCTACTATTCTTACGTAAGGCAGAGATAATAAAATCCATCATACCTGTAAAGATAGAAGCCAAAGCAGGTCTTACATATTCTGTCCATACTTTAGTCATAATAGGTTCGAGTGCTTTCCACATAGGTTTTACAAACTCGGAAATATTATTAGCGGCTTCTTGAAGTTTATCGCCCATTTTAGAAAAAACACCTTTCCATCCGCCGTCGTCAAAGGCTTTTTCTAATTGAGTAAGAGCTGTTGTAAACCACCCAGTAACTTTAATCATAATAGGCGTTAGGTAGTCTGTAATTGTTTTTCCAAATCTAATTAACTCACCAGCAATAGGTCCGATAATTTGGTTAACTAAATTCATAATAGTCATACCAAAGTTTTTAATGTTTAATTGAGCTTGTGCTAGACCTTCAGCAGTACCAGATGCGGCATCGACTTGTTTTTTACCTGCTTCTACAGCCATTTTAGTAATTTGTTCGTTGGTTACTCCAGCGTTCTTCATACGGGTAGTCATCAGTGCCGCATTATTAACAAAGCTGTTGTTCATAGCACTAAACAGTCCGCCTGCCTTGCCCATAGGTTCTATAAAATCTCCGTAGGCCTGACCAATATCACGTCCTGCTCGTAGCTGTTCTTCCAACTGTGCTTGACTACCTGTTTTCATATTTAAAGCAGAATTATACATTGTCTTTACATAATTTTCTGCAGCACCGTTGGTTTGAACGTAGAACTGTTTACTTGCGTCTGTGATAGGAGTAGTAATCTCACCGCCTGTCATAAACATCTGTCTTAAGAGATCGGCAGCACCTTGTCCACCTGTAGCTAGTGCTTTTTCAACAGCTAGTGAAGCAGAAGCTGCCTGTTCGGGATCCATACCTGCTGTAAATGTTTTCCAAGCGGCATCAAACGATTTTTTCTTTAATTCTTTTTCTAGTTCTTCTCTACTCTTACCAGTTACTTTAGAGTAAAGATCCATTTCTTTAGCAATGTTAACAACACTGGCGGCCACTGTGTCGTTGTTTGCCAGTTCTTTTTTGTTTAAGTTACCTTGCTGATTAATAACAGCGGACAACATGTCTGCTGTATCGCTGGCTGTGTAACCTAGACCTAATAAACTCTTTGAATACTGACTTCCGGGACCTAACAGTTTGTTTTGAATATCAACAAACTTATTCATACCTTTGTCAACGTCACCCCCTAGTGTGCTTAAAACATCGGAGTTAGTTCTAACAACTTTGCTAAATTCATCCAAAGACATAAAACCGCGAGTAGCAGCCTGTGCCATTTTAAACAAGTCTCCGCTGAAACTTGCTCCGTATTTTGTTAGATTTTGATAAGTGGTTAAAAGTCCTTCTGAATAACGTATAACATCGGCAAATATACTTGCCACTGTGCCAATTAAAAATGGTAGATCTCTAAACGCATCGTAGAAGTCGCTGAGTTTAGCTGTGCCAGCCGCGGCCTGTTTGGCAAAGTTAAACAAATTAGCGGCTGTGTTTGTTAATCCAGATATTACTTTTCCGATAATGTTGCCCATGAAAGAGAACAATCCAGAAATCATATTACCTGCTACGCTTAGTGCGCCTAATGCTACTTTGGCAGGTCCGGCGGCTGCTGATATCGCAGATAATCCCGATGCTGCACCTCCTGCTGGACTTGTCCCTCCACTACCACCGCCTTGACTTGCCAGTCGTTGTAAGGTGACTAAGTTAGCGTTCATGGACTGTGCCACTGCTACTAGTTCTGCTAAGGTTGCTTCTGTTGCGCCATTCATAGATTAAAAATCACCATTTTATGCGTAGATAAATAAAAACACGTATTCATTTACTGTTTATTTATCGGAGTTAAAACATGCAACATATTCAGCCAGTAAAGCAAAATCCATTGATGAGCTTTATGCGCCAGCCCAAAATTTATATTACACTGCCCAGCGGAGGTAAGTTCTGGCCTGCCGGTAGTATTGTAGTTCCAGAAAATAACGAATTTCCTGTATATTCAATGACAGCTAGAGATGAGTTGTTGTTTAAAACTCCTGATGCGTTAATGAATGGACAGGCCATAGTTGATGTTATTCAAAGCTGTATTCCTAATATCAAGGACGCTTGGGTAACACCTACCATTGATTTAGACACTATCTTAATTGCTATTAGACTAGCAACCTATGGTGCTAAAATGCCATTTACACACAAAGTTCCCGGCACTACCGAAGATGTAGAATATGAAATTGATCTAAGAATGATGCTTGACCAACAGTCTAACAACTATTGGGTTGAGCAAGTAGCTATTAATCCAGAATTTATTATCTGCGTTAAACCTCTGTCTTATCGTCATATGACACAAACCAGCATTAAGAGCTTTGAAACAACTCGTATTCTTAACATGGTCAATGACGAATCTATTCCAGATGACAAGAAGTTAGAAATGTTTAACACCAGTTTTAACAATCTAACCAAAGTCACTGTTGATTTGTTAGCGGACAGCATTTACAAAGTAATTACACCCAGTGGCGAAGTTACTAACATTCCTCATATCAAAGAGTTTATTGCCAATGCTGACAAAGATATCTTTGCCGCAGTACAGAAACATTTAAACGATCTTAAATCTCACAACGAGTTAAAACCTCTAAAGTTTGAAACCACTGAAGAGCAACAGGCCGCAGGAGCACCTGCTAGCTATGAAGTTCCCGTTAACTTTAACGATTCTGATTTTTTCGCCAAAGGCTTTTGACCATGACCATGGATGAAATCCATGTTGAAGTTAAAAAATTAGACGAAGAGTCAAAAGCCTTAAAGAAAGAACTTTACAAATTAGCTTGGTTTATGCGAGGGTCGTTGGGCTTCGAAGAAGCTTATAATCTAGATGTTGCTGACCGAGAAATATTAAGCGAGATCATCAAAGACAATCTCGAAACTACCAAAGCAAGTCAGCTTCCGTTCTTTTAAATGCCTGCTCTACGTAGGCGTTGATCCATTGTTTGTATTGTGGCTTTTAGTTGATCTAATTCAGCATCACCTGCGGCATCGGCTGCTTGGCTAGCAGGAGCTGAAGATGAAGCACTTGATGTACCAGCAGTTCCGCCTCCTCCAAATTGTTGTCCACCACGAGCGGCTTTGTAACCATGAACAATACCGCCAAGTCCGGCTCCTACAGCCTGTGTAGCGCCACCGACTGCTTGACTAGCAATATCTCCAACACCTTTAACAATACCTGTACCAGCTGTGCCTAGCCCTTTAGCTACATTGCTAACACCTTGGCCAACAGCAGGAGCATTTTTAGCAACAGCTTGAGCACCTGTCTTAATAGCAGATCCGACTGTGCCTGCTACCTTCTTTAATCTATCAGCAGTACTTGGTCCTGCTGGAGCAGTTGGTTGTGCTACTGTTGTACTCGGAGCATTACCTGGTTGCTTTGGAAAAGGAATAGTATTATTAGCAGGAGGAGCAGTAGTCGTAGATTGCTGTTGTGCCTTAATAGCATCAGCTTTTTTAGACATTGAAGCAAAATCCTCATTACTTACGGATTCATTTACTGCTTTAATTAATTGTTCAATTTTCATATTCTATTCCTTAGGGGATTACGATGTTTTATTTATAATCTATCTACTAAAGTGAACTACGTTCACTTGCTTCATCGCTAACGCTCGAAGCAATTTTTAATACCTGAAACAATATTAACTACGAAGTAGTTTAAATATTATCTAGATTAAGCGGTCACACTAAGCCCGCTAAGGGCAAAGTTAGTTGTGAACATTATCTGAGTATCACAGTCACATAGCGTTAGAGCGGTTACAGTGGCGGTTGTCCGGTACCACGAGCTCTGTCTTAACAACGGCGGCTTACAAATATACGCTATCATATTTGTAAAGCGTGGGGTTATGGTTAGTTCCCCATCCTTGGGCCTTTTTAAATTCTCTTCAAACAATCAAACCGCGGCAGTTTAGCGATCTTCGTCCTGTAAAGGATAGTGATTGAGTACTCTTAACGGCGAGAGATTTCCATCCCAGCGTCCCGAGGACCTGGTTTAGGACTCCAGAAATTAGCAGGAGTGAGCCATTACCGTTTAAGATGCCTTAAATTTTTGTTTTAATGTGAGAGCCATGGACACGGACTTGTATATGTCCGTTATAGTATTCATCGGATTCTAATACTTTGCGGTCGAATTGTTCTCGGGCCTCAATGTAAGATGTTTCTGCTTTAGATTTACAATAGTATAGTATTTCGCGAGAGAAATTTTCTTTGCCTAGTGATGTGATATCTGCTGTTAAGTTAGGACTGGACCCGTAATATTCCTGCCAGTCGCTGTCGATTTTGCTTCGAATCTTCTTTTTCTTCTTGGTGCCGTTCTTTAACTTTACAGTCTTGTAGGTCGTTTTACTAAATTTTGCTAATTTTTTGCCAATGTATTGGCGCCCTGAGATTAAGTTGGTAATGTTATAAACAAAACCAACACAATCTTCAGGTAGTTCGTTAACTATAGAGCCTTTGTAGGTCCAAGTCAATTATTTTGCTGCCTTGGCTTCCTTGCGAGCATTTTTCTCAGCAGTGATCTCATTGCGGCGAGCCTTAACAGCCTTGCCTAGTTCAGCCAATGCTTTGCGAGCACGAGTACCAGCGGCACTATTGCCTGCTGTAAACTTAGCATCTTCTGCTAGGAATTCTGCTACGTGTTGTTGTAATTGTTCTGTAGTTGTCATTTTGATTTGTCCTTAGTTGGTTTTCTTCCCCGCTTTAACGGGTTTGCTTTTCTATAAGCTCGTTCTTCTCGCAGTCTCTGTAATCTATCTTTGGTATTTTGCCTATGTTCTAGATAAGCTGCCATACTTGCTTTCTGTAGTTCTTTTTCAAGTCTAATCATGTTACGGAGATTACTTCGTACACTTTGCCCTGACTCTTCACCTACATTATTAATGAATACTTGATGGTAGTTATGTAAATCTACAGCGTGTTCTATATATTTTGAATACAGAGCCTTGTAGTGTTCCATCTTCTCATTCGACATAATCTATATCATTACTATAACTGGTAAATCCGTTTTCTTTGATAACTCGGAGTACGTTGTTCACCCGTCCTATTAATTCATCCTTATGGCTTATCAAGTATATATTCTTATTGCGTTCCCTGGCCATTTTTTTCAGTACTGCTAGGCCAGCTTCAACTCCTGCCGAGTCCATGCCAGCATCCATGAGTTCGTCAACAAATAATAAATTAATACTTTGATACAGTCCTTCCCATACATCGCGGAAGGCAAAGCTCATACTTAAGATCAATCTGTTGCGTTCACCGCGACTCAGATTATCAAAATCAAGATCCTGTCCTAGTTGAGTAATTTCAACTGTGAGATCATTTTGGAAAACTACTCTATGCGGAAGTCCTAGCTTGTCGATATAGTAGCTCAATCGTTTATTTAAGTAACTCAGGTTTTGATCTATGATTTTCTTACGAATAAACGAGTCTTTGTTGGTCAATAACTTGTGTAAGAACTCTTGATGGTCCTTGATACGAGTAAGTTCGTTGATTCCATTCCAATTAATTTCTTGAATAGCAGTCTTTTTAAGTTCTTCAATCTGCTCTTGATAAGGATTAGCTTCATCAATTTTAGCAGTTAAACTCTTTTCCAAGCCGTCTAAGTTGTTCTTGTGACCCAGTGCTTCTGCTTCTGTGTCATAGAATGTTTGAGGACGATGTGGTTGTTCACCGATAACAGTAACTTCGTCAACAATTTTAACCAAGTCTAATGCTACTTTGTCAAGATACTTCTGCGCTTCTTCAAGTTGTTGTGAGGCGGCAGCAGACATTTCTTCATGTTTATGATCCTGTAGCTGTTGATCACAGGCATGACATGTTTTATTTGCTAGACTACTGAGATCTTTGACATATTTGTTAACAGTTTTCTCAGCTTGAATTAATGCTGACTCTAAGGTAGCCCGCTGTTTGTTGAGATTTTTAATCTTGGTATTGTTTTCGTCCCAAACTTTAAGTTGGGTGTGGGCTAAAAGCTCTGCTTCAATGTCAACATTTTCAAGTCGCATCATGGCACGACCTAGATTTTCAATGTCAGCTTCCTTCTTTGAGTCCCAGGCACTGCTTTTAATTCCTAGACTATCAATACTACGCTGTACATTTTCGTTGGCAGCTTTGATACCTTCAATTTTAAATGTCTCTGCTTGTATAGCATCCTTGCTTTCTTTGACTAAAAGTTTAAGTGCTTCTGCTTTTTCACTTAATTGTGTAATACCCAACAGTTGTTCAATGACTTCACGCTGTTCTGCTGCCTTCATACTCAGGAACGGCTCTGTATAAGTGTTCAATGCTACAAGGTGTTTAAACATTGTGTGCGACATTTCCAGCATTTGTTCAATGGCTTTCTGTGTTTCACGACTGTCACCTTGACTATCATCTTCGGCTTCTTCAGTTTTTAATTGATTGTCGTTGACAAATAGCTTGAGTACATTGGGTTTACGCCCACGTTCAATGCGAAACTTACTGCCGCCTTTTTCAAACTCAACGGTGACTAACATGTTTTTACCGTTGGTCTTGTTGATCAAGTTTTCTTTCTTGATGTTTGTCAAGGCTTGCCCGTACATTGCATAGCTTAAGGCGTTGACAATGGTAGTTTTACCTGTACCATTACGTGAACCTGTGTCATCGCCACCTAAGTCAACGTTCTCACCTAACACTAATGTCAAGTGTTCTTTGTCAAAGTCCACGGCTTGAGTCTGGTTGCCCACACTCATAAAGTTCTTTACTGTAAGATTTTTTAATTTAAACATTAGAGGTTATTATAAATTTCTAACAATGTGTTCTTGTCAAACTGACCGTTTTCAATGTTAACTAGTTGTTCTGTTACAATTTGATCTACACTTTCAAATGTAGCATCTGGATTATCATCTGTGGTACCTTCTAAATTAGTTTTATCTTGAATTAAACTAATTTCTCTGATATCATATTCTTTGACAAATGTTTCTTTGATGAAGTTTGCTTCTTCAAAGCTGATATCAATGTCAAGATTCACTTTGATGTGCATCTTTGACTTCATTATTTCATCTTTTTTATCAATAAGATCACTTAGTTTAACTGTTCTGTACTTAGGACAGTCGGGCCAATTAATAAAAGCAGGCTCACCGCCCCACTCCAAAGTCATCATACCGCGATTGTCGTCCCATGTGTCGGCAAAGTTATGCGGAAACGCATTGCCCATGTAGACAATTTTATCACGTTGTTGGCGTTTGTGGAAGTGCCCGCTGAACACATAGTCGGGTTTGGTAAAGTGAATTGACTGTAATTCACCGTGGTCTGGCATCTGTACCATGGCGTTCATGTAGAACAAGGGCAGTTCAAAATGCCCAAATACATATTTGCTATCTAACTCAGTCATCTTCCTCCACTCGTCGCCTACTAACCACGGTACAAGGGTGACGTCGCTTAGAGTAGTGACAGAGTCTACGACAGTTACGCCGGGAATATGGCGTCCGAACATACTACTATGGATGTCTCGCTTGTCCTTGTAGAACAAATCGTGGTTACCTGGAAACCAAAAGAACTGCTCAAAGGCAGCTCCTAGCTTTTCTAAACAGCGTAAACTGGTATCTAATGTAATTAAATTAAGACTGTTGCGGTTATGGCTCCAGTCTCCTAAGAAGATTGCTGTTTCGCAACCTGCTTGTTGAGCTTCCGCAATAAACCAATCTACAAATTCTTCACAATCTCGTAGGTGTGTTGTTGAATTGGACTTAAGACCAAAATGTATGTCAGTAAAACACGCTACCTTTTTAAACAAGGGCATTAATAATTCTCCTAGCTAAAAGTGTAGCATGTCTATAGGGCAAAGGTCAAGCCTTTGTTTCTTCATCTAGCCCGTCTTCTTCCTCTTCCGGAACATCTTCGCTCTTTGGCATACGCATATTTTTGTACAGTTCGGCTTGGCGAGCTGTTTCTTCTGCGTACTCGTGAGCGTTTTGTCTTGTTGAACTTGGAGTTAGTCCTGCTTCTTCTAACAAGTCGTCACGGATGTTTTGGCTTTTCTTTTCAATATTAAGAATACGTGTAAACGAATTGGTTACCGCGGCGGTGTAATAAGCAAATGGGTTTTCTGATTTACTTTCGTCAAACTGTAGACCAATCTGCGATAACTGTAGAATAGCTTGCCCTTTCATTTCGTCGATATAGGTATAACCACGCCAGTTTGACCTTTGAGCATATCTGTCTGCTAGCTTGATGTACATTTTGCCCAAGTTTTCTGTAATGCGTCCGTGGTCTTTGTTAAACTTACCTGAGTCTATAGGACCCTTCCAATGACTCTTACCCACACATTCAATTACATCTTCGTCGTTGAATTTCCAATGTTGATAAGGTGGAAAGTTTACTTTCTCGTGACTATCTGCTGTTGTTTTGGTTGTCTTCTTGCGACCGGGCGCTAGTGGAATATGATCAAATGTCATAATGCGGATAACAACATCAGTTTTTGCTATTGTTTTATAATCCGGAGTACACTCTGCGAGTTTGATCTTCTTATCACCGCTGAGTCTTGCGGCAGCAAATGCCTGTATACCAATCCGTTTAGCACGATTTCTTTTTGCGTCGGCAATTGTACGAATATTAACTTTATCTAAATTTGGTAAAATTATATCGTACTGCTGATATTCTGGTTTTGTAAAACTAGAAAACGAACATTTACTTTTATGGATCTCTGCTAACAGGTCCTTGTTGTTTAAGTATTTTACTTTGCGTGTGGTAATTATTCCGATAGTCATCTTATTATTGTTGTCCTTATCATTTATTTTAACACAGAAGTTTGCTGTGTCAACCACATATATTAAGTTAGTGGTTTATTTATTGGGTAAATAAGGTATAAAGGAGCAGAAATGGCTGAAACAGATTATAGCGTGAATATGGCAGGAAAGTCTTTGATAGCAACAAGCGGTCCGAGATTGTCCTCTATACCTGAAGGTCCTAAACTATCTACAGTTAATGTTACTCCCTTAAACGGTACGGGAAATGAAACCGAAATGCGAGTAAGGATTAAAGTACCTCCGTCATATTTACAAAAGTCCACAGTTGGTAGAAACGATGAACTTGCTAAAATTGGAGGAATAATATTTCCATATACTCCTAGTATCAGCTACGACAATAAAGCTGACTATTCTACCCAAGCTCCTCTCCATAGTAATTACACACAATATTTTTATCAACGTTCTAGTGTCGGAGCAATCAACATCACTGGAAAATTCACAGTTCAAAATGAAAAAGATGCTGGAGTATATCTATCAACTGTTCATTTATTGAAAGCATTGACAAAGATGCGTTTTGGCGCAGATGATAACGCAGGTAGTCCTCCTCCTGTTTGCCGATTATTTGCCTATGGTACTCATATGATAGACAATGTTCCTATTGCCATTGCCAGCTTCAGGGTTGAACTTCCTGATAACGTAGATTACTTTACCATGGGTAAATTACAACCTGATCCAGTTTTAGGAAAAGCATCTGTACCAGTAGTATCTACTGTTGCGATAACCTGTTATCCAATGTACAGCAGACAAGAAATGTTAGACTTCTCTGTATCCGGTTGGTTAAAAGATTTTAAAGGCGATACTTTTAGAAAGGCAGGATACTTATAATGGCCACCTATACAAAGTCAAGTCCTTATTATCTAACTGATTCATCTAAAGGCTATTTAGATGTAATGAATCCTCGTAGCGTTCCTGCCGAAACAGATGATATTTTATTCACTGTTACTAATACCTATGAGCATCGTCCAGATTTGTTAGCACATCATTTATACAACGATGTAAAACTATGGTGGGTGTTTGCCGCAAGAAATCCTAGCGTTATTAAAGATCCTGTATATGATCTTAATGCTGGCATAAAAATATACATTCCTAAAATTACAACTTTACAAACTTCTTTAGGAATTTAAAATGAATTCTCAAGATAATACAGATCGTAAAACGCCAACAAACGATGTTCCAGAAAATTCTGGATCTAAAAAAGAAAAGACCAAAGAAAAACAACTTCGCAATGTTTTAAACAAGTATAGATCTTACACTTATAACTTTACACTTGCCGCATTACACAAATCACAACTAAGCACACCTGAAGCATACAGAGGCAAACCTTTAGATTTTGTAGTTTTAAAATCTGGAGGCAAAGGTCCTAAAGGCATGAACTCTAGTAATGTTGCGGGCATACAATCAAGATTAAACAATAATTTAACTGTTGACGACAACGGCAATTCTAACATAGTTAATGATGTTCTTGGCGGGCAAGCATTAGTAGAAGAATTTAATAAAGTAAGCCCGGGCCGTTTTGACATGTACATTGACGACATTGAGATCGACACGTTGACAACATTTACTCCCGGAACAAATGCTAGTTTAGGTACTAATGTAACCTTTAGCGTTATTGAGCCTTACAGTATCAACGGCTTTATAGAAGCACTTCATGTTGGCGCTGTATCCGCCGGCTATCCTTCTCATCTATCAGCGAGCTATGTTTTAAAAATGGAGTTTGTTGGCTATCCTGACAATGTTCCATTGCCTGAAGTAGAACCAATTGATAAAACTACTAGATATTTTATTATTAAAATTACTGGGATCGAAGTTGAGATAACTGAAAAAGGTACACGTTATAGATGTACAGCGATTCCTTTCCATGAAGGCGCCTTTGGACAGCCTAATAAATTAAAAAGTGACATTAAAATGGAGGGCAAAACTGTCAAAGACATTTTAAAGAACTTTGCTAAAGAATTAAATGAACAGATTGCCAAAGATGACAAAAGTACTAGGAGTCCTGAAAATGCTAAAAAGTACGACACCTATGAAATAAAATTTGCCAACATTGATTCAACTGGCAATGTTGATTTAAGCAAAGATACAAATGCTATTTCTGAAGTAGATGTTAAAGAACTGTTTAAAGATAAAACTCTATTTAAGTTTCCCGATCCTGCTACTACTCCAGATGTTCCTAAGTCGGCAGAAGACACACAAAAAGATCCTGATTCTGTAAAATATGTGCCTTCTAAGAGTGTGGTACAGTTTCCAGCAGGGTCAAATATTCATGAATGTATTGCCGCAGTTATTCGAGACAGTGAGTATGTTAAAAATATATTAAGAACAATTGGACAAGGTAAGAACCCCGATGAATACGGAATGGTTGATTATTTCATTGTTTATCCCGAAGTTGAAAATTTAGAAGATATTGATCCAGTTAATAAAAAACCTTATCAGAAATTTACATTTATTGTTGCTCCTTATAAAATTCACTATACAAGAATTCCTAGATATAATTCACAACGTGTTGATTCTAAAGCACTTTCTAGAAAAGTTTTAAGAGAATACAATTATATCTATACGGGTAAAAATGTTGACGTAATAAATTTTAAATTAAATTTTAATACATTATTCTTTGAATCAGTTCCGAGGGGATTAGGTAACAGCAACTACTCATTTTCTAGGGACGGGTTAGGAAGAAACGGAGCACTCAACGTTGATTCTAATCCAGAAAATTTAAAAAACATTGCTCAAGATTCAAATGGTGCTCCTCTAACTATAGCCAATGTACCGAATCCGTCTAACATCGGTACAGGAGGCCCGTTGAGCATGACACCCTTTTCCGTTCTAGCAAGAGACATGCACGAAGCCATTGTTAATTCAAAAGCCAGTATGCTCACAGGAGAATTAGAGATCATAGGCGATCCAATGTTCCTAGTAACAACAGGTCACGGAAACTATAAACCAAAATCCGAAGGTGGTGGTATTACCATTGACGGAGAAGCAATATATGCTCAGTCAGAAACATTGATTTCTATTAACTTTAGAAATCCCATTGACATTGGACCGGATGGATTATTACAGTTTGATAAAAACCGAGTACCTTTTAGCGGAGTATACAGAGTTAACAAAGTTCGTAGTTCTTTTAGAGACGGGACATTTAAACAATCGTTAGAAGTCATGCGTATACCTGGCCAAACTTTGGAAAATGAAACACCTAGCAATCCTGCCGACAAGATGACAACTAGGGACAACCCTTTAGATACTCCTATTAAAGACATTACAAAAGCAGTTGCTCCTTCTCAGAGACCAACAGGATTATCATTCTTAGATGAATTACAAGGTCTAAGCGCATCTGCTACTTCTTTATTAAATGACGTAACAGGGCTAGTATCAAGAGCGGTTAGTGTTCCTGGACAACTTATTTCTAGCTTAAATCAACAAGCATCTAGTCTAATAACAGGAAACATTGCGGCCGCAACAAATCAAATCACTGCGCTAACAAACGGTGTTACAGCTGATATTGCTAAATTATCTTCTACACTAGGTGTATCAGCGGCATTATTAAAATCAGGTTCGCCATTGGTTTTACTTCAGTTAGCGGCTCTTGCTAGGTCTATCCCTTCAAATGTTAGTCCTGCCGCTGCCTCAAATCAAGGTGTGGCATTAAAATATATTCCTGCTAACAAACTAGCAAACATTCCCCCAACTGCTCCATTTACAGTTGCTCCGGCAGCAGAAGCAAACAAAACAGACATTGCGGATTTAATAAAGAGTGGTGGATCTACAGCTCTTGCCAATGCCTACGGTGTTTCTGATCCAACTAAGATTTCTGCTAGTTTACTCTCTTCAACTGATGCTAAAGATTTATCCAGTAACTCTGTTGCCCCTATTAATCCGTTAGCAAGTCTAGGATTAACAAGTCCTGTAGATTATTCTTTAGCCGCAGGTGCCGCCTTGGTTACTCTTAGTCAACTTTCTAAATCATCAGAAAGCGCACAGATTGTAGCAGGAACGTTGGAATCAAAACAAGCATCTAAATCTGTTACCACACAACATGGCAGCCTAGCACAGAGTCCATTAGTTAAATTAAAACAAAGTATTGAAACATGATTGAAAAAAGACTAGCCGGTAAATTAAGTAGCTCGGGCCCGTATCTAGCCGAAGTTACAAATAATAGAGATCCAGGTTATACAGGATCTCTTGAAGTTGCCTTGATCAAAGGTTCTCCAACTCCTACAGATTTACAAAGTAGATCTTTAATTGTTAGACATCTAAGTCCGTTTTATGGAGTTACTTCTGTCAAGTATGAAGGCAACAACAGCAGTGACTTTAATGATGTTCAAAAAAGCTACGGTATGTGGATGGTTCCCCCGGATATTGGCACACAGGTTTTAGTAATCTTTCTTCACGGAGATCCTAATCAAGGTTTTTGGATAGGCTGTGTTATAGATGAAAATCAGAATCATATGGTTCCTGGTATTGCCGCCAGCATACGCACTAATATAACTCCTGAGCAAGAACGTAGATATGGAACAACATATCTACCAGTGGCTGAAGTACATAAAGGAAGTCAAAATGTTGACACACTCCGTAACCCACACTACATGCCTAAAGCAGTCCATCCGTTTGCAGATAGACTTTTAGCCCAAGGATTATTAATCGATACAGTTCGAGGTGTCACATCTAGTTCTGCTCGTCGTGAGGTACCTAGTCAAGTATTCGGTATTAGTACTCCTGGTCCTCTTGACCCTAACGGTAAGAAAGGTAAAGTAGGTTTTGCTGGAAACAAACAAGAGCCCGTAAGCAGATTAGGCGGTAGTACATTTGTTATGGATGACGGTGATGCCAACGGACAGAACGAGCTTATTAGACTTAGAACAAGAACCGGCCATCAAATTCTAATGCACAACAGTCAAGATCTTATCTACATTGCCAATAGTAAAGGCACTGCCTGGATTGAATTAACCAGTAATGGTAAGATTGATATCTATGCCCAAGACTCTGTGAGCATTCACTCGGAAGCTGACTTTAACTTCCGTGCTGATCGAGACATTAACCTTGAAGCAGGTAGAAATTTAAACATCAGCGTGGGCAACGATTGGATATCTGAAGTTAAGAATAACCTAAGTTTAAATGTTGCTCAGGACGGTAAGATTTATTGTAATGGAGATGCAGCTGTTGCTTCTGAGTCAGGTAGAGTAATGTTGTCTGCGGGAGGCGCATTACACGCAACATCAAACGGAGTGTTTGTTACTTCGGGAGGAGACATTGACATTATTGCGTCCGCGGCCACTAAAATAACCTCCGGCAGTGATACTAATATTAAAAGTTTTGGTTCTCATTACGAAACAGCCACTGAAATACACATGAACGGTCCTAGTGCGGCTGAAGCTGACACTGCTGACAATCCTGGACTTATTGACAGATTGCCTACATATACACTGCCTAATCGTAGCAAAGACGCAGGATGGAGTAACGGTAACTTTTATAAAGCAGATCCTATCTCTAGTATTATGCAGCGTGTTCCTACACATGAACCTTATGATCAACATGAAAGTTTAAATCCTGAAAACTTTACCCCAGACAAAACAGATGCGTATATTGCTACAACTCCTTTTGGACAATCTCAATCTGCTAATAAACCAATACCAGCGTTTAACACAAATCAGCCTGCGCTTTGGGCAGATGACGGTGAGTTTATTAACAAAGTCTTAGGAATTGCCAGCCAGTTAAATTGTGACTACGTTGACTTGTTTGCCTGTATGTCTTTTGAAACTGGCGGAACATTTGATCCTTCGTTGCGTAATCGTATTGGTGCTACAGGATTAATTCAGTTCATTCCTAGTACTGCTAGATTTCTAGGAACAACTACAGATGCTCTAGCCGCACTGACTAGAACACAACAAATGGATTGGGTATTAAAATACTTTAGAGCAGGACCTATTTCTAAACTAAAAAAAGTTACTATCGAAGACTTGTACATGTCGATATTATGGCCAGTTGCTGTTGGCAAGCCCTTAGACTATCGTTTATTTGAAGCAGGTACAAAAGCCTATCA
>ENA-OSIY01000759-OSIY01000759.1-marine-metagenome-genome-assembly--contig:-NODE-759-length-17687-cov-8.634980_pt1 | contig 17687 bp, 21 predicted proteins | sample MGYA00237884_ERZ534233 | MGnify/ENA primary metagenome ERZ534233 (study PRJEB26412, sample SAMN06343840) | marine metagenome | isolation source: estuarine water | place: USA: Columbia River Estuary... | reverse complement strand
CTCGTCCATCTGGCAGCTCATCGTCATCATTGCCGGGCAATGGATGTGGGGTAAGCTCATAATCAAGCAAGTGCTCAGATGAAGCGGCCAATTCTTCGAGCTGGCTAACTAAATTATTGGCTAATGTGTCGGGATCATATATAGTTTCAACATACAGTAATGCTGATATTTCAACAATATAGCGGTTCATGTCGCAGGGTCACGGATGATTTGAGTCTAGTTCACGGGGTATCTATTCCTGCGATCCAATTTTTTAAACGATCTTCGCGTAATGGACAATACCATTCCTGCTCTCGAAACCACTCAATCCACGGGTGCGATGACTTATGGCTATTGCAATTTAAGCAGCAAGCTACCAAATTCGTAGCCTGGGTCTCGCCTCCTTTTGATCGTGGAATAATATGATCTAACGTTGCGCTACGCCCCAGTGCTTCATCGCAATATGCGCATCGACCTGACCATGCAGCGATTATAGTTTTGCGGAATCTGTGTTTAGTAGTTTTTTTGGTGACCAGTTCGGTGCCGTCGATGTGATGATCCACTGGTTCCCGCTACGGTTTGGATTGGATGTACGTACAGCGAACGCCTAACTAACTCACCTCATGGCTTCACCAACAACGCCCACCCTGTCGCTGCACCATCAGGCATCCATCTCCTATCCCAGCGCGGACGGCTGTATTTGACGGCAGCACCGTTTTTATTGCTGGTGTAGCCACCGTTAATGAGATCTGCCTCGCCATTGGGATCGTTTTGAATCCAATGCTCAACAGTAAATCCGATCACTACGCTCCAGTGCCCACCGCCTATTGGCGCGTTGTATGGCCCCTGATGTAGCCAGCCCACCGCCACTGGCCTGCCCGCACGCAACTCCAGATCAAGCAGCCCAGGCGCCGCATTCGTCACGAATTTTGCTTGTAAACCCAAAGAACGCAGTGCCGCCAGTTGACTCTGAGAATCCGTTGTATCGCCAAATTTGGCACGGATTAAATTGTATTCATCATCAGATTTCACCTTGCCGTAAAACTTGGCAATCATCGCGCATGAGCTGGAGAAGCATTCGCGGTAGCCGGTGCCGCTGGCATTATCGTTTTGGTACTCATAAGGCACCTTGAGCAGCACAGATGTTGCCTTCTTGCTTACGCCCCAAAGTTTGCCTTCCTCTTGACGGCGACGGCGCAAACCTGCTTCGACGCTGCTGCCTGGGTTTACATACAACAGCATTGCGGATGGCACTGCGTCGTAATCTGACTCACGCAACGCCCTGGATATGCTCACAAAATCTGGCGCACCACAGAAATGCCATCCAACGTTCCAGGCAAATGACACCAGCGCATTCTGGCGATTCGGTGGTAATGTCTTCCAGCCAGGTACAGTTTTTGCTAACGCTGGCACAACTTTGGTTTCAATCCAATTGTCGAGCATGGCGTCTGCATCCTCGCGGCTGATAGAATCACCCTTTTTAACGAGTGCATCATTAAGCGATGTGAAACCCCACCCAATTGTCCAAGGCTTGTCGCCAGTACCTGGATCGGGATAAGCGCTCGACTCGAAACCTTCAAACTCGCGGATTAGCTTCGCCGCTGGCTCCCATGCCAATGCTGCCTTGGGTTTTGGGTCAGCCCTGAATTTGCTTAGAAATTCCTGCTGCTCATCTGGCGCTAGTAGCTCCCATGCCCAGTTCCATGCTGCCTGTTGGTGGGGCAATGGCGTTGGCTTGGTTGTAGCTTTTGCCGCTGCCAGAAAATTACTCACTTTTTAACCAGTGGTGTGATGATGCCAGCCAGGATTTCAATAGCGCGGTAGATCTTCACAAACAGCGCGGTGTAACGGCCTAGCCTGTCATTATCTTTTGGCGTTGGTGTCAGGTTTACCACTGCCACGGCTGTAGCGTGTACGCCGATTGCGGCGGCTGTATATGAAGCGATGCTTTCAGGAGTGATAATCATGGCAGTAGTTAACGCACCTCCAGTTTACTGACGCGGTTTTCGACTTGATTAAGGCGCTGGAACATCTCGCGATTTGTTTCTTTTATATCCGTGTGTAGTGTTTCAAGGCTTGTGGCAATATGCTCAACTGCACTGGTCAGGCGTATTACAGCAGCGGCGGCTTCTTCATTACGACGAGAAAACCCGAACAGCCCCATTGCCGCCACGCTGATGCTGGCACCAGCGATAGCAGCAAAAACTTCGATCACGGCTCAGGCTGACGATGCCTCTAGTCTAACGGCTCAGAATCCTGCTGAAGTGCTGCCATTGCTAAAAAGCACCACCCCATCAGTAGGAGCAGGCTCAGGGATAGGATTCCAAGAGCTGTACGCATTGCTCGTAATGTACGCCGCCAGTTCAGCGGTAGTAGTGGTGGCATTAATCGATGCGATTTTACCACCTGCCGCATCACGGACAAATTGGCGCTCGGCTTTAATTTCAGCACTCATGGGCTTGCCGTTATCAGCTTCGCGGATTACTTGCCAATCAGTTGGTGCAAGCAATGTGTTTGCTGTGGTGCGTGTCTGAGCAACCCACTGCTCCACTAATTGGCCGTGGTCCTTCGGTAACTCTGGCCCAAAGTAAAACCGCTGATCAAATAGAACGGGATCGGGCTCTTCGGTAATTCCAATCGCAGCCCGCTCTTCAGGTGATGCAAGCCTGAGCCAATTTGCTGGGTATTGCACACCAGTTGCCGGATCAGTGAATGCTGAATCTGGGCTAAGCGGGTGGCCGTTAAAGATGAACATAAACAACACAAAGATCTATTTTCATTCTAGACTCCCTCAGCCCTTAGCGCCTAATTGCTATGACCGACAGTGAGATTATTGATCTGATGTATGAACATGCCACAGCCTTCAGTAACTGTGTGCAATTCAGTGAGCAGGGTGTGCTGGATTTTGCGCGGGCTGTGCGTGATTTTGTGCCAGCCGTTGCGCAACCAAAACCACCTGCGAAACCACCTGCATATACCGATGACCTATGGACATTTCTAGAAAGCGCTGATCGCTATATTGCCTCAGCCTCCTAGACGTGTCCACTACTCACCTGGCGCGGGCGTAGTTAAAGGGGGATTCGGCGAAGGCTGCCCACACATAAGTGCCACCAGATGCATTTATCTGCGCAGCAACACTGTCTGAACGCACCTTGAACCCATTGGAAAGGATGTCTATTTGCCAAGAGCCACTGCCGCCACCATTATTAGCTTCTGCGTCAGAAGCATTGGCCAAAAGGTAATTTCTTGTTTCGTTGTAAGAGTTTCTAGCTGTGTCCCACATTTGCCACGAACTTGTAGAGTCAGTTCGCTTTTGAAGTATAAATCGGGGTCTAAATCCGGTCCAACAGAACGGCCCATCTGAGGATCCATTCCCGACATAACTTCCGAAGCTATTGTACCCGACTACTGGGGCGAAAGCGTATACTATTGAAGACCCATTTCCAGCAAAAGCGCTGCCTAGCGTAATTAACGTTGAAGACGGCGAAGTGCTATTAAAGAATGACGAATTATCCGCAGATTGTGCGTCAGTTGTATTTAGCGTAAGTCGTTTAAGATTTCCAATTGATTTGTGGTAAACCGTCCAAGCACTTGCTGAATTGCGTATTTTGTAGATAAAGAATTCAGGCGCTACACCTAATCCGTGGCCGACAGTACCATTGCCAGATGTTTGACAGGTGAAATCAATAACCGAGAACCCAGCAGTTGCATTAGCCCGCACCTGACTAGTGATGCTGCCATCTGGGTTGGATACGGTTGAGGTGCCTGCGTCCCACGCCCAGCCAACATAGGTGCCACTTGATGCATTCACTCCACCCCAAGATGCATCAGCACCCAAAGAAAACCCGTCGCTATTGAATGCCGTCAACGTGTCCGTATAAGTGTCTTCCGCAGCGGTTAAGTTTGAATAAAGAACCTTGTTTGTGCCGCGAATAACATCAAGCAAAGCATGTGAGAAAGCGCTGCTTCGACGTTTAATCCAAACAAAGTCAGGACTAAACGCAAACCCAGTAATATTTTGCGTCCCACCATTACCCGTATAAAGCGCAACATCCATCACCGTATTAGACTTCGTGACTAATGGGGTTGGCAGATTCTGTGTATTGAGTCCCTTGAAGCCGCTTACAGGGTAGGCAAATGCGCGTTGGCCGAAGTTTAAAGCCCCTGTCCAGTTAGAACTAATAGAGCCAAATCCGCCTCCAATCGCAATGCAATAATGTTTAGTAGGAATAGAGCTAAAGGCAGTGCCTTGAGTTGCTCCGTTTTTGTAAAAGGTAAGTGTTCCGTTATCCAAATCTAAAGCAATACCTATTACATCTCCTGACGTGCCCCACGAAGCCCCATAAGCCGACGAGCTATTATTATTGTACTTGGTACCGCTTGCGTAATAAGAATACGAAGTACTGCTGCCACCAATGTAATATAAACTAGAATGAGATTCATTAACATCAGCGATACCAATTATATGCAAAGCCGAAGTGCTTGTACAGGTGTACTCCGCATACCACTTGCCACTTGAAAATGACAGTGTAGAGAACGTAGTATATGGAAAATCATTCGATACAGTCATCGAATAATTAAGGTTTCCGTTTGTCAAGGCAGTGTTATTGCTGTTGCCTGTTTTAAGAGGATTTAACGTGCAATAATTCCCTCTCACCTCGCCACCCACGCCAGTGTCGGTCCCGTAATTAGTGGGTGAATCAACAAGAGAATCGTTGCCTGCACCAGCAGTAACGGATAAATTATTCGGCGTCCAGTTATTACTCAGCCCAGAAGTGTCCTTCCCTAATGTGCTGGCAGTGTTGCTGGAGTTATCAGCAAACAAAAGGTTGAAGCCATTGGTGCCATAACTGCCGGTGTATGTTTTCGGTATCAGTTGCCCAGTAGTGGCATCGGTTTCGGTGAATGACGATGGGGTAAGTGCTTGACCGTCGATAAAGTGGATGTTGGTTAGATAGCCGTCGAAATACTCACCCACCTGCTCGCCACGGCCAATTCCATGAGCGATTGCACTGTTAATAACTAGATCTTGGTTTAGCGAGGGGTAAGTTGCTGTTGAAAATGTTGAAAACTGCGTTCCATTAACATAAAGCTTGAAGCGATTAGTTGATGTTGCTTGAGTTGTATCAACAGCAATAAGGATGTGATACCAGGCGGATGGATCTCTAAATACTGGTGTTGTAATCAAGTCAACGTCTACACTGCCAGGATAATTAAAGAATCGAATCTCCCCCGTTCCTTGAAAGAGTAAGTTTGAACGATTGGTGCCGCTGTTGCCCGCAGAGAAAAATGATTGTTGGGCAGAGTTGTTGCACTTTTTCACCCACCCCGCCCAAGTCCAAGTCTTCCTACTAGTCGCAGTGCCAAAAGTCCGCCCGCAGTAGGCACTGTCACTACTATTGAATCTGAGACTACGTTCTATCTGTAAACCACCAGCGGCGGCTGCACTTTTTAGTAGTAGCGGATTAGCACTTCCAGGAATCATTAGGAAATCGTGTTGGTAAGTAGTTGCGCCGTAATGCGGCTAGATGATTCAACATAATAGGCAATCACGTTGACGCTGCTAAGCGTGGTGCTCACGCTAGGTGCACCGCTTTGGAATTTCCAATTGCCCCCGTATGCAACAAGGGCCGCCGTTGTACCGTTCTGAGTGATAGTCACAACGCCCGACTGTCCAGCAGTTTGGTTGCTTGGGTTTGCCAATGTTACGGTGCCGCCTGCCGGCAAGCTAAGGCTAAAATTATTTGCTGTAGCAAGATCTAATGTTGTTGTACCAGCAGCAACAGCACCTAACGCTGATACCGTTCCACGCTGAGCAACAGTGAATGACTGAACTACACCAAGGCCAGCCAGCGTGGTAGTGGCATCTGGCAGCGTAATCGTGCGATCTGCGGTTGGATCTACTACCGCGACAGTGGTTTCAAAGGCATCTGCCGTAGCGCCTTCAAATGTAAGACTACCCGCAGTGCCAATCTCCAAGTTTCCGGTTACCGTCCCACCGGTAGTAGCTAAATATGGTTGTTCTGTTAAGACGCCACCTTCAACTACATAAACTTTATTTTGGTCTGTTGCATAACATATCTCGCCTTCTGCTAAGTCAAGAATACTAGCATTTAGATTTGCATACGTGCCCCTGGCGATTCTTACAGGTGTTCTAGTGGATGGAGTGGCCATTAAACAAAGCTCCCGCCGTCTATTGTGATTGTAGTCGTGACTATGCTACTCCCGTTAGCAAAATTTCCACCATCAACAACGGTTGCACCTGCTGCCGTAGCCCAGCTCAAAGTGCCGCTGCCGTTAGTGCTTAATACTTGTGCAGAAGTGCCATCGGTTGCCGGGAGCGTCCATAACACATCAGCCGCAATTGTTGCTGGTGCTTGGAAACCAACGTAGTTCGTGCCGTTTGCAGTTGCTTCGCGGAATCGTGCATCAACCTGATTGTCTAAAATTACATCGCCAGTTAAGGTGCCGCCTGCTTTAGGTAATGCCGCTGCTGCTAGGTCGTTAGCCGCCTTCACTGCTGTTGGTGTAGCAGCTAATATGCTGCTGGTAGTGCTGGTGCTATCGCTTAACTGCACCGCGCCAACCACGCTTGTGGTCGCTGCCACAATTTTGCTACCTGCAATGGCAGCAGATGCGTTTATGTCGGCATTGACGATTACGCCGCTAGCAATAGCAGTGACGCCCGTGTTGCTTATGGTTACATCACCTGTTACTGCGGTGCTAGTCGCTACGTTTGCACTGCTGCCTAGCACAATGTTGCCGCTGGTTAGCGTGGCAAGCTTGCTGTAAGCAATGGCAGCACCCGATGCAATATCAGCATTAACAAATGGGTAAGTGCTTACCTGGCTCCATGGCGTATAGCTCAGTGATGTCCAAGCTGTGCTGCCAGTGCCAAGTTTTATTTTGCTGGTATCCGATTCAATCCCAATCTCGCCTGCTAGTAGTGTCGGGTTGGCACTGGTCCAGTTAGCAGCAGTATCACGCCGCTGCGCCATCTTAACTGGAACAGTAGTAGCAGTTGGCATAAGGTCAGGCTCCGCCAGCTAGCAGTAATTTTTCTGGGTCCGGAGGTGTCGCATCTGATGCTAACAGTTCAAATGGTGAAAAGCCAGTGAATGCTATATTCTCAAATGCTTCAACAATAGGTGCTATCGCTGGCCCGCCGCTTAAAACAATATCAAGCACCCATCCTTGCAGCACACGTAATGAAACTGTTATATCAAAATAAACTCCTTTTTGCTGCTCTTGTGGTATAGACGCATACCGATAGATTGAATCAATTGGTACTACATCATTTGCGTCACCCCATACTGTAACTGGAATCTGAAAATAACCATGCACGCCGCTGGATTGGTTCCAATGGGTACGAATTAAAGCTGCATCAGATTCAATGCGGTTATTAAATGTAAGCTGCAATATATGACCGTTATTCCGTAATGAATGCCGGAATCTAACAGGACCGCTGGCTACGGTCGAGGCTTCGCTTATATTTAAATCGCCTAGGTCGTAGCTAATTTCATCTGGTACAAGGTCAGGAAAAGTTGCCATGATTAAATTAAGTACGGTGGGATTAACGTTAAAGATACAGTGCCATCAATCTGGTCGCATGTTTCATCAAATGATGGGCTGTCAGTATATATCCATTGATGATTAGCTGGGAATGTTAAATTAGTTGCAGCTAGTGTCGTAGCATTTAAATCAAATGGCTCAAACCGGCCATGAAAAGCGTAATGGTTTAGCAGCGCATAATGCTCGGCCCTAGTCATTTGGCTAAATGTCATCCGCAACTGGTCGCCGGATCTACCATTGCCGTGTCGCACGTTAACCTCATCGCCACTTAGCACAAGCAACGATGTATTAGCTGTGCTACCTGGCGTGTAGGTGCGGCTGCTTGGATTTAATGCAGGGAATAAAGCCATGGTTTTATTTTACACCGCAGGGCCACTTGACCCTGTTACACCTTCCCAAACGGCTAAAGGATCTCCGGTGGCAGTATTTCTAAATTGCCATCTGCCGCTAATTATATAAGTGTGCGGCGCGTCATTAGGCACTGAGCCTCTGATTACAGGTGCAAGAATGTCTTGGGGGAAATTTTTATCCCAAATAGCTGCTGGACCTTGCAAGCCTCCAAAGCTAAAGCTGCCCGAGCCGCCGTTAGCAGTTTTATATGCTGTCACGGTTGCTCGCCATGCTACAAAGCCAATCGGCACTGCATCATAAATGTTGTTGCTAAGTATTTCAGTGCCAGGTTCGCTGCCTGGTTTGTAAACCAAGCCTCGGATTCCATAAGGGCCTGAATACAGATTCCCATTGTATTCGTAATAAGCTCCCCCTTCAATAATTGTAACTACCCCATCGGTTGAAATACTGCCGTTCCATCTTACATATTGATATTGCGTTAAGTCTGGTATTGCCGGTTCTGTGGCACCAATTACTGATGGTTCACCAAACCCATCAGGGCTGCTAGGGTCTGGGCATGTAGCTTCTGCAATTATGTAATGGTCTATATCATCATTTGTAAGCACTAATGACGCGCCTGACTCCCACCCGCTGGTGCCAAGTGTTTCGCATTGTATTAATGTGCGGTTAGTCGTTGTTCTTGCTTCGTCTATATTTGCAACTGATCCTTTCCTGACGCGATACCAGCAGACTTTACCGCCTGGGCATGGCGGCACTGCATTTGCTGTTTCGCCTGATTCTGGTGGGTCGCTAACGCCTGTAACTCCAGGGTTTGGCCCGCTTGGATATTCGGGCTCATCTTCATCCAGCGGATCTTCTGGGTTATCAACTGGGTCTGTCGGCCCGGCATCTGGTTCGTTGCCCAAAACGCTAGGGTCTGTTTGAATTGGCGGGTCATTTATAGGTGATATAGTTTCGCCAACATCAGGTAAAGGCGTGTTATCAACAGCGCGGCCTGCAATATCACAAGTGAAATCTGTGCGGCCTGTTGGTACGGTGTAGCCATTGCCTACCGCAGCATTAACTGCTAAGCCGACCAGGCTGCGGTTTTGGCTATCAACTGGAAAATGAATTAAATCTAAACTGATAACACCGCTGATGGCTCTTGCAATACGTTCTACTTCATAGAAATGATTATGGTAACTAACTGTACCAACATTAGTCTCGCGCCTTAATCTAACGCGTACAACATCGCCCACAATTAGCGTGGCATTAAACGAGCTAGGCGCAACACGTATTCTAAGCGTATGCGTTACATAGTAACGACTAGCAACACGGTAAGTCCCAACCTTAACTGCATGGTCTTCAGTAGCACAAAACTGGCTTAGGTCGTATTGTTCTAATGGTCCATTATCTGCCAATCCTGTCATCCGTATTTCAGCCGAGCGGATAATACCAATATCGCTATCCGGTTGCTGACGCCATAAGACTAGGGCTGTAATAGCTTTGCGATTTTCAAGCGAAATATAATCAATTTCAAAGCTTTCAATTATTACGTGGTCCTCTGTAAAAGTAAATACTGGCTCAATTGCTGTTGTTTTGATTGTGCCATTAGCATTGGTTTGTAATCTTGGCCTCAAACCTTTTTTACCGTTTTTGTCACTCACGCGCAATAAGAAATCTGAACTAATAGATTGCAACCAATCCTCAAGATTAGTTGATTGCTTAAATTCTCCATTATAGAATAAACCATTTACATTGCAAAATAATGCTGCATCTTCCATCATTGCCAAATCAATCATTGAGCTTGGGAATCGGCTGCTTTGCGTTATCAAATACAATGCTAAATCAATTACATTATTACTAGGCCCTGTAATGTCATCTAAAATCCTTGTAACATTAATTCCGTTACGAACGAAACAATGCACTTGCCTATCCCATAACTCGCTGCCATCATCATGCGTATTGATAAAACTAAGCGTTGTCATGTTTTCGTATGTGCCTTGAGTGCCGCAATACAATGGGCAATTCCAAAATTTCTTAGTTGCTACAGCAACAATAAAATTACCAGGGTCCCAGGTTTCAGCGCGCCGGTCGTATGTCTGCGCCCATGTCCCAACACGGCAAGCACGTTGGAATACATCCTTGAGTGGCAATTGGTCCATATCGCCTTCACTAAGCACCAAATGAACTTTGGTCGTTAGCACGTTAGTTGTTGAATTATTTTCATACCTGCCTTCAGTAGCGGCTGGGCTTACTAATACACCGCCATTGCTTGATACACGCCGACAAAACACAATGGGGATTGGCTCACCAATTACTGCTGCCTTTTGCCTGCTGTCTAGTGGTGACTGCCCTTTAGCTGCGCCTTCCTCCGTTATTGTAGTAACCAATCCGCTTTGGTATGGCAGCAGCGCCAATGGGTCTCTAATTTGAATACTCATAACCTTACCGGCGCCCCAATAAGTAAAGTAGTAAATTTACGCGGCGGCACCTGAGCACCTACCGGGCTAAGCGCTGAGCTTAAATTAATTGATAGTTCCGTAAAATTACCTGAAATTTTCGACACTTCGCCAACATAAGTTGCAATCAATGACTGGGTAGATATTGGTGCCGATTGAGATAATCGTGTATCGAACTCATACATTTTAATCTCACATAATCTATTGTTATTCAAAGCAGCTTTAAAGACGCTGATTGCTGTAGTAGTAGCTGGCACTGTGATTGTAACATCTGAACCGGCGGGGCTGCCAGCCATCATCCCATCGGCATTAAATGGATTATAAGACCAAGACGCAGAATCTAAAGTAATAGTTTGATTAATGTAATATGCCTGCCATCTTACATACGTCTGGCTGTTATCGTAAATTCTTAGATATTGGCTTTGGCCGCGATTGCTCATGCGCCTACCCCTTGATAACTGCGTCCGCCGAATGTACGGTTATTAAGCAATAAAGAATCTGTTAGCGTTGTAAGTGCTTTTTCCATATCAGCAATTGTTACATATTGTTGATTGTTTTGTTGCAGCACTGGACCAGTTTGTATTTGTATCGTAGGTGATGATGACCTGCTGCTACCTTGGCTTTGGATAGCTGCATTCCCACGCACGCCACCAAGGTAGTTAGCGCTTGCACGCGCCATCTTAGATTCAGGAATTATATACTCGCGCTCATTACCCTCTCCCACCATTGCAAGGGTAGGACTGTCCACAACGCCGCCTTTAGCAAATTGAGGTATTTGCGGCGGTTGCAAATAAGGTATTTGCGGCTGGCGTGTTATCCTCCCAAGTTTATTAGCGTGTTCAATTATTTTATTGATAGGTGCTATCATGAACGATATAGCTCTAACAATCCCACTTAATATACTATTTACAATTCCTTTCACTATATCCATAGCCGCTCTAAATGGAGCGACAATAGCTTCTTTGAGAGATTGAAAAGCGTTCCCAATATTTTTTATCATGCCGGTTATTGTGTCTTGCACCGGCTTGATAAAGTTGTTTTTAATAAAATCTGTAACTGCTGTAAATACTTTTTTAGCCGGCTCAATAAAATTTGTATTAATGTATTTATATGCCGCAGTTGCGAAATTTGATATTCCGGTTTGCACTGGCTTGATAAAATTCTCTGCTATATAAGTTGTGACAGTAAAAAATAATTCTTTAAGCGGTTCTATAAAATTTTCATTTATGAATGCAAACGTGACGTTGAATGATTCTTTAAGCGGTTCTATAAAATTTTCACTTAAAAATGTAGTTATGGCAGTAAACGCTGCTTTAAAAGGAATGATAAATAGCAAATCAAAGGCTGCATACAAAAGCCTGCCTAGCGTTTTAAATGCTTCATTCATTGGAGTAAGGAAGGTTTCATTGATATAAGTTAAAAGCGATGTAAGCGAATCCATAAAAGGCTTGATAAAGACATCGTAGATAAATGTGGCTACAGGCTTCAAAGCTTCGCCTATAGCTTTAAACGCTGCGCCTATCTGGTCCCTAAACGCATATATTGCAACACCTGCTGCTGTGAGCAATATGACCCAGCCTACAGGACCTGTGAATACACCAGCGATAATCTCACCTAGTGTTTTAAGCCCAGCGATTACAGGCAACAAAGCAGGCGCAAATCCGGCAATTGTTGCGCCTATTTTTAAGCCGCCAATTAATCCAAATAAACCTACTACTCCTTTAATTACAGGAGCTAAAAGGTTAAACGCTAATGCAAGTCCACCTACCGCAACAACTATATCCTTTATTGGCTGAGGTAACTTGCTAAACCCTGTTGCTGCTGCGGCAATGCCCTCAGCCAATTTTGTGATTGTTGGCAACAGTGCTGTTATTGCTTCATTGAATGGCCCAGATATTGATGACGTTACTTTATTAATTGAATCATTAAATTTATCTGCCGCCGCAGCCATCTTCCCGTCAATTGTTGCTGAGTATTCATTAAGTGCATCCTTGCCTTCATTAAGCATTGGAATTATATTGCTACCCGACTTGCCAAATAGCTCCATTGCTAGTGCAGTTTTTTGTACGCCATCTGGCATCTTAGAAAACTTATCGGCTAAATCCAGCATGATGGCATCAACGCCACGAATCTTGCCTTGCGCATCAGTTGAACTAACGCCAATAGATTTCAATGCTTCGCTAGCTTTTGACGCCGGGTCGACAATACCCTTAGCCAGCTTGCCCATTGCTTTTGCTACTTCATCCAAGCTGCTGCCGCTATCGTTCGCAGCCTTACCAAATTTATCTAATGTTTCAACTGCCACGCCAGTACGTTGGTTCAAATCATTTAAATTATCTGCTGCATCAATCGAGCGCTTGCCAAATGCTGCTAATCCCGCTAACCCAATTGCAGGCACAACTGAACCCAATGCACTGCCAAGGCCACCTGCAATCCCTCTGAGCCGCCCAAAGTTGCCTTGCAGTCCAGTAGCTTGCCTGTCTAATTTATTGAGCCCACGCTCTAGCCCCTCAACAGAAGCTAAACCATCTACCGTAGCTTTTATTTTTACTGCTGCCTGCATATCTAATGCCATATCAACCTCCCTTTTTGCTCAAAGCTGCTAGCACTTCTTGCTCGATAACTTGGATGTCATCCAACATGGCGGCTGCATCAATATCTCCTTCTATTGTAACCAGCCACGCAAGCGCATTGTAATCCAGCCCTACTACGCCATTAGGGCCTGTACGCCATTGCGTTTGGCAGCGCAAGAATAACTTTACCGCCGGCCATGCTTCTGGTTCCACTTCAAAATACTCAGGTTTTGGGTCTGGTATCTCTATCCCAAATACTGCTGCATCATCTTGGGTATCATCAATAACGCCACCTTGCACCCAATACAAAGCAGCGTCCCTTAGTTTTTTGTTTTTACTCCAGCAAGGCTATCAAAATAAGCCACAATAATCGCAGATGCTACTGTTGGAATATCAAGCAATTGCTGCTTAACAGTTTCGGAAAATGTTACCGCGTCGCCATCACTATCAACTACACCTTCCCATCCAATGATTAATTCATTTGCAATTGATATATCTGTGATGTTGTTATCTACCAGTTCGTTACGTTCCGCCGCTTTGATGCGGGTTTGCACATCAGTTTGTATTTCATTAATCCTTGCCTGTGGCAATCGCTTAAATTCTGCATCAAATGTTTGCTTCTCAAACTTGCCGCCATCGACCGGAAGCTTGAAGCTTACCGGCCATTTGTAACTGTTGGATTGCTTAAGAACAAAAGCCATAAAAACTAGGTAAAGGTGAGGGTGATTTCGTCATTGCCTGCTGTTGTAGGGATGATTACAAACGGCAGGTTAACCATTTGAATGCCATCCGAATCTTCGTAGGTTGGATTGGCAATATCAACCTTAGGCGCAACCATGGTAACACGGTTGCCAAGGGTGGTGCCATGCAGCAGGCTTATCACCCCAGTGGTGTCATCGTTTGCGATTGTGAAGAAATCCTTCTGCGCGATGGTTGGGGCTTCAATCATGCACTCGCCTTCTGGCGCGCGGTTAACAATTAATACAGACTTATCACAACCAACTAATTCCCGGTATACGGTTTCGTTTGCCATATCCAAAGTAAGCGACATCAAGCAGCCGCTATAACCAAGAATTTGGAATGCCGATGTGCTACCAGCTTTAAATATCAATGGTGTCGCTTGGTTGCTGTAGGTAACGGCTGGAGCAGCAGTGTCGGTTGGTGCGTTATAAATGCCAACCATTGTAAATTCAATAGTTGGAATCTCGCCTACTGCGCAGTTAAAAGCAAAGCTACCGCGTGCGCCTGTGATGGTATGTAATACACCATCGTTATTGAAGTGAATGGTGACGCTATCAAAACTCGCGCTAACAGGTTTGTATCCTACATTTGCAGCAATGCTGTACGCACTGCTTGCGCCTGGCGTAAATGCTGCGGTGCTGGCCTTTACGGTTGCAACCTTAGTGCTGCCCACATAGTCAGTAATCACGCCAACGTTGCCGCTACCGGTGCCGCTGGTGATGCTAATGACCATGCCGACGTATATGTCATCTGTTGCGCTAGCTCCTGCTGCAAGCGTGATAGTGCCCGCAGATCCTGCCGTAGCAGTGCCGGTAACGGCTGATGCTGTAGTGGTCTCTGACATACCGCAAGCTTTCAGCAATCCGCCAAAGCGTGGCGCTGTTGCCGCTGTGCCAGAACCTGCAAGCTCAACCTCAAACGTAATGCTTACGCGCGTGTTAGCTAAAAGCTGGTCACTGTTGCCAAGGTATGGCCGGATTAAATCGCGGCTTACAACATCAGCCTCAATCGGGGTAACCTCTAGGCTGCGCACCAATACCGCATCAGTGCCGGCAGGGCTCGAATCAGTCCCGTAGGTCGCTTCTACTTTTGCCAGGATCAGGCGTTTGCGTGTTAACAGTGCCATCGTTCAGGACCTCAGGTGTTGGTGTGGGCTTGCGTTTGCCAGTGATGGGGTCCAAAACGTAAGAGCCGCCTTGGCCTTGGTATTCATCAATCATGCTAGCTACTTTAAATGGATAGATTCGCCACCTCAGTACGATAGCGAATTAAGAAATCACACGCAATAACGCCTGCCGGTTGGTCTGCTTCTACCAGTTCAAAATTTACCGACTGCGGTTGCACATCAATTGCATATCCGCCTAAGGTTAAATCTGCCATCATCTTGGCGTGCAAGCTTTCAACTGTTGGGTCGGCTAATTGGTCTGGGATATTGCCGCGCACAATTACCGCAACACGTACAACCAGGCTCCAGTCCAATGTCGGCAATGCTGTGTTCTGTTGCGCGCTATCGCTTATTGGTTCAATCACAATTGCGGGGCTTTCGCCCCTTGTGATTGGTTCCACCCTGCTGCGGTAAATCCTGGTGCTAACGCCTGTAGTGCCCACTAACGCCGCAGCGATAGCCGTTAAGATTGATTCCCGTTTGGTTGTCATGCGTCGCAGCAGATAGTGGTAGTAAGGGTTCGCGTGGCATGACTTGCGCTAACAACCACACGCAAATACCGCACCGCATAACCTGAATAAGTATCTAAGTGGTTGCCCGATTCTTTCGTCGATGCGTCTTCAAAGCCTGCCCAATTAACGCCATCCATAGATCCTTGCAGTTGGTGCGTAATCTGTCCACCGGTTACAACATCAATAACTGTAATAGTAGTTCCGTCAATCTCGATTACCTCAGATGTACCAACATTTGTAATAGTCGCAAACGTATAAATATTTTGTGGCCGGTCAGAATTGCCGCCATAGATAGTGCTCATGTTTTTTGCAATGCAATTTGCACAAACTGCCCATCATCAATAAGCATTGTTTCGCGCACTGTATAACCAACGCTATCTACCGTAATTGCAGCACCCCGTATCAATGCGCCAAAATCTGTAGCTTTAGCTGTCAGCGTGAAGTCAGTGCTAAGCACCATTCCATCGCTAATTATCTGGCTTGGCATGTCCAAGATGCCTAATGCAGTAACGGCGCCACTCGTACAAGTGACGCCGAAATCTGCTAGGAAGATGCTTAGGTCTTCCGTAAACGCCATTAGCCGTACTTAGCAGAAGCTAAGCCAATAACAGCAACTGCACCAGCACCAGTACCACCTGCAACGGTGGCGGTTGCCTTAACAAATCGCTTTAGGCTGGTTACATTAACAGTAATCTTTTGCAGCGAAGCAGTGTTAGCGGTAGTGGTGGTAAACGCACCGCCGGTTACATCAGTGTAGGTGCCGCCAGATGTATCTGATTCGGTTAGCTTTACCGCGTAGGTAATGCTAGCGCCGCCAGCTTCAGCATCAAGCAGCACTGCCATGTCGCCTTCATAGCCCAGCAAATCAATTGCTGAACCAGTGGCGGTAGCAGCTACTACATCGTTGCGCAGGAGGCCCAAGATCGTAGTCTTGGTGCCAAGGTTGTGAATAGTCATGGTTTAGGCTTCCGTTTGGGGGTGGATGGGATAGAGCAAATGGGCGGAATAGGGTCAGATAAAATGGCTTTACCAATGCCAATCAGGAGTTTGGCGTCGGTCAGGGATGCTTCAACAACATCCCCAACACGAACAACCTGGCCTGCCAACATTGTTTGCCGTAAGACCTTAATAAACATAATCAGAGTGTATTGTTGCCACGGCTGAATGATTCAGGGTGACGCACCGCAATGTCACAATCTTGCATCGCTACAACACGCACAGTACCAGAAGTGCTATGTGTGTAAGGGTCAACCATCAAATCCAAACCAGAGAAGTAGCCAATGATTAAGTCGGCAAAGTTGCCAAACCACAAATCATTAGATGCGACTTGGTTAGACAAGATGCCGCGATAGCCGTTAACTAAATCGCCTTCCATCACAAACAAACCTGAACCAGTGTCCTTGGCCTTAGTCTTCAGAGCGCCGCGCATAGCAGCATTCATCAAATACACAGGGCTGCCGGTCAATGCATTAGCGCCTGCTACATCGCTTTCTAGTGCTACCACTTCAGCAAATGTAGGGGTGTCAGCAGCAAAATCCTCAGTGCCAACGCCAGTTGTTAGCTTGAGGCCTAATGGCTCGCTGCTATTGCCGGTGCCATAAAGGCCAGCAACATCAATCTTGAGTGCCAATACACGGGCAAGATCATTGCGTACCATGTTCTCAACGTCGATGCTGGATTGCAGCATCAGGCGGCGGCTGTAATCAGTAAAGGCGGCAACGGTGCGTGGTGTCAGGCTTACTTGATCAACCGTTTGCTGGCTTTCAGTAGGTGCGCCAGACTCAGCTACCCAATAAGCAGTAGCAGCGCCAGATTGGCGAGGAATTGCAACGTTACCAACCAAACCGGTTAGCACAGTAGCGCCTGCTTGGTCTAGTGCGGATGCGTTACGCAGCAAGTCAATAAAGCTGCCAGCATCCAAATCAGTAGCAACTAAGTTACCACCAGCAGATGCAGTGCCTACAGACAAATCACGGCGCAGTACATCTTGGGGAATTGTGATACCACGTGATTGGCGGCCCAATTTTGCAGCCGCAGCATCAGATGCTTCAATCTCAAATGCAGCCGATTCACGCGCAGCGCGGTCGGTTGGATTTGCTAAATAGTTGATGGCACGCAAAAACGAAAAGCTGCGGCTTTCCTTTTCGCTCATGCCGATGTCGGCAACGCTCATAGTCACAGGCTCCTGATAGGTGTTTATTTTGTCTAGAACAGCAGCACGTGCCTCGTCGATTGAACGACCAGATTCGATTAGCTGTTGGCCGAGGTCGACCATCCCATGCCTGTCTCTTATACACATCTCCGAGCCCACGAGACAGGCAGAAATCTCGTATGCCGTCTTCTGCTTGAAAAA
>ENA-OSIY01000758-OSIY01000758.1-marine-metagenome-genome-assembly--contig:-NODE-758-length-17726-cov-18.806675_pt1 | contig 17726 bp, 28 predicted proteins | sample MGYA00237884_ERZ534233 | MGnify/ENA primary metagenome ERZ534233 (study PRJEB26412, sample SAMN06343840) | marine metagenome | isolation source: estuarine water | place: USA: Columbia River Estuary... | reverse complement strand
AAGCCTGAAACATATGAAGCGATCAAAGGCCATGAGATTCCGCTGAAGACTTATATCAATCATACCGTTCGTACTGGTACAAGACCGAACGTCGAAGGTTTTATGAATCACTACATCAAGTCGCATCAGAAGAAAGTTGATAGTGTAAAAACCGAAAAAGCAAAAGCAGCGAAAACTGCTGAGATGGAAACTGCAATTGGTCACGTTCAACGTAATCGTAGGCACTTTGAAAATGTGTTAAATCAACATAAAGCATTACAGAAGGCCAAGAACGTATTAACGAATACACTTTCGAGTAATTCAGAATTTGATCATAGCATTAATGGAAAGAAAGCAAAGCCTGAAGGTTTTGTTGTAGTCAGACATAATCGTCCTACTAAGTTTGTTGATCGTGCTGAGTTCTCGGCAGCCAATTTTAATAGGGATAAAGCAGTATGAAATCAATTCATATTACACAAGGAAGATTTAATCCTGTCCATGCTGGACATGCGATGGTTGTAAAACATGTGATGGATTCTGCCAAAGCGGAAGGTGCTGATCATAAGATCTTGACGACTGGATCTCATGATGCCAAGAAGAATCCTCTGACACCAGAACAGAAGGTGAAACATCTTTCTCGTGCTGTCAAAGGCGCGAAGGTCGAAGCGATGGCAAAAGATCATCCTACTCTTTTGCATCAGATGACAAAATTGCATAAAGCCGGTTACACACATGTGACGATGCATGTCGGTTCAGATCGTGTCAATGAATTTCACAAGCTTCTACATCAGTATAATGGTAAAGATCTGAAGCACGGGCACTATAACTTCAAGAGCATTAAAGTCAAATCTGTTGGTGGTGAGCGTAAAGAAGGTGGCGATGGAATCGAATCTGCCTCTGGTACTACGATGCGTAAGCATGCTGCAGCTGGAGATAAAGAATCTTTCCATAAAATGGCTCCATCTGGTATGAGTAAAGCACATAAAGATGAACTGTATCATGATGTCCGCAAAGGTATGGGCACAAACGAATCATTCATTATCAGATTTAAAAACTGGATTAGTTGACTCGTTAAAGTTTCCTTGTTATAAATAGGTTTGCGGTTAGGCTACGGCAATCCCGTTTGTGTAACAGATAAGCCCAAGGGAAACTCTGATGGAAGATAAGAATAAAAAACCAGTTGACGTTAAGCAATTAAAGAATCCAACTGGAAAGTCTGTAACTGGCAAACCGCTTGATGGTATCGAGATCCGTCCTCAGCTTAAGGGTCTCGGCAATCGCCAGCATAACGAGGATACCGTAGTCCTAACTGACACCTTAGCTGAGAAAAAAGCGCTGACACTCGTTCAGCGCCAACGTCGAGCTCGCATCTTAAGAGCCAAAGAGCCGAAGATGCAGAGAGCCAAAGAAGTTGCACAACATAGACTCGCCTCAGATGAAAAACTAAAGGCTCGAGCAATTGTGAAAGCAAGAAATATTGTCAAGATGAGATTCTCGGCTCGTCGAGGTACACCTTACACCGAGCTTACGACATCTGAAAAGATTCAAGTCGATAAAGTAGTCGATAAGAAAGTCGGATTAATTCGAAAATTAGCCGCACGTCTTTTGCCTTCTCTTCGAAAAGCAGAAGTCAATCGTCTCGCTTCATTCCAATCTGGAGCAAAGCTGCAGCATGCGACTGCTGGTCCAGTTGTGAACGAACAATTCAATAATATTGTCGAGAGTCTTAATAACAAAACTTCGATGCAACTCGTCGACATTATCGGCGATTCGATTGATGCTCTGAACGAGAACAATAACTCGATGGGTATTACTCTGAAGAGATTGCTCAATGCAGTTCTTCCTGAAGATGCCGCAACTTCTACTCTTATTCAAAAAGCCGAAAGAACCGGCATACCGTTCTCGACTCTCAGAGAGGTGTTCGAGCGCGGTTCTTTTGCGTGGGAAAATGACGGTAGAACAACACAAGAACAATTCTCTTTTGCAAGAGTGAATAGCTATATTGCCAAAGGCAGAGCGTGGACACTTGATGCAGATCTTCGCGAAGAGAAACTTATCAACGATAAGCTCGATAATGTCTTCGAAGCCTATCATACTGGTTTAAGCCCAGCGACTGCCAAGAAGCGTGAAGCTCACTGGAAGAAGATGGAAAAGTATTCCGACAAAGATGATCGTGCATATCAAGATGCTCCTGGAGATAAAGAAGCTCGTAAGAAGCCGATGCCACAATCTGTGCATACGAAGAAGTATCATGCGATGTACGGAGAAGATGTCAACGAAAGTCTTTGGGCGAACATTCATGCCAAGCGCAAGAGAATTAAAGCTGGATCTGGTGAACGTATGCGTAAGCCTGGAGAAAAAGGTGCTCCATCTGCAGCAGGTATTCAATCGGCCCAAGAAGCTGCACATAAAGAAACTGCTACACAAGAGCGCCAAGAAATAAAGTATGTCAAGCGCAATACTGGCAATAAAGAAAAAGATGTAGATCCACATCATATTCGTCGTGCTCACGATCAGATCAAAAAGAAAGTTATCGACGAGTCGAATAATACTCCTTATGTCAAACCACATATCGAGAAAGGTTCTACCAATCAATCTGGTTGGAAAGCTTCGAATAAGCATGGCAATGTCAAGTACTTTGGTATGGACTTCAAAGCTTCTGCACATAAGCATGCCGGTATCAATGAAGCTGCTGATAAACATCCGATTGTCAAAGAATACAACGCTCTGAAGAAACACGATATTAAGACTCTTCGTGGTATGATTGCACAGAGCGGTGGAGTTGTTGATACCTCTGGTTTTAAATCTAAAGATCACGCAGCATCACACATTATTCGTTCAAAACATGGCAACAAAAAAGTAGATGCAGCGTTTGGATTTAACGAAGATACATCAGCAGATCGCGAAGTTGGTACAAAATCACTTGTCAAGAAGTATCAAAAAGAAACTCCTGGTCAAGAAAAAGCAGATATTAACGAGATATTCAATACTACTTTTCATGAAGATATCGAGCGCAGATCCGATTTTCGAATGGTCAAGGTTCGTACTCCAACCGGATTTGTTTGGAGAAAAGTTCGAAAAGAAGCAGATATTGAAAGAGATGCAGAATGATCGGATTTAAAGAATTCATCACTGAGCGTGGAGAAGATTCGAAAGGTCATTTCATTGCCACCGAAAAAGGCGCAGGAATGACTGCGAAAGGCGTGAAAGCTTTTCGTGCAAAGAATCCTGGATCGAATCTACAAACTGCAGTCACAGGCAAAGTCAAACCTGGTTCGAAAGCTGCAGGAAGACGTAAGTCATTCTGTGCTCGTATGAGTGGCAATAAAGGTCCAATGAAAGACGAGAAGGGCAGACCAACTCGCAAAGCAATGTCCCTTCGTAGATGGAAGTGTAACTGATGGAAGAGATTACAAACCCACTTAAAATAGCATTTGCAGATACGTATGCGTTGTATGTGAAGGCACAGAACTATCATTGGAACGTTGAAGGTCCGATGTTTGCAATGTACCATGACTTTTTTGGTAAGATCTATGAAGAAATTGGCAAAGCAATTGATCCGTTTGCGGAAGAAATTAGAGCCGCAAGTGCATATACTCCTGCAGCGTTTAGTCGATTTCTTGAATTAACATCGATCGAAGATGAAGTTTTCATTATATCAGCAGATCGTATGGTAAGTATTTTATATACAGATAATGCAAAAGTTTTAGGTAGCTTAACAATCGCAAGAAATGCAGCTGAAAATGCCAAAGCATATGGTCTTGTTAACTTCCTCGAAGAAAGACTCGATCAGCATAACAAACACGCATGGATGCTCCGAGCATCGATGAAATAATTTCATAAATAGATTCAAATAAACGGAGCAAGAAATGTTAACGAATAAAATCACAGGATTCAGCGCTGATCTTCTTAATACTGTTCGTGGTATTCTTGGCGAAGCGAAGAAGTGCCCATCAGATTGTGAATGCGAAAAGTGCGAAGCAGAAGAAATGAAAGAAGGCTCGATGCCGACCGCCGACGAACCGACTGATGCAAACAAAAAAACTGCAGACAAAGTTCGCGCGATGATGGCCAAAGAAAAGAAGCCAATGAAAGAAGAAATTCTTGAAATGGTGAACGAAGCATCAAGCGGTCTTGCCGATAAAGCAAAGAAATCTGGCGTATCTTTGTCGACCTTGAAAAAAGTATATGCTCGCGGTATTGCTGCTTGGAATAGCGGTCACCGCCCTGGAACAACTCCTCAACAGTGGGCCCATGCTCGTGTCAATTCATACATCACGAAGGGCAAAGGCACGTATCACGGCGCAGATAAAGATCTTCGTAGCGAAGGCACTGATATGCCCTTCGAAAAACCATACAAAAAAGTAGGTGAGCGCAAAGATGAATACGGCAACAAAGTAAAGAATGTTGCCAAGCATCTTGCGAAAAAAGCGATGAACAAGCAGAAGAACGAAGAAATCGATCCCGATCTTGAAGCTGAACTGAAAGCTACACGTGTAACAAAGAAATCTATTGCCGATTCTCAGAAAACCCGCGAGCGCGCTAGTCGCATGAAAGAAGATTTAGAGCATACCAATTGTGGAACTCCTGAATGTTGCGGCGAATGCGACACACCTGAGCAGATCGATGAGATCTCTGCAAAGACTGCAGTAAATGCTTATGCCAAGCGTAATGCCAAAGCATTCAATGACGGTCAATACGATGATGAAGCTGAAAAAGACTATAATAAGTTAGATAAACAAGGTGATAGAATTCAGAAAAAGTTTGGCGCCAAGATTGTTCAAAAAGCACAGAAAGCCGCTTCCAAAAAAATCTTTGGTGAAGAAGTTGAAGAGCTCGATGAACTTTCGAAAACAACAATGGGTCGTTACATCAATAAAGCAAAAGACTCGATTGATACTGCTTCTTATAGACAAGGACATAAAGAAGCCCATGGCAGTTCTTCGAAACCACTCGAGAAGAAACTGACAAAGCGCCATAAAGGTATTTCAACCGCGGTTAGTAAACTGACTAAGGAAGAGCAAGATTTTGTTGATTCGCTGAACAACGAAATATTTGAAAAAACAGATCCGTATGATATTGCTGGTATGATCAAAAAAGCAAAAGCAAAGAATGATCCAAACCATCCTGCTATGAAGCACGTTGCAGCAATCGAAGATATGAAGAAAACCGGCGGTGCACTATCTGTTCAAGGCGACCATGTCAGATCACTTATCAAGGCGTTAGGCGAAGATGCAAATGTTGGTCAGATCGACGAGATCTCAAAGGATGCTGCATTGAAGTATCTCTCTGCAAATAAGAAAGACGATGCTAAGGCTCGTGAAACTGGCGATTATGACAGAATGACTAAGCGTATGCGTGGTACCGATATGGCTGTTCGTAAATATACTGCTAAGCCAGGTTCTAAGTATGTTCGCGTTCCTGCTACAGAAGAAGTAGAAATCGCCGAAGCACGCGGTCGTCCAAGAAAGGCTGGTGCCAAGGATTTCACGATCCATCCGAAAACTAAAGAAAAGTTGATGCATAATAATCCTGCAGACATGAAGAGAATTGAGCGTCTTCAGAAGAACGGCGTTCTTGAGAAGCCAAAGGTTGAAGCGGGTCAGCACATCATGAATCAGCTTCAAAAAGCAAAGACATCGATGTTAGGTGGATCTAAAATTAACTTTACACACGGTGATTCGAAAGAAGTTTCAGGTCCACACGCTGCAAAGATCTTAACGAAATATGCTGGCATGAAACCAAATGAGAAAGAAGACTTTCAAAAGTTTGTAGGTCACTCTCATGAAAACCTGATGAAACACGTATAGGTGTAATATGGCAATTAATGTCGGAACTTTTATAGTAAAAAATAAGATTGCTGAAACTTTACCAGAAGTTGAAGCTGTCGTTGAAAGTGAAGAAGCTGTGTCTTTACCTGAAGTTGTACAGATGGAAGAAGGTACTGTTATTCATAACGGTCAACCAAAAAAGTTTAATAAAAAAATGTCTGCATACATGATTGATATGCTTACATCCGAAGAATGATAAATAAAACAAAGAATCTTTAGGAGAAACGAAGATGGCTCAATGGGGCAATACAGACGATGCTGCAAACTCGGTCCTATGGGCCACAACTGCAGTGAATAAAACACCTAACACAGTAAACCAAACTGCGCTGTTTGGTAATACCACTGTCGGCGCATTTGTTGCTGGCGAAGCAGTAGGCCAATTCGGTCTTGATGCTACAGAAATTCGTGTTTCTGGTAATGCTGCGATTGCGCAATATATCGTAGTAAATGCTGGATCTGGATATGCTGCGAATGCTGTAGTTACAGTTGCTAACTCGACGGGTGGATCAAACACATCTGCAGCCAACTCAACAGTTGCTGTTGGTCGTGTAACTGCACTGACTGCTAACGTAACGATCGCTGGATTCGGTTCGGTGCCTGCAGTAACAATCGCTGCACCTGCTGCGCAAAGCTTTAATGCTAACGCCGCTGTTACAAATGCTACAGATGCGATTGCAATTACGACCGCAAATAGCTTTTTCCTTGTGGGTGATAAGGTAACGTACACAGTTGCAACAGGCAATACCGCTCTGACAAACCTAGTATCAGGTACTGATTATTTTATTAAAACGTCGAATACAACAGCTGTAACTCTTGCGACTGCTCCAAATGGTGACACTATCGACCTAACAAAGGGATTGACAGAAACAGGCCACTCTCTGAGAGGCGAAACAGCTACTGCAGTTGCTGTGCTGACAGAACGTGGTTACACCAAGGGCGCTGCTCACACTGGTTGGGTACTCCGTACAGTTGGTAGTGGTGGTCGTGCAGGTCGTGTTCAGTACGAAACGCTCGTTGCAATGGGTGGAAACTTATCTACCGACGCATCTGACGACGCAATCTTGCCAGACGCGTAAGGATAAAAAATGAGTGATCGTGCCAAGAAAATAACTGAGCTTACTTCGATTGGCACGGCCAACACGTCGATCGCTAGCGGAGACATCTTTATTGTAGAAGATATCTCCGCTAACACGACCAAGTCTGCTACATTATCTACGTTGCGTAAAGCAATTTTCCAAGGACCGTTTGCAGATGATACTGCCGCTAATACCGGTGGAGTTGCTCTTGGACAAGCATACTATACTGCTGCAGGGGTTGTTAAAGTAAGAATTGCCTAATGATTGAAAAACTTGATGATTCGAATTTCTTGATATATGCTGCTAAGTGTTATGATAATCCACAATGTTTTGAGGATCTTGAATTTTACGAAGATCTTGCAAGATTTAAATATATTAAAAGATTACTGAATCGCTATGAAGAGTCCGGAGAATTAAAAGATAGATTGATTGTGAATCATCTTGTTGTTCTATATAATGTATTCGGTAACGAAGCTACAAGGCTGATATTCTTTAAGTTAGAAGGCTATCATCATATGTTGAAGCCATTCATTATTTTACTAGGAAGACTTCCAGAAAAGATATCGAATATCGGTGTCGATAATAAGACTATTCTGACTGAAGATATTGTGATGGATGAGAAAATAGTACAGAAATTAAGGAAGATTTAATGGCTAAAGATTCAAGAGAATACGGATACGAAGGCGAGATGGTCATGTCTCAGCTGAAAGGTATCATGAATCATGCAGAACAACTTCATGATATGCTCGAGCCAAACACAGATCTTCCTGAATGGGTTCAATCAAAGATTACGCTTGCTTATGATTACATGCAGACGGCTGCTGACTATATGGCAACCGAGATGAGCGAAGCCGTAGACATGGCTAAAAAGAATCAGGCGAAAGCAATGAAAGCTGGCGCCAACCTAAAAATGGATCCAGATACTGGAACACCTGATCATTTTACAGCCGCGGCTCGTCGCAAAAAAGGTTTACCGGAAGAAGTAGCAACGAATTCGGTAGGTGCTGGTAATGTAGCTGGTTTGCAAGGCGAACCGCCAGTAAATAAGAAAAAGAAAAACGTCATGTCTTTCAATCGATTTATGAAAAAATAATATGTTAGGCATGATTCCTCTTCCGTATAAGCTACTCGCTATTGGAGCATTGCTCATTGGAGTATTCTTTTATGGGTATATGAAAGGATCTGCTTATGCTGAAGCTGAATTGGCAAGGTTTGCTGCCAAAGCAAGCGAACAAGTCGCGGAATTGGAGAGGAAGAATTCTGCAATTTCTACTGAGGTAGTCACTGAATATGTTGATCGCACAAATACAATTAGAGAGAAAGAATATGTATACCTTGATGCCGCTAAAAACTCTGTTCCTATTCAGTCTGTTATGTCTAACGGCTGGGTGTTCACGCACGACATTAGTGCCAGTGCCGGTGATGCCGACGCCACCAGAAGTTCTGATGCGTCCCCCTCAGCAGTTAAAGACACTGATGCCCTCATCGGAATCATCAGAAACTACGCCATCTGCCAATCCAACTCGGTCCAACTCGTCGAACTCCAACGCTGGATAAGTGAGAATAAGATGGCAGTTGATGCCATGGCAAAAGAGAATAAAAAGAAATGAAGAAGTTTAAAGACGCTCCAGTAGAAGACGATTCGAATGACAGTGTCATTACGATCATTGCTAACTCTCTCAATAGAGCGAGCAGTGGTAATAAAGATGATACGCGTGGCCTACTCTTGTTGATCGCTGCGCTTGGACTTCTCAATCTTTCAAAAGACGGGCTTCCTGCAAGTGTTGCAAGAAAGCTCGCATCAACATCAAACAGAAAATAAGTGGAGACATACTATGTGGGAAAAAATTAAAAACTGGTTTGGATTTGCAGATCTGAATAAAGATGGTAAAGTCACAGTAGAAGATCTTGAAGTTGCTAAAGCTGTTGTCGAAAAGAATTTCAAAGAAGCCAACGAGAAGATTAACGAAGTCGTAACAGAAGTGAAAACTCGTGTAAATCGTGTAAAAGAAGAAGTAACCGATGTTGTTGCTGCTGCAAAAGAAGTTGCCAATCAAGCTGGTGATGTAGTGGCTGCAGCAAAAGGCAAAGAACGCAAAGGCAGAAAAAAGAAATGAGCTTTACGTCGTTTTTCTCAACTCCAACAATTGATTCTCTTGAGCAATTAGAGCTCGAGAAGGGTAAAATTCAATTAACCATCATGAAGATGGTTACCTTAGTCTTATCTTCTATTATGCTAGCAGTTGTATTCATCTTTCTCATTGGTATGTTTATGCCAAATGAGCTAATTGATAATAATGAGATCTTTAAGATTATTGGTCCAGCATTCTCTATGATTATTGGTGCCTTTGTTGGTGCGTTTGCTACCATGATGGGAATGAAAGTTGCTGAGTTTGATCCGAATGTAAAGGTTCAAGAACTTGGTAAGACGGATCATAAGGTTCTTGCAGAAGCTCATGTGATCAACGCACAAGCCGAATCGATTGAAACCGAAAATGAAATTAAGATGATGGCAGCAATCGATAAATATAAAGATAGCGACGAGGATCACGGTCCTTTCTAAATTATGATTTCGTTTACTTACGGAGTCTCATATGTTTAAAAAATTAAAAGATCTTATCCTTCAGACTTTCACTGGAAAAGATAATAAGACGCTCGATCTTGGAAGAATTTTATGGGCCAAAGGCGTAATGCTTTTCTTTGGCCTATCAATCTACGACATCTATCGCGGTGCAGAATTTGATGCATCGACATGGGGTGTAGGGTTAGGTGCAGTACTTGCTGCCGGCGGTGCAGCTCTTGCACTCAAAGCTAGCACAGAACCTACAGAATAATGGCAACACCAAACGTCAATAAGCTAGTTGAAGATGTGTCGTATCTGAGTAGAGATATGGCAGTCGTCAATACGCTTGTTGGCCGTTTGGATACCACTATTGATAAGCTGACTGATATTTCAAGCATCGTATCAAATCTTCTTGCTGTCCACGAAACTAAATTGACTTCTCAAGAAATCATAAGTAAACAACTATCAGATTTAGTGGAAGCGCGCAGAGTGGAAACAGACGATAAAGTTCAGTTATTACACGAACGTATTTCTTCAGGCGAGCGTGAGCTCAAAGAGAATATCGACGATCAGTACGACGAACTCATGAAAGAAATTAAAGAGATGAGAGCAGAGTCGACTATTCAACATAATACTTTGAGTGATCGAATCACTACTATGGAAAAATGGATGTGGGCAGTTATTGGTGGATCTGCAATCGTCGGTGGTATTATTACTTTGGTGCCATGGAGTACAATATTCGGAATTGGATAAATTATGAGACGTGTGATTGATGACTTCTTACCGAGAAGTTATTTTAATGAAATAAAACAGATGATCGAAAATCCAGAATTTCGTTGGAACTTCTCATCAATACTTCCTTCGGGATGGGAAGGCCAAACTGAAAAAGACTGGTACTTCGTGAAGAAAATATGCGCTCAAAATGAACACTACGAAGATGCGCTTGGATATTGGCAAACGATCAGACCGATGTTTTATTTCTTCGAAGAGAAACTTAACTTCATCACAAAACATATCATCAGTGTGAACGTAAATAGTATGATGAATCAAAATAGAAAACGTGCCCATGGATGGCATAATGATTGTCCGGATAAACATTACGTGGCTCTATTCTACATCAATACTTGTCATACTGCGCCTACTTTATTCGAAGATGGATCAGAAGTCGATCATCTCGAGAATCGATTACTGTTCTTTGAAGGCGGAGATCATATTGATAATCGGCATAGTACTAATCTTCCATTAGATGTCGAAAGAAGAATAGCAATAAACTTTAATATACAAGGCGACTTGTTCTAAAATAAACATGTACAATAATGACAAACTGTGTATAATGGAGTTAACAGCTTGGAGTTATTATGCTTTGGATAGAACACAAATACATTAGTCTTCTCTCAGGAAGATTAGAAAGATTTCAGAGAATCAATAGCAATGTCTATCGATTCCGTTGCCCGATCTGCGGCGACTCTCAAAAAGATCGTCGTAAAACTCGAGGACATCTTCTTGAAAGAGGCGGTAAGATTCGCTTTTATTGTCATAACTGTAGCGCGAGCATGCAGTTTAAGTATTTCATGAAAGAGATCGATCCGACTCTGTATCTCGAATATGTCAAAGAACAGATGAAAGAATCTGGTAATCAGAAAGATGTTGAGACTTTTGCCGAGAAGATGAAACCTCCAGTCTTTGTCAAGACCACGGCTCTCTCGAAACTCAAGAAGGTAAGTCAGTTAGATCCTGACCATCCTGTCAAAAAATACATTGACAGTCGACAGATTCCATCCAATCTACATTATAAGTTATTCTATGCTCCAAAGTTTGGTGCGTGGGTGAATAGTATGATTCCGAATAAGATTAAAGTGGGAGAGAAAGACGAACCTCGTCTGATCATACCATTTCTTGACGAAGAAAAGAATCTCTTCGGTTTTCAAGGGAGATCGTTTCGGAAAGACGGTGTTCGATATATTACGATCATGCTCGATGAAACCAAACCAAAAGTATTTGGACTTGATACGATCGATGATTCCAAAGATATATATCTACTAGAGGGACCGATCGATTCGATGTTCTTACCGAACGCCATGGCGGCCGCAGGTGGAGATCTTTCTGCACAAATCGAACAAACCGGTTTACTTAAAGAGAAAATTGTGGTAGTATTTGATAATGAGCCAAGACATTCAGATACAATCAAAAGAATGCAAAAGGCGATCGATGCTGGTTATCGTGTAGTCATATGGCCATCTGACATCCAATATAAAGATGTCAATGATATGATCTTATCTGGTATGAAATCAGAATATATTAAGGATGTTTTAGATGAATGTAATTACTCCGGACCAACTGCAAAGTTACATTTCGCATTATGGAGAAAAGACCGTTGATGCGATCTTGCGGTTACCAGAAGAAGATGTGACTTGGATAGTATATAACGCAAATATGATTGCTGCCGCCACGACTCTTATTATCAAGCTTCGTGGCATTGATTATTTTTCGAAATATGTAAGAGTGGCATCACGTGATATTGATGACATTGAATCGTGTGGAGCTGCTAAATTATACTATGAGCCAAAGTTGTTCGATTATATAGGAAACGGATATGACTGAGTTAGTAGACAACGAATACGGAATCGAGTACGAGAAGATCGTAATCAAGAAACTTCGAATCTTTCGAGTTGGTAAACAGTGGTTGGTAGAATATCAACGGGCTGCTCGACTGTGGGCACCATGGGACTACTTCTGGTGGTACAATGATGGCCAGTATGTCGAGTACTACGATGCTCTTGGTAGAGTCAATGATCTGAAGGCGAATGGATATATAAATCTTCCACAGTTCCAAAAGGTGAAAACGTTCGATGTCTCATCTGAGTGATAATAACATAAGTTATTTTAAGCACATGTTGAGATCATGGCGCTGGGGAGCAATACTGTTTATTCATGGTTTATTTCCAAACGTATTCAAGACAAAAGTAAGTGATGAAATGTGTAATCATAAGGATTAATAATGCGTGAACCAATCGCGAAGATAGATGAATATGAAATGAAAACGGCGAGTGGCGATATTTGGATTGTTACTCTTCTTGGTGATAAAGCCACGAATGGTCAACGGTATTGTGAAGCACATATAAAGGGTAAAAAATGAGTGAAGTGAATTTAATCGGTCTGACGAAACCGAGTGCTTATACAGAATGTAATACTGCAAATGAATTGGTTGCATGGGCAGCAAGAGTATCGAATCCCTCGAATCAAAATAACACAGCAACAGCACCGAAATTGGTTCAATATCTGATCAAGAACCAACACTGGTCACCACTGGAGATGGTACATGTATCAATGGAAATTAAAACAACTCGTGACATCGCTCGGCAAATACTTCGCCATCGATCCTTTTCCTTCCAAGAATTTTCACAGAGATATGCAGACCCGACTAAAGAACTTGGACTCGGCACTCGAGAAGCACGACTACAAGACGCCAAGAATCGACAGAACTCAATTGAAGTAGATGATAAGTTTGTAGAAACCGAGTGGGAACACATTCAACGTCGTATGATCTATCACGCAAAGAAAGATTATAATGCTGCAATTAAACTTGGTATTGCAAAAGAACAAGCCCGAGCATTGCTTCCAGAAGGATTGACAGAATCGACGATACTAATGGCTGGTTCTCTTCGTTCATGGGTGCATTACTGCCAGTTGCGTATGGATCGTGCGACTCAGAAAGAACATCGCATTGTTGCCGAGCAATGCTGGGAAATAATTTGTCAGCACTTTCCTGATGTGAAAGCTGCTTTGGATAGTATGGCTGCGCAGGCAGAGTTTGAGAGGAAGTTACCATGATCAATTGGTTAGTATATAATAAAAATGATATTGTCGTTGCAGACGTCGAGTCTGAAGAAGAAGCTCTCGAGGTCGTACAAGATCTTACAGAAGATCCGTGGTGGAAAGACGAAGCGCCTTATCGAATAGAGATGTTACCATGAACTATAGTAGCGTAGTAAAAGAAAACGAAGACGGCGAGTTATACATAGATCTATCAGATGAACTCATGGAACAAATGGGTTGGGATATCGATACAGAATTAGTATGGACCGTTTATGATGACGGCAAGATTGGTTTAAGAAAGAGATCAGATGATAACAGTAACGAAACGTGATGGAACTCGCGAACCACTCGATATTAATAAGTTTCATAAGGTTGCGCTGTATGCGTGTGAAGGTTTAAGCGGCGTTTCTGTTTCAGATCTTGAAATTAAAACTCATATTCAATTCTACGATAAGATTAAGTCTTCTGATATTCAAGAAACTTTGATTAAAGCTGCAGCTGAACTGATTACAGAAGATGAACCAAACTATCAGTATGTTGCTGGTCGTCTGATTAACTATAATCTTCGTAAACAAGTATATGGTACGTACAATCCTGAACCGCTTTTAAAACACTACATTCGTGTACGCGATGAAGGTTATTATGATAAAGAAATGGGTGATGTATACTCAGTAGAAGAGTTCGATGAACTTGAAAAATATATTGATCATGACCGTGATAATTTACTGACATATGCTGCCATGGAACAGTTCCGCGGCAAGTATCTGATTCGTAATCGTGTCACCAATAAGTTCTACGAAACACCACAAATGGCATTCATGTTGATTGCCATGACTCTTTTTCAAAACTACAAAACAGATCGAATGAAATGGGTAAAGGACCTTTATGATGCTATCAGTAAATTTGACATTAGTCTTCCTACTCCTATTATGGCAGGAGTGCGCTCACCTCAACGTCAGTTTAGTTCGTGCGTACTTATCGAAACTGACGACTCACTGGATTCCATAAATGCAACAGCTTCTGCGATTGTTAAGTACGTTTCACAAAAGGCCGGAATTGGTATTGGCGGCGGTTCTATTAGGGCTGTTGGATCTCCTATACGCAATGGTGATGCTTCTCACACTGGTGTTATTCCTTTTTATAAACATTTCCAGTCGGCTGTTAAATCTTGTAGCCAAGGTGGTGTCCGTGGTGGAGCAGCGACTCTCTATTACCCCCTTTGGCATTACGAAGTGGAAGATATTCTTGTCCTAAAGAATAATAAGGGCACAGAAGACAATCGAATTCGTCATCTTGATTATGGCGTACAATTTAACAAGGTAATGTATGAAAGACTTTTATCTGGAGGTAATATCACCCTCTTCTCACCTAGTGATGTCCCGGACCTCTATGAAGCCTTTTATAAAAGCACTGAAGACTTTAAAGAACTCTATGAAAAGTACGAACGTAGTAAGGTTAGAAAGAAAACCATCCCTGCGATTGATCTCTTCTCAACCTTCGTTACCGAGCGAAAAGATACTGGACGAATCTATCTGATGAACGTTGACCATTGCAATGAGCATGGTTCGTTTACTCAAGCTGCTCCAATTAAGATGAGCAATCTTTGTTGTGAGATTACATTACCAACTACACCACTAAAGGATATTCATGATGAGTCAGGCGAAATCAGCCTTTGCACGCTTGCAGCAATCAATTGGGGAAAGATTAAGAAACCAACAGATTTCGAAAAGCCATGCACCCTTGCAGTACGCGCTTTGGATGCCTTATTGGATTATCAGGACTATCCTGTTCGAGCCGCTGCTATTGGTACTCGGAATCGCCGGCCTTTGGGTATTGGCATCATTAATTTTGCTTATTGGTTGGCTCGCAACGACACTAATTATTCTTATCCAAACCTTGATTTGGTCCACGAGTATGCTGAAGCATGGAGCTATTATCTTATTAAAGCCTCGGTCGACCTTGCCGAAGAAGTAGGTTCTTGCCCTCTTGACCATCAGACAAAGTATGCGTATGGTACTATGCCAATCGATACGTATAAGAAAGAAGTTGATGAACTTGTAGAGCCAAACTATAAGATGCCATGGAGCATACTTGCAAGTCGAGCATTGTCATCTGGTATTCGTAACTCGACTCTCATGGCTCTCATGCCAGCCGAGACCTCTGCTCAAATCAGTAACTCGACCAATGGCATCGAACCACCTCGTGCACTCATCTCGATTAAACAATCGAAAGATGGTGTACTCAAGCAAGTTGTTCCAGAGTTAAAAAGACTCAAGAATAAATATGAGTTACTATGGGATCAAAAGTCTCCAGAAGGTTATCTGAAGATTATGGCAGTCCTACAGAAATTTATCGATCAAGCAATCTCAGTCAATACTTCTTATAATCCTCGTCACTATGAGGACGAGAAGATTCCAATGTCTGAGATGATCAAACATATTTTGATGCACTACAAGTATGGTGGCAAAACACTGTACTACTTCAACACCTTTGACGGTGCTGGTGAAATTGATGAACTCAAACCACTTGCACAAGGGCAACTAGATGATGAGGATTGCGATTCTTGTAAAATATGAAATATAAAACTATCTTCATTAGTGATGTTCACTTAGGAACAAAAGATTGCAAAGCGGATCTTTTAAATAATTTCCTTAAACACAGCTCGTGTGATACTTTATACTTAGTTGGTGATATTATTGATGCATGGAAGATACAACAAAATCGTTTAAAATGGAAACAGTCGCATACAAATGTGGTGAGAAGAATTTTAGGATTTGCTAAACATGGTACACGTGTAGTCTATGTTGCCGGCAATCACGACGAGTTCCTTCGACCGATGATTCCGTATGGTGTAAGTTTTGGTAAGATTGAAATATGCAATCAGATATGCCATGAAGGTGTTGATGGTAAAAAATACATGGTTGTTCATGGTGATCTTTTTGATGGCATTACTCGTCTTGCACCTTGGTTAAGTTTTCTTGGTGACAGAGCATATGATTTTGTACTCAATTTAAATAGTCGGTTTAATTGGATTCGTCATCGACTTGGCTTTGGCTATTGGTCTCTAAGTAAGTGGCTAAAGTATAAAGTTAAGAGAGCCATCGACTTTATGTTTCAATTTGAAAAAAATGTCACTGCATATGCTAAAAGAAAAGGATATGACGGTGTAATCTGTGGCCACATACACAATGCAGAAATCAAGGATGTTGATGGCATCGCATATATGAATGATGGAGATTGGGTAGAATCATGTACTGCACTTGTCGAACATCAAGACGGTGAGTGGGAAATCGTAACATGGCAGGAAATTAAAAATGAAAATAAAAAAATTAATTTTAAAAATGTATGAAGCGATACTCAAAAAAGATACTCAAACTGAAAAAAAACTTTGGTTTCAAGCTTTAAAAAAATCGCTTAAACATAAAAAAACTCATACTATAAAATAAAGTGGTGTACAGAAAGTAGCAAATGCAGCATATTAGAATAGATAACGATAAATGGGAAGATCTCGGAAAAGTCTGGTATGTTCTCGAATATTCGAATACTCCCGAATCGACCGGCGTAAAGCTTAAGCTTGAAGATACTGTCAGCAAAGAAGTACACACTCGTGTTGTAGCTCGAAATCAAATTGAGTGGCTCGAAGAAAAAGATTCGAGATGGCTCGAAGCAGGGAATTACTAATGTTATATACAGGATCAGGAAATATACCTCATCACTTCTATTGTTGGGTAGATTCTTCTTTCGTTCGAAAAGAAGCTAAACCAAATACGTACGAGCCTTGTATATGGTTCGCACTTCATGCCAAAGCTGGACATTCTTGGGGATGTCATGTGATGCTCGAGTGTGGAGCAGTTTGGCGTGGAGTTCCTCCTCATGCTTTGGCATTCTCTCCAAATCCTGAGAAAACATGGCATCTTGAAGATACACAGATATGGGATTGCTATGGCGATCAGTTTTCAGTGTTGATATATAGTTACCTAGACAATCAACGAGTAGAGATTCGAAGAACCGGACTCTTTGGTCGTTATCTTTTTACGGTCATTCCGTTGAATGATGGCTTCACACAAAATCCTTCTCAATCGAAGGAATTTATGTTTGTACAATTGGATAACGGCAGACTGACTATTATGCCGACAAATGAACTTCGATTCCATGATAAATCATATACAGAAGGTGATTGGCCAAAAGATATCAAACTAAATACTAGTACTTGGAGAGTTGAATGACCGTTTTTTCAAACGAAACGTTTGATGCTACAGAACAGACTTGCTTCTTCGGAAAACAAGTCAATATTGCCCGATATGATAAGCAACGTTATAATATCTTCGAGAAGCTGACAGACAAACAACTCGGATTTTTTTGGAGGCCAGAAGAAGTCGATCTGTCAAGAGACGGCAAAGACTTTAAAGGGTTAACCGACCATGAAAAGCACATCTTCACAAGCAATCTCAAAAGACAGAT
>ENA-OSIY01000757-OSIY01000757.1-marine-metagenome-genome-assembly--contig:-NODE-757-length-17733-cov-27.531264_pt1 | contig 17733 bp, 12 predicted proteins | sample MGYA00237884_ERZ534233 | MGnify/ENA primary metagenome ERZ534233 (study PRJEB26412, sample SAMN06343840) | marine metagenome | isolation source: estuarine water | place: USA: Columbia River Estuary... | reverse complement strand
AATGTGTCCATTAACACTTGCAGTAAACGTATTCATTGAAGATGTATAATTTCCAATTATTATATTTTTTGCTTCTAGTGAACCTGTTTTTGTGTTGATGTCAGAAATGTGTCCATTAACACTTGCAGTAAACGTATTCATTGAAGATGTATAATTTCCAATTATTATATTTTTTGCTTCTAGTGAACCTGTTTTTGTGTTGATGTCAGTAATATGACCATTAACACTTGCAGTAAACGTATTCATTGAAGATGTGTAGTTTCCAATGATTGCATTATTAGATTCTTGTGATGAAGTAAATGAGTTTAAACTTGCAGTTGCTGTATTATATGATGCAGTTACACTTGCTAATGTAACATTTTTAGTATTTTGAGAAGCAGTATAATCGTTTAATGAACTTAATACTCCGATAAATTGTGCTGACCCCGATACAACACCATTTGATGCTGATATTGCTCCCCAAATTGAATTACCATATACGTTATTCCATTTTGCAGAAGTTGTTCCTAAATCAATTGTACCATTTGGAACTAAGTTTGTTGTAAAAATACCTAATGCAGAAATGTTGTCACTTGCAGCACTATCTCCTAAATAAATGTTTCCACCAATTCTAACATCTCCTGATGCAGATATATTACCAATTAAATTGATATCACCTTTTACAGGAGCATTTAGTGTTAATGTATTGTATTTTGTTGAACCACTACCAAATTGCAATGAACCACTACCTTGATGTAAATATAATTCACCTTCCGTTAGTGAAACATTGGATGTACCTCTCCTTATTTGAAATATAGCTGCCATTTATTATCTTTTCTGTTTGTTATAAATATCTTAAATATTAAAATCTAAATCACCTGCGGTGTTTATGTATTTTGCTAAATGCATATAGTTTGAAGTTATACTACCTGTTGTTACCCACATTGCGGATGAACTTACTGATAATCTTGTTATGTTTGATATTTTTACATCAAAAGAACCAGTTTGTGCCAATGCTAATGTGTTTGAGGTACTATCCGTTATATAGTTTACAGTACCTGCTGCATTTGGGTCTAAATTGAAATCGAATGTGTTTGGGCCAGGTGCAACACCTACTTGAGAACCATTTACATAAAAAGACCCCGTTACTTGAACTGACCCTGTAAATTGGTGTGTATCGTCACCGGTATCTCCGAATTTATTAGAACCCGATGTGTATAATATAGATGATGAAATTATACCAATATTAAATTGTCTTGCATTAACTGCTCCTAATACTGTTATATCATTATTAAAAGTTTGAGTTCCTACAAAAGTATTTGAACCGGTTGTTGCATATGAACCAGTTAAATTACCTAATGTGGTAGATTTATTATTTTCCGATGCACTAAATGCATTTAATGAACTTAATATTCCAATTATTTGAGATGAACCCGAAACTACACCATTGGTTGCAGCGATGGATGCTGTAATTGCACCCGTTAAGAATATTGAACCCGTATTAACTACATTTGTTGTTATTACTTCTTGGACTGTATCTGTCGAACCTGAACGTCTAAGGTATATCTTACCATCGTAAGTATTTATTGCTAATTCTCCTAAATTAAGAGAACCCGTACCAGGTACCTTACCCGATAACGAAGAACGTTTGAGTTGAACAATTTGTGCCATTTGGCTTAGTCTTTAAAGTTATCTAACAAAAATGTAGTATATACTACAAACATAAATATATTATAAAAAGAAAAACCCCTACTATGAGGGGTTTAACTATAATTATTTTGAAATATTAAAATTCCGTTCCGTTTAATGCCGATTCTATATCTGTCAATCTTGTTGCTACCGAACCACTAAATGCTAATACATCACCAATACCATATAGAGTTGTACTACTTGTTGTAAATGTTCCAAATGGAGTATCGTTATATCTTAATTCAACGGAACCAGTTGTAGTTGCTACTTTATAAAGAGAACCGCTAGCTTGTATATATCCAATTGTACCCGCAAATGGGTCAGAATTGAAATCAAAATCATCCGGTCTCATCGATGCGGTAACACCCGTTAATCCCTGGCCACTACCGATAAAATTAGCTGCGGTTACATTTCCAGTTATACTAATTGAACCTGATGTCTGTGAACCCGCAACTACAAATTGTACAACCTCATCCGTAGAACCTGATTTGTGCATAAAGGCTTTACCATCATAGGTATTCAGTGCTAATTCACCTAAGTCAATCGATGCAGTTGTTGGTATTGAACCCGATACTCCGGAGCGTTTTAAAAGTATTTTTTGTGCCATTATTTATTTTTCTTTATATATTTTTTATTAATATGTTCCTCCGTCTATTAATGTTAGTGTAGTTTGAATGTAGTTATCTGTTACCACCGCTTGTACTCTTGCAGTAGTATGATATAGATTTGTTCCTTCTGCTACATTTGTTGTAGTAAATCCTGTCGTGTTAGCCGATGTTAATAATACTTGTGATGAACCACTTACTAATCCTGCAGGTTTTCCACTTATATTTGCCCAAGTTGCTCCTGCTACCGATGCACTTATTGATGTTGCAATTGAACCACTAAATGTTGTATAGTTGGTTGTTGCGGTGATATCAATTTGAGATGAACCTGATACTAATACTTTAGTTGCACTTGCTCTACCTTCATATGTTGTCGGTGCTGATTGAGTGAATGCGTTTAAAGATGCAGTTGATTCTTGTATTCTTAAAATTCTAGCGTCAATACTTGCAGTATAAGTTGCTAATGTTGAATCTTTCGTAGCTTGAGATGCTGTCCATGCATTGATATCAGCAACATGTCCGTTTATACTTGCAGAGAATGTATTCAATGAAGCAGTTGCCGTATTGAATGATGCAGTTACACTTTGAATAGTTGTAAACTTACTATCAACACTTGCAGTATATAAACTTAATGTGCTAAATTTAGTTTCAAAAGAACCAGTCTTAGTATTAATGTCAGTAATATGACCATTAAATGAAGCCGTAGTTAAATTGATACTTGCAGTACTTTCTTCCAATCTAGTCAATCTAGTTGCATTGGATGCAGTTAATGATTGTAAAGTTGTAAATTTACTATCAATACTTGCAGTATATAATCCCAATGTAGTATTCTTAGTATCAATACTTGCAGTATATAAACTTAATGTACTATTTTTAGTATCTTGTGAAGAAGTATATAAGTTTAGTGATGCAGTACTTTCTTGTAATCTTGCAATTTGAGCTGCATTTGATGCAGTTAAAGTTTGAAGAGTTAAATTCTTAGTGTCTTGTGAAGAAGTATATAAGTTTAATGAAGCAGTTGATTCTTGTAATCTACTAACTTGTGCGGTCATTGAAGCCGTTAAAGTTTGAAGAGTAGAGAATTTACTATCAATACTTGCAGTATAAGTTTGTAATGTACTATCTTTAACTAATTGAGATGCACTGAATGCGTTTAGTGATGCAGTACTTTCTTCTAATCTATTTAATCTATTACCCGTTGTACCACCACCCAATGATTGAGATACTAATGTAATCGTTGCGTTACTTGCACTTATAGAAGTTGCAAGTGAACTACTAAATGTTGTATATCCGTTTGTTGAATCAATAAATATTTGTGATGAACCACTTACTACACCCATGCCACCTGCTACCAATATTTGTGATTCTGTTCCTAATTTTCCTGCTTTCCAGTAATCATTGGTTACATCCCAAAGTAAAGAACCTGAAGTAGTTGAACCACCACTTGCATCTCTTACTTGTATACCACCATCAGATGTTCCTGCTGCATTTAATACTAATATATTATCTGCAATGTTTACCGTTGTAGAGTCAACAACTGTTTGAGTACCTTGTACAAACAAATTACCTTTAATAGTTGTATCACCATTTACTGTTATATTCACTCCACTTGCAGTTATTGCTGCTCTTAATGATGTGGTATATGAATTTAAACCAGATATTGATGTATTTACACTTGCAGAAGTAGTTTCTAAGTTTGTTAATCTAAGTCCTGCTGATGCTGTAAATAAGTTTAACGATGATGTACTTTCTTGTAATCTAGTTAAGTTAGCATTTAGACTTGAAGTATAAGTTGCTAATGTACTATTTTTAGTATCTTGTGAAGAAGTATATGCGTTTAAACTTGCAGTTGATGCTTGGATATTACCAAACTTAGTATCAGCTGATGAAGTATATAAATTTATTGATGCGGTACTTTCTTCAATTCTTGTAAATCTAGTTAAAGCAGATGCACTAAATGTATTTAAACTTGCAGTTGATGCTTGAATATTGCCAAACTTAGTTTCAACACTTGCAGTATAAGTTGCAAGGGTTGTGTTTTTGGTATCTTGTGAAGAAGTATATAAGTTTAAACTTGCAGTTGATGCTTGAATATTACCAAACTTAGTTTCAAATGAACCAGTCTTAGTATTGATATCCGCAATATGACCATTAACTGATGCAGTTGTTAAGTTAATACTTGCAGTTGATTCTTCCAATCTACTCAATCTTGTATTTTGAGTTGTATTGGTAGTATCATTAGATGAAGTATATGCGTTTAAACTTGCAGTTGATTCTTGTATTCTTAAAATCTTAGCGTCAACACTTGCAGTATAAGTTCCTAAAGTAGAAAACTTAGTTTCAAATGAACCAGTCTTAGTATTGATGTCTGCAATATGTCCTAATGTACTTGCAGAGAATGTGTTTAAACTTGCAGTAGCAGTGTTAAATGATGCAGTTACACTTTGTATTATTGTAAATTTAGAATCTACTGACGCAGTGTATAATCCCAATGTACTATTCTTAGTATCTTGTGATGCCGTGTATAAATTTAAACTTGCAGTCGACTCTTGTATTCTTAAAACTTGTGCTGCCATTGAAGCAGTTAAAGTTTGAAGAGTAGAGAATTTAGTATCAACACTTGCAGTGTATAATGCTAATGTACCATCTTTGGTTAATTGAGACGCAGTAAATACGTTCATTGAAGATGTATAGTTTCCAATGATTACATCCTTAGCTTCTTGTGATGCAGTAAATGAATTTACCGATGCAGTTGCTGCACTTAAATGTGCAACTGAACTACCTATCGTTCCACTACCAATAGATGAACTTAATGCGGTAATTGAACCTGAAACCGAACTACTAAATGTTACAAAAGTAGAACCTGTAAAGTTATTTAAAGATGATGTACTTTCTTCTAATCTACTTAATCTTGCATTTTGTGCAGTATTGGCAGTATCGTTGGAAGATGTATAACTATTTAAAGAAGTATTTGCGTTACTTGCAGTGAATAAATTTAAAGATGCAGTACCTTCTTCAATTCTTGTAAAGCGAGTTGTAACTGTTGTATTTGTTGTCGCTTGTGAAGATGTGAATGAGTTTAATGATGCAGTACTTTCTTGTATTCTAATCAATCTTGTTTCAAAAGAACCAGTTTTAGTATTGATATCACTAATATGTCCTAATGTACTTGCAGAGAATGCGTTTAATGATGATGTACTTTCTTCTAATCTTGTTAATCTTGCATTTTGTGCAGATTGTGCAGAGTCGTTAGATTGAGTATATGCATTTATATTATCAATAGAACCACTAATAGAACGAGAGTATGCGTTTAAAGATGCAGTTGATTCTTCTAATCTACTCAATCTTACACCATATGCGTTTGTAGTTGTTGTATTACTTTGTGTATATGAGTTTAAAGAAGTATTTCCGTTACTTGCAGTAAATGAGTTTAATGATGCGGTACTTTCTTCAATTCTTGTAAATCTAACATTTGCAGATGAAGTATATGTTTGTAAATTATCATTTTTAACATTAAGACTTGCACTTGTAGTTTCTAAATTAGTTAATCTTATAGTTGCAGATGCAGTATATGAATTTAAAGATGATGTACTTTCTTCTAATCTGCTTAATCTATTTAAATTAGATGCAGTTAGAGATTGTATGGTAGTAAATCTATCTTCAAATGAAGCAGTTCTACTATTAATATTTACAACATGTCCGTCAATTGAACCTGTATAAGTTGCTAATGTTACAAACTTAGTATCAATTGATGCAGTATACGTTTGTAATGTACTATCTTTAACTAATTGAGATGCACTAAATGTGTTTAATTGAGTTACAGAACTTCCAAGATTACCACTACCTACTGATGCAGATAATGCGTATATTGAAGCGGATACCGAACTACTTAAAGTTGTCAATGATGCCGCTGATGCAGAGTCGGTTGTTGCTACCGAACTACTAAATGTTGTAAATCCAGTTGTTGATGTAATGGTAATTTGTGAAGAACCACTTACTACATCATCTCCTCCTGTTCTTAATATTTTTAATTCAGCTCCTAATGGGCCTGCTTTCCAGTAATCATTTGTAGAATCCCAAAGTAAAGAACCCGAAACAGTTGCTCCACCGGTTGGGTCTTTAACTAATAAACCACCATTTGCTACCGATGAACCATTTAATTCTATAATATTATCACCAATACTTACTGTCGTAGATTGGATTGATGTTGTTGTACCCTTTACAGTTAAGTCACCATTGATTGTTATATTTGTACCACTTGCAGTAATTGCTGCTAATAAAGATGATGTAAATAAATTTAACGATGATGTACTTTCTTCAATTCTAGTTAATCTTGTTGATGTAGATGCACTAAATGTGTTTAATGATGTATTACCATTTGATGCAGTAAAACTATTAACCGATGCAGTTCCTGCCGATAATGAGTCTACTCTACTTGATAACGAACCACCACCCGCTCCACCTACTGATGAAGATAATGCTGATATTGATGCTGATACGTTTGTAATACTATCTGTTAATACTCTACCTTTATATTGGTATCCAGAAATGTATACATATTGTGATGTAGTCGGTGCTACTGTGTTATTAGTAAATTGTAAAACACCTGTCTTATAGTCAAATGTATAGTTGTTAGTTGAAACTTGGTCACCTGCTACTACACCAGCTGATGTTGTTGCCGATGATACGAATACTTTAACACCATAACCTGGAGTTGCATCTTCAGCGTTTGCGTTTGCTAATGATACTGCACCATATTTTGGAGATATAAAATTTGTTTGTTGATTACCATCAATTAACTGAGCACCAATACCTGCTGCAGATGCAGAAGAATTGGATAATAAAAACCAAACCTCACTTTTAGAACTACTTACTAAATCCGAACGAGTTAATCCTGCTCTGTAATAATATTGCATTACAGATTGGCCGTTTATCGAATATATAGACCCACTCTGCGCACTTCCACTAAAAGGTAATCCAGTAGAAGGTATCAATCCTTGGTCAACATATACCTCATTGGCGTTTATATCCAATGTAGATGTAAAAGCTTCCTGAGAATCGGTATAAGCGTCGTGTGTGTATCTTCTACTTTGAAGGAGCCTATTGGATTTTGATAATTTATCTATTGCCATTTTATATCGTTGTTATTCTTTAATTATTAACTAAATGTTGTTGTAATTGATGTAACTGGTGTTGGGTCTCCTTTGTATCTTACGATTACATATATGTTTGTATAAGTTGCGTTTAATGCCATACCATCACCATTTCTTAAAGGAATTGTATAAGTTGTTGACGATAATGAACCACCTGTATTACCATATAATTGGAATGCAGAACCAAATGGATTTTGTCCGTCTGAATTTGCCGTTTTACTTGCAACAAAGTTTGTCAATAAATCCGATGGGTCAAACAATCTTGCATTACCTGCTCCGTATACGTTTGTACCAGATGATTCAAATAAAATCAATGCACCTATTGCGTTGTTTGTTGTTGTACCCCAGTTTACTAATGCTTGTCCTAAATTCAAAGTCATAGAAGTTTTAGTTCCTGATGTTGTGAATTTACGAACATAGTATTTGAAAGTTTTAGAAGTATCGGGGTCACCTAACCAATATCCGTAAGTTCCACCTGGTTTTACTAAATACCCTGGTTTAACTTGTAAGTCGTTTCCACTTAATGTATATAATCCAAATGTAGTTGTCCATGCGGTTCCACCAAATGCTAACACATTATCTGCTAATTGAATACGATAGTTTTCACCAGTAAATGATTCAATTAATGCCGTAGAAGTATCCGCTCCTTGCGTTCTTGTATAATATGCTAATGAACCCGAAGATACTGGTTGACCAAATGTACCTGCGGTATGATAATCAAATGTATTTACTTTTGATACAGATGAACCATTGTTATAGTTTACACCATTCATTGTTGCAGTCCAAGTTAATGGAGTGTTTGATGATTGACCTATATTTGTTATGTTTGCAGAACCAAATGTATATAATCCGTTTAATCTAACTACATCTGTTTCAAATGGAATTGTAGAAGTAGCTCTAACTGTTGTGTTTGTTGTATCAAAAACACCATTTGCAGTTGATATTGTTCCTCCTGATGTTACAACCGAATTTACACCCGATGTTGCGGTTATACCTGTACCACTCAATGCAATCGAACCAACTGTTCCGTTATAGAATAATGGATTAAATAGGTTTGTTATTGAAGATGATATTGAATATGTTGAACCACTTAAATAAGGTGCTCCTGATAATGAACGAGAAACTGCGGTTAAATAACTCAATGTTGTACTACCTGTTGCTGATGTTTGAACAGGTATGTTTGTTGCTATTTGAGTTAATGGTGCGTAGAATATACCTTCCGTAACTACTATTGGTGTTGTAAATGCAGATGAACCACTTGCAATTGAAATTGATGCGGTTACATCATAATATCCAGATATATTAATAGTCGATGTTGAACCAGTTACATATATTTTTTGAGGTAATACCGATGCAAACTTACCATCCTGATATGCTGCAGGGATAACTGCTGAGTTAGCCGTATTTATTTTTGCTAAAGTCACACCATTTGTAGTACCTGCTCCTGTTTGAGTTGCTAAATTTTGAGATGATGATATTAAAGTATCAGTTTTTGTACTATTATCTTTAAATCTATGTGTAACAGACCCACTAACTTTAAAATTTGTAGGTGTACCATTACTCAATAAACCTAATCCAAATAATTGTGCATCTGCAGATGAACTTACTACCGTAGTTCCTGCTGCAGTTGATGTATAACTAACTTGATAAGTATCTTGTGTATAAATTGGAGTAATTCCAGTAAATATTGTAGAACCTGCAGTTGCAAATCCTTTACTATTTAAATAAGTAATTGTTGTATTTGTAGAACTTTGAGGAATATATCCTGTTAATGCAGTTCCAGTTGTTGTATTTGTTGCTGCATCTGTTACTGTACTATATGTTTTAGTATTTGGGGATGCATCCGGTGCTGACGATGATAATAAACCTGCTACAAATCTTAATATTTCAGATACATTTGTTTCAGAAGTAAAGTTATTAAAATAAGAACCACTCAATCCACTTTGCCAAGCATTTGAAGATGGAATACCAACCGTTACGTTATCTGGGTCAATTGTTCCACTTACTCTTACACTACCTGTAATTTCTAAAGTATTTTGAGTTCTATATACTGAACCAGTTACTGTTGCTGCAGAACTAGTTGGAGTAAATATACCCGTATTAGCTGCAATACTTGCACTTAAACTTGTAACCGATGCAGCTACTGAACCTGAAAAGACTCCAATATTACCTGTTAGGTCAATTGCGGTATTTCTATCACTACCTAAAAGGAATAATGTTTGACTACCACTCGCATAATAAGGAACACCATCTACCATTCCGTTGTATATAGATGATGAGAATATAGGAGCAACTGAACCAGTTCCTCTCATAATTCTATTAACTGCCTGAACAGAGCCACTCTCTACAACCGCAAATACAATTGATGAACCATTTTGTGATGATGATAAGAGAGATGAACCTGATGCTATAATCAATTCACCTTTTTGAAGGGATGATGTTACTGCTGCTAGGGATTGTAAACTACCCCTTTTGTGTTTAATGATTTGTGCCATGTATATTTTTGGTTATTCTACTTAAATTTGTGGTTATTCCCATATAAATATAGAATTTATTGTAAATAATTTTTATATTTTATATTTTTTATTTTATAATGTTACCATTCACCCTGGTCAATTATCATTGATGAGGTTTGTTGTAATTCTAAGTCAGTCGCAAATCCATTATCCAATGACGATGTAAATCCTTCTAATGTGTTAAATTTATCATTAATACTTGCAGAAGTTATCTCTAAATTATTCAATCTACTATTTGTTGAAGAACTTATTGTTAAATTTGTAGCTACAATTGATGCACTTAAATTATTAATAGATGCAACACTACCACTTAATGTTGTTGCAATTGAAGAACTTATTGAAGATGATATCAATGTTTGTGATGCCGACAATGAAGAACTTATTATTGAAACTTCTATATCCGTTGCGATTACTGACAGAGAACTACTCAATGATGAACTTACAGTACTGATAATAGATTGAGAAATTGAAGAACTTAATGATGTCAAATTTGAACTTTGAGTTGCAAATGTTCTAGCTACCGAAGAACTAAAATCTCCAGTCACACTTGCAATTGAAGAACTTATTAAACTTAAACTTGTACTTACTGATGAACTTAAATTATAGTTTGACGAACTTATTGAAGAACTTATTGTTAAATTTGTAGCTACAATTGATGCACTTACTGCCGAAACTTCTACATCCGTTGCAATTAAAGATAATGCACCACTTAAAGATGAACTTACAATATCAGTTATGGATGATGATAAAGATGTATTTATAGATTGTGATACTGCTATATTAATAGATGCGGTTAATACTGACCCAGTTAATGCTGCTGCGACAATACTATTTATAGATGAAGTTAACGATGCACCTACTTCTGCCGATGTTTGTAGTGCAGAACCACTCTCTATTTGTTTTAATCTTATTAAGTTTGCCATATCCTATAAATATCTTTTATTCTTTTAACTTGCCCATAACATAAATATCATTTATAGTCACATTATCGTAATCTATATATTCTTCATTTAAAGTTATTACTACATTATTTCCAACTTCTTCAATTTTATAATTTCCTGGAATATGTAAACCAAATACCAATACTTCAAAATTATTAGGTGATGCTCCTTCGGTTCCGTAATCCAAACTAACATTGTGTATTGTTAATGTATTTGTATTATTGTCAAACACATCGACATTTCTTTGGACATATCTTGCACTATGTTCTAATATTTCTTGATGAAAATCTGATATAGTTGTTTTGTTATTTACAACTTTTATTGGATTTGGATTAGATTTTGTTTTAGATTGGAATTTTGTATTAGTTGGAATTACAATATTTTGTAAACTTCCAGTCAAATCATTGTTAGTAAGATTATTAATATTAACCTTTGGAACAACTCTATTAAGTTTTCTACTATTTGAATTAAATCTATTAAGCATATTGTTCTATATCTCCTTTTATTTCAATATAATCATTATTATCCAAATTAAATTCAAAATTTGTTTTTATAAATTTAATTAATAAACCACTTCCACCTTCTTCAATTATATAATCCGTTCCACTTATTGCCTGTGTGTTAATATAAACTTGTAATCTATCTTGTGTAGTTCTATATTCAATTTCTCTTAATATATCTACAAATCTCCAACCAGTAGCTTCATAAATCCAATAAGTAGAATTTGTTAAATCTTTTGGAGTTAAAACGGCTTTACCAGGTTTTCTACTGATTTTTTGAGTTATATCTAAAAGGCTTCTTTTCATTATGGAAGAATATCAATAAATTTACCTATAATAGTAACTTCATCGGTATTGGTTACACTAAATCCTAAAGAACCTGTTAAGAATTGTAATGATAATGATGTACTATTTACAGACCCGGTGATGTGGTCATTCCAATAATATCTAACACCATTTATATATGTTTTAACATCATATTGATTTCCATTATAAGTTAATCCGGCTGTAACTACCGATGCCAATTGTGGAGGTGCTTGTATTAATTTTACATTATTAAAGGATGCGGAGTTTGGTGTTGCTATTGAACCAGTCATACTATTATTTAAAGATAAAAAGTCAATTAAATCTTTGTTGTCATAATATGGTGATGGTGTAGTTAACATACCTTCTAATCTACCATTTCCAGTTATATCGGTTTCAGTTGATACTACTACTCTTTTTGTAGAAAAACTTCTTTTTGTAGTATCTTCTCCGTCAAATTTTTCTGGAAGTAAATAAGCTTTAACTGATAAACTAAATTCAATTCTATTGATTCTTTCGGTTCCTTCACCTACTTCATTTACAACATTAAATTCACCAACAGTTGTTCTAAATTTAAACTTTTCTTTATCTCCCCAATAAGTTCCTGTATATTGTAATTGTTCTATTACTGAATTTAATTGTTCGGTAAAAGATGTCCAACACATACAATCATAACTAACTTCAACATATTCCGGCATAGTTATTTTATATACTTCATATTTTGGTTTAACACTACCACCCAATGCAGTAAATCTATCGTATCTATTATCTTTTGAATATTTTGTAACACCTGAATAAGATACATGTCTATTTAACATTGGCATCGTTTCATCTTTTGCAATAGATGTTCTCCTAATCATCATCAGAGGTAATTGTATTTTACCATGTGTATCTCTATAAACACCTTGTCTACGAGAACCATTCCATCTTTCTGAATTACCATATATTACCGGAATTTTTATAGATTTACCATTTCCATCTTCCAATGTAGGTAAAGCCGTATCTTCTAAATAAGACATCATAGCATAATCTATATCAAAAAGACTAATACTTTGTTTTAAATCACTTTTGGTGGATTTAATTTGATTTCCTCTATTTAAATTCGGTTTTAGTGGATTTACTGACATAATTATTTTATTCTTTCTTCTATATTAAGATTGGATTTAGATACCATAAATGTTGAACACGTTATACTCCAATTTCTACCATCATTAGGTAAACCACCTATTAATTGTATTTCATTTGTATTATCAATTTCAAAATATCCTTCATTAAAAAATATAATATCACCAATTTCAGGATATGCATTTCTTTCTTCACATAACAATCTATCAAATTTGAAAGTTATATTTTGGTCGGTTTCGGGCCCAAAACCTTCATATCTAATAGATTCAGGTTCTTTGTCAATCAATGTATATAATTCAATTCCAGGATGCCATGTTTTATTCATAGATTCACCATAGATATTTACTTTTGTTTCATTTAAGTTTATTTTAAACAATACACAAGTATTCTCGATAACTGTATCAACCAGTTCTCTAGCTACATTTCTAAAAAATTCGATATCTCTACCTACTAAGAATTTTGGCATATTATCCTACATATATTTTTAAAGGAACTTTTCTCAACATATCTTGATGATGGTCAGATTCCTGTGCTTTATTTTCCATCACATTCTTTCTACTCATCTCTTCCAAATTTTCTCTCAATTGTGTTATCAATGCATCCTTTTCAACTTGTGCTTCTGACCTTAAAGCTGCACCATCTAAATTCACATCACCATCTGGAATTGGAACCGAACTATATTTTTCTCTAATTGCTCCTAATAATTCTTTTGTTAATGCAAGAGTATATTTTCTAATCCATTGTTTACCAACCTCATTTATATTTGAATACTGAATAAAATTATATGGAATGTCGGAATAGTCAGAAAGTGAATTGGCTTGAATAGTTTGAGAATCTTGTTCAAATTCATCTCTACTCATATACTCAAAGTATATTCTAGTTATACCCGTTCCTTTTGGAATAGGAAATATTTCTAATTTATTATCTACTATATTAAATGAAAATGTTGATTTACGAATTTGGTCATTAAATTCAATTTGTTGCATTCTTAATATATCTTCGTATAAAGGCATCATTAAGAATTGTGCTGCGGGTGAAAAATTACCAAAACCTAATTCTGACATTAAATTTAAAGTACCTTGTGCACCTACGGAATATGGGTCAAAGAATCTTGTAATAGCCGGTGTTGCTTCATAAAACACTTTTGTTACATCTATTGTAGAACCACTTGTATATAGTGTTGCAAACGATGATGATGTGTTATTATCTATTGCTTGAGTCATTAAATCATATACTTGAACCGATGCAGTTAAGTTAACATATGCTTTTTTTATTGCAGTGCTACCACCGACACCTGCTTGTGTTCCGTATTGTTGAGACATACGAATTACACTTGGTAAATATGAACCATCTACTAATGTTTGTGAATAATTACTTTTACCACCAATTGATTCTTTTTTTTGACCTCTTAAAATGTCTAAGTTGTTTCTAAGATTAAATTGATTTACTTGTGCAGAATATTCGGAAGTTGATTCTTCAAAACATGCCCAAATTTGTTGATTATCCAATTCAATATTAACAATAGGATATCCCAATCTTCTAGCTACCCAAGTTGCTGTTTTTGGTGCATCGGTTTTAAAATCAGTATCGTTATCGTATATTCCAAATGGTGTTGCGTCGTATGATGCCGATGCTGATAAAAATGCATTGTAGGTTGAACCCGACCAATATGTGTTTACAGACATTATTAAAAATTTATAGTTTTACTACTATAAATATGAATTATATAAATAAAAAAAGGGGAAAGTATTTTTACTCTCCCCTTTTCTTTATTGTAAGTCTATTACTTATCTAATCTACTCAAAGATTATAAAGTGTTCAAACCTTCAACGATAACTTTACCATAAAACTCAGGTCTTACGATTTTCTTAGCGTATCTAGTCATAACACCTCTTCTTGGAGTGAAGTTAGTTGGGTCATAAACCAATGGAGTCATAATCAATGGTACATAAGGTGCGTAAACTGCTCCTGTTTCGAAGAAGTTAGAACCTTTGAAACCTAATAAGATTACATTCTCAGTCATGTATGGGTTTTTGTAAACGTCATATCTGTTAGAGATAGAACCGATGTTAGTTACACCTGCAGAGAAAGTTAACGCATCTTTTGATGGGTTAGCAGAGAAACCATTCATTGATTCTAAAATTGTTGCTACGTTTGGAGATACAACGATAAAGTTTGCACCACCTCTCATAGTCAATTGATGAATCTTGTTAGAAACTTTTTGTAACTTAATACCTAAAGTTTGGTACCAAGTGCTCTTTGTGTAAGCAGAAGCAGCTGCTGCGTTAGAATCAACTGCGAATCTACCAGTAGCAGAATCGTAATCGTATCCAACTCTAGCTGACCAATAGTCAGTAGTGAAAGCGTTTTGTTGTAACATTTCTAAGATTTCTAAGTCGATTTCTAAAGAGATGTATTCAGACAACATTTGAGTTAACTCAGCTTCAGCGTCTACACTATGGTAAGCGTTTAAATCTTGAGCTAATTCCGGTGTCCAAATTGCTTTTAATTTTCTTGTCTTAGCAACAATTGGTTCAGATTTCAATTCTAATTCGATTTCTGGAATTGCTAAATCAGTTCCTCTATCTTCAAAGTCACCTCTTGAAATATCATCAGGTTGTTTAGAGTAAACTAAAGTTTGAGCAGTTAAATCAGTTGCAACGATTAAAGCTGCAGAAGAAGAAACATAGAAAGAAGCCGAACCATTGTTCAATGTAGTTAATTCTGGGTAGTGAGATACTGCCGTAGAACCTGAAATTTTAAATGCTCTTACACCATTGTAATCAGCGTTAGAAGGTAAACCAACAGTTACTTTTCTCCAGTTATTTGGATATGCTGCAAAAGATGCAGATAATGTTTCATTACCTAAAAAATCAGATGCAGAACCAGAAGATACAACTGCGGTTGCTGCAGCGGTTACGTCATTGATTGTATATCCGAATCTTCCTGCACCATATAAACCACCTTCAGTTGCTTGAGTAGAACCCAATTTGTTACCGGTTGGTGATAAATTATCTTTACCAAAAGTACCACCATTACCAAACATAGAAGAACCAGAAGCTGGTCTATTTGCATCGTTTTGAGTACCATATTTGAAATCCATGTAGAAAATAAGACCTGAAGGTAAGTTCATTGGTTGAACTGAAACGAATTCTTTAGCTGCGATAGAACCGAAGATTCTTCTTACTAAAGGTAACGCAACACCTGCCCACTCTTCAGAACCTGAAGATGTACCTGTTCTTGTAGCCTCATCTAATAATTGTTTAGCTTGGTTTTCTAACATTACTGCCATACCATGTTTAGTTGTTTCAGAACCTACTCCTTCAAGTAAGCCTGTTTTTTCCCATTTGCTTTTCAAACCTCTTGTTTGTTCAAGCATTACGCTTTGAGGGTTAGCGCCTGTCATTAATTTTTTAATGTCCATTGTTTTGTTTTTTAATATTTTTATTTAATAATACCTGCTAACTTTTGAAATCTATCAGAGATTTGAGTATTTTCTGCAATTACTTGCTTAGATACTGCCGGTTTAGTAGATTTTGTTACTTTACTAGCAATCCCTTCAGAAATTGATTTTTTAGTAGATTTGTTAGATGATGAGTATTTGAAATTCTCTGCTAATGTAGAGTAAACCAATTTCACTTCTCTAACTGAATTTGTTCTATCCAAAGTTTCAATCACTTTAACTTTTTGTTCGTTAGTCATGTTGTGTGCTCTGAATAATTTGTTTGCGAATAATAACTTAGCGTTCAATAAGTTCACTTCGTTAATAGTTCTTTGTAAAGATTTGATTACTTTGTAAGCTTCGTTAAGTTCTTTTTCCTTTTCTTCTGCTTCTTCAGCTTCGTCAACTTTTTCTTTGTCGTCTGTCATATCCTTCTCCATTTCTCTTAAGATTTCTTCTAAGTCGATTACATCGTCTTTTTTGTCATCTTCAGCTTCATTTGTTGCTTCTTTTTCTTTTTCAGTTTCTTCAGCTTCATTTGCAGCTTCTTTTTCATCTTCCTCTTCAGCTTCATACATTGGTTCTTCTTCTTCAGAATCTTCACCTTCTAATTGAGCTTCCAATTCTCTGATGATTGCTTCTAAGTCCATATCATCTTCTGACTCTTCGTCATCAGAACCCATGTCCATTGAATCGTCACCCATTTCAGAATCCATGCCCATGTCATCCATGCCCATTTCATCTTCACCTTCTGCTTTTGCAAATGGATTTTCTTCAGTTTCTTCTCCGTTCTCACCTTCTAATTCTGCAAGTCTAGCTTTCAATTCTGCAATTTCTGCATCTTTGTCATCACCAGCCATAGCATCATCTTGTTGTGCAAATGGGTTTTCTTCTTCAGAAATGTCTGCTACTTTCTTATAGTCAGTACCAGCTTGTTCAGGTTTACCACTATCTTTTTTTACACCAACTGATAAATCAGTCATTGCATCTAAAGTTGGGTTTGCACCTGGAGTCTCAGCATATCCAGCGTCTACTTTAGACCCGATACCCGTTGAACTCAATTCTTCGTCTACTTTTTCAGCTTCTTTATCTTCAACTTCAGCTTCTGCTCTCATCTTTTGAGATAAGATAGATTGTAGTCTTGGAGTAAAGGCTTCTTCAAGAGCGATTTTAGCGTTTGCTAAAGCAGTTTCTTTTACAGCTTTGGCATCAGCGATTGCTTCTTTCAATAATTTTGAATTTGCCATCTTTTTTCCTTAAATTTTGTTGTGAAGTTATTCTTGTAGGGAACTCCAATGTAATTATGTTGATTGTTCGGTCACACCTTATAGAGAAGGGTATTCATTAATCAACGATGTCTTGTAATCTCATAATAAAAAATGAGATATTTGATAATATATATATAAATTTTTTAGAAAACTAAAGAAAACTATTAAAATAGTTTGTTTTTTCTTATAGTTTCTTCTTTTTGTAACCTCTT
>ENA-OSIY01000756-OSIY01000756.1-marine-metagenome-genome-assembly--contig:-NODE-756-length-17734-cov-6.273263_pt1 | contig 17734 bp, 43 predicted proteins | sample MGYA00237884_ERZ534233 | MGnify/ENA primary metagenome ERZ534233 (study PRJEB26412, sample SAMN06343840) | marine metagenome | isolation source: estuarine water | place: USA: Columbia River Estuary... | reverse complement strand
ATTTATAGTTATAAGGATTTAAAAGAAGACTATTAAACTTTAGTCCTGCATCTCTCAATGCCTTTTCTGTTTCTGCCCTCATGCTTCTACTTCTTCCACTAATCACAACAACCTTGGTGTTTAGGGAATTGATGTAGTCAATAGTCTTTTTGATGGGGGTAGAACTCATGTGTTCTAATACTGTATCGTCAATGTCTGTAATAATCATATATCAAGTATACCTTATAAGAGGACAAAAGTAAAGGGGTGTTATACTTATATTATGAATTGTCCTTTATGTAATAATCCTATGATTGATGTGGTTTACGGATTACCCACAGATGAAATGATTAAGAAATCTAATCGAGATGAGATTGTTCTGGGTGGATATCACAAACCTTTTGGTCCAACCCACTATTGTCTTCCGTGTCAGGAAGAGTTTGGTCAGGGTGGGGACAATCGCACACCCAAATTTTATCATAATAAGTAATAGTCTTTTTACAGTTCCAATGATGTCCTGTAATGCAGAAGCCACATTTACGCAAGTTGATGCTCCACGATGTGTGACAGTTTAACTAGGAATCCTTTGGATGGGTTTGGTTCAATCTTGCATTCGATAGGTCTGCCATTCTTTTCTACAATAGCCTTCAAATCTTCGGTGGTAGTTATGACAACCATGTTCTCAAGAACAAACGCATAGTGAGTAGCCTTAGATACACTAAGACCAGATGGTTTCCAAGACTGAGAAGCATTGTACCAGCAATCAGTTTCAATATAAAGATTGCCTGTGTCTTTCCAACGCTTGTCTCGCTTAACCTCTACTGTCTCGATGGACAGGATGTTTGCTACAGTTGCTTCGCCTTGCTGACCAAACTTTAGGTCAATATCAAAATCAGAGTTCTTCATCGTCACGGTATCCTAAGTCTTCTTCGTCTCTCTCGTCTACCAGCCTTGCCATGAAAGCCATTATGAGAACACCAACTAACACAAGAGATAAATTAATTAATGTTTCAAGCATTTAAGCCCTAACTAGTTTACGTTTGATTGGGTCAAACTTTAGTGGATGCTTCTTAGAAGCCTTTCCATTCTGTCTGTTGCTGTTTCTTGCACCTTTTGCCTTAGCCATTAGTAGTCCTCCTGAACTATCATTATTGCGGATATCATGGCACAGATAATTGCTGCACCTACCTGTGTTATTGCTACCACCAGATTGTTAAAGCCAATAGCAGTATATAAAATTAGCAAGGGTATTTGAGCAGAGAGCATCAATATACCCCATAGTATTAGGAAACCTATCCTAGTCTTGTTTGTCATTGAACCAACCTAATCCTTCTTCATCTAGTTCCTGTAATGCCCTTAACAACGATTCAGTCTTTCTAACATGATATCCCATCTGGATAATGTCAAGACCAGTGACCTCTACCTCATCCCCATCGTCTAACTTAACGACATAGGTGCGGTCAGGGTCAATTACAAAGCGTGTTTTATTTGGCATATGCCCATTATACCACGAAGCAGCCAATTATCCAATAGTTTTAATCATATTTAATACTTTTGTTTTCATGGAACTTCCCAGTGGAACGTATCCAAGCATTGCACCTTTGGCAGGTACACAAGTACTAACAAGATATTTAAACCAGTTCTGAACAGCCAATCCCCTACCAGTAGAAACCTTTTGAGATGCTGGACGCTTAGGAGCAAGACCATAGGTTACAATAGACAACTGGTAAGCACCAGATACAACTTTATTAAAATTAATATTGATTGTTCCGTCTGTACCCACAGTTTGAGCATTTATGAAACGTCCAGAAGCAGAAGCGGTAGGAGCAACGAATGTTCCTGCAGCGTTCTTAAGTTTAGCAATCGCTACATCAGCAGTGATAGCGTCAGACAAATCAAAGTAGCCAAAAGCATTTGAGTTGTCTTCAATGTATGAAGCAAGCAACTGTGAGTTAGCAAAGGCTACTGAGTTAGATGTGAGTCCACCAGAAGCCACCTGCATATCGTTGCTCTTGGCAACCCAGCCACCAACAGTCTGTGATAGATAGTTAGTTAGATTAGCATTAGTTACAGAACCAGATGCTCTGTAAGCAACTCTAATTGCTTTCTTCGGTAACTTTGTTCTGGTATTGAGAGCCTTGATTGAAGCATCATCCCAACGTGTGATAGTTCCTTTTAGAATTCCAGAGATAATCTGAGGAGTCAACTGTAATCCATCTCCAACACCAACTGCAGAGTAGGCAAATACTACTGGACCACCAAATAGTGGCACGGTAACATAATCAAAGTTAGGATAGTTAGAAGTATAAGGAGTGTCAGTAGCAGCCCACTGAACAAACTTGTTGGCAAATTCGGTACGACCTGTTCCAGAACCAGTTGATACATAGGTTACATCGTCAGTTGAGTAGGAAGCCCCACAGGTTGTTAGGGCAGATGCAGCAAATGATGAGCCTTTCCCAGATAGGGATTCTTCAGCAAGTGCAGGGGTAGTAGAGGTCACAAGACCAATAGATAAAGCAACAGACATAATACGAGTGATTAGATTCATACTTATAGTATAAAGGACATGTCTGTTAACTTAGTTAATGACTGGTAAACACGATATGAATTTATATTTCGGTAAAAATCGGGCGGAAATAAGAGGTCTTAACGCTTGACAAGCAAGCGATTATCCTGTACAATTGATATATAGCAAGGTCCATTAAACGATAGGAAAACGTATGCAAACCTTTTTGCCTTTTAAAGACTTCCATAAGTCTGCCCAAGCCCTAGATAATAAGCGATTAAATAAACAGATATTAGAGTCTTACCAGATTCTTAAGGTGTTGTCTAATGATGACCCTAAAGCGGCTTGGCGTAATCATCCTGCTGTGAAGATGTGGCGTGGTGTTGAGGGACAGTTGTGGATTTATACTATGGCTATGGTTAAGGAAGCAGATATCCGTGGTATTAAGACTGATAAGAATGTTGCTAATCTTAATGAACTTAAGTCTTGGGCTGGGGATAGTTGGGGGTATTCATTGCCTAGTTGGTATATTGACCCTTTCGTAATGAGTAGATTAACTACTACACATAGAGCAAATCTATATATTAAAGATTCTGTATATTACTGTGATTTCTATAATTCTTTGGCTACATCTAATCCTTGTTGCCCTGACCGTAAAGAACCTTGCAAGTATTACTGGGTTGCACACGACCCTAAATTTAAGGAGAGTAATGAAACTACCAAAAGTTTTCAGATGGCGAGTTAAACTAGTCCAACACGGATATGATAAGGGTTGGGAGCATGGCTATGAAGCAGGTATGGTTGAGCAGAAGAACCAGATTATAGATTTGCTGTCTAGTCATATTGAGAAGATTGATTGGCTACAAGAGACACCGATAGAAGTGAAAGATATTTTGCCTATCGTAAAGAACCATGAAGAAGATAAGGAGTTAGTGGGATGGCTAGATTAGCAGAGATAGATGCAGAGATGCATGAGTTGCCTGACTATGAAAAGGGTGTTCAGGCAGAGAGAGAACGCATTGTCACACTGTTAAATAAGACAGTAGATGATTACCTATCAGAGAAACTTCTAGTAGAAGCAGCAGTCGTTGCTAATGCTATCGCTTACATCAAAAATTTCGGGGAATAGAAGAAGCCTTCGTAATCCCTAGTATAAGATACACCTAGTAGAAAGAATAACACATGAGCAGATATGTCCACACATACAACTATAAGAAACTAATTAATGGAACAAGACCTTATAAGAACATAAGACTCAAGTTCTGGCTATGGGGATTTGGATTTACCTATGAATCAAAGACAAAACTAATGGGCTTTGCCTTGAATTCTAGAGACATCAGAGACATCAAAAAGAAGTAGTTGCCCCCGATTTTCTGATAGTTATCCACATAGTTATCCACAGATAAATCTTACTGATTAATTTGTTTAGCATAGTGGAGCAAAGTGGAGAAAAATTATATGTGTAATGGGGCGAATGTATAATAAGCCTCGTAATCATTTTGCCAAATACCCTAGCCCCAAATGCCAAATATCTCCTATCATATTTATGCCAATTTGTCAATAGTTTTTATCAAATTGTTATAAAAAATATATATAAAACTAAATAAATATACATAAATATGTATAAAAATAGGGAAAAAATATACACGTTCGTAATACCTATATAGCCAGCATGTGTTATATATTATACTAGGGATATCAGAGACACTTCGTAATACCCTGGCTCTGCCAGCCCCTTCGGGGTATATAAAAAGAATAGACAATATTACCTATAGTAAGAATACCTCTTGACAAATAGCCTGATATGTGGTATAGCAGATATGCCAAAACTTCTGGCGATTTTTTTTAGTCCTTCGTAATGTCTATTTATTCTAATTTATATAATGTTATACAAATGTTATAAACTTCTGGGGATTTTTTGGTCTCTTCGTAATAAGACATAGGGATATATAAACATACCACACTATCCCGATTTTGTCAATAGCAGATTTGGCATTGTTATAGATTTGTTATAATTTTCTGCGCAAAAAAATACACCCCTGCATCACTGCAAGGGTATATCTAATTAGTTAGTTTGGTAGTTGAGAGGAAGACTTGATATCTTCTGCAACAATCTCGTCAATCTGTTGCCAAAGAATACGGACTTCTTCTGGAAAGATGTTGTCAAAAGCACTTTCTAGTTCACTAGCCATAACTAACCATTGCTGGTCTGTCATAACTGTATTTGCTGGTAAGTAATTTTGAACTTCTTGTCTGCTAAATGTTATTTCTACTTTATTTTCCATACTACAATTATAGCCTAACTATCTCGGTGTGTCAAGGAAGATGTCATCTAATGTTACATAACCGTTATCTTCTACTTCAAGGCTGCTTAGTAGCAGTAGGAATGTTTCATTGATAAATCTTTCAGACATCTCTGTTGCTGCTACGATACCGTTGGCAATAGCATACGCCAATGGAAGCCCCAAGTCATTGTAGGAAATGAAATCCTCAAAGTTCTGGTCAGTCTTATAGTTTATCCATAGTTCCGATAGGATATCGCACTTATTCTGGAATGTGGTTTCTGTCATTGCTTTTTTCTCTTTCGTGTTTCATTGCTTCAAAGATAATTACTAGTCTTCTGTATGCTAGATTTGATAAAGTCATTCCTAAATACCGCCCAGTAAATTCTAAATCAAATCGCAAATCACTTATAAAGTTAGTAATCATCTCAGCAAATTTAGTTTCTTTTGATTGCTGTTTTCTCATTTTATACTCCAATAGTCTATTATACCAAAAATGTAGGGGAAGCACAAGTAGCAATTTACCCATGCCTCCCCTGGTTTGACTAGACACAGAAACCCCTAACTGCTCTAGTCGTTAGTAAGGAGCGTTGCTCAACCCACTAAGTTGTGAAGTTTACTTATACTATCAATCTCATAGAGACTGTCGATGCCATCGATGCTGATGCTGTAGGGGTCAGGCAAGTCGTTCAGCCAGTCGTTGATATCTTTGCTAATCTCAAGGGCATAGAGTTCGTCCCTAAAGTCCCACCAGTCCATACCATATTCCATCTCTTTGCGGTATTCACGGATTTGTGCAGTCTCTTTGATGTTACATTTATAAAGAATGCCAGTATAGATATGATTGACTGCATCACCATCTAATACATAGATAGCAGGATTAAGAGTGATTGTATCTTCCCATTGGTTTACACCTGAGTCATCACTTCCTAAATCTACAAACCAAACATTTATATCCCAATACTTTGTCATACTATTCGTTGTCCTAATTCTTCTAAGGTTTCATTGTGCCACTTGTTGTTATCATTATACTGCATGTGGTTCAGAATGTCAAGAGCGTAGTTGATTGCATTTTCCCAACCTTCTTGATACCCTGCATCATAGTCAGGGTTGTTGTTATACTTATTAATCTTATCTTCCATTAATCCATGCTCCAATCTGTATAGGTTCCTTCGCCATCACAAAGTTCACAATCTTGGTCAGGTTCAGTCTCTTCGTCATCTACGTCATAGCAGTCGCATACGACAAACTTACACACAGTAACATAAGTCTCTTCGTCATCTGTCCACGGTAGTTCAGTAACATAGTAACTAATCCTATTAGCCAAGTGATATCCAGTAACAATGTATACACCATCGTCACCATCTAGTTCAGTCCAGACGCACGAGTTAGGTTGCTGAGTAACAAACTCTAAGTCATCGCCATAGGTCTCAAACTGTATGCTTGCGTTGTTGTCGTTGTGCTGTGGATTTAGAATAGGGGTATACTTGTTTTCCCATTCAGTCATAGTTATCTCAGTCATCATCTACCACCGTTGCTAGTAGAAGTTGGTTTATATAACTATACACATCGTCTGCCATAGGGTGGGGTATGTTACCAACCATATCCATAATCTCGTAGAGTTCATCTACAAGGCTTTCAGGTTTTGCTAGTATTTTTATCATAGGGTTATCTTTCTCTTAGAAGTGGAAATCTACTGGCACTAAACAGTATACACTACGATACTGTGTTTTGTCAATAGCCAATTTTTCTCTTAGGTAGGAAGTCTTTACTGTGCAACTGTCAGTGTCCATAAAACCACTGTCCCAGTTCCAGTAGCCACGCATAATCTTCAAAGCACCTGCTAAACTATTTACATTGGCTTCGTAGATTTCACGGTAGTCAACAGTCTGACCACTAGAATACTTAGTCATTAGTGTGTTTATAGTAGGGAAGTCAAACTCACCAAAGTATTCATTGAACTGGTCTAACTGGTGTTTCTCAATGTCTTCTAGTTTAGATAGGAATGAACAAGCATTGTCATCATTGTATATCTCAACAGGCACATGTTCAAACCTGCCACCAACTTGGAACCAATCAGACCAGCCACCAATGAAGCCATTTCCATCTGCTTCTATGTTCAGCCATTCACCTACCTGCTGTTGTGCTAGGTCTCTAAGTTCTTCGTCCGTGTATTCTTCATCTAAATCAAGTTGCAACTCTGTTGCTAGGTATTGCATTGTATGCATAGGTTTTTTCCTTTTCTCTCGGTATACCAAGTATAGGGCATAGCACTGACAAATACAAGACTTTCGGGGAAAATGTTATGACTTCGTAATCGAACACAATGCTTGTTAGTTTACATAACATTCGGGAAAATTGTTGTAGCATCGTAATAAAGTGTAATGTCTATTAGTTTACATAACTATTTTTTGCGCAGAAATCCAGGGCAGTCAGAAATTAATCCAACTACCCTGGTCCCCTATATCCCTATACGTCAGCCAAAACTTCTTTAGCATGTGTAACGAATTGTTCAAACTCTTCGTTCCGTGTTAGCCGCATTTCTATTAGTTTCAATACTTCTAGAGTAGGCAACTGGTTTATACCCTTGACTTTTTTGAAACTTTCAATCATGGACAGGACGATTTCTTTGTCAGTCATCTCAGTCATTTACATCCACCACATCAATCATGTCGTATAGGTCATTATACTTGACGCTGTTGTAAAGGATTTCCAGCAGTTCGTTATGAGCATAAAGTCTCATCTCGTCTTCTGTTCTTGGAGTTAGGGTTTCTCCTTCTTCGTTATGCCACTCAAGGAACTCTCGTTCGTTCTCGGTATAACCGTCTTCGTCAAACTCAAAATCCATAGTGATTTGTGCGGTAAACTTTTTAGACATTCTGTCTCTTTTCCCAATACTCATCCTGAGCAATCATGCTATCCAAATCGCTAATGCGACCTTCAATACAAGCAATAGCAAATCTGCTCAATGACTTAGTGTGGACTTCATCTTCTAGGATTGCCAGTTCTTCTCTGTGTTGCTCTAACATAGTTTTTTCCATGTCTGCTTCTCTCTCTCTATACATGTTCAAATAGGTTGTTGCTTGTTCTGCTTCCCATTCATCGTGGGTAGCACAGTAATCTTGGTTGCCTTCGCAAATGTCGCAGAATGAATGACAATCAAAATTGCCTTCGTGTTTAGGACACTCTACTCTTTCGCATTCACAATCACTCATTATCTTCTTCGTCTTCTTCTTCTTCGTCTTCTTCCAATTCTTCTACATCTATGGAATAAACGCTGTCGTATTGGAGTGTAGCGTCATCACCATAGTAGGCAGACCACGCTAGGTCTTCTGCTTCGCTTTCGCTACTTGCTTCAATTTCTCCGTCATAGATTACTTGGACTTTTACATAGTATTTTGGCACTTTGTTTCTCTTTCTCTTAGGGGGTGTTGTGTTTCTATTATAGGGGATACCACTGACATCTAGGACATCATAGACGCTTTTTCAAGCATCTCGTCATAAAGTATCTTAGAATTGTCATACATTAGTTTTTCGTCTAGGTTGCTCTTGATAGCCCTGAGCATTCGCAGATACGACTGGAACTCTGGACCACTGGTATCGTGCCAACCACGCTCCGCAGAATCCCATAACTGTCTTTCTAGGGCTTCCATTCCCCAAAGGAAAAACTGCCTACGCTGGTAGGTTTCTAGGTCATTTCCGTCAGGGTAGATGTAAGGGGCGTTGTCTTCATCATAAACAGGGGTAAGGATAATAGTTTCGTTTTCATTCATAAGTCAATTATACAGGTCAAACCCATTTAGGTCAATAGGCTAAGATGTATCTTTATCTAGTTGTTATAAAAATCTGCGCACCGATTTGCCCACTTTGTCAAGTAGGAAATGGTGAGCAGTTTTTAGACTTGCTCAGGTCAGTTGGTTTAGACCGAAGCCAAAACCAAGTTCATCAGCCTGTTTTTCTCAGCGTTGATTACAGGGTCAAAGCCAGAAGCAGAAGCATAAATACTTTCGTTGTTTGAACCACGAGAGTTTCTATACCAGTCTAGGCGTTCTGTTAGAGCATTCAAAGCACCCCAAGCAGTTCCAGCAATGGTGTTGTTGTAATTGCCAGTGTAGATAGATTGGATTAGGTCTATCTTGTCTGTCCATTTCTTCATAGAACCCTTGCTGTCCTTAGTTGGCATTGGATACGCTTTCAAAACAATCTCATCAAACTTAGCCTGTGTGATTTCTTTGCTAATCATTTCCTTAGCAAGTAAATCAAACTCATCTAGGTAGTGATTTGCTAGACCTAACGCTTCACGAGCAACAGCAATTTTACCTTCTGCTGTTTGTGTGTGTCTAATCTTGAATGATTGCTTCAAACCCTTTTTACCTTTTAGAGAAGATAGAGCAAGGTTTAGAGTGTTAGCACATACAACACGAACAGGAGTGATAGAAGCCTGAATTGCGATAGAACCATCGTGAGATGTGTTTAGCAATAGGTAAGACTTGACAACATCACTAACGCCATTAGGGTCTAGGACAGTTTCTCTTTCCAATGCGATTGAACCGAAAACTTGTCTGCCACCTTTGATAGAGCCAGCAGTTTCCCAACGACCACCACCATCAAGCAAGTTATCGCCAAACGAAAATAGGTCTTCGTTCTGTAATGGAACATAGCGTTCACCAACGACACCAAGAATGTCTGTTTGTTCTGCGTTGAATGGATTTGTGCGAGAAACAAAAGAGTAATTTCTGTCGCTAGTAAAACCAGCAGGGACAGCAACATCTTCTAGTCTAACATTCCAGTTGTCTAGTTTTGCTAGGGATAGCATTTCGCTAGTAGAAACTTCTTCATTGAATACAGTTCCTAGATTGTGCCAAGCAGGTTGGCGTAGGCTTGCGAAACTCGCTTCGCCTGTTGCTTCATTTATTTCTAATTCGTGAGCCATAGGGACACACCTTTCATTGTTGGATTTATTTGATACTCAATTGTCCCATACAATCGGGGATTTGTCAAGTGTTTCGTAAACTAATTTTTCATTCTTAATCATTTCGTTATAAAAAACGGTGCGCAAAAAAATCCCCCTGCTACTTTCAAGATTTTACTCTGGACTTCACAGGGGGACTACTTACAGGCGAAGGGGGCATCACACTCCAATTTCCTACTCTTATCTAGTGTAAGACCTTGTAAGTTATTAGGAAGAAGCGTTCATTTCGGTTATCTCTACGATAGGCTTCAATTATGGATAACTAACCTAATAAGGTAAGCAGTTTAGATACTTGCTTAGGTATTTAGGCGTAAGCCTATGGTTTATAGCAACTCCATTACAGAGTTGTATGTGGAAGCATTTACTTCTTCCTGCTTGGTCATACGAAGAACCTGTAAGGTCTTCTCCAACTGCTCTAACTTGTTTGTATGAACATTTCTAATCCAAGTCTTCTGGCTTGGGTCTTCTGGTTGCTGTGGCTCATCTGGCAAAGACAATAGGCTCTTGCTTAGAGTTAGTTGAATGTCGCCACGATAAGATGTATCAACAGACAAGATGTCTTCATCAAATAGAGAAGCAGGGTCTTCTGTGATTTTAGCAATAGCCAAGTCAAGAATGGTTTTCTTGTATGTCTTCTTGTCTTCCTTGTATTGCTTGATTGCTCTTGGGTAATCTGCGATAGCAGACTTGATTTCTGCGATTTTGTTTTCCAGCAAAGCAATTAGGTCTGCTGTTGGAACTTTTACTGATAAGGCTCTTGCCATTGTGTATCTACTTTCTGTTAGTGGGTTTTTGTATAATACAATTATACAGGATTTATAGGGATTTGTAAATGGGCAGTTTATACATTTGCCCAGATGTTATCATTCTGTTATGAATGAATTATGCTAGGACTTTGCCCTGAGCAGATGTCCAGTGAGACTTTCCGTCAATGTCCAAACGAACACGGAAAGAGCCGTTCTTGTTCTGTGCGATTTCCTGAACAACACCAACAAACTTGTTAGTCTTGGTCTCGTACTTGTCGCCTACCTTGATTTCTGGCATTTTATCTCTTTTCTCCCGAAGGGTAATGTTGCTATTATTCTCAACTTTTGTTGATACTACAAGTATAAGGGAAAATGGGGGAAAAGTCAAGGGTTTCGTAAAGCATTTCGTAAAGCGTTATCATTCTGTTATCAAATCGGTGCGCACCCCGAAGGGTATTGCTAAAGAACAGGTTGCCTAGCCTTTTCCCATTCATACTGTTCAATAAAGTTTTTAGCAGTAAGCCAAGCACGATACATCAGTTCGTCTTCTGGGTCTCCAGTCATGTCCCAGCGTAGTAGTCTGCCTATGGTGTGTGAGTTTCTGTCTTCTAAGTCTGCTAATACTATTTCGTATGCTTTTTGTAGTTCCATTATTCTTCCTTTGTTAGATTACTATTATACTTGCTACCACTGACATTAGACACGGAAATCACTATCTATATGAACAAAGTCGCTATCTCTTAGACCTGTTTCCTGTCCATACAAAGAATAACCTCGCTCTGCGTTTAGTCCCCAAGGCTCATCTCTTATGTCATACATGTAAGAGTCTGTGCCACAATCTTCACAATCCATGATGTTGACATCATCGTATAATCTTTCACACATATTGCATTGAACTTGGTGAGCCATTAGTTCTCACTCTCAAACCACTTATCACAAACAGAGCAAGCCCACTCAACGCTAGGGCTAGGGGTAAAGTCGTGTTCATTGCTTTCAAACCATAGAGCAAAACTAGGTCTGTTCCAATCGCTACAATCGTCAAGGTAGTTATAGAAATGGTCATCAAAGTTCTCATTATCTACAACAGCCATACCTTCGCTATCGCCATAACTTCCGTCAAATGCTACAAACAACATAGGGGTTCTCCTTCTTTATCTTATAATCCATTATCCCACAAAACTGGGGAAAAGTAAAGTATGTTCGTAAATGAGTTATGGGTTTGTTATCAAAAATCTGCGCAGAAAAATTGCAGTCCCAGAGAGAATCGAACTCTCGCTTTCAGGATGAAAACCTGATGTCCTGACCACTAGACGATGGGACCTAGTGAGCAGTTTATACACTTGCTCAGGTGTGTTAGGCAGAAAGAAAGGGAACTGCCTAAGATGTGATGTTCCAGTCATCTAATTCCCAGTGTGAGTTTTCTAAGTATTCTTCTGCTACTCCCAAAGGATTTTCGGTAATGCCAAAGTCTTCTGCCAACTTGTCGTGGTCAAAGCCAATAGGAACATTGAAAGTTGCTTGAACTTTGAAAGTGAGTTCCATTTCAACTTCTTCTGTTAGAGTGAAGCCAAAGATTTCTGCGATTTCTGTTGCTGTATCAAAGTCAATCTGTCCAGAGATAGTTAGTGCTTCTTTTACCCAGTCTTCTAGCATTTCAACATTTCTGCTCATCATAGCAAGGCTGTCCCAAAGGTTCTTGTTCTCTGTTGTTAGTCTTTCTACTTTTGCGTTTAGTGCTGATAGAACAGGGTGGTTGCTTGTTGGTTCTGTGTTTTCGTTTTCCATTTATTTCTTCTTTCTTTTAGTGTATCTCTATTATAACCTAGACCACTGACATTGTGGCTAGTCTTCGTCTTCTTCGTCATAGTCTTCACAGGTATCTCCACAGGCAGAGTAGCAGAGTTCACACTCGTCTTCTTCTTGTTCTGCCCCTTGTGGAATAAGTGTTGTGTAGCCATCATTTTCGTCTTCGTTCTCGCCTACGCTATGGACACCCTGAATAAACTTCAAGGCACAACTTTCGGCATACCACTTTTTTAGGGTTTCAAACATTTCTGCTGGTAGCATTTGGTTTCTAGTTCTAATCTCGTCATAGCCATACTCAACCATAAGGTCTACTTGCTTATCATCCATAAGCACATAGATTTTGTGGCAGGTATCAAAAGCGATACCCTGAGCAAACTGAACTGCCATTTCTACATCATCCCAATAATCTTCCATTGGTTTCCTTTCTTCTTTGTAGTTCAATTATACAGGCTACCCCCGACATTTAGGGGAAATTTATGGTGTTTCGTAAATGATGTTATTGTTTTGTTATAAAAATCTGCGCAGCCTTTCGCCTACTATTGTAGGAAAAAGACTACTAAGGCTATTAGTATTATTATCAGTAATGTAGTTGTATTCATACTCAATTATCTCACACTACTCTCTACAAGTCAATAGGCTCTTCGTCATTGTGAGTAAAGTAGTCGTTAGAGCAGTCAATACACATACCAAGTTCTTCTGCGTGTATGTCTGCGTTTACAGGGTCTCCACAAGTGTTGCAGGGTAGCATCTTTACAAAATCAAAGTCAAAGTATGCTCCCATAGGCTCATCGTGGCTCCACCTTGTAGCAGTTAGTGTCTTAGTTGGAATGTCTAACTTCCACTCAATTCTAAAATCTCCGTTGATAGACAAGATACTATCTAGGTTTAGTGTGTCTGTTTTAGCAGAGCCTTCTAAGTTTTGCCAAGTCATTCTTCTACCCTTGACAAGAATAACATCGTCTTCGTCAATCTCGTTTAGAGCATACCATTCGCCTAGCAAGTGGAATACATCTTCCTTCTGCCATTCATAGCATTCGCCTTCGCAATACTCCATTGGCTCATACTCATTTGTTTCTTCATTGTAGTTGTTGCATTGGCAATCTGTATCTACTTTAGCAATCATTACTTCACTGTTCATTATCATAGGGTTTCCTTCTTTCTTTAGTAGTTCTATTTTACTTGGTACCACTGACATTGACATAGTTAGCCTTGATATACTTCACCATCTGATTCTGATGAGCCTTTAGCATAGCCATGAACTCATCGTCAATAAATAGTTCATACCATTCGTCCATACCTGCAACTTCAGCAAGGTAAGCAACTTGTCTATCTGATACTGTAGTCATTAGTTTCCTCTTTCTTTGATAGTACTATTGTACAGGATACCACTGACATTCAGGGTATTTAGGGGGAGTTTCGTAACTATCGTAACCTAGATGTTATAAATTGGGGGCGCATAAAAAATCTGCGCAGCCCGAAGGCTACCTTTACAGGTAATCAAAAACATCTCCGTCAAAACGGTCAGTTTCCAAATTGTCCATTAGTTCAAAGATACTAATTTCGCCATTGTGGTATTGGTCAAACATTTCTTTGAAGTATTCTTTATCTTCGTTATCCATTTATCTCTCCTTGTTTAGTAATACTATTATACTACTGACCACTGACATTGGCTAGTTCTAGGGCTTGCTCTATTGCATCAATGATGTTACCTGTAATGCCATACTCGTTATCTAGGTCATCTCTCTTAGCAACAATAAACCATGGGTTCATGTGCCAATAGAGTTCTTCGTTACCTTCGGCTTCAGCAACTTTGTCATTTGTGTCTAGACCTGCTTTGATGAAGTCTGTGTTTGTGTAGAGTCTCTCTCCCTTGTAGTCAACTCTCATCTCTCCACAATGCATTACTGACCACTCACCGTCATCACTACACCACACCTCACCATTTTCGTAGAATACATCTAGCGTTTGGTTAGGGTTGATTTCGTATTTCTCAATAATAGTTTTATTATCCATTTAGGACACTCTCCATAACATAGTCTTCTAATCCAAAATACTTTACTAGGTCTAACGCTGGCACTCCGTCTTCGCCTGTTAGGTCTGGCAGGGTATTTAGAGCGATAGGTTGGTCAGGTTCTCCGTCATTTACAAAGTCAAGAGCAAAGATAAGTTCTTCTGCCAACTCTCTAAGGTCTAACCTAGTTCCATAAGTGGAACGCAAACCCTTACCAATAAAGATTTGATAGATTTGTTCTTCTAGTGGGTAGTCTTCTATCCCTAATAGATTTAGTTTATGTTCTTTCTTAGCCATTAGTTATACTCCTTTATTGCTTTTTGTATGTTGGCTTTTCTACTGCCCTTGCGATAGGCAGGGGTAGCGACTAGGTGCTTGTTCAGCATTAGACTTTTGAATAGTTCTGCTGAGTGTGCGTTGCGTGTTGCCTGAGCAACTTTATTTAGTGGTGGCTTTCTTTTCTTCATAGTCCTATTATACAGGACACCACCGACATTTGATACATTTGGGGAGCGTTTCGTCATCATCTTAACCTTATTGTTATAAAAATCGGGTGCGCAGAAAATTGCTACCCCGAAGGGTAGCAACTCTAAACTAAAATGGTTTTAGTCTTTTGATGTCTTCTGCTTGCTCTTTGGTTAGTTTGTCATACTTGGCAAGCATAACGCTTTGTAGAAAAATCCAAATTACAAATGGCACATAGCCAAGCAATAAAATAATTTCCATTTATCTCTCCCAACAAGCGTCAAAAAACTTACCAGATAAAAATCTGTCATTGTCATCTGCGAACATCTCAGTAAAATCATTTACTAAATCGCTAAAGATTTGCTCACCCTCAACTCCAAGCGAAGTCAAGCCATCTCTAATGTCTGCTAAAATCTCAGCAGTAGAAACATAGTCCTTGCGTGTCATCATTAGTTATCTTCCTTTGTTGGTAGTGTGATTAGTAGAGTGATTAGTTCTTGGCGTTCTTCTGGTGATAGTTCTAGTCCTAGTTCTACCGAGTGAGAAGAGCCATACTCAACATTGCTAATTGTTGAGATAGTTAGTTGGAATAGTCCCTTAGAGCCAAAACTAAATCCACCGAATGAGTATCTTTTTTCCATTTTATTTTCCATTTCTTCTTGATGTTATTATTATAGACCTAACCACTGACATTTAGTCTTCAAAGTAGTCAGCAGGGACATTGAACTTAGCAATAGTTATACGCTTGTAATCTTCCCAGTGGAATACTTCTAGCAGGGTTAGAATGTTGCCTATGCGTTCCATTCTAGGGTCAGCGTCTTCGTCAGTAGAGTTGCCCTTGATGTTATCTGCTTCAACAGATGCCATTAGTTCGTATAGTTCAGTTTCCAGTTCTAGCATTAGTGCCTTTCTTTCTTGATAATACTATTATACAGGTAGCCACCGACATTAGCAAGATTTGGGGGGGTGTTTTGCGACTATCGTAACCAAACTGTTACATTTGGGGGGGCGCAGAAAACTGCCTTAGCAGTCCCCGAAGAGTTCTCCTTCAACAGTAGACCAGTCATCTTCATACTCGTTTAGGTCTTGGTCGCCTTCGTAGTCATCTGGTTCGTAGTTATCGCTGTATAGTAGCATTAGCACATCTCCTCGCTGTCAATGGTGTAGTTTTCATTACCTTTTAGAGCAATGTAGTCCTTAGCAGACTGTTCGTTGTCATACATCATTTCAAGGTAGCCCTTGTCGTTGATGACTAAGTAAATCATTTGCATAGTCTTTCCTTTCTTGATAGTATAATTATACAGGGTACCACTGACATTGAAAATTTCTGGGAAAAATCTGGGGAAAACGTAATTGACTTCTTAAATGACTTTTGCCCTGGTGGGCGGCGCAGCAAAAATCTGCGCACTTTTTTGGGGCATAGTATAAATACTAAACCCACAAAAAAAACTAACTAATAAAAAATACTATTAGCAAAACTAACAGGGTTAGAAGAATAAAAGTTATCACTCTTCATCTTCCTGCTCCTGTAAGAAATCCACATACTCATCTAACGCAATGTTATACATTATCGGGTCGCAGTTGTGAAGAATTTGTGAAGCGTAGAAAGTTGAAGTTCCAATTTTGAATGGCTCATAACTTTCATCTAGCATTTCATCAAACTGCTCTTCAAGTTCTTGCTCAGTAAATTTATCTCTGATGTCCATTAGTTTCCCTTCGTTGAATTTTGTAGTGCTCCAAGTGTGTAAGCGTGAGAAAAAATACTCTCTAACTTTTCTTTTGAGATGTCTTTGTAAATTGTAGTTCCAAAGTTCTCATACCAGTTTTCAAAGTCATTAGTTCTGTCTTGGTAGAATTGTTCCATTTTTATTTTCCTTTTTTTATTGTTATGCGAATTGGACAGCGTTAGTTTCAGGGACATTTTGCCAACTACACTTTTTACAAACAGCGTGAATTGTTGGCGAATTGCTAGTGGTTGAGTATCTATAAACATACTTAGTGAAGTCATACATAGAAACTGATTTTAGGCATACTGAACAAGTAGTCATTACTTATTTCCCTTCTTTACAATTTGCGAATAGTGGTCATTTAGTAGTTGTTGCTTTATTTCTGCTAACTGAGTTTTCCAGTCTTCCATTTTATTTTCCATTTCTTTATTGTTATCTAATTATACTGCTAACCACTGACATCAGCGTTTAGCGTGTCTTGGTTGCGATTAGTGTTAGGTAAGCGTCTTGTGTTTCCTTGTTTAGCATTTTCCAATTAGGGCTATCAACAAGTCTTCCACCATCTTCAACAAATACAAACTTAGTGATTAGAGTTTCAAAACGCTTTTCAACTGTGTTCATTCTTGGTTTTCTCATTAGTTTATCTTTCTTTTTAGTTAGTTCAATTATAGGGGGTACCACCGACATTTAGCCTAGTGGATAAGTGTGGATGTGTTCATCCACCAATTTTTCAAATTCTTCGCTTGTAGCGAATTCAATAACAGTACCACACTTGGCACACTCAGCGATTTCTTTATTCATAGTATTTCTCATTTCTTTTATCTAGTACCTAGTATAAGGGGTACCACTGACATTTAGGGGGACAAACACACCTTTTTTGCCCTTTATAACAATAGTGTTATCAATGTTTTTCGGGCGTGTCGCAGGGGTGCGCAAAAATTTTGGGGTAGCAAGTCCCAAAACTTTTTTAGTTTTACTTTTTGCGTGAGCGAATTATAAATACTAACGCTAATACAAACGCTAGAATAAAAAATTGAAGGCTTACAAATCCCCAAATACCAGACTGCACTTTGTCATCAGCGTCATCAGTAATTACACCAAGATAGTTTAGTGTATCGCTGATAAAGAATGAGAATGCACCAGCGATAAACGCAGACATTACAATTCCAATTTTTAGAATGTTTTTTTCCATTAGTTATTTTCCTTTACTGAGAATAAGTTTTCATTGTGAGCATAGTTT
>ENA-OSIY01000755-OSIY01000755.1-marine-metagenome-genome-assembly--contig:-NODE-755-length-17736-cov-8.692791_pt1 | contig 17736 bp, 28 predicted proteins | sample MGYA00237884_ERZ534233 | MGnify/ENA primary metagenome ERZ534233 (study PRJEB26412, sample SAMN06343840) | marine metagenome | isolation source: estuarine water | place: USA: Columbia River Estuary... | reverse complement strand
ACCAGTACCACAGTTAAAAGTCGTACTCGTAAGTTTCGCATGTTGCCTGACTACGAGCATATTGCTGTAGTATTCCGCACTCCAGATTTAAGTGTACTCAATGAACGATTAGCCAGTCGTCCAGGTAAAGTTGTTCCTTGGGAAGTCGTACAAGGTATGATTGATTATTGGGAAGAACCCACACTAGAAGAAGGCTTTACAGAAATTTGGAAGGCTAGTTGACAGATTGGTAAAATTGCTGTATAATTACAGCATGTATAAAGTAATAGGTAAAACAATAACATTCAATGTAATGACATTGGACGAAGCAATGCGTACAGCAAAGGCTATGAATGAGTTCGTAACAATCAAAAGTGCAGACTTTGAAATGGTAGGTTTGTTTGGTGTTGACGCAGTTGAGTCTGGTAAGACTCCAGACGGAGTGCCTTACACATGGAACAAGGCCAGTCGCATTGGTCGAGTTAAAAAGGAGCGCAATTAATGGCTAATAAAAAACAAGGCAATTTAACAGGCCCTCCGCAATGGTGGAAACATTTAAAAGATTGGAAGCGGGTATTCTGGAAATCAGAACGTCAAGCTCAAAAGAAAGATATATCTAAGAGAGAAAAGGAGTAGTATATGCCAAGTGTATTTTTAGTTAGCGACACTCACTTTGGTCACATGGGCGTATGTAAGTTTACTCGCAACGACGGTGTGACCAAGTTGAGGCCGTACGATAGTCCAGAAGAGATGGACGAAGATATGATTGCAAAATGGAACGCTAAAGTTAAACCTACTGATAAGGTTTATCATTTAGGCGATGTAGTTATTAACCGCAAGGCGTTACCTACATTGGCTCGTTTAAACGGCGACAAGGTGTTAATCCGAGGTAACCACGACATCTTCCGTGATGACGAGTACAGGTTATACTTTCGAGAGTTACGTGCATATCACGTTATGAACGGAATGATATTAAGTCATATCCCATTGCACCCAGATTCATTAGGAAGATTTGGTACTAACATTCACGGACACACTCATGCAAACCGCGTGAGGAAAGCTAGAGGAATTGATGCCCGTACTGGAGAGACATTGTACAGCGATGAGAATGATGTTCGTTATCATTGTGTGTGCGTGGAGCAAACTGATTTCGCACCTATCTTGTTTGAAGACGTTATTGAACGAATAGAAAAAGAGGGCGGAGAAGTTGGTTTCAAGAACGGCAATGGTCCTACAATGTAGGTATTAAATATACGTACAAAATTAGGAACAAACATGGCAATTAAAATATTAATTATGGGTTTACCAGGCAGTGGTAAAACATATCTATCGGAGCATCTTAAAAAGTATTTAGAAACGTACAGTAGTCTAGCTACCATGCCGCTTTGGAGAGCTGCTAATATGGAATATGTTCCACATGACTATAGATGTAGTGTAGATTGGTTTAATGCTGATGAAATTCGCAAACGGTTCAATGATTGGGATTTTAGTAAAGAAGGTCGAATTCGCCAATCATTACGTATGGCTGAATTTGCATTAAAATGCACAAGTGATTATGTCATCTGTGACTTTGTTGCACCATTGGTTGAGATGCGTAATAACTTCAAAGCAGATTGGACCATTTGGGTCGACACCATTGATCAAGGTAGATTTGAAGATACCAATAAAGCATTCGTTCCACCAGAAGTATACGACTTCCGTGTCACAGAACAAAACGCCGAAAAGTGGGCAGAGTTTATCGGACAACATATATTAGATAATCGCCGTAGACCGGTCTTTGATTGGAAAAAAGAAACAGTACAGATGTTAGGACGTTGGCAACCGTGGCACCCCGGACATCGTGCATTATTTGAACGACTAATAGCAAAGACCGGACAAGTTGTTATTCAAGTGCGTGATGTACAAGGATGGCAAGGTAGCAATCCGTTTGCCATCGATCAAGTTAAGGGTTTTATTAAACGCGATTTGGATCCGATCTATCAAGGACAATATGAGATACAAGTTGTTCCTAATATTGTACATATTGGATGGGGTCGTGGAGTAGGATATACCAGCGGTGAGGAAACATTTGACGAATCTATAACTAGTATCAGTGCTACAAATATACGCAAAGAAATGGGTATATGATAGACGATGACCTTGAAGAAGGCAATATAGATCCGTACTCGCGGTCTAATAAGAAGAATAAATTTGCTCCCGGAAAATGGAAGGGGCATAAACGTATTAAGTCACCTGATAACTACATCAGTATGTATGGAAGGATCAATGATTTAAATCCTACTCTAGTAGTCGATGCCGGATGTGGGAAAAATCAACACAAGCCACATATTAAAAATTTAATAGGTATTGATGCGTCTCCACACCCAGAAGTAGATATTTGTAGCACTATTTTAGATGCTACTATTGTTCCTGGATCAGTGGATGCAGTACTAGCATTGGGAAGTATTCAATATATTAGTGTAGAGTATATCTGGGAAAATATAGAACGGGTTGTTTCTTGGCTTCGTCCAGGTGGATTGATCGAAATGCGAGTTGCTGTTAGGCGCTCCGATCAAAATCAATTCTGGACTGAAGACTTACGCAAAGAAATGACTGAAAAATATAATTTAGAATATATACAAGAATCAAATCAATTCATGATAGAAAATACAAGAGAATTTGTTCAGTGGACATGGAGGAAAAAATAAATTGGAATTTTTAACACAATATACGCCTTGGTTATTACTAGGTACATTATATGGATTTATTTTTGGACTAATACCAGTTGCGGGTGCTGGAACAGCCCTATTAACTATTTACGGATTTATTAGTTACTTCAAAGGTGATCCATATAGTCTTGTAGTTTTTACCACTAGTATAGTGGTTGCAGCCAGCGTGGGAGATTTATTTTCTAGCGTGGTATTAAATATACCCGGTGGTGGCGGAAGTGCCGCCACCATGGTAGATGGCTTTCCCATGGCTAAACGCGGGGAGGCTGCAAGGGCCATGGCGGCCAGTACATTTTCAGCCGTAGCACAAGGACTCATTTGGGGAGTACTAGTAATATTATTTCTACCCTATTATGCGAAGGTTGCGCTGATATTCGGTATACCTGAAATGTTGGCATTTTTATTATTAGCGGTGTCATGTGTATGCTTTTTGAATAACAGACTTTGGGTTCGTGGGTTATTCGGGTTAGTCCTCGGAATATTAGTTGGATTGGTAGGAACAGATCCCCTGACTCTACAACAACGATTCACAGGTGGATGGTTTTATCTAGCAGACGGAATACAATTTGCTCCATTGATGGCTGGCATATTGGCGTTACCCGAAATGGTAGAATTGTATTTTAAGAAAGCAGAGTACGTCCGATCTACTACAGATAATTGGAAACAAATTGCACAAGGTTGGAAAGACTTTTGGATCAATAAATGGCTTAGTTTACGCAATGGAGTCATCGGCGGAGTTATAGGATTATTACCCGGCCTCGGTGGGCATGTTGTAGAATGGATGAGTTATGGTCACACTGTGGCCACAAACACCAATGAAAAAATTCCATTCGGCGAAGGTAACGTTAAGGGAGTAATAGGTCCAGAAGGTGCCAATCTAGCACAGAAAGCAACTGCGTATGTTCCTACAGTTTTATTTGGTGTGCCAGCTGCACCATTTGAAGCCGTGGTCATGGGCTTACTTGCGTATGTTGGCATGAACCTGGGAAGTCGACAAGTGTTAAGTGACGAATTATTTTTTAACACATTGAGTTTTGGGTTCCTTGCAGGACTGATTTTAACATTTTTTATCAGCATAGTGTTTATTAGATATGCTACTTTAATTACCCGTGTACCAATGATATATTGGGTAACTCCTGTAATGCTGCTAGTCATTTGGTCATGTACTAGATATACAGGCGGATGGGAAGATTACGCAATTCTATTTTTAGCTGCCGCTGTGGGCGTATTGCTTAAATATTTCATGATTAGCAGAATCAGTTTCATTATAGGATTTGTATTGAGTCTTAAAATTGAAGCGATAAGCATACAATTCTTTTCGTTGTATCAATTGGCAGATTTACTCAATCGACCAATAGCATTAGGATTGATATTTGTTTCAGTATCTGCTATCATATACGGTGTGTTTTTTAATAAGACAACAATAAATTATTACTAAAGGAAAAAAATGAAGAAAGTGTTTGCAAGTTTATTATTGGCGATCTGCGGCTTGGCACAAGCTGACATGTCAATTGTGGTGCCCAATCCAAGCGGGTGGTGGACTGTGGTTATTCCAGAGTTACAAAAACATCTAGGTGAAAAAATTGTACCTGAAGTTATTTCAGGTGCCCGTGATATCCCATCCGGTAACAAGTGGGAAGAAAAATTTAGGACTGATAATAACTACATGTGGTTCAGCCACGGAGGTAATGCAGAGTCTTGGTTAATTGATCCCGCAACAAAATACAACTATAAAGACTATGAGCCAATCTTTGCTCAGAACCAAACTATTGTAGTTGGCTACGACAAACGTATTAATCCGTTTAAGGATGGTATTAAGTTTGGTGCAGGTTCTGGAATGAATCCAGATGCTATGGCTATCACACTTATGATATGCGGCGAACTCCCTAATATGAAAGCATATTTAGAATGTTACAAAAAGAATGTTAACTATGTTAAAGGCATGAAGCCGCCGGAGATCGCACTAGCATACATACGCGGTGAATTGAATGCTATTCGTCAGAATCCATTCGATTACAATAGAGATTTCCTTCCAATGGAGACAAATGTTACTTGGTTTTCAGCAGGTCTAAGTGATGCCAAGACTGGCAAGATTATTCCTGACCCTAACTATGCAGTAGGTACACGTAGTTTACCAGAAGCTTATAAAGCTAAATGGGGTAAGGAACCCAAAGGTGAATTTTACGATGCATGGGTATTGGTTAAAACCTATCGTGATGTGCTACAAAAGGTAGTATGGGTCAATAAGGGCAATCCTAATAAAGATCGATTGATTGCTGCTGCCCGTAAGATGATCGCAGATCCAGAAAGCCAGAAAGTAATCCAAGAAAAAATTGGAACATATCCATGGTGGATTGGAGATGAAGTAACAGAAGCTCGACTATCATTAGAGAAGCAACTGACCAAGGCAGCAGTGACTAATTTAGTTTGGTGGACTAACGAAGCATTCCAAATGGAAGCTGTATTTAAACCGGAAATTATTAGCAAAGCAAAATAAAATCCATAACCCCTTATTTTTATAAATATATAAAATTAAGGGGTTTTATGAAAAAAAGACTGTTAGTAGTTACCGGACCGCAAGGATCCGGTAATCATTTATGGAGTAAGATTTTTAGTGAATCACCTCAAGTACAAGGTTGGAAAGAATTAACTCAGGAGTATTGGGTACCACATGGTAATGAACCATTTACCCAAGTGTGGGAAGATCCTAAATTATTCTTAAAAATAGAATGGCCTCACGAATATTATTTCACAAACATTAGCTGCCCATATATGAGTGTTGGTGGTCCTGTTATGCGGCCCGGAGACGAGATATCCACTCCACAATATAAAGAATTTATCGAGTATGCAGAACAAGCGGGTTTTGACGTTACATTGGCTGTCATTGGTAGAGATAAAAATATTATGAGCCATCAGCAAGAAAGAGTTAGGACACAAATAACATGGCCGATCTTCTTAGAAAGCTATAATAATAATTTAAAAGATCTTGAGCATACATTTATTAGCACTGAACTATTATATCTTTATGAATTTAACTATATTAAACAATTGTCAAAATTATTAAATTGGCCCATAGAAATCGATCGAGCTAAACTAATAGAAATTCTTAAAGATAATACCAATTTAAAATATATAAAATCAATAGAAGAATATTGGTTAGACAAACACATGTCTACAATAAAAAACGGTGATCCACTAAATCCAAATGTCTATAAGATATGATCAATTATCAAGATATCTTAAACAACGGTATCATTATTAAAAGTTCAGGTACCAGCAGTACGCCAAAGGAATTTTTTCAAAGTCCCGCAAAATTAAAAGAAGCAAACAAAGTAGCTATTGCGGCACAACAAATAACAAAAGATAGTAAAATATATACCTGTTGCAAAATAACACACGCAGGCGGACTATTAGCACAGACATTGCCTGCATTAAGTCTGGGAGCAACTGTTGATATTGAAGATTTCAATGCGTACACGTTTGTTAAGAAAATTAAAAACTATACGCATACACATATAACCCCACTACATGCTCGGGCTATAATGATGACCAAGGAATTTTTAAATTTAGATCTAACGGGCATTTGGATAACGTGTGGAGCAGAACCCGTACACTGGGATATCATAGAACAATTCGTTGATCGTGGTGCGACATTTATGGTCAATTGGGGAATGAGTGAAATTGGTCCAATTGCTATCAATACTGTATTTGATAATATGGAAACAGTCAAAGACTACAAGCACATAGCGCCTCCCAATTCTACTATTTTAGGAAATACTGCCTGGTGCGAATTTAAAATCGTCGACGATGAGCTAGCAGTTAAGGGACCTATATGCGTAGTACCGGGATGGTATATGACACAAGATAAAGTAGTTATGATAGATTCGACGTTGTATTATCTAGGTAGAACAAATAAAGATATAGATTTATGGAAATTACAAAAAGGTTAAGCACAAAAGCATACTCAACTGATCAGATAGCACAATTAGAAGATTTCTGTAATCGATGCGATTCGGAAGGTTATCAAAATAATAAAAGTTTAGCTGCTATGAAATTAGATTGGTGTTTGTCAATTGGTGGTCAGTTTTTTTTAACTTACTTGGATGATGCTATCATCAGTGTAAGTGGCTGTCATCCATTGCCTGAGATTGATCAAGATACCTATCGTATAGTATTTAGGGGTGCTACACTTAACAAGTATCAAAACATCTTTAATATTGTTAGTAAAACACATATGAATTCTATTCCATTCTTATATCATATGCCCGAGCAAATAGACTGGGCTAGAGAACAGGGATATGATAATTTTGTTATAACAACTAACATAGATAATACAAATATACCATCTATGAATAAAAGTCATAGCGTATTAAACTCGTTATCAAGACAAGGCCTGGTTGATTGTTTTATTAATAAAACGACATTGTTTTATTCCGAACAAAGTGTTTGGAAAATAAATGTTGAAAAAATTAGTAAAATACGAACAGAATTTAAAACAAGACACAGAATAGATTAACACCACGGAATAATAGATATAGAATGATCTCTGTGTAATCCGACTCCGTGCTTCTCATACCATTCCGGTTCTTTTAATGCCATTAAACTATCTACATTGTCAAGATTCACTAGACCTGGTCGATTCATCCATTCAACAAATTCTGTATTTAGATCTCCAAAATTGTCCTCTAGTAATTTAAATGTAATTAACGATTTTTCTAAATTGTGTTTCTTGATAAATGTGTCTATGGCATTATTTTGATCTACTATTGCCTCCCATATTTTTGCATAACTTCTATCATAGTAACAATAGCTATCATATACTGTATCATGTCCGCCCGAGGCCTGCCACCAAAGTAAGCATTTGTGATCAGGTTGATTAACTAGCACAATAGCATCATCTGGAAATAACTCACGTATTTTATCTAAATGATATGCAAAATGATGACTTTTATGCACCCGTACTACGGTGTCTACTCCTTCGGGAATAGGGGAGAAAACAGAATCTAAAGTTTCAACTATATGTTCTTTAGTGTATGAATCGAAATTAAGTATCCAATCAAATCCCGGTTCACTTCCAGGATTCCAGTATGCACCTCGGTGCCCTTGCCAATCTCGATTTTCATTTATATCAGTATTATCGGTGTAATAGTTATGACATCTACGTAAAAATATGTCAACTCGTGACCAATATGATCCCGGTGCTCCAGTAAGAAAAATCCGTTTTATGTTTGCCATGTTTCCTCAATATGTTAAAAATATTTATTGATTAAAAATTGTTAATAAATATTTCAATGAATAATGTTAAATTTATATTTTGTGTAGGATCCCCAGGCTCTAGATGGTCGAAATTGACCAATTTATTTAAAGATAATGTAGCTAATACTGATAGGTCTGACGAAACCTCATCTCGACAATTTCTTATACCAAAAACCAATAGATGGACACACCAGGGATCATTCTTTGGGCCGGATCACGAATTTGGAGAGAAATTCGATGATATTAGAAATAATTATACAGTCGAATCGTTTACTGAAGAATGTTTAAAACCGTTTTCTGATAATAATGCAAATATTAAAATTATTAGATCTCATTGGTTTGCATATGATGACAATTTAAATTGGTTGGTAGAGAATTTCAAAGGTCATCGACTTTATTTGATAAGTGATTTCCCCGACGGCTGTAAAGTACATTGGGATAAAATCGGCGGATGGAAAATTTCATATCCAATATATTATTGGTATAAAAACGATGAATATATGTTAGAAAAAATCCACGATGAATATCGCAGTATGCTTAACTTTTCTAACCAACATAATATAACATGGTATGATCCTAGTTGGGCATTAATGAAACGTGCTAACCAGCATATCCGAGAAGACGCATTCATGAAATTAATGTTTAGTGCAGTAATCACTAATCCGAGGAAATGGAGACATACTCTCCACACAATTTGCTAATTTCTGTGTTCTTTCCAGGGGACGATTGATATTTTGTGATCAATCTCGAGTCCAGTCCCATATAATTGATACCAATCTGGCTCGGTTATAGTAAGCAACGAATCAAAATCTTCGTGTTTCATATGACGTGATTTTTGAAATTTTACAATAAATTTAGGATTCAAAAGTCCAAAGTATTTTTCTAGGACAGTAAGATTTATGTAATTTTTTTCTAAATTATTTTTCTCAATAAAATTATCTATAGCAGTATTCTGAGTTACTATTTGATCCCATATTAGGTCGTAATCTCTTTTATAATAATGATAGCTATCAAATACAGTATCGTGGCCACCACAAATTTCCCACCATAACACACATAAGTGTGATGGCTGACTAACCATCACAATAGCATCATCTGGAAATAACTCACGTATTTTATCTAAATGATATGCAAAATGATGACTTTTATGCACCCGTACAATAGTATCTACTACTTCGGGAATAGGGGAGAAAACAGAATCTAGAGTTTCAACTATATGTTCTTTAGTGTATGAATCGAAATTGAGTATCCAATCAAATCCCGGTTCATTTCCGGGATTCCAATATGCGCCTCGGTGCCCTTTCCAATTTCGTTTTTCATTTATATCGGTATTATCGTTTTTAAAACTTGTACATGCTCTAATATATCTATCTATTTTAGACCATCTAGATCCCGGAGCGCCAGTTAGAAAAATTCTTTTTATTTCTGCCATGTAAATATATACCGTTTCGTTTCAGTTAATAAAATCGGATCTACGATTGTTAAATTATATTTCCTAGTTAAAAAATGTATATCCGGAACAGTCCAATGACAGAATGCCATTTTAGGTGATGTTACTTCGTCAAATCCGGGATTAACACGCATGAATATTTTTCCACCGGGTTTAACCAAACTAACAATTTTTTCAATTTGCATCATTATTAGTTTAAATGAATGCAAATTTGTTGCTCCTAATGCGATCACAACATCAAAAGAGTTTAAGGGGGCGGTATAATCTAAAATATCAACAACCTGATCAGCAGCTGGATTATACTTATCAATACTTACTAAATTTTTAATACGTCCCTTGAATGGATTATAACCGCAACCAACGTCAAGTACAAAATTATCTTCTTTAATTTTTCCAACAAGTGTTTCGTATTCTGCAAGATTATCAGTTTTTCCATCCATGTAATTCGGGCGCCAATATCCTTCTTTAGAAGGATCTGTACAATTAGTAAAATATTCAGCTAGATAATTCTCAGCTTCTGGATGGATTGCAGTATCTTTTGACAATTCGTCATACATTGTATACAACGGACGTCTTGCCCAAGTCGACGTTTTTAATCCCATTTTACTGCCAAATCTGCCATCCATAATTTCTCCATTTCTAGATACATCTTTACGATATTGGTCTAACCAATACTGAGTTTCATATGGTTTAGTATATTTGGCATTGCAATCGTCATCTAACATATGATTTAATTTTTCTTCATCAATTGCCACTGGAAAATCTAATAATTTTGACACTTGATCTAAGTATCTTTTTTTATACAGATACAATAACTCTGTGCTTATGAAAATAGGATTATATTTGTGTAACAGCGTATCATATGCGTCTAACATATAATGAGTAGTGCTAGCATGTTTAATTCGAGCTTGCTGATGTTTTAATATATTTTGATCTCTACCTAATATAGCAACTACAACCTCAAATCCAGATGCTGTTGCAGCGTCTATGAACCTATCATACTTAGCCCAAGTTACTTTTTTTCCAGCAGCATTTTTATTGCTATCTCGACCTGTAGGGCACGATATACTAGTTATATAAAAATCACCAGTCCATTCAGATTCATCAATTGAATAAAATCTTTCTGGAGATTTCCAAAGTGCTGAAAACTTTTCACTTCTATGGGGCGCCCAGTAATTAGTAACGAGATCGCTCCATCCTACTACTTGGGGGTTGTCGGAAAAAATGTGGGTCCACAAATGATTGCCTGAACCTTGGGGGCCTGTTATTATTAATAATTTACGCATATAAATATTTATAATCTATATAATATCAACTAAAATATTCCGAACACTAAATAGTGTATTAGCAAGGAAATACGTAAATGTCTAAAATTTTTATTATTGCAGGAAATGGCTCAACTAATACCATTTCTAAAAAAATACAAGAGTTATATGAACTGGATTTTACAATCAATGTAATGAAAAATGGTCCAGATTCAAAAGTAGACGGTAAACGTTTAGATAAGATTCTCACGATTCCTTCATGGAAATCATCTAATTTAATTGAAAAAATTAATTATAGAACAACTGAAATTTCACCATTTGACATAGTAATAGTTGGCTTCTGGAAAGCAACGTTACACGTTTTAGACCTATATTCAACATATAAATTAAATCCCGATGTAACATTTATATTTGTAAAAGAGACCGAGACTGAATCAATTACCAATAATCGGTTAGACTGGCGTGCATTTACAGAAGAAAAAATAGCTACTCTCCAAGCAGAGAATAATGTCCAGCTAGTATATCACCCGATAAATGATAGTAGTATTGCTCCTATATTTGAATTAATCGGAGTCCCTCCAGTCCTTACCATCGCGCCAGTAACTACGACAAGTACTATAGAAGTATCAATACTACAGTGTGGTCAATAATTCGATATAGTTAGGATCTATTGATTCAGAATTAAAAAATCGAATTAATTTAAGTATATCTATACCTTCCCAGGTCATGTTTATCACTCTATAGTCAGTTATTAATGAATTATTATGTTCTGTAATAATCTTAATCACATATTTTTTATATTCCATATCATAATCAGTAACATACAAGGTTTTGTACATAGTATACGCCCAAAAATCTCTATAAGTAGGTTTGCTAGTCACTGAACACAATTCTATTAATTTCTCATTAAATGCATTGATATACCAAGGTTTAGGAACAATACTGTTGATATGTATGGGAAATAACGCGGTAGTGTTTATATATCTATCAGCAGTTAACTCTATGTCAATATCAACTAGATTAATGATCTTACAATTAGGAAATCGTTGTAGTATATCCACAGGCTTATCATGCAACACATAAAGTACATACTTATTTTCCATTATCTGATCAATGCCAGCACTAGCCATATGAGTATTCCATAAGTCATATATTTCATCATAGTCTACTGAATCAAAATAACGTTCTAATCGCTCTCCAACAACTGGTAAAATTTTATTTTTATGCAATCTATCAAAATGATACGGGCTAATATTTTTGCCATTAACTACATTGTTATATGATATATCGTAGGGAGTTAACCCATTAAAAGCGTGACTATACCAATGTACATTGTCTAAGCATGAAATAATCCTTCCCAGCCTGTGCCCACCACCGCCTGGGCTAGCTAAAACAAATAATAATTTATCAGAATCAGTATAATTCATTGTGCATTCACATTATAATATAATTACTTATGGTTAAATAATATGTAGTTGAAATATAAAGGATGTCTATGACGAATAGATATGATTTTGATTGGTCGGCAATGGATCGACACAGTATAGCTGGTTTTATTTGGATATTGTCTCCGAAAATAGTAAATCGACGTCTTACTATTGAGCAGTTTCATGGTATATTATATCGACATTTAAAAAAACACATACCGTTACGCATAACTAAAACAAAATATAAAAAAGCAAATCCCAATACAGTTATGGTAGGGGGATGTTACTACAGTGATTGGGATCAACTTAATAAAACTTGCATTGAAATTTCAATGTTATATAGCCCAGAAGATGAACATTTAAAACTTAATAATCAAAAATTTGCTAGAATATGTGTAATAATTGCAGACACTATACTGCACGAAATTATACATATGCGACAATTCCGTAGACGTGAATTTAAAGATCTGCCTGATTATCCAAGCACAGCACGTAGGGCATCAAAACGAAAAGAACAACGTTATTTGGGCAATAGTGATGAAATCGATGCTTATAGCTTTAACATTGCGTGTGAGCTAATAGATCAATATAAAAATACCAATAGCATTGTTAAACATCTAAGTATTAATCAAAAAAATAAAAAAGTAAAACACGATAGTTGGTTCACGTATTTGAAAGCATTTGACCACGATCATAATCATCCAGTTATTAAAAAAGTAAAAAAGAAAGTGTTACGATATCTACCAAATGCTGAAATCGGTAAACCCTACCGAAATAGAGATTGGATATGTTATTGACATAGTCTAATATTCATGCTATAATATTAGCATGACATTTACAACTCATCAAAGCAAGATACGAACTATCAAACAAAATGATCCACGATTTAACATTGTAGATAAATTTGTCACCGCTCCTCGAGCAGGTTTTGAGATCAGTCAACGATGTCCGGATACTTATCGTGAATTATTAAAAGAATGTATTGGTCACGGTTGGATTAAACCTGTTGCTCATGTTCATGAGCGAGAATTACTTTTTATGGGGCTTAGCCAAGAATGAATATGCAGATGCCAGGAACCGCGGGCGGCGCCAAAATAAACCTCGACAAGCGTGGAGAAAAAATTGGAATTATCGGGCTGGGCTTTGTAGGCGGTGCCATCGAACGGTCTTTAGAATATAGTACAAAACTTGTTATTATGGATTCGTCCAAAGGACGTAATGCTACATATGAAGATCTGATGGGATGTAGTGGAATCTTTGTATGTGTGCCAACTCCGCAAGATAACGATGGTACTTGTGATACCAGCATCCTGGGAGGAATCCTACGGAGTTTATATTCTCGTGGTTATGCAGGTGTTATCATCAGTAAATGTACAGCGCCGCCCGATTGGTATAAGGCCATGAATATTTTATATACTAATTTGGTTCATGTTCCGGAATTTCTTACTGCTGCTAATGCCAGCATTGATTATGAAACTAGCAAGTTTGCATTTATTGGTGGACGGGTACCTGCTTATGTACGAGAGGCAGAAAGAATCGTCCGTATATCACAACGCAGTTTAGAAACTGTCGTTCATTGTACCGCAAGTGAGGCGGCAATGGCCAAATATGCTATTAATTCATTTATGGCCACTAAGGTTGTGTTTATGAATGAACTCGAAGCGTTATGCTCAAAGTCTGGTATAGACTATGATACAGTTGCTCATATGATTACCAAGGATCAAAGAATTGGTTCAAGCCATATGCAAGTTCCGGGACCAGATGGTGCTTATGGATTTAGTGGACCGTGTCTACCAAAAGATGTCAATGCATTACTTAGATATGCAGAAAAAACAGGTACTATAATGAATGTCTTGGATGCTGCCGTAAAGAAAAATACTTTACTTAGGTTGACGGAACCTAAATAATAGTGTATTATTAATACATATGGCAATCCACTGCCTTAACATCGGACAAATAAAATGAATATTAAAGAAAAAATAGAAAAGTTTATATCTTCTAAAGAAGAATTTGATTGGTTGTATAATACTGATTATATATATATTGTAAAAGGAAATCGTCCAGACGACAATGGAATTTTTGAAATAGAAGTTGATCATTGGGAGTGGTCTACTAAATTAAGAGGTCCATTTGATGGTCCTGTTAAAATTGTTAATACAACCAATAACAAAGAATGGGTGCATGGATATGCATGGGGTGTTGCAGAAGAGAACGTACACAATTTTGAAAAACTAGCAGTATTGTCCAGTTTATCAACCGGTTATAGTTTTGAAAAAATTAGTGTCTCATTAGAAAAAGAACAAGAAAAAAATGCAATGTTCAATGGTTTGTTTAGTGAGGTTGCATAATGCTAGATAAACAAACAGCACTAGATGCCATGGCGGGAGATGGCGGCTACAAAGAAGAAAAATATCTGGGCAACTACCTTCGCTTTAAAATGAAACGTGAAGGCAAACGTTTCTGGGCAGGTGATAACATTAGCGAATATATTGACAATGAGCATGTTAAAGATCAGTTAATTGATGAAGCCGCAGAAGCATTTGAACTAGTATTAGATCGATTACTCATTGATCGCGAAAATGATCCAAACAGTAAAGGCACAGCACGTAGGCTAGCCAAAATGTATTTTAACGAAATAATGGCAGGACGATATGACCAAGGACCAGATGCAACAGCGTTTCCAAATGATTCAGCAGATAGATATGAAGGCATGTTGGTTGTACGTAGCGAATTACGTAGCATGTGCTCACATCATCATCAGCCTGTTAGTGGTGTTGCTTATATTGGTATCATCGCCGCCAACAAACTTATTGGTCTTAGCAAGTATACTCGTATTGCTCAATGGTGTGCTCGGCGTGGCACTTTGCAAGAAGAACTTTGTAATGACATTGCTAGAGAAATTAGCAAGGCCACAGATTCGGAAAACGTAGGTGTGTATCTAAGGATGACACACGGCTGCTGTGAAAACAGAGGAATTATGGCACACGATAGTTCAACAACCACTACTGTGCTCAAAGGTGCTTTTAACAAAGACACAGGTACAAAGAAAGAATTCTTTGATACACTTAGTCTTCAAGAATCACATACTCGTTAAATGAATATATTAAATATGCATATAACATCTGGTAAAATATTACATTGCATCTTCTGCAATTTTATGTTATTATAAACTATAAAGGAAAAACATGAAAAACAAAGGTAAACTCAATATCCCTAGTCGCCCAACTGCAAACGCAGCGATGTCAATGCCGACTTCGTTTAATCGTCCGGCACCACAGTCTCCACCATCACAGCAGGGTATGCCTATGAATAAAGACGGAAGCCGGCCGAGCATTATGATTGCTGTTCCCGCAATGGAAATGGTCAATGCAGAATTTGCACAACACTTGGCCATGGCTGCTGCCAACATGGTTGCTAATGGTATTAAGATTAATTGTGCTTTTAATATTGGGTCAGTTATTACTATTGCTCGTCGTAACCTAGTTGAGATTTTCCTAAAGAGTGACTTTGATTACATTTGGTGGGTTGATAGTGATATGAAATTCCCCATCGATGCTCCCATGCGTCTATTGATGCGTAACAAAGATATTGTAGGTGCTAACTATCGTCGTCGTCGTTTCCCTAATCCCAACTTTACAGGTATGAAAGGAAGCGCAGGTACATTCACAGAGTTTCAAACTACTGATGCTAGTCAACCAATGGAACTAATTGATGTATTACCACATGGTTTGGTATTGTGCAAACGTGAAGTTTATGAAAAGATTCCTCAACCACATTACTTACAAGAATATATTCCACATTTAAATCTTGAGATTGGTGAAGATATTTTCTTCTGTCAACAGGCACAGAAAGCAGGATACGATTTGTGGTGTGATCAAGAACTAAGTCGAGAAACAGCACATATTGGTATTTTCCACTTTAATTACAATTTGAGTGTTCCGCAACAATAAAAGAAAGGATTCCTATGTTTGAATCTATTGAAATACGCAAAGTTAAAAACGGTGTTATCGTTACTTTGCGTAGCGACGAGGATGAAGATCAAGAATACGTTTATGATACTGATCGTAAGGCTATCAAATTTGTAAAAGATCTGCTTGATGTTAAAAGCAAAGAACAAGTTCCGGCTTGATAAATTATGACTGTTAAGAAAAAATATTTTGTAGGTGATACAGTTTGGATTTATGGCATTACTAAAAATAACGTCAAATCCACACAAGGTATAGTAATCAAGATCTTTACCATTGACTACGGCAATTATAATAAAGAGCCCCACTACCTTGTTGAAGTTCCAACAGAAATTGAACCTTTGTTGGAAGTCCGTACTTGGCACACAATTAGTCAAACTAAAGATGGTCATGTTGGCAGTGTTAGAGATGCATTTAGTGATGCAGATGCTGCTCATAAAATGCTAGCAAGAACTGGGATGGCGGTTATTTCAACTGATGATGAAGAAATAGATGAAGAAAATTTAGAAGATCCCAGTCCAGAAGAAATTCATGCTGCCCTTGAACAATCTCAGAAGGACGGCGAACATGGTCCATTGGTAACTAAATCCAACAAACCTCGTCGTCCTTACTATAAGAAAAAGAAGGCATGACCGCTGATCCGTGGATCCATATGCTCAAGCAACTTGAACCGGAGTACGCCAAGTATAAAGACATTACAGAATATGGTCAGCCCAAATTCATGGTTAGTGTGACCCAGGACATAAAGGGAAAATTTCAAATTCTAATTTATGATGATTGGAATTTGGATTCAAAAGAGTTTGATGCAAGTGTTTTTTGGGCTACGGAACAATTAGCAACATGGCCCGACTGCCGCCGGATTTCATTTGATCGGTGGCAATTTAAGCGTCGTGGGGATGCTGAAAAATTTAAAACACTGTTTATATTAAAATGGGCAAGGTGAGGTGGGAACAATCTTATAAAGGTGATCAACTTGTGGTCAAAGAGATTCACAAGGTGATTGTTCATCGTTTTAGAATGGGTGATGTTGAAGATCCTGATCTATATGCTGCCGAACCTTTGTTTAAATGGCAAGAAAGTGATCCAGGTAAGTTTGTTATGGAACATGCTATAGATAAACCTATATGGCATAGACAGTTAGATCAATCAACATACGGATATCAATATGCTATAGAAGCAGAGTTAGAAAAAAAGAAATTAAGTGAATTTTATTTAAAATGGGGGAATAATGAGCGTAGTAAGGATTAGTAATACGTGTATTATCCAACAAGTTGGAAATAGTAGTAAAAATGCAACTGCTGAAGTACATGAATTCAAAGAACATGACAGACTCATTGTAGTGCTTAATAAAAGTGTTAAGCTACCTATGAAATGGAATGGTAAGTTATATGAAGGAAAAATGGCCGGTATTGACTTCATTACTAGTGGCCCGACTGTAAATAAAACAAAAGCTAGCAGAGGATAATATGGAAGCACAATTTAAAGTAGGTGATAAGGTAGAAAAAGTCGGCGGCGACTATACTTTTGTAGGACATGTTGTAGCAGTGTTTGCTAAACTAAGTGGCGCAATACGTTTGGTTGTTGAAGATGATCGCGGCGTGTTGCATGTATATAGCGAAAAAATACTTCGTATAGTGGATTAATATGAAAATTGATAGAGTCAATGTTTATACCTGTCTCTTATAC
>ENA-OSIY01000754-OSIY01000754.1-marine-metagenome-genome-assembly--contig:-NODE-754-length-17762-cov-5.151088_pt1 | contig 17762 bp, 9 predicted proteins | sample MGYA00237884_ERZ534233 | MGnify/ENA primary metagenome ERZ534233 (study PRJEB26412, sample SAMN06343840) | marine metagenome | isolation source: estuarine water | place: USA: Columbia River Estuary... | reverse complement strand
GAGATTTCTGCCTGTCTCGTGGGCTCGGAGATGTGTATAAGAGACAGATTAAGTACCCACCTAGATAAGCACGAGGGCCACCATATCCACCAACATTACTAGACCCACCTCCTCCGTTATATGGACTTAATGCTGTGGTATTTCTATACATTGTAACAGTATTTCCAGAAGTATAGCCATTCGCAGTATTTACAACGGTACCGATATTAAAAAATTTTATAGAATTTATGAAAGGAATTCCCTGTGTGAGCTTACCGAGTTCAAAATAGATACTACTGTATCCAAATATTTCTGGAATATCAAATTCAATAAGTGAGATGTTCTTATACTGCTTGAATACAATATTAAAACTTGAATATATGAGTATAGTCTTGTTTACATCAGAATATATATTAATAGAGGTAATTGTATTCGTTTGAAGAGGTGGATATTGGCCATTATATATTTGTATACGATTAATACGAGGAATTGGAGTAGTAAACACAAGGTTAAGTCTTAGCAAGGTGCCTGGAATAAAAGACCTCGGATACCAGTATGTATTCAAGTCCGCATCTGTTATCTTTGAAATAGTATATAGAGAAGAAAATACAGGCCTGCTATCTAAGTCTTGTATAGAAGCTACTGGTATTTCTGAAACTTGTTTATTGGGATTATAAGCAGGGACTATGCCGGCTATTCTAAGGCTACCTGGTGTTGTTTTCATAAATGTTAGAGCTAATGTATTTATGTTTTCTAATTGAGGTGCAAGTGTGATTTCATATAATTTTATACCAGGTGTTGTAGTATCTGTAAATGAAGTTATATTAAAATCACTATAAACAGTACTATTAGATGATCCATCTAAATTTACGGTAACGCCAGAAAATTGGCCAGATACAACGTCAGTTACGTATACCTGAATACTATTCATTTTAGATATATTAAGGGATGTAAATGAAAAGGGATATTCAATTACGTCTAATGTTTGCTGTTCATCAGGATGAAATACTGTACTTAGATTATTATCAATTAACGTAGTAGTGCCAGTTGAAATAGGTGTCGATGTATCGTATGCTTTTAATTCATGTACATATGGCTCATTTGTTATTGATTGAATTTCCAAGTATAGTGTAGATAAATTAGGTAATACTGTAATAGGCCCATAACCTACAGAATTTCCCTGAACAAACGAAGAACCTAAATCTGGATCGAACCCCCCTGAAAGGGAATAAGACCAATTAATACCGTCGATACTTGTTATTATAGATAACTGATTTCCTGCAAGTGAAGTACCTGACAAGGCCTTACAGACAGCAATAAATACTCCACCAGTATACTCTATATTATTAAACTGTGAAACTCCAGAGGACGCAAAATTGCTATCAAGCCAATTTATACCATCATTACTATATTTAATAAATGATGTTAGATCTGTAGTACTTCCTACTGCTATAAACTGGTTATTTGCGAATACAATACTATTCGCAGTAAATCCTGTGATATTTACAGGAGAACATGATGACCATGTAACTCCATCCTGACTATATATTAAAGCTGATTTAAAAGGAAGTGTATTATTTTGCTGAGCGACTACATAAGTACCTAGGCCATATGCGATATCATTTACTCCTGATATACTTATACCATTTACAGATGTCCACGTAGTACCGTCTATGCTTCTTCGAACGGAAGAATTCGAAGAACCTATCGACCAAAAAATATTATTAACGAAACGAATTCTGGATACATTCTGAGAAAATTTAGTTCCAGTATAAGTCCAGGTATTTCCGTCGGTACTTATAAAGATTCTGCCATCATTACCGCCTAGTAGAATTATATTAAGGCCGTATGTAAGAGTATTAAATTGTGTCCCAGAAAACCCCGTAACGGGCGAAAGCAGCCAATTAATTCCATCAGAACTTTTCATTAGGTTCTGTCCAGTTGCATACCACGAGGAAAATTTACTTACATACTGTATAGAATTATATGTTGTGAATGCCGTGTTATTTGTTGGTAACCATAATATTTTATCTGTGCTATATTGGATTGAAGTTTGTGTTCTAGTATTTGTACCTGCTACTAACCACCCCAATGTCGAGATTGTCTGAGGTATAACTTGAGAAGTCGGGAAAATATCATATATGCTTTGTATGAATGAACCATTATTGTATTGCTTATAATCCAGGGGTTGTATAGATGTATTTGAATAAAGCAGCTGTTTCTTATTTATATCATTATACAAGATAAACCCTGAGGGTAAATTAGACGTGTTTTGTAAAATAGGTCCACAATAGCGTATTTTACTAATAGAAGTAAGTGGACTAGAAAAATCTAGCTGGACGCCATATGTATTGGGAGTAGGAAGATAATTTCGTGGGTTCATTTTTGAAGGATATGATGGATTCCAGGAGGTAGTTAAATTTCCATCTATTGTATTTTGAACAGTCGAGAGGTTTAGAATAGTGTTATTAAAAACATCTGATATAGATGTTATGCTTAAGGGTTTATAAAAAAGGCCACCGAATGTTGCTGTTGAAAATGAGTAATTCTCTATCGGAAGTATAATAGGTTCTATACCGAAACCGCCAGGTCCACCCAAATTAGAAGCACCTGCCGCACCACCACCGCCAACAATTAAAAGTGGTGTTGCAGTTAGCAAATTAGAACCACTAAATATTCCAGAAAATCCACCACCTTGTAAGCCAATGCTAGCTTGATTTATAAAATTTCCGAGAAGGGAAGTTCCACCTCCACCGTATCTAGGCTGTTCATAGAGTTGTAGTGACCCCACAGTCTCTATAATAGAAGCATTATCTTTATTACCACCTTTGCCAACAACCATATAGAGTGTCGATATACCATTTGGACAATCAGGTGTTTTAGTATCTAGTAGGTTCTGAATATTTACATTTACTTTCGCATAGGCTCCAGCGCCTCCAGATATATTATTCGAATTTAGCCATGTTCCGCCGCCTCCGCCCCATAACCATATTGTGATATTACTCATTGTTGAATTCAATTCATAAGAACGCACGGTAGCGTTAATATCATCGCCTAACTGTGTCTGAAAGCCAAATGATATTGAATTAAAGACTGAACCAGATATAGGATAATTTTGTAAAGCAGGTTGCGGGTTAAGTAAATTCTTTATACATTCGTTCGTACCAGAATTTGTTTGAATGAGTGTGCTTATGGAACTTGCATATAAGGCAGAAGGATAGCTCATGGATGTATTTGAACAATTTATAGAAGAAGCATTCACTATATATAAGGTATCATCATATTCTGTGCTGAATGTCCTTACACTGATATCTAGCGTAGGTATAGTTGTATTAAACGAGAATAGCGCATTGCTATCGTTTACCAAATAGGGATATTCTTTATAACCAATAGAAGGTGTATTTATAAGAATAGATTGTGCATATTGAGATTGGGTGGGTGTAACGGTATCTTGAGGCCCATACTTTGCCTGAGCACCTGGTATTAGAGTTGGCATAATATATTCTGACTGAGGAGGTGATCCTATAACAGACAGTGTAGTTTGATTATAAAAAGAAGATACTGTGCTTGGATTATATGCTAAGGGGTATGCTACAAGGCTACCTGCAAGGATGCTATATGTTAAATTATTTCCATTAGCACCAAAAGGTACCATATAATACATAGAATTATAACTCAATATTTCACTAGTAGCTGGAGTATATCCATTTATATTCATATCTAGCTGAGATACAAAATTAGGGTCTTTCTGGAAGGTATACCATGTGCCATATTCAGAGGGAGGTGATATTGTTCTAGAATTTGGCCCATAAGCAATCGAATTCTGGAACTTTAGAACAGTGATAGCGGACGATAAGGTAATAAAACTAGTAGTTAAATTTGGCCCACTAAAGACACCTATATATGCAATCTGTAAATTAGGATCTTCTGTCGATAGCTCTGATTTTAATGGATAAATACACGATTTGAAAGAAAATGAACTAACGTCATAGCGTCCATCCCGAGGTAAAAATCCAATAGCATTTACACCCCTGCCAAACATGATATTTCCATTAGAATTTACGGGATAAGACTTAATATAATCATTTATATTACTAGTTCCAATTGTAGAAATCGCATTAAAAGATATAAATGGGTCATCTAATTGCCTTGGTATAGAATAACCACCATACCAGTGGACAATTTTAAGTTGGCAAGTAGAAGTACCCTTAAAACGGTATGTATTGTTTGTAATAGGCTCTAAGATTAAATTGGATGAATTCGATCCGAAATACGTCCCCCCAATTGTGTCAAATGGGGATATATATTGAAATGAATAAGAGGAAAGTGGATCAATTCTAAAATTTGTAGTTAAATCAATAGCATTTGTCGCTGAACCACTTGTGTTATATCCAACATAATCGGTTAGGTCATCAGAAACACCTGATATATCATAGCCGATAGGATCCCCTTTAAGGACAAGATTTACATTGAAAGTTGAGCTAGTTGGATCTAGCCCCATAAGATTTGAATTGGAAGGTAGTCTTGTAAAATCAGTATTATAGTTGGTAACAAATGGATAATTATTAAGATTAGATGGGCTATACGGATTAGATGTGGGATCGAAGTTAAGATAATCTGTTACTACTTGGACATAGTTTGTATCGTTATATGATATAACTGGTATATACGTTGTATTTGAACATGCTATATTATCACTTCTAAAAATGGTATAATAAGTGTGTCCAGAAAATGTGCTAAATTGGGCAGTCATCGATGCGCTCGATGAGTTCGTTGAGATTACTTTAATATAATGTAGAGGATTCTCACTTCTTGGAAATTCAAGGTCGGCCATAAATGCGCCTCTGTCATGGTAAATAAATGCTTTGAATGAATCGGGAAATAGTGTACTAATATTGTCAGCTGTGACCGAAACAAAGGAAAGCGATGTATTATTTGCACAGATGCCAGAGGTTATGCCAGAGGGGTATGGTGAAATAAATTCAAATTGACTATAATTTGACTGAGAATTTGCACTGAATGTTCTACCTACAGAAAACGCATTCTGAAATGACTGTCCAAACACAGGGGTTAAAATATTTTGAATATACTTGGAATTGTCCATTGATTTATTATTTGTGTTGTAAACAAAATTATAGGAAATATCAAAATACTGCTGAGGAACATTATTCTTATCTAAATCGAGGATACCCTTATAACCTCCCTGCTTGTTGAAATCAGAGTAACGATAATAGTAGGGAAGAGGTAGTGTTTCAAGTTGTAACGTCTGTCTCGCCGATGAGCGAAACTTGAATATAGAATACTGTGCTGGTAAAATATTTACTACAACATCTAGACTAGCTGTAACTTTATTTGTATTAAAAAAATAGTTAGACGAATCTATAGCAGTTTCAGAAAACTGGAAATTCTTAGATACACTATTATATGGTATCATAGATTTAGGAACATTAATGGCATTATCGAAATTAGTACCTGGATATCCGCTACTCGGATTAGTCGAAACCATGTTTGGCCAATAAACAGGTGAATTAGAATATTTTACAACATTGGACATTACTGGAATTTCTCCAGATGTCAGATAACTCGATGTATAACCTGTACGAACTCCTACAGCATTTACACCATCTTGAAAATATATTATGTTATTCAAGTTATTAAAAAACTGAGGTGCATATTTAGCAAATGGAATTCCGACATATTTTATGAGCTGTTGTTGTAAAAACTGATACATTGCAGCATAGACTACAGTAGCCTTACTTACCGTAAGTTGAAGATTAGCGTATGTAGCTGCGTTAAGTCCTAGGTCTGATAGAGCACTTGATAAAGCAGAATTACCCGTGTTATTAATTAAATTCACCAGTGAAGTATTCAGTGATATTGTGGTAAAATTAACTTGTAATGAATTTGTATCATATGCCAGTTGATAACGGTTTATTAAACTATAGCGAAATGTATGATTAACTCTATATGTGTCCAGTAGCGAAATGTTATTATTAATAAGATATAATGCGATGCTATCATTTATACCTGTCATGTTAAAAATCATATGTGAATATACAGTTTCTCCAGGTCCTAATAGATTATCTGGGATAGTAAGATTTAGAAATGGTTTAGTAGTGGTGTCTTTCAGATCCAAGAGAACTTCATATATAATCGGATAATAATACGCAACTTTAGACTGGTCTGTTGTATAGTAAGTAAGCCCTGCGTAACGAGATCCCCAGTAATAGGATACAATAGTATTGAGAGTAGGATTTTGAATAACTTTCGAATTCAGTGAATCATAATATGTATCTCCTGGTTGATTAAAAGTAATACTATAGTCACCATTTACTGTGAAAATCTTAATAAAATCTGCAAACCCATTTGGAAAATCATAGAATAATGGGGTATAATTCAATGCTGTCTGTACTTCATTCAAAAGGTCGCCAATACCATATGTGCCCTGACGAATTGTTACGACCTTTGTCAAAGCTGCGCCGTTATATGTAGCAATTGATTCACGCCCTCTTTCCCTTATGGGCAAGTAAATATTAGACTTCGCAACACTATCGCTAAAATAATAGAAACTACAAAGTAATTTAATCTGTGTCATAGAAATAGACTTCACATTTCTGTAGACACGAGGTAATTTCAATGTAAAGGTCGTAGGTTGGGGAAAAGCACTCTTATCACGATTTAGACTATCAATCAGAAAAAGTGTAGTCAAATCCGCTGTCTTCGGTGCGAAAATTTTTCCTACCTCTGTCGACTTTGGTGCATCCTGTGTCTCTAAAAATGTGCTGGGGAACAAGTATGTCTGCTCTTTAACAGATGTAGCCTGTGTATTTTTTTCAACTGGGAAAAAATAATTATTATAACCCAGTTCGGGTGATTTTTGATATGTAAGCTGCCTAGCGAAGTCTGCGAAATTAGGACCTGAAGCACTCTCTAGCGACTCGTCAGATGCCACACTCGATGTATCAGATGAAGAATCATATTGTTTGTATTTTTGGGGGTCCTTCTTCTCCATGTCTACAATATGAAGGGGTTTGACTATAGTCAAGGATTCCGGGTTTAGACCTTCCGTAAGAAACACGTATTCCGTGTGTATTTAATAGTTTCTAGTAGAATAGATTATGTCAACAAATCCATATGTAGTAAATATTGTGCCATTACAAGGTATTGCCACAGGAATTACTAGTTCTTCTGATACAGCCGGTCAGATATTGAGTTTACAGGCCAATGTAGCCAATTTACAAACAATGGTAAATTATGATACTCATACGATTTCTGCAGATTTCATTACAAGTTTTACAGAGGATCAGACAATACAAATAACCGATAATATCAACTTGAGTAGTGCGTCATTGTATGAAAATGGGTCACTGGTAACACTCGGAAATAGTGGATCGACATCCACAATACAGTCAGGTCTAAGTTCATTCATAACTTGTCAAAGCAGTACGCTCACATTCGTATCTGCCGGAAATAACAGGCTTCAAATAAATGAAACAGGAACTGCCGGAGTTCAAGTAAATGGAAACTTATATGTGTCAGGAAATGCATATGTAACTACCTTATTTCAAACATCTGATAGGGAACATAAGATGGAGATTAGACCTTTCACGACATGTCTGGAAGATGTATTAAAACTCGAACCTTATTATTTCAAGTGGAAAGAGACTGGTGACAAGGACATGGGATTTATTGCGCAAGATGTGAAAAAGATATGGCCCTCTTTGACAGAAGGTAATACTATTGCATATTCTCGGTTTATCCCCTTGCTCCTAGAGGGTTTACGTGAATTACATGAACGAGTTAGTACACTAGAAGCCAGGCACCTAAGTAATTATTGAGCTTATTATACAATGGATTGTGAAAAAGGTCCTTCAGATAAGTGTAGGGCATTACAAGTAGAATTGGGACCACTTTCTTCTCGCCGTGTTATAACTCTTGCAACCGCAACTATTCACAATGACAGCTTATTTGCGAATGGGCTATTCCAGAATGTCTTTATCTTGTATAAGTTGCTGGATTCTATGGGATATGCGCCTATTTTACTAGTGAACGAGAAACCCAATGACTTAAATAAGGTTCCTGCTATATTGCGTAATGTAAGAATGGTAATTGCTGAAGAAATTCTAAGAAATTCTATTCCTGTTTATTTAAACATAGAAATCGCAATGAGCATTGACCCAGGTATGCGTAAGTACATGAGAGAAAGGGGTGGAAGAATGGTTAAATTGTATCTCGGAAATATTCTAAATATAGACATAGAAACTCCTATTTTCTATCCATCGGTCGATTTCTCGCACCATGTAACAGGAGAGTTAGATGAGATTTGGGTTTCTCCTCATTACAAACAGCATAATGAATATGCAGGCCTTATTAATAAGATTGGCCCTGCGAAGATTGCGCCATATGTATGGGACCCCTGTATTTTAACATTGGGAGGCACACGACAATTCAAGTGGCGAGCTAAGTTAGAAGGAGAACCTCAGGCCTTTGTTATTTTAGAACCAAATATCTCATTTCAGAAATGTTGCTTGATACCCTTACTCATTGTAGAAAAACTTTACAGAGAGACAAAAGGTAATTACATAGTCTTCCTAGGAAATTCTGAAAGATTACAGGCAAATCCATTTTTTACCAAAACTATTTTGCCTACACTCTCGCTATATAAGGATGACCGCTTGAAATTCAGTGGACGCAATATTATCACTAGTATAATGAATGATTATCCCTCATCTATAGCAATAGCACACCAATGGAATAACCAGTATAACTATATGACCCTTGAATATCTGGTTTCTGGATTTCCAATAGTACACAATGCACCAGACTGGTCAGATGCCGGCTACTATTATGAGGGTTCTAGTATTGAAAAAGGTGTAGAAGCTTTGAAGAAAGTGATAGATTTTCATGGCTCTTCTTTAGAGCAGTATGCTGCAGGTGCTGCTGCTTTACAATGGAGACATAGCCCGTATAACCCTGAGATACATACGGCCTGGAAAAAATTGATTGAATAAATGTTATATTATAGAAATAGAATGGAAGAACATACGATGACGCCTGAGCGCCTTGAGAAACAGCGTGAGTTTATTGAACGTAAGCTAACATCATGTAAGCAGTTCGATAAATACGGACTTAGATTAGTTGACCCGAATTCTGTGATTATCTCATCACTAACTGGAGAGCTACGCAATATTGTCCTTACCTTCTTTAAAGGGGGTATGTATTCTGTGAAGAAGTGTGAACACTGTGGAACGGAAACGTCCAAGCAATTTGAGAGGGCACATAACAAGGGTATGTCTCGTAGTGATGTCGCACTTTCTGCATTAAAACGCATTCGTCCAGATGAAACTGTGTCAATTAACCAAGCGGTCTTTATTAAAGCATTCATAGAGGAACACACTAAGCATCCCCTCTGGATATTGTGTAAGGGGTGTCATAAGAAATATGATACGAAGGTCTAAACATATAATTCTAATTCAAGATAAATGAGAATCGGAATAACAGTGGATATGCGGCACTCTATGTTCAGTGCGGGACATCCAAATTCCTGTATAGCCATATGTGAAGCAATGCAAGTAGGAGGTCACGAAGTATTTTTTGTAAAGAAAGACTTAGAAAAGGAATGGTGGGATGATGTGCTGGATATGAAGTGTGGATACAATATACTAGATGTAGAAAGATGCCCTGACTTGGATATTATGATTGAAGTAGGATTTCATCTAACACCACTCGAGCGTAGGACAATCTCGGCAAAGACTGTATGGTATTGTAGGAAGCCTGCTGTTTTCACAGATATCGAGGCGACGGTCTTTGCGTGTAGGATTGAAGGGCGTAATTTAGAAGGAGTTTCAGAAATATGGGTCTCAGATTTATTTAATACGTCAGATGACATTGAATATCTTAAGACGCTGTATCCCTCTTTGTATATATCATATGTACCATGGCTCTGGTCTCCTACAATTGTAGAGGCTCATAGAAAAGAAAAGCAAAGTCCTGTGTGGCCCCAAGTATTAGAACAATTAGGAAAAGATGTACCTTGGTCTCTTCATATTATGGAAACAAATGCATCGAATACGTCTTCATGTACTCTACCAATGTTAATGTCAAAAGATGCAAAGGTTAGTCAAGTAAATGTTCACAACACAGAAATGCTAGTAAATTCTAAGTTTTTTAAAGAAAATATATTAGATAATTGCCCTTTTATAGTAAAACCTAACTTAGTAGGAAGGCAGCGCACTATTGATTGGTCTCATGAACCCAAGTCTATTATAATAAGTCACTCCAGGTTCATCCCTTTAAGGATAGCTAATCTAGAGGCTGCTTGGGTTGGGATACCAATAGTTCACAATAATATATCTTTAAAGGAACTCGGATGTGGTCTAGAAGCCCTTCATTACGAGGGGAATAATATAGAAGATGCTAGCAAGTGTTTAGAAGATGTATTATGTGGTAAGATGAAAGGTAATTATACAGATACCTTAGATATTCTAACAGAGTTGAGGAAGCGTATTTTGTATAGATTTTCTCCAGAAGCTCATGCACAAACGTGGTTATCTATCTTAGATAGAAAGGAAGAAATAATCATTGAGAAAAAGATAGTCGAAAGGAAGAAGACATACACGGTATTATTCACAGATATGTGGGCTGATTTTAATGCTAAATATAATATGTTTTTATTAGCGATCCAGGATTATCTGAAGGACTATGAAGTTGTAGGAACATCTGTAAAAGGTCTGCATAATATGCATATTTTCGGACCATTTGGAACAGAATGGCTTGAAATAAAGGGGCCGAAAGTCCATTTTACAGGTGAAAACACTGGGCCAATTGAACATCCATCAGTAAAACTCAATATTGGTTTTAGAAATGATAGTAGTGAGGAATATCTTCGTATGCCTCTATGGATGTTCGAAATTGATTGGTTTGGGGCTGATTTAGAGAAAATTCAAAATCCTTTACCATTACCATTGGAAGCATGTACTAAGACATATTTAGATGACTTAAAATCTAGGAATAAATTCTGTGCCTTTATAGTATCAAATCCTAAGAATACTATAAGAAATGATGCATTTCATACATTAAACAATGAATACAAGAAGGTAGACTCGGCGGGTAGATTATTCAACAATATGGGTGAGGACTTATTTGCAGGGCTTGGTGGAGGTGGAGGAGAACTGAAGAAGCATGAGTTTCTCAAGGGCTACAAATTTTGTCTGTGTTATGAAAACGAAAGTTCAGATGGATATGTCACTGAAAAATTATTACATGCCAAGGCTGCTGGATGTATTCCCATTTACTGGGGTGCCTCAGACGTTGTAAAAGATTTCGACCCGAATGGTTTCTTACATATCAAGAATCCTTCAGAATTGCTAGAAAGGGTAAAGGAGATAGAAGAAAATGATGAAAAATGGCGTAAGATAATGAGTGTGCCGGCCTTGACTAATGAAAAGGTTGTCGAAGTGAGAGACCTATTCAGAAAGATGGCAGAGAAGATTGTGGAGAATTCAGGTACCGTGCTTGTCACGGCAGCTACTCTTAAATTCTTACCATATCTGAAAAAATGGATAGAAAATGTAGAAATTCATAGACAGGCGTTAAAAGATTTAAGGGCTATTGTATTCATAGGCTCAGATATACCAGACAGCGAGTTGAATTTACTTCGAAGAGATTTTATTCATCTAGAAAGATTTCCAGTAGAGTGCCCTTTCGACTTCCCAGACTTCTGGAACCCGCAACATTTCGCATGGAAACTCTGGGTCTTAAAAAGAATATCTCATGATGTTTCCCTAAAGGGTTCTACCGTATTTTACATGGATTGTGCGTCTGTTATGATCAGATGGCCTTCAGACTGGATTAATCAAGTCCAAATACATAAGATAAGTTTTCTAGACGATATACGGAATATAAATAGAGATTGGTGTCATAAGGAATTCTGTGAAGCCTTAAATGTGTCAGAGGAAGAATTAAACTCTAGTCAAATTGCCGCTTGTCTCATAATGTTCAAAGCAGGAGATAATTTCGTAATGGATTTTTTCTCAGAAGCGTTAAAACTCGGTTCTATACGTAAAATAATAGTAGGAGATAAATGGTCAGGGTTTGCATCAGATGGAAAGCCTTGGGGTCACAGACATGACCAAAGTATTCTAAGTATTCTAGGAAAACGCAACGGTGTTCATAGAATACCCATTGACCAAATATACAATCACACGTCAGCAAGAGCTACATATTTTGGAGGACAATACATATACGTTCATAGAGGAGATTATAAGGAACATGTACCCTTAATAGAAGGTATAGATGATGCGTATGTGATTAATTTGGATAGACGGTCTGATAGATTAAAGAGTTTTGTTGAACATCATCCGTATTTTAAGGGGAAAGTTCGAAGACACAAGGCAATAGATGGGCGAGCACTGAGTTTAACGCCAAATCTTGTAAATCTATTGGGTCCTAACGATTTCTTCTGGAAGAAGGCCGTTGCAGGTTGCATGCTAAGTCATCTAAAATTATGGACGATGTTATTTCAAGATACAAAAGAAATCGGATCATATTTAATTATGGAAGATGATGCGAGGTTACAGAAAGACTGGCAACAAGCATGGTCGAATATACAAGGTAGGATACCAGTAGACTGGGAATGTGTGTATCTGGGCGGCGTCTTACCTCCAAATAAAGAAGGGTTCAAGCATGTTTTGGAAGATACAGGAATACCAGGACTATGTCGCATTGCACCTAATACATTCTTTGGCCAAAGTGTGGCTTCCAGACAATTCCATTTCTGTGCTTACGCTTACGTATTATCGAAGAGGGGTGCTAAGAAAATTTTGGAAACAATAGAGCAACACAGAGGTATTTGGACAAGTGCTGACCATATATTGTTTAATTCTTTGGATAAGGAGAATGTGTTTGTTCTAAACCCATTGGTAGCAGGCGCATCTCAAGATGACGACCCTGCTTATGTAAATTCTGATTTCAATGATTTCAGTCGCATAGACAAATTTGATAGTGACCTATGGAACAATGACGAAAGATTTAGTCAAGAAGATATAAGTGCCCTAAGATGTAATTTACCCCTTGATATTTTTAAAACAGTAAATGAAGTTTATAGTGCCAAGGCAATAGCTAAGCACAGGTTTGTTTCTCTAGATATTTGTAAATTAAACAATGAGGGTATATATGAGGGCCCATGGCTTGAAGAATTACTACAGATAAGTAAGTTTGAAATAGAAGTTGTTTCTAAGGAAACTGATCTAACATCGTATGAGAATTTGGTTCTCCTTGTTATAAGAGATAAGTGGGAAGAACAGATCCGGTGGTTAACTAATCTGAAGTTAAAAGGTAAGAAATTTAAGGTCATACATTTCTCGGATGAATTCGAGCAGGACCCTTGTTTCTTTTATTCATGGCCAGAAACCATTGGTATACTAAGATTTTATCCACGGAAGGACATAGATAATGAGAAAGTCTTATCTATACCTCTTGGATATCACTGGAAAACTGAGCATAAAATATCGAGCGCAGCTAACATAGAGGAAAGGCCCTTTCTCTGGACATTCAACGGGACAAATTGGAAGGGTCGTTCAGAACAGCTAAAGCCGTTGATGGCATTAGAACCAAATTGCGTTGAATTATACAATGAGTGGAATCATCCTTCGCAGCTTAGTAAAGAAGACTATATGCAATTGTTGCTAAACAGCAAATTCATACCTTGTCCAAGAGGAAATAATATCGAGACATTTAGACTATATGAGGCACTAGAATGTGGATGTATTCCTGTATTTACTAAATTACCTATATCTCTAGAAAATTCAGGAATACCATTTATAAAAACAGAAACATGGCAAGATGTAGTAAATCTAATAGATGAGATGAATAAGAACCCCTTAGAGATGGCTAAATATAATAAGAGTATAATGCAAGGATGGAAATCATATAAGCTACATCTAAAACAGGCAGTAACAAGGTGGCTTTCGTTAGTATAAAATTGATGTGTGACGGTGGTTGGTTTATGGTAACGACATGCAATCAAAACGACAAAGCGAAGAAATGCTCTTAGAATATATTCTCAGCAATCCACGGACGTCGGTGTTGAAATACGCGCATTATGCTAGTATACACGTGGCAGTCTTGATGAAACGAGGAAAAATCATAGCGGAGGCTACGAATGGCTTTGGATCTCGTAGTAGGGGATCTGGATATTGTACGAATAGTATACATGCAGAACGCAATGTAGTGAAAGAAATCGGTAACATCCGAGAACTAAAAGGAGCAGAAATGTATGTTGTCCGCATTTCCAGAACAGCCGATTATGATAAACAAGACCCCTTCATGGGTTCTAAACCTTGTCCACAATGCAAGGTTTTCCTTGAGAAGTGTATTAGAGAATATGGGCTGAAAAATGTATATTACACTCCTCCAGTAAATTTACAGAAATGTGAAATTATATCTAGCGAATAAATACGAGGCCTAAACATTTTTTGTTATTCAAACGTATAATGTTTTCTCAGCCATCCAGCAAGTATACTTTAACTGGAGATGACACCAAAACACTGTTTGCTCTGACGAATGTATCTCCATCGGGTAGCAGTAATTTGTCAACGCTTTCGACAAATAACTATCCTAGCACGGGCGGTTCTAATCCCAATGCTGATAATCAGCTTGTTTTTAAGAACCAGCCTCTATCCTGGTGGCTTGCTTCTCTTAACTCAGGAGCTGTAAAATACACGCCTGTGAGCAATAATGTAAACTGGGCTTATTATGATAGCAATAATAATATCTATCACGTTAGCATTGAGGTTTCAAATCTACTAATTCCCAATAAGACCGCGAGTGTAAAGAGAAATCAAGAGACGAATGTGACTGAGGTAACCTTTGAGGCTAAGTTCGGACTTTCACGCGTGGACACGATGAGTATGTAAATTTGAAAATTTATTTAATACAATGACTGTTAGTGATGTTCCCTTGCAGTCCTTGTAGAATTTGTGATAAAGATACGCATGCTGCGAATACGTGCCCTGAGCTATATTCGAATAAGCCGCCGCCGCCGCAAAGGGGTGGTAATGGAGGAGATGAAGATGATCATTTAAATTTTATACTGACAAGTTCAGGAAACCTGGATGCACATGATGTTAACCAGACAAATGGATCTAACGCAGGACACTGGAACCCCCTTTCTGTAATCAACATGTATACCCAATCAGATGGGTTTCGGTTCATGTTCATCATCTGAGTTAATCGTTCTGTGCTAAGATGTAGTGAATCTTTAAAAAATTCTATATGTTTTTCCAGTAAACTATCACGCACATCTTTCCTCCAAAGGAGAAAAACCAAAATCATAAATATATCTCTTCCCACCTTTGGACACGGGTCAAGAGGAGGTAAAACACCGTCTCCAGACTGTATCCATGGGGTTTTACCTGGACCGAGGCAAGAGAACCCATAGTCTACCATAATTGCAGTATGTGAAGCTCCAACGGAAATCTCTAATTCATCCTTCCATATCAGTGTATGTGTTTTAAATGTGTCAAGTTTTACAAGGATATTGTCTGGTTTTAAGTCACGATGATTAAATCCTATAGTTTTTTCAAGAACAAAGCATGACATTGAAATCTGAGCTAAAATCTTAATTAAGACTATGCCGTTTTCATTTGAAGGACTTGACCATGTAGGTAACGACTTAAGATAAGTATCTAGGATAGGAGCAGAATATATGGGTTCAATAGAAAACCATATATTAGAAGATAATAAAAAAACATCAAATATTTTTGGACAATGATCTCCAAGACCATTTTTTGACAGTGACTTATTTACAAGCCATTGAATAACCGCCTCCTGTTTCGCATGTGGTTGAGAAGTTGGTCGTTTTACTAAAACATCTTGTGTTTTACCTAAAGAAGAACGTTTTGCCCAAGCAAGTTTACCAAGTGTATTATCTGCTATGACATTTTCTACTAATAGTTCACACCGTTCTTTGCCGGTATGAGTTTTTAATTTGCCGTCCGCTGCCAAATGGGAACACTTTGCAAGGACAACCGAGGAAAGGTTCTCGAGCGAACCCTTCCAATTTAAACCTATTTCAATAGCATCATACATCTTGTATAATGTTATTATCTACTAAGGTCATGTATTTATGTTTCAGAAGGAGGATTTCCTGTGTGATACAGATGTATAGGATAAAAATGGCTATAACACATTAAAATAGAACTAGGATACAATTCTAGAATTTTTTCCTTTTTTCGTTCTATAATACGCGATAAAAGACGAACATTCGATGGTAAATTAGATACATTGTCTGAGACAATGGCGACTAAATAATCTTCCTTAAAAAGTGAAGGGAAATTCTTAATTTCATAGGTTGCAAGATGAATCATTAAATGATTTAATAACCATATGGATTCATACGGGGTTTCGTTTAGTTCAAGATGTTCTTTATACAGAATTTTATCTAACGGTTCGAGGTCAGTTGGCTTCAATGACAAAATATATGGTTTCAAGATAATTTCTAGTTGTTGCTTATTTGTCTTAGAAATAACATATAATTGTCTTGCATGGTATTCACGATTAGACTCTAGTTCATGGAAAAAGTCGGATACAAGAGTAAATGTCTTATTAGATAATTCCCTAACTATATTCTTGTATCGAAGAAGGACCATAAGGGCAGAAGCATCTACTGCCGATAAATCGTCCTTTACAACTGTATCATCTGATTTTATAATGGATAACTTCTCTACAGACCCCTTAGATTCAATTAGTTTTACATTGAGTGTCTCAATTGCTTCGAAATCTTCAAGATATTTTGAACAGATTTTCCAAGTGTCGGTATATTGTCCGCAATTATCAAATGGCAAATATACATTAGCCTCTTCCTCTAATGAATCATCCTTGTCTCTGAGCCTCTGAGTTGTATTTTTTCTATTATGGATTGTAAGCATCTACGTACGTGTTAGATGAAAAAACACAGAATTATCCTTACGCGCGGTTCCATCAATCCAATGTGCAGCAATTTCATTAGGATGCTCATCATTAAAGCCTTTACCAAACATATCTATCCAACCGGGGGGCTCATCCCATGTCCACTGTGCCATACTAATATCCCAGAAGCCCCGTTTACAGTAACGTAAATCAGGCTCTGTATCACTCATAAAAACAGATAATGGAATATATCTGCTTTTCCATATGACATATGGTGAGCCAAGTGTATCTGGATTTATTCTGCGCCTAGAACGCCATCTTTCTGGAATTTGTAAAAACTGTGCATCCGTCGCTTTCTTAAAATACCATTTTTCCTCATAGAACTTCCACCATCTTTCGGAAAATTGTTTCTGAGACAAGTGAACTAATTCGTGACGTATAGTTTGATTGCTTCGAGACCAAAGCAAGAAGACTGGCAGAGCAATGCCTGTCTTACCACGCGTATGCGGCAGGCCAGCATCTGAGCGTCCGTCTAAGTAAACAACTTGGATGGGACCCTTGATAGGATATTCGAATTGAATGGTTTCGGAAGCGGTTTTGGCTTCCTTCGTCTGAAGATACGGATAAGATCGTGCTTTCATATTAAGAGGACCTGCTATAGAAGTTAACATTGTCTTGTAATAAAAATCTTCTTTGTCCCATCGTTTAATAAGTTCTGCAGGATTTTCTATTGTCTCTAGGCGTATCATCTTACTTCTTAGAAGATTTTCTCTTCGAATTTGCCACGAGCATCTGATCCAAGAACAATTGTTCTGCCCTTGTTACTTGAACAGCCTTGGGCTTAGCCCTTGATGTAAGAGATGTAGCCTGTGTAT